>Ga0335082_10000044_pt1 | contig 120348 bp, 93 predicted proteins | sample Lox_Sample_41_FD_206718 | JGI IMG/M metagenome (GOLD analysis project Ga0335082, IMG submission 206718) | Soil microbial communities from Loxahatchee National Wildlife Refuge, Florida, United States - Lox_Sample_4.1 | ecosystem: Environmental > Terrestrial > Soil > Wetlands | place: USA... | reverse complement strand
GGATGCAGATAAACGATGGCCGCGTCGTACCGAATTTTATGAAGCAAGCTCTATGCGGCGAGGATTTGACGGTCTACGGCGATGGCAAGCAGACACGCAGTTTCTGCTACGTCAGCGACGAGATCGGCGGCTTTGTGCGGCTCTCGAAATCGGACGAGCAATTACCGGTCAACATTGGCAATCCGAACGAATTCACCATTCTGGAATGTGCGCAGCTGGTATTAAAGGTAACCGGTTCGAAGAGTCGTATTCGCTACGAGCCTCTTCCTCAGGACGATCCGAAACAAAGGCGTCCTGACATCACAAAAGCGCGTATGTTATTGGGATGGGAACCAAGAGTCGATCTGGAAACGGGACTCAGGCTGTCGCTGGATTACTTTCAGAAAGCGGTCGCCATCGCGGGCAAACCGAACCGCTAGTTCTTGTTGGGCTGGGTGGCGGCCACAAAATCCGTCAACTTTCTGACATTCATCTGTTCTTCTTTGGTCTTGAGGTCGAACGCTACTCCCATTCCGTAGCCCGGGTGAGCTGCCTGCACAGTACCCCTCAGATGAAGCTTTAATTCATAAGTACGGACGACGATCTCGACCGAAGAACCCTGCGGGAACGGCAGTGATACCTCGAGATAGCAACCGCCAGAACTCAAATCCGTAAGGCAGCAATGATTGGGAACGGACGTGCCTGTCCGATAGACTTCCGCACCGATCCGGCAGCTGTATCGAGTTTGAGTGCGCCGATTATTGCTATCAGTTTCCTCCGCTGCCGCCTGGCTACCGTTTGCGATCTCACTCGTGGCTTCGGTCGTCTGATGCGCACTGTAGTGCTTCCCGTGTGTCTGCTCGGCCACGGCTACAGTTGCGGGCTGCAACAAGTCCTCCATCTCCACTGTTACGTCAGAGAATTCAGGAGTCTTCTGTTTCGGAAGATTGGCGCCAAGAAATTCTTCGAGTAAGCGCCGTGACGTTTTGGGAACATCTACAAACTGCACGCCGCCCTTCCCATTCCAATCCTGCCAAACAAGTTGTCCTGAGAGCCGGATGCTGGATGTCTGCCCCGGAAGCTTGAACTGGAAATATACCTTGCTGGTTGGCGGAAGCTTTTTCCCGAACAATACAGACATTCCGTCTTGGGCCAGATCAATCAGCGTCGCCTTGTCCTGCTCTACGTTGGCGTAATCGACGGTAGCGTGGGTGTGTACGGCTGCGCGGGCGTTCTTGCGCTTTTCCTTGCGCATCACAGCTCGGGCCGCACGCAGGCTACTCAGCGCCCTGTCATACGCAACCGGTTTGTATAGAACGAAATTGACTCCCAGTGAAAACAACTCGCGAATACTCTCTTGCGAGGGAACCACCGCCACTGCCAGTGTGGAATCATTCAGCCGTGAGATTCGTGTCTCACGCAACAAGGACAGCACTTCGTTCGTCGACTTGCCATCGACAACGATGACGTCGAATCGTTGCTGCGCGATGCGGATACCCGCGCGCGTGAAGTCCTCACACGTTTCGGCATGGATCTTGAGTTCTTCCAGGACCCGGCACAGCACGCCGATCGCTGCTTCGTCGTTGCAGACCAGAAGGGCGGATAGAGTCATACGTGCTTCAATCGTAGGTGCCGCTGGTTTCGCGAACAAGTTACCAGGGTCATCCTGCGCAGCCGTTCGCCGTATCTCAACCGCCCCTAAGCCAATGCATTTTCTTCAATGACTTGGGTAACCACCAAGGCTGCCAAAAGGTCAGTGTGTTTTTATTGACCGCTCGTGCTTTGACGCAAGCGCAACCCCTTCCTACGATGAAGTATGACGCGATGAAGGACCGCGCCCCACTGTGTATTTGAAGCGGATGCGATCCACCCCTAAGTTGGCGTTTCTCAACGGGAGAAGGATTTTCGCAGCTTAACACTCTCTCGGAAAGACCTTATGACTTCGATGAAACAGCGCGGATTCTCGCTACTCGAACTGATGATCACGATCGCAATCGGCTTGACTATGGCAGGTATCACCTTCGTCGCGCTGATGCCGGCGTTCGCCAAAAATCACGTCGACCTCGCGTACGACACAACGCTCATGGTGCTGCGCAACACGCGGCACCTGGCGATCACGCAGAGTCATCAGTACTACGTGAACTTCAATCCAGCAGGATTTCCCGCAGGCACGATCCAGGTGACCTATCAGCCGCCGATTGCTGGCGGAATTCTTCCGCCGGTGCAACAGGTCGCGACTTACAGCTTGCCCTCGGACGTCACCTTCTCGGTGAAAGCCGGATTTCCCGCAAGTTCGCCGGACAACTTTGGCAGCGGAGCTACCCCCATCGATTTTGGCCAGGGTCTCGGCGCGGGCAGCCTGAATTATGTCTGCTTCACGCCTGACGGCTCTTCGAAAGACAACCTTGGAAACTACAACAACGGCGTGCTCTATCTGACCCGGCAAGCCGATCCTACGGTCTACACAGCGCGCGCTATCAGTGTTTGGGGAGCGACCGGCCGCGTGCGCGGCTGGCGTCTCTACAACGTGTCGGGCACAACCGAATGGGTGCAACAATGAAGCAAAACTTCTCCAAAGCTACGCCTAAGCGCAAACCCGAAACTGGCTTCACCCTCATTGAAGTCATGATCGCTATCGTGGTGATGTCAATCGGCATCCTGGCGCTGATTGCATCATTCGCAACGGCTGTGGCCGCGACGCAGTCGGCTCAGGAAGACCTCATCGCGCGTCAGAAAACGCTGGAAGCGATGGAGAGCATCTACACGGCGCGCAATAGCCAGCAAATTCCCTTCTCTGCGGTCGCCAATGTCTCCAACGGTGGAATCTTCCAGGATGGCGCTCAGACGCTTAAGTGCGCTGGCCCCGATGGATTGGTGAATACCGGGGACGATGTCAACTGCACAACTCAAGGCGGAACCGTCTGCCCTGATAACGGAGCGGAATGCATGGTGCTGCCGGGTGCAGACGGGATATTGGGGAGCGGCGGCGACGACGTCATCATGAGCTTGGGTAATTTCACTCGCACCATTGCGATCACTCCGGTGTTGCTGCCCACTGGTGCTCCGAACCCGAACATGATGGCGATCTCCATCACCGTCACTTACACGAAGGCTGGTTTCCCGGCTCGGTCATACACAGCAAATAGCCTGATATCGAGCTATCACTAAAGCTGACGAGGACTCTTATATGCGAATGCGCAAATCACAACGCGGCTTTTCGTTACTGGAATTGCTGGTCGCCTCGTCGATCGGGTTGGGCGTGGTCCTCATGATGACCAGCCTGTTTAAGACGGGCATGGATACCACCATGAAGATCACACAGCGGGCAGAGACTCAGCAAAACATGCGCGCTGCAATCGAACTGATGTCGAAGGACATCAGTTTGGCGGGAGCAGGCCTGCCTTCCGGCGGATTGCAACTTGCGACTGCCGGTGTCTCTAAATATGGCTGCGACATTTACGGCACTTGTTATCTGACCGCGGATACCTACCCGAAGAGCGGTGCCGGAAACGCGAACTTCATGTATCCCATTGAGCCCGGTTTTTCCACCGGAGTGCAAAACGCATCCGTTATCCCTCAGGCACCGGGACAAACCAACAGCAGTCTTACAACGGCCTATTGCGACTATAACTTTCCGCTCAGCAACTTTGGGTTCACCTACCCTGGCGGTGGAACCTCGGCCAATCTCACGGTAAACGCGAATGCCGTTACGTCGCAGCCAATGAACATCCTTTCGCCTGGCGGTCTTCAGACGGGTGATCTGCTCCTGTTCCAGGTCGCTAGTCCCGGCACCGGAAAAGCCGGAGACATTAACGGCAACAGCATGATACAAACCGCTGCCGTCGTCGCGGACATTACCGGCATCTCCGGAACTGTTGGCACCACGAATTGCACTCCCGGAGGAGCATGCACCTGGACGATAAATTTCGCCGCTGGTGACCCTTTGAATTTCAACTTCACCACGGGCTCAAACAACATTTCAGCCGTGGCGGCCGCTGCGGGTGGCGCCAACGCTAAAACCAATGTCTGCCGTTTGCAGGTCGTTTCCTATTTCCTGCAGGTTCCAACGGGCGGCGGAACCGTTGAGATGCCAAGGCTGATGCGCCAGGTCAATGGCCAAAAAGCTGTCCCCGTTGCGGACGGAATCATCAACCTGCAATTCACCTATGACGTGATCAACGCGGTCACGGACACGGTTGTCGCCAACGTGCAAGACCCAATCGGCTCGGGAAATTCGCCCAGCTTGATTCAAAAGGTCAACGTCTGGGTGATGGGGCAGAGCCTGGTCACGAATGGTAAGCGCGCACAGAGCATGTATTTGGCGACGTCGGTCGCCACACGCGACATGAGTTTCTGCAATTCGTACAGTTCTTCGACAACGCAATGCCAATGAGCTGCGAGCGTATGGAAGGGATAACCATGCACAAGAAACCGAATAATACAAAAGGCTTCACTCTGATCGCCGCCCTGCTGATCACCGTCCTCCTTTCTGGAGTGGCGGTGGGACTGCTTTACATGGTGAGCAATGAGGCCCGCATGGGCGGCAACGACCTTGAAGGCAACATGGCCTATTACGCCGCCGAGGCGCAGATTGAAAATCTGACGTCACAGCTATCGCAGCTCTACCAGACCTCGCAAGCTCCCGACGCCACATCCATCAATGCGCTGTGGACCAATCAGGCGAACTGGGCGAATCACGTTTCAGGCTCAAATATTGCAAACATCCAGTACAACAGTCCCTCGAGCATACAGCAAATCACGTGGCCGACGACCGATAGCTACGGGAATGCTTGCCCGAATGGAAACCCTTGTGGATCATGGGACATCGTCGGATCGGGACAGGATCAGGGCATGGTTGCGACCCTGATTCCTTTCACCCTGACCGTTACAGCCACCAGAAACGCAGGCACCGGGCAAGTCTCGACCGACACCAATGCCGCAACAGGTGCCGCCGTCACTCTGAGTCGCACCGTGGAAGTTGCTCTACTACCCGCATTTGAGTTCGGCGTCTTCTGCGACGGCGATTGCGACTATTTCGCCGGGCCGAACTTCAACTTCGGAGGACGCGTTCACACCAATGGCAACCTCTTCCTTGCTTCCGGCAGTGCCCTCACGTTCACTGACAAGATCGCAGCCGTTGGCGAAGTGATCGTCGACCAACTGGAAAACGGTCACTCGACTGCCTCCGGTTACACCGGAAACACCTATGTACCGACTGCTTCCGGCGGTTGCCCTGCTGCCCCTGGCGCCGGTCCCGCCACCTACTGCCAGCAATTGCCGAGTGGAAGTTGGACCGGTGGTTTCGCTCCGGTAGCCGGCTCGGAGCAAGCGAGCTGGGTAGGCGTTTCGAAAAACACATTTGCGAGCTTTATTGAGAACGGTGTCACCGGCGCGACCAAACTTCAGCTTCCCTTCGTAAACTCGAGCACAGTCGGAGCCATCGACATCATCCGCAGAAAACAGGCCGGCGATTCGACGCTGCTTGCCAATTCTCGTCTGTATTCCGAAGCAGCGATCCGCATCCTGCTCGCCGATGACATCAAATACCTCCATCCCGACCGTGGACCTGCAGCCCTGGATGGCGAGGACGTGCAACTTGGTCCGGCTTCGCAAGCCGGTGCTGCAGTCGGCATTACGCTGACCCAGGCCAATGCCGGAATCGTCGGATCAAAAATGTACTTTGCGACCGCGACTAGCGGTACCGGAAGCTGGGTAACACCAGGAAGCCCAGCTATCTGTGCCGCCGGCTCGTACCCGTTACATGGCCAAGTTACCCAAGCAACTCCCTGCACATCGACCTGGCTGCGCGTTGAGTACTACGACGGAACCAAGTGGACGGGCGTAACGACCGAGTGGCTCGGCTATGGGTTCGGCCGTCCATACAACTATGCGCCTACGGCACCATGGCTGGCTGGTGTCGGAGCCTGCCCAATGACAGCAGGCACCGTGGCGATGGGGAGCAACAATGGCGTCGCCGGTCAATGCTATAACCCCATCAGCCCGGCAATCCTGATCCTGCAACAATTGCAGTCAACGAAAACTGTAGTTGGCAATGCCGCCGGCAATCTCACTCAGGGTAACTGGTTGCCGATTAACTTTTACGACTCACGCGAAGGCGAACCGCGCGACCAAAGGTCAAGCGCAACCTCAACCACCGCTTGCAGTCCGAACGGTGTAATGAACGTTGTCGAACTGGATACCGGCAACCTCTGGCTCTGGCTCCAGGGCAAAGGCCCATACGGCGCTGGCAGCGGCAAAAAGGTCAGCCAGACCAACATGAACGGCAACTTCGAGAATGGCTGGATCCTTTACTTCTCCGACCAGCGAGGTATGCGGCCCGATACGACTGCCACCGGTGTAGGTCTCTATAACAACATCACCGGAATGTCGGGACTCGAAGACGTCATCAACAGCACGTCACAAATCGGCGTGCCCAATGGCGTCATGGAACCCATCAGCTATTACAACGGGCCGGTCGGCAAGAGACCAGTACAGTCTCCCGAGGACTTGAACGATGATACCTTCCTTGACAATTGGGGAGCGAAGTACATGCGCGTGGGCTTCGGTCTGCCGACCGATGGCACGAATATGAGCCAAGCGTACTACATCGCTGGCACTACCAATGGCATTGCGAGCTGCTCAACGACTGCCGCATGGAACATGGTAACCGGTCCGCGACACGGTTTGCGTCTGGTGGATGGTGGCATGGACACCAAAGGGACTAGCTATCTGCCGCAGCCCATTGCGCCCAATACCTACGGCAATGGCTTCACTGTGGCGTCCGAAGAACCGGTTTATGTCTATGGCGACTACAACAGCGGGTCCGCCGACCCATTCTTTCTAACCTCTGGCGTGAACACCACAACCCCGCACTCAGCCGCGGCAATCATCGCGGATGCGGTCACGCTGCTCTCTAATCCGCCGGCTCAAACGAACACCCCAACTCTCTACACCGGCTGGTCCGACGCGCAAAGCTTCGCATGGCCGTATTGCGCCACCAAAAACACCAGTCCCGGCGCCGGCCTTGCTCCCTGTGCGCAGGGTCGCTACGGCAACGACAGCTTTTACCGGGTAGCGATTGCTGCCGGCAAGAGTATTCCGTTCCCGCAGCCTGCCTGGGCTGGACAGGACTTCGGCACCGACGGGGGTATGCACAACTTCCTGCGCTACCTCGAAGATCGGGGTTACAACGGGGCACAGGTCAACTACTCCGGATCGATGATCAGCATGTACTACTCGCAATACGCCACTGGCGTATTCAAGTGCTGCAACTCGGTGTACGGTGCTCCGAAACGTAACTATTTCTTCGATACGCTGTTGCAGGATCCGAACAATTTGCCGCCAGGCACGCCGTCGTTCCAGGACGTCGTCAGCTTGAGCTATCACCAGGCCTTCACTCCGCAGTAAAACGGGTTGAGGTAAAGCTGCCCCGGTCTTGTTCTTCCTCAATAGGGAGAAAAAGACCGGGGCATTTTCCTTCGCAAACAGAATTCATTTCGCAAATAGCATTGTTCGGAACGGGAAGAGCACGAGTTCCACTCGTGCCGAATCGACCGGCGTAACGGGTCGGCTTTAGCCGCTGAGGGCCAGCGGCACCATTGCCACAGCCATCGCTAGTACTTTCCGGTTATCCCGCACCACCGAGCCATTCATTAGAATCCTTCTCCAGCCGAGTTCTGGGGACTCCGGCGCAACTCCTCTCTTAATCATGGCCAACGCTCGCTCGCGCACGCTCTGGATTCTCTTGACCATATTCGGCCTCGCCGGATTTGGCTCGTTTATGTTTCCGGCATTCATCATTCGTCCTTTCACTCATCAAAGCCCGCGTGGACTCTGGTGGGCCATGGCCATCCGCCAGCGCGCGCCGATTGTGTCCCTCCTGTGCGCGATCGTGTGCCTCCTTCTCGTTGCGTTGCTCTGGGAACGCTCTAGTAAATGGCGGAAGGGTGTGCTCTCTGTCGCAATGGCCCTGGTAGCAGCAGCCGCGGTGATATCGCGTCTGAATTACTTCGAATGGATGTTTCACCCCATCAACGCGCCGAAGTTCGAGGCGGAATCCTCAAGCAAACTCGATGGCAAGGAAATGGTTCTTGCAGTTCGCTATAGCGATGACGCGCGTGCCTATCCGATCAGCCAGATGGCTTACCATCACATCCTCAACGATGTAGTCGGTGGAGTTCCGATCGCCGTCACCTATTGAACACTCTGTCACACGGGTCTCGTGTGGACCCGCACAGTGAACGGAAGGATTCTGCATTTCTATCTCGCCGGCATCAACAACCAGAATTTCCTCATGCGCGACAGGGAAACCGGCACATGGTGGCAGCAGATCACCGGCAAAGCGGTCTACGGTCCTCTGCGAGGCGCCGCTCTCGAACTGGCCCCCTATGACGAACTCACGTTCGGCGAGTGGAAATCAGAAGTTTCCGAGGGCAAGGTCCTCGCCCCAGTGCAGAAGTACGTCAAGGAATACGACAGCAACTGGGAACCGGAAATCCTCAAGCTACCGGTCGTGATCAGTTTCCCAGGTACAGAGTTGAAGTCTCGCGACGTCGTCGTTGGACTGAAACTGGAAGGCGATAGCCGCGCATATCCATGGGACACCCTCGTCAAACAATCTCCAGTCGTGGATCACGTGCATGGAACGCCGCTTCTGGTCGCAGTTGCGCCCGACGGCAAATCATTCCGCGTATTTATCAGCCGTATTGACGGCAAAGATGCAGAGTTCTTCCTGAAGCCTGCCGACTCGGCCCTCGATGCAAAGCTGGTAGCCGCGTCAGCGACAAAAAGTAGCGCCGGCGTCTCGCCGGCTGTGGGCGGTACGTCTCGTCCCACCGCCACGCCGCCAGCATCAACCCCAGCCAAGTCCGATCCCCCACAAAAGCCCTGGCTTCTTGTCGATAGCACCACGGCCAGCGAATGGAACTTCCAGGGGTGCGCTATCTCAGGTCCATCGCAAGGAAAATGTTTGGAGCGCGTCCCCGCCTTGAAAGACTACTGGTTTGACTGGCGCAACTACCATCCCGACACCACGATCTACAAGCGCCAGTAAGGCATCCGTCTATGGCCTGTGATCACGCTCACTGCCGCGCGGCTGCGCAGGGGGCATCCTTTACTCAAAGGAGCCGTTCATGCCCGCCTCCAAGTGGCAATTGAATCGCTTCGAGCGCGTACTCTTCAGCGTCGCCGTTATCCTCGGTAGCGTGCTCGTTGCCGTGAGGATCGGAGCGATCGTCGCGCTCTGGTTCGTCCACCACCGCTAATCTAAATTCGGTACGCGTACGTTCCACTACAATTGATCGCGTCGCGCGTGGGAGCGACCATCTCATCCTTCTGAAAAAGGTCCTGCGCTATGCAATTTCGATCGGTTTTCATAGCCTTGGTAATCGCTTTCGGGCTGATCGTGGCCGCCTTCTTGTTGAACCGGGCCCGCCCTCAGATAGAAACGGAACAGCCAAGCGCTGAACTCGTCCGCGCCACCGGAAAGTGCGCCGAGTGTCATGCGCGCACGCAATATTCCGTGGTGCATGAATACGAGATGAGCGCGCATGCCCGCAAAGGCGTGAACTGTCTGGAATGCCATCAACCGGCGCAGGGTCAAGAGAAGAAAGATCATCATGGATTTGCGATCGCCGCAAAGCTGACCGCCGCGAATTGCCGGAGCTGTCACGAATCGATCTACCAGCAATTCCTGCACAGCCGGCATGCCGCCCCGGCTTGGGCTGCTATCTACGGGGAAAAAGGCCTCACTCCCGAGCAGGTGAACTTTTCCGAAACGTACCAGCCGGGAGGAACGCGCCGTCCTCCTCACCCGTTCGTCCAACTCGAGGGCGGATCAGCGATGAACAGCGGCTGCGAGCAGTGCCACAGTGTTGGCAAGCCCAATAGCGATGGCACGATCGGCAATTGCACCGCCTGTCATACCCGCCACACGAGTTCCGTCCGCATCGCACGGCTTCCCAGCACATGCGCTCAATGTCACATGGGCCCGGACCACTCTCAGATCGAGATCTATGAGGAATCCAAACACGGCATGATGTTCCAGGCACAGGAGCATCTGTTAAATCTCGATGCGCCACCAAAGACGCTGACCACACGCGATATGTTTGTGCCCACCTGCGCGACTTGCCACATGAGTGGGATCAACGGCATTGGAGTGACGCATGATCCGTCCGAACGTCTCTCTTATTACCTGGCGAATGCAATTACCGAGAAGCGCCCAAACTACGCTGCAGCCCAAGCGAAGATGAAGCAGGTTTGCTCGCAATGTCACACTCCAGCTGTGATTGACCGTGTCTACAGCCAGGCGGAACAAGTCGTGCAAGGCACCAACGAGAAGGTTTCGGCAGCCAAAGCCCTCGTCGACAGCCTGCGCAAAGACCAGACACTCACCGGTCCGCCTTTCTCCCAGCCGATCGATTTCGTCTATTTCGATCTCTGGCATTACGACGGACGCACCAGCAAGCACGGAGCTTTCATGGGAGGCGCCGATTTCGTGCAATGGCATGGCAACTACCCTATGCTTCAGAAATCCGTCGAGCTTCAATCCATGGCCGCTGAACTCAGGAGGGCGCATGGTAAAGCTCGATGAGCGCTGGTGGGCGCGCCCTCAGATCTGGATCGAAGTCTTCGCCATCCTGAATATCGGTTTTCTTACTTTCGACATTTTTCTCGCCCACTCGGTCAACCAGTTCCGCAATCGCGCGGAGTACATCCCCTTCTTTTTCTCCGCCACGGCCCCGCTCTTTCTCGTATTTGGGTTAGCCCTGCGTTATCGAAGGCCCGCCATTTGGAAGTATCTCGGGCTTGCAATTGGAGCCATCGCCCTCCTGGTGGGCTTCACCGGCGTACTCCTTCATTTGGAAAGCCGCTTCTTCTATGAGCGCACGATCCGCAGCCTCACCTATTCCGCTCCGTTCGCTGCACCGCTCGCTTATACGGGTCTGGGGTTCTTACTAGTCATGAATCGGCTGGTCGATCCCGAGAGCGTCGAGTGGGCTCAATGGGTCCTGTTTCTCACGACGGGAGGCTTCGTCGGTAACTTCATCTTCAGCCTTGCCGATCACGCGGGAAATGGCTTCTTCAATCCGTTCGAATGGGTGCCGGTGATCGCGAGTGCGATCGCCATCGGATTTCTTACCATTCCGCTTCTCGCGCGCGTTTCGCGGCAGTACATTGACGCGTGTGCCGCAGTCCTGGTGCTCGAAGCAGCTGTAGGTCTCTGGGGATTCGTGCTCCACGCCGCGGGCAACTTGCGCGGTCCCTCGATTCACGCCTTCGACAACTTCATCTACGGCGCCCCGCCCATGGCTCCGCTTTTATTCCCGAACCTCATGCTGCTTGGAATCATCGCCCTCTGGCAGCTGAGGTTGGCATACAGTTAGCGAACTGCCAGCGCGTTCATAGACTCGAATCACCGTCATACAGAGACGGATCCCAGACATTCGGATCCTGCAGTTCGCGTTCAAGAGCAGGCGAGACAATTTTGTGAAAGTATCCCCACGCATTGAGCTTGCGACGGTGCGGTGCTAGTCGGTCGATGATTTTCTGCTTGTCCGCACGGAAACCGAAGGCCTCCAGCATGTGAATGCCTTCCTTGCGTGCCTCGCTTAACCCCCACGCCAGGATCGAAGACAAGACGCCATCAGTTCCTGGCAACTCCTGATAATCAACCAGCCGAACTCTCTGCAGTTTGATCTCGCGATAGTCCTGACGTTGGAAAATGCCGTAAGCTAGCACCCGCGAGTTGCTTTCATAAGTCACGATCCAGGTGCGATTCTGCGCCAGGGAATACTTAAAGTGCCACCGCATGTATTCCAGTGATCTATTTGCTAGCAAGCGATCTGGGCAAGTCGACTTAAGCTCTTCCCAAAAAGAGTCGAACCGTTCATCGATTACGTTCTGGCGCTGCAGTTCGTGTTTCTGGCGTGGCCAAGCCGTCTTCGCTACCTTGTTGTAAATCTGGAGCGCCACGGAGCCCGCACTCGCCAGGGAGTCTGGCAGCCCCTTCTTCGAGATTGCGCTACTCACAAAGCCGTCGTAATTCGTGATCCAGAAAGAAGAGTTCTCCCAATCTCCGACGGGCATGCGGCTTACACCGATCCGATCAAGCACTGCCGAGGAATTTGGGTTCGCGCTGCTTCCAACGAAGTACTCTACCTGAGGCGCGAATTCGAGAAGCCGGTTCAGCAACAGAAGTCCCAGACCTCGGTGGGATGGCTCAAGTGCAAACGCATGTAGTCCTGCGGCGAGAATCTCGCGCCCATTGAGGCAATAGCTCAGGGGAATGTTTCCGAGAAATCCTACGATTTTTCCGTTGTTCCGCACGACCCAGCCAATGGGCCAATCCGGGTGCTTCTTGAGGACAGGGTTTCCCGTCCACATGTGTTCCCATTCCTCCCGCACCTTCACGCCCAGCCCGCTGCCAAGGATCACGGCGGCGATTTTTTCGTAGTCATCGAGCGAGGCTTCTTGAATCTCGATAGCTTTTTTAGATGTAACGATTCCGGCAAATTCGCTGCGCGTACTTTTTGCTGGATCCGAATCCAACTGTTGGAGCAACGACTCCAGTTCGGCTACGCTCCTGACTTGCACGAGCGATTCAACAGGTACGACAACGCCAGACATTCGTCGCAGTTCGTCCTGTAATTCCAAGGTCAGCAGTGAGTCGATACCGAGGTCGGCGGGCGAAGATTCCGGTCGAATCTGATCGGCCGGAATTCCGCTTAGGCGGGAAAGAACAGATTTCAAACTCCCGTTCGAAGGAAGCGACGGACGATTCTTTGGAATTTCACGCTGCGGGACAGGTGCGATTCCGGAATTCTGCAAATCAAGCCAGCACTCCTGATGCTGCCAGGGATAAGTTGGCAGAGTGAATTGCCCGACGGTGCCCGGATAAATCTGACTCCATGAGACTGGATATCCCAAAGCATAGAAGTCCGTTAGGAGGCGCATCGGAGTGAGAAGAACCGACTCGGATTCGGTGAACCCGAAGAGCACATTTCCATTGGCAGCAGGTCGGTCAACACGGCTCAGAAATCTTTCACACGTCAGGTCCAGGAATTCCGCCCGAAGACTCTTCAAGTCTTCAACGGATACTTCTTCTTCCGCATCCCCGGAGCCCGGATTCGATCTCCGCACGATCCGACCGTTCGCATAGCGCAGGGCTTCCGCCGCCCGTATGCCCCAGCGATTCAGTAGTCGCAACAGAAATTGCGATCGCCCCGATTCTTGCTCGTTATTGTTGGGACTGCACGCACCGTATGCGCTCAGCATTTCAGAATATTCGGCGCACTTATCTCCTTCAGGAACCAACGCGAGCAGCTTCCTTTTTGCGCTGGCTTTCGTGGGTAATGTTGAGCGTTCCACCCATGACTTCATCGAGGCAATCAAGTCCGCAGCAGAGAGCGCGGCGAACGCGATCCGGTATTCGTGATGCGTGCGACGAATTGCAGCCACACGACAGGTACGCAGAATCGAGGCTGGGTCTAGGGTTTCGAGGAGGCGAACGGTAGCCGCAACAGATTCGCGCAACGCAGCGGGATGACGCGCGGACAACGGAAGCACGAATGCGGGCAATGGATACACTGCCCCTTGCGCGTCAACTGTTTCCGCCTCGGTGATGCAGATATGCGCATACGTTCCGCCCATGCCGAACGCACTGACGCCGGCCGCCCGTGCCGAATCTTCTGCGCGCTTCCAAGGTTCAACTTGTTTCTGCACGCGAAGACCTAGCTTCGCCAAGTTCACATGCGGATTCGGTTTCTCCGGATAAAGGCTCGGTGCGAACTCGCCATAGTGCATCATGAGCGCAACTTTGATCAGCCCGGCGATCCCAGCCGCGGTTTCGAGATGCCCGATGTTCGTCTTGACCGACCCGATGCGGCACGGACCGCGGCCATTTCGATTCCCGAAAATCTTGCTGATCGCATTTGCCTCGATCGCATCCCCGAGCACTGTCCCGGTCGCCTGCGCTTCAATGTAATCCGCATTAGAAGGCGAAATGCCGCTCGCCTCCCAGGCAGCTTTGATGACCGCTTCCTCACCCCATCCTCCGGGGGCCGTGATGCCGTTGCGTCGTCCACCTTGTCGCACGGCTGTTCCTCGGATCACGGCGTAGATTCGGTCCCCATCGGCCAAAGCTTTCTCCAGGTTCTTGAGAACGACAAAACCCGAACCCTCGCCGCGGACATACCCATCCGCGTCGGCATCGAACGACCGGCACTGTCCTGTTGGAGACAGCGCCCCCGCCTTCGCAAGAGAAATGCTCAACGTCGGCGCAAGCACCGCATTGACACCTCCCGCCAAAGCAATTTCAGCTTCGCCATTCTCCAAACTTCTGCATGCGAGATGCACCGACACAAGCGACGATGAGCACGCCGTATCCACTGACATGCTCGGCCCGCGAAGGTCAAAGAAATACGAGAGCCGATCGACTGCGGTAGAAAGGAAATTTCCTGTTACATAGTGCGCGGTAATACCGTCCCACGGTTGCGCACACATCCGGCCGTAGTCACCTGGCCCTATTCCTACATAAACCGATGTTGCCGACCCCGCGAGGATCTCCATCGGAATACCGGCGTCTTCAAACGCTTCGTAAGCAGTCTCGAGCAGCAAGCGCTGCTGCGGATCCATCGCCGCCGCTTCGCGAGGAGAGATTCCAAAGAATGCGCAATCAAATTCCCGGATGTTGCGAACGAACGCCCCATGCCGGGTCGCAACGTTAGCGCGGGACTCAGGATTCTGGTTGACCAGTGCGTCAGCGTCCCAACGATCCTTGGGAACGGTCGTCACTGCACTGCGCGCTGCCCGCAGCAGTTCCCAGAATTCCACGAGCCCATTGGCTCCGGGAAATCGACAGGACGCACCGATGATTGCGATCGGTTGCACGTTTTCCTTTCAGTCAGATGTGTTCGAGATCAGAGGAGGAAAGCGAGCAGAGGGCTGCCCGCTACCGGCAGCCCAGCATAACTCAATTACGCGGCCTTTCGCAGCCGATCCATCGTGTCCCGAGTCGGATGGTAGGTGTTCCAAACCAGGCCCACCGCATTCATCAACTGGATAATATTGCCGCTGAAATCGGGCTCCCACCAGAACATCCCATGACGAGCCGCGCTGGGAAACGCATGATGATTGTTTTGCAGCCCTTCGCCCATCGTGAAGAGAGCGACCATGTAGTTATTCGCACTATGGTCATCGAGATCGAAACGGCGGGATCCAAAGTAGTGGCAGACCGATCCCACACACCAGCTTGCCTGGTTCACGATGAAGCAGCGCAACAATCCCCCCCACAAGAAACCCAGGAAAGCGCCGTACCAGGTACGCGTAATCACACCGCCCAGAACAGCCGGAAGCAGGAAGCTCAATCCGACCCAATATAAATATGTGCGGTGCACCCAGAACAATTGCCGATCGCCCATGAGATCGCGCGAGAAACTCCAGTCGTTGGAGTTTTCCGTGAACATCCATCCGATGTGCGCGTGCCACAGTCCGTTCAACATTCCGAAAACCCTGCTTTCGTGAACGTGCGGCGAGTGCGGATCACCCGGTCGATCGCTGAAAGCATGATGTTTCCTGTGAATCGTGACCCAGGAGAGCAGCGGCCCCTGCGTCGACATCGATCCCGTAATCGCCAGCAACAACCGCATCCGCGGACCCGTCTCAAAAGTGCGGTGGGCAAAATAGCGGTGCAGTCCGATCGTCATGCCACCCATCGTCACCAGGTACATGAACAGGAAAATCCCACCCTCAAGCAATCCGATCCCATTGCGGATCGCCAGATAAATTGCGGTGATCGTCCCGAGAATCGGCATCACCATCACGAGGAATGCCACGATGTGCTGCAATCGCATTCCATTCCGCGTAATTGCGATCGGCTTGCGTAGAGCAGATGCTTGCGTACTCATGCGCGCGGCTCCGCTGCGAGTTCGTCCTCCGTTACCACTTCACTATCAACCGGAGCCTCGACTTCCGAAGTGAGATGTCTCGACAGCTGCGCGATCGTCGGATAATCCCATGCAACGATCTCAGACACTTCACGCCCCAGGAACTTCTGCAGGTCGCCCGAAAGCTGGAACAGTTGCATCGAATCCATTCCAAACTCTGCGAAAGGACGGTCCACGTCCACATCCTCAGGTTGGATCTGGGCAATGGCGGAGATTTGCGTCACCAGCCATTCCTGAAGGCTTGCCTCCGTGACAGGTTCAGTCGACCGCATGACTTCGTGTTTTTTTCCCCGTAACTTATCCAGTAAGCCCACAAGCTCTCCTTTTTCTGTTAATCAGGCCACTTGGGGGAGGTCGGCCTTGAGTCTTTGCTTCTGTTTCATTGCTCCCCGCGAAGGACGCTTGATGTCCCAAGCCAGGCCAAACAAACCTAGTAGACGGAGGAAGTATCCGTGCAGATCGATCTGCCACCACGACAATCCGTGAAACGCTGAACTGGGGAATGCGTGGTGGTTGTTATGCCATCCGTCTCCAAAAACTGCTATCGCGAGAAAGAAATTGTTGCGGCTGTTGTCATTGCTGCGGTAAGGCCGCGTGCCGAAAAGATGGCACATGGAGTTGACGCTCCAAATCGAATGATGCCCTAGTGCGATTCGGATGAGTCCACCCCAGAGCAAGCCATCAAAACCACCGCGCCAACCACCCATCAGCCACATGCCAACTGCGGCGGGAATTGCCAGCCCGAGCAGGACCCACACGAAATAGAACCGGTTGATCCGCATCAACACCTTGTCTTTGACAAGTTCAGGAACATAGAGAACCCAATCATTGACCTGCGGCTTGAAGAGCCATCCGACATGCGCATGCCAGACGGCACGCACCCGGTTCAACAGTCCGGGCGCGTGGACATACGGGGAATGCGGGTCCCCCTCGCGGTCGCTGAACTGATGGTGACGGCGGTGCGTCGCCGCCCATTGCATAACGGGACCCTGGGCCGCCATCGATCCCAGAATCGCCAACACGGCTTTGATCGGAGCAGTGGTCTGGAAGGATCGATGAGAAAAGTATCGGTGGAACCCGAGCCCGGCGCCAATATGGCTGGCCCAGTACATGCCAAGCAGAAGCATCAGCTCAATGCGCCCGACAGCCGAACGGGCCATCAGAACCATGCCCACAACCAGGGCAAGAAACGGGATCAACACCACCCAAAAAGCGATCTTCCGCTGTAGCGCCAGAGCCCCTTGGCTGGCACGAATCGCGGGCAGTGAAGTGGCAGTTACCTCACACACCTGTTCCATGAAGTGGTCGCAACTACTTGAGGGAGTTGTTGTGAATGCCCCGAAGGCCGCCAGCGGACGAGTCTGTGGCAGCTCCCCACTGACTGCTTTACATCTGTTTACAATCCTAACTGGGGTGTCAAGAGACTTTCTTCTCTAGCCGATAGCAGCATAAGTCGATGTTTCCACAGGTCAAATATCCACTTGGTGACATTGTCTGGCCCCGGTAAAATCAGTCAACGTTGTCTTGGGGGTGTGCCACTTCCGATGGGTCCCACAATTACTGTTTCTGCCAACGGCACTCTTGTCGAAATTCTGCGCGATCGGGCCTTACGCCAGGGTCAGGATCTCCTTTACCGATTCCTGCATGGCGAGAAGGAGAGTTTACTAACTTATCAACAGGTGGATGAGCTGGCGCGATCCATTGCCGCCACCCTCTTGCAGCATTGCTCGCCGGGTGACCGTGCGCTGATCATCTATCCCCCTGGCCTGGATTACATCGTCGCGCTGTTTGCCTGCATGTATGCCAGGATCATTGCCGTCCCTTCGTACGCTCCCCGGCCCAACCGCCCTCTCACGCGTCTGGAATCCATCATTTCCAATTCTGAGCCGAAGGTGGTCCTGACCACGCGAAGCCTCCTCGATTCACCCAAGAGTATCTTCCGGCAAGCCGACGGGCCTTTGGCAAAACTGCCAATGTTCGCCACCGATGACATTCCTCTGGACGTTTCGGCGGAAGTCCCCCTCGATGCGATCCTGCCGGAAACTCCCATCATCCTCCAGTACACCTCGGGATCCACGGCCTTCCCGAAAGGCGTGACGCTGACGCACGGCAACATCGTGCACAACACAGCCGCGATCCAGAAAAACTTCCCGCTCGATACCAGCAGTTCGACCGTCTTCTGGCTGCCGCCGTACCACGATATGGGATTAATCGGCGGCATCCTGCAGCCTCTCAGCACTGGGTTCCCGGTAACGCTGATGTCCCCTGTGGCATTCCTGCAGAGGCCTGCGCGCTGGTTGCAGGCTATCAGCAAGTACCACGCGACATGCAGCGGCGGTCCGAACTTCGCCTACGATCTTTGCGTCCGCCGCATCAGTGACGACGAAGTTGACGAACTCGACCTCAGTAGCTGGAAAGTGGCCTTCAATGGCGCCGAACCGATCCGCAAACAAACGCTCGACGAGTTCTCTGAAAAATTCGAGCGCTGTGGATTCGATCGCCGCGCCTTCCACCCCTGTTATGGCCTGGCTGAATCGACCTTGATGGCAACAGGTATGGATCGTTTCGGCACGGGCATCCAGTTCAAAGCGGTCTCCCGCGCAGCCCTCGAGAAAGACGAAGCCAAGCCGCCAGCTTCCTCTGACGACGAATCCTGGCTGGTCAGCAGCGGTCATCCCGCCGGCAATCAGGACGTTCGCATCATCGATCCCGGCACCTCCGAACCTGTTCCGGACGGCCGCGTCGGCGAAGTCTGGATCAAGGGTCCGAGCGTCGCCGCCGGATATTGGGCACGTCCAAACGAAACTGAGGAAACGTTCCAAGCCCGTCTCGCCAATGGAGACGGTCCTTACCTGCGCAGCGGCGATCTGGGCTTTCTGCATGACGGCCAGCTCTACATCACCGGACGAATCAAGGACCTGATCATCATTCGCGGCCAGAACTACTACCCACACGACCTGGAGTTCACGGCACAGCGCTCCCATCCCGCGCTCCAGCCCGCAAGCGGAGCCGCATTCTCAATTCAAAGCAATGGCATCGAGCAGTTGATTCTGACGCAGGAAGTGGACGCGCGGCTCAGCCCAGAAGAACTAGAGGAAATTACGAATCGCGTCTCCACGTCGATCAGCGAGACCCACGATCTGAGGATTGAAAAGATCGTATTGGTGAAACCCTACACTCTCCCCCGAACAACCAGCGGGAAGATGCAGCGGTATCTCTGCCGGTCGGCATACCTTTCAGGAACGTTGCAAACGATTTCCGCCTCCTGAACTAGCAACCGCTACGGCGGCTATTTGCTTTTCATGTAGTACGCCGAATCGTCAGGACGCACGGCCCGCCCGATCCAGAGCGGACGCCGCAGTCCGCCGGGCCCGGGCGCAGGTCGTGCCAGACTCTTCCATCGCCGGTAGACTTCGAATGACAGTTTAGTGTCCACGAAGATGTCCCCGTATCGGTCGTCGTTGTCAGCCCGTTCGACACGAACCATTTGATGCCAGCAATGCATCCCGCTGACCGGATCAGGATGTACTGGGAACGTGATGTCTTGATGCACACCGGCATCGCTCCACCACACTCGTTTCGTCTCCGGATCGGAGCTGTTGTACGGCTTCACACTTTCCAGTTGCCGCATCTTCCATTGCCCTTTACCGACTTCCTGAAGATCAACCCATGCACTCGACATCCGCTCAACCTGATCGTCCTTATTAATTCTCCACCGGCCCAGATGATGCGAGCACGCGACCACTCCCGGCGTGAGCCCCTCTGTTACCCAGGCATGCAGCACAAAATATCCAATCTCAGTATGGACTTTCATCAGGTCGCCCGTGCGAACGCCGCCCATCTTCTTTGCATCCACCGGATTCATCCATAGCGGATTCTTGTGGGAAATCTCGTACAAATATTTCGCGTTGCCCGATCGCGTATGAATCAGATTAGGCAGGCGGAAAATCGGCAGCAGCGTACAAACCTCGCCCTTCGCTTGTTCCGGCCAAATGACTTTCGGCGCGTATTTCGAGTCGAAGTCTGCGGCGGTCTCGCCGACCGAAGCTGCCTGCGCTCCATGGTGAATGTGGCTGCGATAGTACTCCGGCAATGCGAACTCGGGCCACTTCCAATCGGTCATGGTCTTCGAAAAGATTTCCAGCTTTCGCGACGGCGTGTTATAGCCGGCCACTGCCTTTCGATCAACCATCACTCCGACCGCTTTCCCCTGCTTCCTGATCACTCCGGCCAAATCGACCTGCGACTCGGCCAACTCCTTCTCTGTTAGCGATTTCTCATTCTGCTTGTACACATCCCGCGTAACTTCGTACGCGCCGTATTTACGCATGTACTCCAGCGGCTTCAATCCTTCTTTCTTTGCTGCCTCAGGCAGCCCCGGAACGGAATTCTCAAACATCCACCCGTAATATTCGTCCACCGTCAATTTCTGACCGGGATGGTACGGAGACTCAAAATACTGGCGGATGCCCATTGAACCATCAGGATCGATCGCCCACGACAGATCGATCCAGAACTCGTCTTCCTCCCACACTTCTCCAGGATTCGCCTGATACGTGTATTCAAACTTCTCTCCGGCCCTCTCGCGCAGCACGCGGTTTACCGGCTGACGGAAGCCAATCCACTTGCCCGCATACGATTCCTGGCTCATCAAGTCGTGCCGCTCGGAACTGAAGCCCATCGGCAGAACATAATCGGCAAACCACGCTGTCTCGCTCCACGTTGGGCTCAAAGCGGCGTGCAGGCCGATTTTCTCTTCATCGCGCAGCATCTCGATCCATGAAAAGCCATCGGGATACGTCCACACCGGGTTGAATACGCGCGTGAAGTACGCATCAATCCGGCCGCGGCCTTCCTTCAGGAAATGGGGCAGCAGAAACGACATCTCATGCGTGCACAGCGGCCACTCTTGCGGATACAAGAGCTCGTTCCATCTCTTCTGCGGAGGCGGGACTTTGAACGGCTTGGGAACAAACTTGTTCCATGCGTTCAGATTGTGACCTCCCTCCGTCCCAACCGAACCGGTAAGTACGTGAAGCAGCGTCAGCGCGCGCGCGGACTGCCATCCTCCAAGATTTCCCGATGCACTTCCGCGCCAAAGGTGCGAAGCGAAGCGACTGCCGGCAGTCGCAATCTCGCGAGCGATTTTGACGATTGTCTCTGCTTTCACTCCACTCTCTTTTTCGGCGAATTCCGGCGTGAACTTCGCGTAGTGGCGTTTCAAGGCCTCAATCGCCGCCTCGAAGCTTTGTCCCTTAGCACTGAAGCCGTCGACCTCCAGATCTTGCCAGTTCGTCCATTTGCGCACGAACTCTGCGTCATATCGATTCTCATCAAGAATGACTTTGGCCATCGCGAGCAGCACAGCCGCTTCGGTGCCTGGATACGTCGGCATCCAGTAGTCGGCCATGCTGGCGGTGTTTGATAGTCGGGGATCCATCACGGCCAACTTCGCCCCCGCCATCTTGCCATCGATAATGCGTTGTGCGTGCGGATTGAAATAGTGCCCTGACTCGAGATGTGCCGATAATAAAAGGATGAATCGCGCGTTGGCGTGATCGGGCGAAGGACGGTCGGCGTAGTGCCATAACATATATCCCAGACGCGCCGATGACGAACACACGTTCGTGTGCGAGTTGTGCCCATCGATACCCCACGCCTGCAGCGTGCGGTCCATGATGAAATCATGTCCCGGACGCCCGACGTGGTACATGATTTCTTCCCCACGATCCTCCTGAATGGCCTTGCGCATGCGCGAACCAAACGTCTCGAGCACCTCGTCCCATGAAGTACGAACCCACTTCCCTGATCCGCGCGCACCGTTGCGCTTCATCGGATAAAGAATGCGGTCGGGATCGTGAATCTGGTTGATCGTCGCTGGACCTTTTGGGCACAGGCGGCCACGGCTCGAAGGATGCATGGGATTTCCTTCGAACTTCTCGATTCGTCCGGATTTCTTATCGACGTAAGCCAGAAGTCCGCAAGCCGATTCGCAGTTGAAGCAAATCGTGGGCACCAACTGATAGTGTCGTTCGACGGGCCGCGGCCAGGCCTCGGGATCGAGCTCCATCCAGTCGTCCCACTTCTCAACCGGCGGACAGTAAGCCAAATGGCTGCCCTCGCGCTTGAAATCATTCATCGAAAACTCTCCAGGTTTCTCTATGGCCCTCTGTGTCCTCTGTGGTGAAGGCTTTTGATGTTTGTCGCCACAGAAGTCACAGGCTAACTATTAGGCACACTCTGCCCAGCCATAACAAAGCACCATTCAAAAGCAAGCAGTCCAATAAGAACCAATACAGCCGAGGAAGCCACGCTGATCGGCATCAACAGCAACATGCACAACGGCAGAACGCCGCCGCCAAAAATCGCTGCTCCCCAGAACAGGAGCTTGAAAGGCCCATGTGTGATCAGCCGCGCAGCGTACGCTGCATTGTCCGTCGAGTGCGGCATAACAAACTCCGCACCCACAATCAAAAGATGCGCGATCAGACTCGCTATGAGAGAAATGCGCGCCGCTTCAATTCCGGCAGAAAATCCTGCAATTGAGGCGGGCAGGAGTGCCAGAACTGCCGCACCGCACATTAAAGCCTGCACGATCAAATGCACGGGCAAGAGCGGTGTTTGCCACAGATCTCGTCCTTCACACTGTCCGAACAAGAATGCGGTATAAGCAGCGGCGAAGAATCCAAGTAGAACGGTAGGCCACAGGAGCACAGAACTAACACTGATCATCCCCAACATCGTGGTCAGCCAGAACAATCCGGCAAGACCGCTATAGCCGATGAGGACGAAAGCTCCCCGCGCCAGCCATGACTTGCTCTGGGGTGTGAACACGACGCGCAGAAAGCGAGCCGGGTGCTCAAGGTCCCAAACAAGCAGCACCGTAGTGATCATCGTGAACAGCAAGGCAATCGAAGAAAGAACGATGTCTCGCATCCGGTCGGCGCCGAGTTTCCCAAACAGCATCGCAATGGCGGGAATCGCTAGCGCTCCCGAGCCGATCGACTTCGTCCAGCAGTATGCAGGCACTTGCCAGCCCCACGGACGCGCATGTGACACGTCGTACGCAGCCAAGGCATTCTTCTGCAGCAGCGGATGGTCCGGCGGATAAATCGCACCTCCGCCGTGAAGATGTTCGTTCCGCTGCGCCCACATGTAGTTCGATTCATGCCGGGCAGCGGTGGGTACAATCGCGCTTTCATCAGCGTCGATGTAATACAGCTTAGGGCGAGTTCCCTGCTCGGGCTTGCGCACACGCACCGGTTCATGTGCCAGCAGTTGCGCGATCTCGCCGTCGCACGCGTCGAGATCTCCGGCAATGATCGCGTGCTCTGGACAAACCACCACACACGACGGCTCAAGTCCAACTTCGGTTCGATGCGCGCAGAAATGGCATTTAGCTGCGGTACCTTCGTCGGGATCGATATAAATGGAGTCGTACGGGCAGGCTTGCATGCAGGCTTTGCAGCCAATACATCGTTCCGAACTGAAGTCGACGATGCCATCCTTGCGCTGGTACATCGCCGTCACCGGACAGATCGTGACGCATGGTGGGTTTTCGCAGTGGTTACATCGAGTCACCTGAAAAACGCGGCGGGTATTGGGGAACGTTCCCTTCTCAACGTACTTCACCCATGTGCGATTGACGCTGAGCGCAACGTGATTTTCGGTCTTGCAGGCGACGGTACAGGCGTGACAACCGATGCATTTTCGGTTGTCGATAACAAATCCGTATCTCATCAGGCGGGATTCCCCAGAGCGACCCAATCACTTGCGGCTTGCGTATTCTATCCGACAGGCATCGGCGAATATTGATCAGTTCGGAACATGAACGCTTCCGCCGATATTTTTTGTTTCAGTGTATAGCACTTTACGCTAGATTCACGGCGTCCTACGCTACAATTCGTGTTGCCTTTTTCACAACTCTCCACGGACGGAACCGTGTGCTGTGACGAGATCCGAGACGTGTAGGTTCCAACATCTTTATGACATCTCAAGCTGCGGCCAGCAATACATCCGTTCTCGACGACAAGAAAGTCTTCTATAACCGGTTTCTATTGATCGTTTCGGGGCTCGGAGGCCTGCTGTACGGCGTCGACGTCGGTATCATCGCCGGCGCGCTGCCTTATCTTGAAGCCACCTCGACGTTCACTCGAAGTCAACTCTCGACGGTTGTCGCCGCAGTCTTGCTCGGAAGCGTGATCTCAACTCTTTTCGCCGGACTGCTCGCCGACTGGATGGGACGCAGATCACTGATGGCTCTCAGTGGATTGATGTTCGTCGTCAGTATTCCGGTCATCGCGCTCTCGCAAGGTTACAGTTCGCTCGTGCTAGGACGCTTGCTTCAGGGCGTCAGCGCGGGTCTGATTGGAGTGGTTGTTCCTCTGTATCTCGCGGAATGTCTGACCGCGTCAAGCCGCGGCAAAGGAACTGGAATCTTCCAATGGCTACTGACGCTCGGAATTGTGACTGCCGCGCTGGTTGGCGCTTATTTCAGCTTTCGAGTCGATGAGGTCGCGAAGCTGCACGATGCTGCCAAACTGCTCGCTTTTCAAGACTCCGCCTGGCGCGGTATTTTCTGGGTTTCGCTGCCTCCCGGAATTTTGTTTGTGATCGGAAGTTTCATGGTCGCAGAGTCGCCTCGATGGCTGCTGCGCCGTGGAAAGAAAGAGGCAGCATACTCGGCCCTTCTGCGTGGAAGAACGACAGAACAAGCGGATCTGGAACTGCGTGAAATGCAGGAGACCAGCTCGGCCGAACAGTCGAACTCCTCCGGAAAATCCAAAGTCAAAGATTCGTTGCTCCGCCGCAAGTATGTTATCCCTTTCATCCTCGCCTGCATCATTCTGGCCTGCAATCAGACTACGGGCATCAACTCCATCATCGCGTATAACACCAACATCCTCTTGCAGAGCGGACTTTCAGACGTAGCCTCGCATTGGGGATATGTTGTCTTCACCATCATCAACTTCTGCGTAACAGCTCTTGGCGTCATGCTGGTGGATCGCAAAGGCCGCAAGTTCCTACTCGGAATCGGAACGGCTGGAATCATCTTGTCGATGCTGTGCACCGGCATCATCTTCCGACGCACTGAGAGCCAGCGCGTTGATGTCAAAGATGCAGTCCAGAGACTCGTTACTCCGGATCAAACAGCCAGCCTGACTTACGACTCAGCGATGGCCAATGCAACTGGCGTTTCACCGGGGCGAAACTCCCTGGTAGTGATCTATTCCTATGGAGACTTCAGCGCAGCGACGCCCGTTTTGCGCTCCGATGCGACTGCAGCAAAGCCCGTTCCAATCAACCGTGAAGGTTGCGTACCGGCGAATAAGGTGATCGCGTTCCTCTCGAACCCGTTCGCTGATCTCGATGCAGCCCGAACTGCACCGCTGCAGATCGTGAACGCGTTTGTCACGCCGGTGCCAACCTCCAGCAACGGATGGATTGTCGCCATTACGCTTTTTGTCTTCATGGCGTTTTACGCCGTCGGTCCGGGAGTCTGCGTCTGGCTGGCTCTTTCTGAATTGATGCCGACTCGCATTCGATCCAACGGCATGAGTATTGCCCTGCTTTTGAATCAGGCGGTGTCGACTACGATCGCTGCGATCTTTTTGCCAACTGTGGGGAAATACGGATACTCGACAATGTTCTTCGGCTTTGCGGGCTTCACGGTGATTTACTTCGTCACGGCAACGTGGTTCCTGCCTGAAACGAAGGGCAAGACGCTTGAAGAGATTGAAGCGCATTTCGAACGCGCCGAAGCCAAGGCCTGAACTACAAGTTTCAGTTTCTGGGGATCACTTCGAAATTCTGACCATCATGACTCCGACGAAAAAGAAAAAGACTGCCTCGAACGACAAATTTGAACATGCTATGCGGCGCGAGATTTACGAGCAGCCGACCGCGATCGCCAAAACCATCGGCAAGCACCTGAAAGACGACATCATTTTTCCCGGCGAATTAAAGTCCGTAGAGGGAGCGCTGCTGACGTTCGACAAGCTGATCATCGCCGCCAGCGGCTCGAGCCGCCACGCGGGCCTGGCGGGAGAGATCATGATTGAAGATCTTTCCGGCGTTGGCGTCGATGTGGAATATGCCAGCGAGTATTGCTACCGCTCAACGCACACCGCGGTCGATCCCATCGTGATGGTCATTACACAATCGGGCGAAACTGCCGACACCATCGCTGCGCAGCGCGAAGCTCTGACCAGAGGCCTGAAGACAATTGCCATCTCCAATATGCCGAGTACGACGATTCCGAGGGAAGCTGGCGCGGCTTTGATCACAGGAGCGGGACCGGAGATTTCTGTTCCAGCAACCAAGAGCTTCACGGCGCAAGTCACGATTCTGTATCTCATGGCACTGTTCTTCGCTCGCAAGCGCGGGCGCATGACCAGCGAAGTCGCGCGCACCGATCTGCAATGCCTGTTGCGCATCCCCGAACAAATCGAACGCGAACTCTCGCGGTGGGATGAACTCGCCGAGAAGTTTGGCTCGGCACACTACAAAGCTGAAAAGTTCCTGTACCTGGGACGCGGCGTGCACTACTCCATCGCTCGCGAAGGCGCACTCAAGCTGAAGGAAATCTCCTACGCTCACGCCGAAGGGTATCCAGCAGGAGAACTGAAACACGGACCCAACGCACTGGTCGACGAAAAGCTGCCCGTCGTTGTGCTGGCGACATTTGACCGCCACGATCCCGACTCGGTGCTGCGTTACCGGCGCACTTTGGAAGTAATGAAAGAGGTCCGTTCGCGGAAGGGTCCGCTGGTGGCGGTTGCGACCGAAGGGGACAAAGAAGTTGCTTCGATCGCGGATCAGGTTTTCTACGTGCCTAGCGCTCCCGAACTGCTGCTTCCGATCTTGGAAGTGATTCCATTACAGCTGTTCGCCTATCACGTTGCTGTGAAGAAGGGCTACGACGTCGATCATCCTCGCAACTTGGTAAAAGCGGTGGTTACGGAATAGCGCAGCTGCTGTTATTTGAAGGACACGCTGGACTAAGAGGCTCCGAGCTGCGGCAGAGAGCGTAGCACGTGATGCCGATTACAATGCCCGACCCGATCGCGATCGCGTATGGCGAATTCATCCAGTCGCCGACCGCACTGACTTGGGCGGGTCTGCTGTAACCTCCAGCGCATTTCTCGTCCCGCGACTTCTGCTCGCCTTCGTGCACGATGCTGCGGTTGCGCTCCTCCTCCTTTACGTCTTGAACGTTCTTTGAGTGAGCATCGATATAGACGTCGTCTTTCGAGGCTACGACCTCGACTTTCCCGTTCAAGTCCTTCACGTCATAGTGCGTCCATGCATTGTCGTGAACGGGAGTGATGGTGATGCATCCGACGCGCACGCGCAATCCTCGGCTGGTATTCACTGAAAGATGACCGTGATCGAGAGCCAATTCGGTCGGTTGATACTGCACCATCGTCTCAGCATCGATCTCCGCAGCTGAACCGGTCACTTCGATTCGGGCGGCATTATCTTTTGGAGTCTGGATCAGGTCGTCGGGGAATATAGCGATCGAGGCAGGAGCGGCACTTTGATTGACGAGCGTGCCATTACCGCTGCTGCGCAGCAACGCGGCTGAACTCTCCTGCGCAGTAAGAGAAACAGGCAGTAGAATCGCCATTGCGAAACACACGAGATTGCGCCGTGGACACAAAAGCCAACCTGAGTTCTTTCCGCACTTGCTGCTCTCCTCAGGCTAGCGTGCCATTCTGCGCCACACTAGTGGCTTACGAGGTGACAGCCGTGAGATTGGTATTCGACGTGATATCGATATTCAGGCGCGTTCGAAGTCGATGTAGCCTTTATGGACGTCGGTTCGAATCAGGCGGGCTCGAAGCTTGTCGCCGACGTCGAGTCCTTGCGCGCCTTGGGCAAGCAGTCCTTCGATATGAGGGTGCAGCACGCGGACAAAGGTTCCGTGATCAGTTTTTCCGGTAACAAGCGCGTCGAAGACTTCTCCGATTCGCGACTGCATTGCAACTGCGGCAAGTCGTTTCGACATCTCGCGCTCCACCTTGCGCGCCGCGTCTTCTTTGACTGTGCAGTTCGATGCAATCGACGTGAGTTCGTCAGTGGAATACGGATTTCGTTGTCCCGCGAGCTGAGCTTTGATGAGCCGTTGAGTGACGATGTCGGCGAAGCGTCGATTTGGAGCCGTTGAATGCGTGTAATCCTGGACTGCGAGGCCGAAGTGCCCTTGCGAGCTTTCGCCGGCGCGTTCGAGGACATATTCTCCCGGACCGATCAGCTTGATCACACCGAGCGAGACATCGGCGAAGTGCTCGGGATCGGCAGCCTTGCGGCGTAGCAGGAAATCGTTCAGGGCTTTGGAATCTGGCTGAGCAGGAAGTTTCTCGCCTTTGGTTGCTGCGAGCTGCACGATTCGGTCCCAACGCTTGGGCGTGCGCACGATGCGTCGCAGCGAATCTACATTCTCCAGCATTCGCGCCACGACACCGTTCGCCGCAACCATGAAGTCTTCGATCAGTTCCGTGGCGCGATTCTTCTGCTGCTTCACGACATCCACAACTTTGTCATTGAGAACGAGTGGATGTACTTCGTCGGTCTGCAAGTTCAGCGCACCGTGCTGGAAGCGCTGTTGCTTCAACTTCTGGGCGACTGAGTCTTGCAGCTTCAGCTGTTGCTGGAGTTCGGTGGACGCGGCGACTTTCGGCGGAGCGGGCGAAGTTCCCTCGAGCCACGCACCAACGGAGTTGTACTGAAGCTGGGCTTTGTTGCGCACGAGTGCGCGATAAACATCAGAACTCTTTAGATTGCCTTCCGCGTCGACAACAAACTCAGTCACAATGCAAGCGCGATCTTGCTGCTCAAGTAGCGAGCTCACTCCAGTCGAAAGTTGCTCGGGCAGCATGGGGAAGTTGCGTACTCCGGTGTAGACAGTGGTCGTCTCGCGGGCTGCGTGCTGATCGATCGGAGTCAGCTTCGCGACGTACGCGTCGACATCAGCGATTCCAATCATTACTTTCACATCGCCATTCGTTCCCTGCTCAGCAACTTCAATCTGGTCGAGATCGCGAGAGGTGTCGTTGTCGATGGAGGACCAGAGGAGACTCCGCAGATCGCGGACCTTCGCGTCCGTGCGCGATTGTGATTGATCCTTCAGAGCGGCCAGCTGTCCAGAAACCTGAGGAGGAAAATCCGGCTGAAAGCCGTGTTCCTGCATGATCTGTTTTGCGGTGGCTTGAAGATCGAGGTGCGTTGGATTCGCGTTATTCATGTCTTCGCGTAAGAAGCGGATTCAGGCTACCACGCGAGAAGAGAGCGGATATGGCGCGAACAGCGGCTGTGGAAAACTCGATGAAGAAAATTTTGATCGGATCGAAAATGAAGCATTTCTTGCGAGTTCCATTTTGGGAATTGTGGGGTTGAGGTGGATACCCCCCTCCCCCGGGGTCTAATGGAATGTTGGATTTAGCGGGAATTTGCAAAGTAATCTATGGGGCTCAAGTACTTACGGGCAAAATCTTGAGCGCCAGAGACTTAGCTCAATTCCCTGCACTTTTGCTTCTACTGCATGTGGCTTGGCAATGATCTGCTCTTTGTGTGCTTGTGCGCAAGGTCAGATGTCACATTGGGCTGTGGAAAAGTTTTTGGCGCGGACGAACTGCTGCGAGAATGCGGGAGCCTTTTGCTGTTCGCCCTTACATTTTAGTGACGCCCGTCACTGCGCGCCTTCCGTTCGAGTGATAACCATTTCTCCCGGATAGTCTCCGACTGGTCAGTTGGTAGCCCAGGAACCGGCTGCCATGAAAACGCGCGTCCGCGTGCTACTCGGGATCTTTTTGACATTTTTTTCGGTGCTGAGTTATTCGCAATCCCCGGTGCCTTTCGTCAATCAGCCTCTCGTCCCGGATGCGACGGCGCCGGGCGGTGCGCAGTTCACTCTCACCGTCAATGGCACCGGCTTTGTTTCGAACTCAGTCGTGAACTGGAATGGCGACGCGCTGGTGACCCAATTCGTCAGCGGCTCGCAGTTGGCGGCGACGGTTCCTGCTGCGGACATCGCCAAGGCGAGCACAGCGTCGGTGACTGTGGTGACTCCTGCGCCGGGCGGTGGCACTTCGAACGCCGCGTTCTTCTCGGTCACCGCGAACACAGGAAACTCCGTGGCATTCACCTTGGCGTCGTCTCTGCCTACGGGCTCCAATCCCCAATCAGAGGCAGTGGGCGACTTTAACGGAGACGGCAAGTTGGACCTCGCAGTCGGCAACTTTGGTAGCGGCACGATTTCGATTTTTCTGGGGGACGGCACCGGGCACTTCACTTCCTCGTCTCTGAAAGTGGGTGCTAATGCAGCCTATGTGGTAACGGGCGATTTCAATGGGGACGGCAAGCTGGATCTTGCGGTCGGCGGCGACCAAGCAGGCAACACCATTTCCATCCTGCTGGGAGACGGCACCGGGCACTTCCACTTAGTCTCGTCTACGAGTGGTATCTCCGATTTCGTGGCGGTTGGTGACTTCAACGGCGACGGCAAGCTGGACTTGGCAGTTCTAGGGTCCAACGCCGTTTCTATCCTGCTGGGGGACGGCACAGGCAACCTCAACCTGGCTTCGTCGGCGGGTGTGGATTTCGATCCGTGGGGAATGGCAGTAGGCGATTTCAATGGGGACGGCAAGCTGGATCTTGCGGTCTGTAACTATGGGCCTAACGGTTCCGGGAGCACGGTGTCGATCCTGGTGGGGGATGGCACTGGGAACTTCACCCGCTCCTCGTCTCCGTTCGTCGGTTACGGTCCGGTCTTACTGGCACCGGGCGACTTCAACGGAGACAGCAAGCTGGATTTTGCGGTCGCTAACTACGGGACTAATCGCAATGGCGGCGCCGTCTCCGTCCTCCTGGGTGACGGCACGGGAAACTTCACTCTGGCCTCGTCCCCGGCGACGGGCTCAGATCCCATGTCGGTTGCAGTCGGCGATTTCAACGGGGATGGCAAGCCTGACCTGGTTACTCCGAACCAATGGAGCAACAACCTATCCGTATTCCTCGGCGACGGCACTGGAAGCTTCACCCTGGCGTCCTCTCCTGCTTCAGGGTCGGGCCCGTGGTTCGTGGCCGTCGGCGACTTCAATGGAGACGGCACGCTGGACTTGGCCGCTGCCAATTACTACGGCAACTCAGTTTCCATCCTGCTGGGAGGGCCAGCGCCGCCTGCCGTGTCTCTGTCCCCAGCGAGGCTCAATTTTGGGACACAAGTGATCGGCACCAGTAGTTCACCGCAGACAGTGACCCTGACCAACACGGGTGGCTCGGCGCTTGCCATCAGCAAGATCAGCGCCAGTTGGAATTTTGCTCAGACCAACAACTGTGGCTCCAGCGTGCCTCCGAACGGACATTGCGTCATCCATGCCGCGTTCACTCCGCACTCCGCCGGCGGGCACATGGGCGCGATCACGATTACGGACAACGCGTCTACAAGTCCGCAAACAGTCTCGGTAAGCGGAGTCGGAACGGCGGTAAGCCTGTCACCACCGAGTTTGGATTTCGGCAGCCAGCCCGTGGGCACGACGAGCCAGCCGCAGACAGTGACGCTGACCAACCACGCCACCGCCGCATTGAGTATCGGGAAGATCCAGATCAATACGAACTTTGCACAGACAAACAACTGTGGAACGAGTGTAGCAGCGGGAGGAAGTTGCACGATTAGCGTGACATTCACGCCGACACGGAAAGGATCCGGCACCGTGCCGCTTGCCATCTACGACAATGGAGGCGCCAGCCCGCAGATCGTGCTAGCGAGCGGCAACGGAACGTAGTGAAGAAGAGATCAGCGTCAGTCTAACAGTTCGCAACAGCCGCGCAGAACACCAAGACGAAGGAGATAAACCATGACAAGCAATACCGGAAGATTCCTCACAACATTTCGCTCCGTTGGAATCGGAGCCGCGCTCTTACTCGCGATCTGGTTCACGACGGCGATTGCGTCGCCTGCCCAAACCTTCACAATTCTTCACGCCTTCGACGGAAGCGACGGCACCACGCCTACCGAACTGGTGCAGGGCATTGATGGCAACTTCTATGGGACGACCGGGTACGGTGGGGGCAGCAACTGCGGCTGGGGATACGGTGGATGTGGCACTGTTTTCAAGATCACCCCAGGCGGGACTTTGACCACGGGGCACCACTTCACGGGTACCGACGGCTCCACCGCTCATAGGGGACTAGTCCAAGCCACCGACGGGAGCTACTATGGAATCACTGCGTTCGGTGGTGCCAACAGCTGCAACGGCTGGGGCTCTGGCTGTGGCACAGTCTTCAAAATTACCCCTACCGGCAAGCTGACTACGCTGCACAACTTCGACTCCACCGACGGTGAGATGCCGTATGGGTTAATACAAGCCTCGAATGGGAACTTCTATGGAGTCACTGCTTACGGCGGTATCTTGGGTTACGGCACAGTCTTCAAAATCTCCCCTGCCGGCACGTTGACTCCGCTCCACAGCTTTGACAACACCGATGGTGCAACCCCGACTGGCCAATTGGTGCAAGGCACGGATGGCAACTTTTATGGCACGACCTACGTGGGCGGAGCCGGCGGCGCTGGTACGGTCTTCAAAATCACTCCCGCCGGCAAGCTGACTACGCTCTACGACTTTTGCTCGCAAGCCAACTGCACTGACGGCGCGAATCCCATCGCCGGGTTAGTGCAAGCCGCTGACGGGAACTTTTACGGAACAACTTACGGTGGCGGAGCCTACGGCAGCGGCACGGTCTTCAAAATCACGCCGAGCGGCGCACTGACCACACTCTACAGCTTTTGCTCTGAAGCTGGCTGCGCGGACGGCGCCAACCCTGGCTTCGAGTTAGTGCAAGCGACAGATGGAAACTTCTATGGGACTACCAACTGGGGAGGGTCCGGCGGCTATGGCACGCTCTTTGAAATCACCCCTGCGGGCACGTTGACCACGCTGCACAACTTCGAAACCGTCGACGGCTACATCAATAAGTTCGCGCTGCTGCAAGGCACCGATGGCAAGTTCTACGGGTCAACCGAAATTGGCGGGCCCCTCGGCTCGGGCACAATATACATCCTGGACAATGGCCTTGGCCCGTTCGTGAGTTTCCTGCGCAATACGGCGAAGGTGGGACAAACCTTCGGCGTTCTCGGACAAGGACTCACAGGGACCAGCAGTGTTTCCTTCAACGGCACTCCCGCAACGTTCAAGGTCGTAAAGGACACGTTCCTGACCGCCGTGGTTCCTGCCGGAGCTACCACGGTCTCGGTAACCGTGACTACACCCGGCGGTGTTCTGACCAGCAACAAGGCCTTCCGCGTGACACCGCAAGTGTTGAGTTTCAGTCCGTCCAGCGGCCCGGCTGGGACGGTCGTGACGATCACCGGAGTCAGCCTCACGCAAGCCACAGTGGTCGGCTTCGGCAATTATGTCCCCGCGAGCTTCACGGTGAACTCGGACTCGCAAGTAACGGCGACTGTGCCGACCGGAGCTAAGACAGGCGTGGTCGGCATCCAGACAGCGGGTGGCACTGGCATCAGCTCGGCGGCTTTCACCGTGACGCAGTGATTTGTTAAACGCTCGCGACAGGAAACGTCGCCTGCGGTGACGAAATTGAAGAAGAAGTTTTGCCGGGTGGGATTATGAAAACGACAATTCTGTTTGTGTCGGCGTTGCTGTTATCGCTGAGCATGGTTTCGCCGGCGGTCGCTCAGGAGTCGGACGTTGTCCATGACACGTGGAGCATCGGCGCACCGATGCCCCACGTCGCTATGGGCGGAGCCGCGGTTGCGCTCGGGAAGCGGATCATTCTGTTAGGCGGGTTTATTGATTGGAACAACACAGAGGTTGCAAATACCCTGGTCTACAACCCAGCTTCAAACAGCTGGAGCTGGGGCAGCCCCCTGCCGATGCCAATCGCCGCTATGTCAGCTGCAGTAGTGAACAACGTTTTGTATCTCTTTGGCGGCATAGTTGACAATGCGAGCACGTTCACCAACGCGGTTTGGGCGTACGACCCGCAAACGAAGACGTGGTCTTCAAAATCGCCCATGCCTACTGCACGGTCAGACTCGGGGGCGGTGGTAGAGAACAATATCATTTACGTTATTGGCGGCCGCAACCCGACTCGCCTCCAGACCGTCGAAAGCTACGATCCCACTACCGATACATGGACGGAAGAGGCGCCTCTGCTTATCGGGCAGTCCAACTTCACAGTCGGACGGCTGGGAACCTGGATCGTGGCTGCCGACGGATACGCCGAATACGGATACGCCGGAGACACCGAAGGTTTGAACCCTCTGACCAATGCGTGGGAGACAGGTACGCCAGACCCCACGGTAAGGGACGGAACGTGCGGCGGATCCATAGGTTCACAACTGTATGTCGCGGGTGGCTATGATTACGGACCGGCGATAACCCGGACCGAATCATTCAGCTCCAAGAACACTTGGGAGACGCTGGCCGACATGCCGCTGGCCACCATGTTGCTTTATTCCGCCGTGTATAACGGGCAACTGTACTGCTTTGGCGGGTCAGACGCCTGGGAGGGTAATCTTCTCGATCACGTGCAGATATATCAGCCGTAGAAGCAGTCACGATTTCCCTCGGTCTTTGTTCCTAATTCGGTTCTCTTCAATGTGGCGCCCAGCATCGTCGATCCGGCACCTTCGCGCTTGCTGCGCACGATCCATCGCGAATAGTTCAGGAAAACGAAAAGAGCCGCGCAGCAAGTGCACTGCGCGGCCCGAGACCGGATTGGATTACGGCTTCAAGGCGTAGATCACGCCTTGGTTGGTCGAGCCGCCGATCGCGGTCGATCCGACGAGAACGCCATTGTGCAACACGAGACTACCGATTTGAGGCAAGGCCCCATCGGTTCCATCGAATTGGTGCAGAACGTTGACGGTGCCGTTTCCGCCGCCGGTGGACATCAGTTGAAAGACCTGACCGCAACCGTTCGGATCGCAACTAGGATTCCCACCACTAGCCGTGCCGTAGAGAGATCCGTTAGGGCCAGCAATGATCGATTGAATTTGCGAGACGAATGATCCGTTGTAAGCGATCGAGAATTGGCCGCTTGCTTTGATCTCGAAAATCGCAACGACAACGTTGCTGCTATTTCGCGAAATGCCATAGAAGTTGCCTTGGCCATCGCCGACGATCTGATATGGATTTCGGCCATCTGGGCCGTCCGCGAAACTGTAGAGAACCGTTTCGCTTCCGGTGGGAGTGATTTTGAAAATCGTTCCGCAGCCGTACGGACAGGAGGTGTTTCCACCGCCGATGGTTACTCCATAAAACGCGCCGTTATAAGGCACGAGGCCATCTCCAGGTCCCTGACCGTCGGGGCTGTTCTTAAAGGAGTACAGAACTTGCTCTTGACCGGACAGGCTGACGCGGTAGAACGATCCCCAGCCGTTTGCGCCACCGCCCCATGTGAGTCCGTACAGAGAACCGGAAGCGAGAACCTGAGTGCCAGACGGATCCAAGCCGTTGGGAGTTCCAGTGAAGTCGTATTCCTGCAACGTGTTCGCCGTGAGTTTGTAAGCAAAAACGGCTCCACAAGCATCGCCCGCAAATGGGAAACAATTGAGATTTGTGGGACCACCGAATTGTTCGGATCCATACAGTACGGTGGCGTTGCTATTGAGCAAGAGACCTTGTGGGTCAGAGGGATTGTGCGCGGATGGTTCGGACCAGCGATGCAGGACGGTGAATGTGCTGTTAGCAAAGCTGAAGATCAAGTTACAGGCACAACCGAAGTCATACGCGGCAGTGCCGTAGATGGTTCCGTTAGGAGCGACGATAACATCGCCGGGAGAATAGCCGCTCGATCCTCCGATAAGTGTGTAGAGGATTTTGTATGTCTGCGCGTTGGCAGGTTCGGGCGTGAAAGCTAAGACGAAGATGGCTGAAGCCAGAATAGTGGCAGCCAAAAGGCGATTTGCGATTGCTTGCCGGACAGACGGGTGCTGCACGGAGAAAACTCCCTTCGAGGTGAATCCCAGTCTCGGAGCGGTGGAGCGGCTTTCTTGGCGAGAGGAGTGGGCCGGAGGTTTGTAGCGGGAATTGGCAAAGAGGTTGGCGTGAGCGGACGTAACCAGCCGCTAGACCTGCAAAGTCAACGACCCCACCCTCTTGCACAAAACGCGAGAAGGATGGGGCACCCTTAATGCGGTTGAGTTTTCTCCGGCCTTGGATTATTTCCGCTGTAGATCCTCGTTGGTGAATACACGCTGTGCTGGGCGCTTTCTCGATTTCAGCGATCTTGCGAAATCTGCGAGAGAAATTCCGTAGCCTCGATTTAGAAGTGATTGCATATCGGCGGTTCCGGTAACGCCAGAATTGACGATACTGGCGGGTAGATTGGAAGGATTGTTCGTGGAAGCAATCTCAATGACGCTGGGCGGAGAGGGCTGCTCGATTGGCACAGAGACCGGTCCTGCAAGCGCGTTGGCGGCCTGCTCGGTAACGGCGTGATAGTAGTCCGCGGTTTGCTCGGGGGTCATGCTAGGCGTCTCGATGCGACGAGCAGCAATCTCGCTTGGCTTGTGCTCTCCCCAATAAACCTGTCCTAGATATACGTTCTCGGAATTGTCCGCATAGGAAGAGTTCATGTGAGACGGAACCAGTTCCGCACCCGAGTACGGATCTGAAAGCCCGGGGCTGAACGAGAGGCTGGGCGTCGCGAGCGAGCGAAAGAACATGGGCGACCCGCCGCCTGTTATCAGGTATTGGGGACCTTCCGAAAAATTCGTTTCCTGAGCGAAGGAAACTCCGGCGAGAACGACCAGAACGAGGAAGAAGCGCAGGCGCATAGTGCCTCCGGCAACGGCAGTTCAGGGTGATTATGTACCCAAATCAGGAGCTTGCCAAGGGCAATCTGGCCCGAAAGCCGCTCTGGGCAAGGCTTTTGGCTAGACTTGGGTTATAGCGGCGTTGCGGCGTTCCCGCCGATTCTCAAGGATGACGTAAAGCATGTAGAAGACAACTGCCAGATTTCCCAGCAGAAACCCACAACGCAAGACAGTCAGGCCGCGAAACAATTCACGCACTTCGAAGGGCAAAAGCAGGGTTCCAGAGACGAACGCCACCCACTCGGCCCAAGTGCGTCCTTTCCAGAGTCCGTAGGCTTCGGTAAAACGCAGAACAGCGTAGGCGAAAGCGACTTCGGCTGCGGCCCACAGGCGGGCGTCGGTAATGCTGTCGGCGAAATCGAGGAAGAGCTGCGCGTAGCGATGATCGGTGCTGATGTGCAGGAGCGCCAACAGGCTCTCTGCCAGAAGCCAGGTATCTTTGTGGACTAGCCACAGAGCGCAGATCCCCATGAGGACAACGAAAATTCCTTTGAAGAACTCGAAGGCAGCCACGGCGCGCAGGACGCGGCGTTGGCGGCGGTGATGGCGGTCTGTGAATTCCCCGGAGTGCTGCATGAATCGTAGTGCGCGAAAGTGCAGAGTAACACGGAGAGGCAGCGTGTCCGGTATCAGGCTGTGCTCGGTGTTGAGCGTCGGGATTCCCTTACCTCAGTAACTAGAAGGCGCTACGGAAGGATGTAAGGATCGGTGCCGAGGAATAGGGTATGCGAAGAATTGTCATGGGGCTCGCGGTGTGCTTGAGTTGCGCGGCAGTCGCGCCCGCAGCCGAGAGCGCGCCGCTACAGACTGCGCGCCAGGCGCTGCTGGAGATGTTCTTCAGCAAAACTCCCGGAACTTTTGCCAAGCACCTGCCGGCGGCAACACTTGCTGCCCTAGAAAAATCGGGGGCGATGTCTGGATTGCAGCAGTATGGAATGCTGGCCAGCCAGTTCCAGGCACAGGGCAACAATCTGCAGACGTTCGAAACTGGATCGATACTGCTGTCGGGAGACGATCCGAAGACTGGAACGAAGGTCGAAATCAGCGTGGAGAATGATGCCTTGCGCGGGGATGATGACGATATTGAACTCTCATTTCAGACTTATAAAGACGGTCAAGCGCAGCGCACTCCGTTTATGCCTCGAATGACCTTCTCCATGAAGCAGGAGAAGCAAGTGTGGAAGCTGAATGAGATCTCCGTGACCATTCGCCTGCCTCTCGCTGACCCCGATCTGCTCAAAGCGCTCACGGAGAAAGTGAAGCCACAGGCCAATACCGCGACGACATTCAGTTCCCAGCCGCAGACCACATTCAGCTCTCAGGCGCAAATAACCGCTGCGCCGGCAGTAAGCGACGCGACCATCATGTCGGCGATGAAAACGATCCTTACCGCCGAGACAACTTATGCAGCCACGTATCCGCGAGTTGGATATACGTGCACGCTGTCGGATCTTGATGGCTTTGGAAGCGGAGAAGCGAATGAGCATCAGGCAATGCTGATCAATAGCGGGCTGGCTAGTGGGAAGCGTTACGGATTTGTGTTTACGTTGTCAGGATGCAGCGGTGCGCCGGCAACTACATTCCATCTCTCCGCAACGCCTGGCGCGAATACGTTTGGAAGGAAGGCGTTCTGCTCGGATCAGTCTGGGACGGTGCGGGAATCTCTCGATGGAAATGCCGCTAGCTGCTCTGGCGGCGGGACCGTTCAATAGAGTTGCGTTGCGCGAACGTCAACACCTTTCACGACAGAGGTCACAGAGGTACACAGGGTAAACCTAGTGCCTTGCCGCCCAGGCCAGGCCGTCCGGTTCTATTCCCACGTCGATCTTCCCTATCACTTCCAGGGTCTTCAGATCTATGACCGAGACATAATTGTCGGGCGTGCTGGCTACGTAGGCTCGCGCGCCGTCCGGTTGCATTTCGATGCCAGCGGCGCCGCGGCCCACTTTGATGTCCTTGATGTTTTTGTGAGTCGCGGCATCGAAGAGGGCGACATGGTCCATACGTAATCCGGAGACGAAGACGTGCGCGCCGTCAGGAGTGAACTTCAGGCGATTTGCACTTTGCACGTTTGCCTTCACTGTCTCGATTACTTTCTTGCTTGCGATGTCGATGATGGAGATGGTGCCTTCTTGCGAGTTGGCGACCCAGATTTCTTTCTTGTTGGGGGAAACGTCGAAGCCTTCCGAGCCATTTCCGACCTTCACGACAGTTTCATCCCAGTCACCGCCCGGAGGTCCCGGCGGTCCGCCGCCCGTGCGGGGCGGCAGCTTCTCGATCATGCTGACAGTGCCGGAACTGACGTTGGTTGTCACGATGTGATTGAGATCGTCGGAAACGTAAATCATGTGGGTGCGGTTCTGGCCGGTGCCCATGATGAAATCGATCTTCTGGGTGGCGGGATCGTAGCTGCCGAATGCCTTGGATCCTTCGACGGTGAACCAGAGTTTGCCGCCAGTGAAGTAGAGGCCGTGCGGACCTTTCAGCGCGCCCAGATCGATTGATGGGAGCGCTTTCTGATTTACAAGGTCGATCACTGCGACGGTGTTGAAGGCGCCCCCGCCGTAGTTCGACACATAGGCGGTCTTGCCGTCGGATGAGGCGATCACCTCGTGAGGGTCGTTGCCAACTGGGGCTTTGAAGATGATCTTCAGGGTGGAAGGGTCAACGATCGCTACTGTGTGGTCGTGCTTGCTGAGCGCGAGGAGTGTTTCTTTGGGAGTCTGCGCGGAGACAGTCGACGTGAGAGCTAGTGCGATTGCAACGAGAAGAATTTTCCGCATGTACGATGACCTGCTTCCTGAGAAATCACAATCTTTCACCACAGAGGACACAGAGGAACCCCGTATGGGACTCAGACTTTCTTTTGGCGAATTGCTGTGCGCAGCTCTGAGACGATTTCTTCTGATGCTCGAATTGCCGCGGCGTGTTGGTCCACCGGGAACGAGATGGCACCCACGCGGGCATGTCCACCGCCGCCGTAGCGTTCGCAGATCTTCGCCAGATTCACTTCTGGTTCCTGCGGCGCCCAGGGATTCGATCCCACAGAAACTTTTACCCGAAAGCTGCTTTTGCTGAGCCCTACGCTATATACCGACTCCGGATGCAGATAGTACGGGATGAACTTGTTGTAGCCCTCGAGATCGTGATCGGTGACGTCGAAGAAGATTGTGGCGTCTTTGCACTGGCTGCGCTCCTTCAGGATTCCGACGGAAAGCTCGTGGCGCTTGAGCAGAGGAGGTAGCAGCGGAGCAACGAACGGTTCGTGAAGGATATCGCCGAGTGACTTCGTGGCGAGCAATGGAATCAGGTTGGGGACGAACCCGTGATCGGGGGCGGACTCGATGACCATGGTCAACTTCATGGCCGGAGCTTCCATTTCGACGGCGGTCTTGGCGTCGGGATAGAGAGCGCCGTCGATGACATCAGTCCAGTGCACGAGATCGGCAACCGACGATGGATCGAAACCGAAACGCTGCTGCGCGATCATGGCGATGAAACTGGTGCAGGACTTGAAGTCGGGATCGTAGAACTTGCGATTGCTCTGATCCTGCTCGAAGTGCTCGGCGTCGGCCGGAGAAAGGAACGCGCTCTGGTGATGATCAAACCACCAGGTGATCTGAGGCGAGCTGGAATATTTGAAATCCACGATGGCATTCTCGTCGCCGTCGAACTGCCTTTCATCGAAGAGTGCGCCGGCTCGATGAACCAAGCCTGTGAATTCGAAGTCAACGTCGCTTCGGATGCGCTCGCGATAGAAGCGGGAAAACAGGGCGGCGGAAGAGGCTCCGTCGAAACATTTGTCGTGGTAGAAGACCCGAACTCGCAATGCATGCCCCAATCGTTCAACGAAATTCCTGCGACTGAGGCGTGCTTCGTGGCCAGGCTCAGGTCGCGAGGTAAAAGCTAATAGGATTGACAGCTTGCGGGGAGAAAGTCAAGGGGCGGGGTTGTGCGAAATCGTTCAAAACCGTAAACCACAAAGGACACGAAGGATCACGACGGAAAAACCGAGAGCATTTCTTCGCAAGGCTTTGCGATCTTATGGTTCATTCTGAATAAAAGCAATCAAGGCGCAACTTGCGGGGTTGCGCCTTTTCTGTTTGCTATGGGGGACACAAAAAACGTTCTGCTACATCGCGTTGGCTTGCTTTTCCGCCAGATCGCCGACGAACGGAAGTTTGTACATCTGCCCCTGATTTGCCTTGAGCAGCAAGACAATCCAGATGATGAACCCGGCGAGCCCAATCAGAGGCCAGATCAGGATTGTCAGCCATCCGAGGAACGGAATGTGGGCGATGAAGCTGAGCACGATCCAGAGAGCGGTCCAGGCAATCGCAAAAAAGATGCACTGCCACGAATGGAAGCGGATGAACTTGCTTCGGTTGTAGGGCGCCATCACCAGGAAGATGATCGCGGGAATGATCGTGACGTAGGCCAGCATCCCGGCGACGTTGTCGGACATGCCCTGCGCAGGAATGGCCGCAGCCGATCCAGAAGTTGCACGGCCTGCACAAGCGGCACAAGTCGTGGTGCCGTCGGGAATCTGGGCGCCGCACATGTTGCAGAAAGCCATAAGAGCCCTCCGATTCGCATGGGAGCAGCACTACTAGCATGCAGGGGAACCGCTCTCCAGCGTCGTCGGCGGGAAGGTATCAAAAACAGGCCAGCAAAGCAATGGACAATTTCGTCAACGTGCCGGGGGTCGTTCGGCACGATGCTCCGCGAAATCACCGATCAACGGGAGCTTGAAGGTCTCCCCCTGCGCGGCTTTTACTACAAGGACCATCCACAATAGGAACGCACCAAGGCACGAAATGGTGACAACCACCATAAGGAGAAGAGGTCCGACTACCGGGATCCAGAACATGACGACGCCCAGAAGACGGAGAAGGCTGCCTAAGGCAATGCAGGCGAGCCAGAGCAGAAGACACTGGACGGAATGAAATCGGACAAAGGCGTTCGAGCAGTAGGGCTCCTTGAGGAGGAAAATGACGGCCGGGATGAAAGAAAGATAGGCAATGGCTCCAGCGATTCGCTCGGAGAAGATTCCAACTTTTCCTTCGGCGCGGGCAGGAGCGGTCATCGAACGACCGCATCCCGGGCAGAAGGCGGCACTGTCGGGCATCGCGCTGGCGCACTCAGGGCAGGATTTCTCGCTGACCACAAGCTGATCCATCGGACACTTTCCTCGCCCCTTTTCCGTTTACCCCTTGCGGCGAACATATCAGATGCAAACATGGGGCGACAAATGCGGGAGAACCTATCTGCCTAATTGACGGTGCTGAGAGCGGAGAGTAAGGTTCGGGCAAATTGGGTTTAAACCAGGCTTATCCAAGAGGTCTCAATGTTCTGTCCTCAATGTGGCGCGAGCAATGCCGATAACGCAGCCGTATGCGTGCAGTGTGGACGAAACCTGCAGGCAGGAGTAGCCGCGACTCCTCTGCCCGTGACGGGCACCGTAATGCCGCCGGCGGGCACGACCGTTCCGAATTATCTCGTGTTCGCAATCCTCACGACCGTGTTCTGCTGTATTCCCACGGGAATTCCGGCAATCATTTATGCAGCGCGGGTTAACGAAAAGCTGGCGAGAGGCGATTACGCCGGTGCTCAGGCGGCATCGAACAACGCAAAGATATGGTGCTGGGTTTCGTTCGGGATTGGGCTTTCAACGCTGATCGGGATTCTCCTGGTGTTTGTGGGTGCGCTTCACAATCTTCATCGATAGAGCCATGTTTCTGTCGGCGAAATATCGAGTCACTGCGGCAATGTTGGCCGCCGCTGTAGGAGTGTTTTTGTTGCGTGTGTTTGATCCTGCGGCGGGTGGGATCTTTCCACCTTGTCCAGTTCACTATCTGACCGGATGGTACTGCCCTGGATGCGGATCTTTGCGGGCGTTTCACGCCTTGCTGCATGGGAACTTGGTGCAAGCCTGGGCGATGAATCCGCTTACAGTGATGCTGCTTCCGTTCTTGAGTTACGGATTGATGTCAGAGGCGCTAGTCGGGTTGCGAGGAAGAGGATTGCCGCAGCCGACGCTCTCGGCGGGGCAGATACGAGCTTTGTTTGTGCTGATTGTTGTTTTCGGAGTGGTTCGAAATTTGCCGGTTCGTCCGTTTGCGTTGTTGGCGCCAGGGGGAATGTTGCATTGGTGAGTTGTATCGGCGCAAAAAGTGATTTCGAGACGTAAAGCACAGAATTATGTTTCTTTCGCCCCTCTGGGGCTTTTTCTGATCCCGCACCCACGGCTTACGCTGTGGGCTGCAATCTTTTGCCGCTACGCGGCTATCCGCCGAAGACCGGATCACTCGCCATTGGAGGGCGGGTTTTTCTTCTGGCAGTCTTCGCAGAGGCCGTAGATCTGGAACGTGTGGCGGGTAGTGAGGTAGTTGTATTTTCGTCCGATCTCGCGTTCAAGCTGGCCGACTTCCTGCGAGAAAAACTCCACGGAACTGCCGCAGTTAGTACAGACCATATGGTGATGACTGCGCCGGTTGTATTGGTGTTCATAGCGGGCGATGCCGTCGTGAAAAGCGACTTCGCTCGCGAGCCCGCACTCGGCAAGGAGTTTCAGGGTGCGATAGACCGTGGTGTAGCCGATTCCTGAGTCTTTCTTCTGGACGAGGCGATGCAGTTCGTCGGTCGAGAGGTGGTCGCGAGTTTCAAGGAAGGTGCGAAGGATGGTGTCGCGCTGGGCTGTCTGCTTGAGGCCGACGCCTTTCAGGTGGCGATGGAGGATCTCCTGGGCCTCGCGGATCATCTGCCGCGAGATGGTAGGTTGATCATCAATGCGCTTCTGCAGCATGGCTAGCGAGTCAGGATACCACCGGGGCAAATTGAAAATGAAATTCGTTTTCGGGGGGATCGTAATGCGATAAGGAAGCGATTCAAACGCGCGATTATTGCGTCGCAACAAACGCGACGCATCGCGCGGATCTCCCAGGTCCTTCCGACCGCAAAAGAAGCGGTCCTCAGGATAACAACTAATACTTTGCTACTTCACTAGGCCGTCGGTGTGAGCTCCTGGAATACAATCGAAGATTCTTCTATGAGCACATTCGCTGAAATCGGAACGCCCGTGCGACGGCGCTCCTCCCTGCTTCGCGTTCTTCTGTGGCTGCTGCTGGTGATCGTGTTGGCGGTGGCTTGCGTGGTCGCCTACGGCTATCACGTTGCCCACTCCGCACTCCCGCAACTGGATGGGCATATCCAGCTTTCCGGATTGTCTGGCCCGGTGAAGGTCACGCGTGATGGTCATGGAGTGCCGACGATTGAGGCAGCGTCGCTCGAAGATCTGTTCTTCGCGCAAGGCTTCGTTACCGCGCAAGACCGGCTCTGGCAGATGGACATGATGCGGCGAGTGGCCAGCGGAGATCTTTCTGAGATTCTGGGCGACGTTACGCTGAAATACGATCGCGAAGCGAGAATTCTAGGGCTACGGACGGCGGCGAGGAAAAATTTGACCATGGTGAGCGCCCGTGAGCTGGGATTCTTTAACGCCTACGCACGCGGAGTCAATGCTTACATCGCTGCACAAGGAAATCATCTTCCTATCGAGTTCCGCATTCTTCGATATACTCCGAAGCCCTGGATGCCGGAAGACTCCGCGGTCATCGCCAACCAGATGGTGAAGGACCTGAACTATCACTATTTTTTCGACGCATTGGAACGCGAAAAAATTCTGGCAAAGGTTGGACCGGACCTCACTGCCGATTTATTCGTAAATCGTTCGTGGCATGATCGTCCGCCTACCGTCATGAGAGAGGATGTGAACGAGCCGGATAAGAAGCCCGCCGATTCGGATGATGAGGACGATGAAGATTCTCCGGACAATGCTGTGACGCAGCAGATGACAACGCTCCCGGATGATGTTCATGCGGTAAATGGATCGAATGACTGGGTCGTGTCAGGGGAGCACACAACCACCGGGAAGCCTCTGCTCTCGAACGACATGCATCTGGGGCATCAGATGCCGAATCTGTGGTACGAGGCGCACCTGCGCTCGGGCAATCTCGACGTGGCAGGTGTCACCTTGCCCGGCATGCCTTACATAATTGTTGGGCATAATCAGCGCCTAGCCTGGGGATTTACCAATGTTGGGCCAACCGTCACGGACGTTTACATCGAAAACTTCAACGCACAGGGCGAATATCAGACGCCGAGCGGCTGGGTGCAGCCGGAACATCGGGTAGAAACGATTCATGTGAAGGGCGGCGCAGACGTCACACTTGATGTGAAGATCACACGGCACGGGCCGATCATCTCCGATCTTGTGCCCGGCGAGACAAGGCAGTTGTCGCTGCGTTGGACGCTTTACGATGGGTTAAGAATTCCCTTCTTCGATGTGAATTCCGCGCAGAACTGGGACGAATTCACCAAAGCCTTCTCGTCACTGGATGCGCCGGGCCAAAATGCAGTGTATGCGGACGTCGATGGAAATATCGGCTATCACACCACTGGCAAGGTGCCGATCCGTGCAGCCGGGGATGGCAGTTTGCCGGTCAGCGGTACAGACAATGCACACGAGTGGACTTCGTTTATTCCCTTCGACAAGTTGCCCAGCGTATACAACCCGCCGTCGGGAATCATAGCTACGGCGAATGGCAGAATCACGCCCGACAATTACCCACACTCCGTCAGCGTGGAGTGGGAAGCTCCGTGGCGGACAGCACGCATTTATCACGTGCTGGAGTCAGGACGAACATTCTCGCCGGCCGATATGCTCGCGTTACAGACGGATATTCATTCTGAACCGGACTCGTTTGCAGCGGAGCGGTTCGTCTATGCGGTGGACCACGCGGCCAAGCCGTCGGCGCGTGCCAAACAGGCTGCCGATCTCATGCGAGGGTGGGATGGACGGATGGAGGCATCTGCGGCGGCTCCCACGATCACGGAAAATGCCGAGCGCGAACTGCGGCGGTTGATTCTTGAAGCCAAGCTGGGACCGGATCGTCCCGACCTTAAGGGGGCCGATTCTGAACTTTACATGGATGCCGAGCAGGGCAACGTGAACTGGAAAACGTACTCCTGGCTACAGCGTTCGGTCTGGCTCGAGAGCATTCTGCTGCATCGGCCGAAGAGGTGGTTGCCGGAAAAATATCCGAACTACGACGAACTGCTGACCGCCGCTGTTGAGGCGGCAGTCAGTAATCCTCAAGTTCCAAGGGATCTCGCGTCCTGGCATTGGGGAGCGTTCAATGCGGTCGAGATCCAGCATCCGATTTTGAAAAAGCTGCCGATCATTTCGATTTGGTCTGGTCCCGGAGTGAAGGAGCAGTCGGGCAGTGGTTACACAGTGAAAGCGGTGACGCGTTATCACGGGCCCTCCGAGCGGTTCACTGCCAACATGGCGGACCTGGATCAGTCAACGCTGAACACTGTGACCGGCCAGGGCGGCAATTTCCTGAGCCCTTACTGGATGGACCAGTGGAAGGCATGGTACGAGGGAACAACATTTGCACTTCCGTTTAGCGCCAAAGCCGTGCAGGCATCGAAAGCACATGACCTTATTCTGGAGCCAGGACAGAAATGAGCCAGTTTGATTTACAAGACGCCATTGCACTTCTCTCGCGCACACCTTTGGCACTCGATTCGCTTCTCCGCGGATTGCCGGACACATGGATCCGACAAAATGAGGGAGGAGATTCGTGGACAGTGTTCGACGTGGTCGGACATTTGATTCATGGGGAGCACACGGATTGGATGCCGCGGGTTCGAAGAATTCTGGAATTCGGAAATACGAAAGCGTTTGACGCGTTCGATCGCGGCGGGCACAAAGACGAGATTCAGGGGAAGTCGCTAGGGCAATTATTGGACACGTTCGCCAAAGAACGAGCAGAGAATCTGAATGCGCTGCGGGCCCTTAACGTAACGTCAGCCGATTTGCAGAAGCCCGGACTTCATCCAGCTTTGGGTGGAGTAACGATGTCGCAATTGCTAGCGACGTGGGTGGCGCATGATCTGACGCATCTGCATCAGATTTCGCGAATCATGGCGCATCAGTATCGGGAGACTGTCGGTCCGTGGAGCGCGTACTTAGGTGTGATGCGTTGCAACGGGCATAGCTCTTGAGGCACTTGAGATTCCAGTGAATGAGGTAGGGATCCTTCGACTGCGAACGAGATCACTTTGTGATCTCGTTCTTCGCTCAGGATGACAAAACGCATGGACGCTATTCTGGTGTGAAGTCTTCCGATGCGGATCTCAGAAGTCGTCGATCGCCTTCACATCCCCGACGTAGCCTACTATATTGATCGTGCCTTGAGGCAGGAAGTCGTTGATCAACAAAATATCCTTCCTTATATCGTAAACCCGTAGCGCGCCGCCCTCGGCCACGTATTCGACATCGCGGCTTTTGAATCCCTGCAACCCGTCGACATTTCCGTTGTCTGGCGGAATCAGAACTGAGCCATCTGCGGTCTTGTAGATCGTGAGGCAGCCGCGCACCTCGCCGCTTGGATTGTTCACATTTCCGATGTTGGTGCAGTCGCGGGAGCCAATGAACAGTTGACCATTGAAGGTCATGTCCATGCGGGCGTGGTAACCGTCAGTGATGACTGCGGGAGAGCCAACTACCTTTCCGGAATTCAAATCGACCACGCTGAGACGGCCGCAGGTCTTTGCTGTTGTAGTCTGTCCGGTACAGGCGTTGTTTGTCGGAGGCGTTCCGGCCACATACAGGGTCGTACCGTTCAAGAGCGCCATGGTTGCGGCTGCAACGGGAATCGTCTTTGTGACTGTCAACGTGGCAAGGTCGAAGACCATGACACTGGCCTGAGTGCCGCCGCATTGTGGTCCGCAATTCAAGACATAGGCCGTGCTGCCCTTAACAATGGCGAAGACAGGCCGATCGAACCCTGCAACGATCGCGCAGACGGTATTGGGCGTCGTGTAGTAACAACTGGTGTCCACCGGCGGAGCGGCCGCGCCCGGATTCAACACAGTCACGAAATCGGAGTCTGCGCTGAAGACCAGCAACTGTGAACCATCGGAGTTGGCAACTACGGTTTGAGCGCTGTTCACGGCGATCGCGGTGAAAGCACCGGCGGTGAAATTCATGGATGCGATCGCTCCGAGATAAGCGAATCCTGTGACGGTCGCAGTCGGAACCGCAGCGAACCCGGTCGCGCTGGCGGTGGGAATCACAAAGCTCGAGGTCGGCCCGGGCAGTTGGACCTTACCAATGGAAGACTCGTCGGTAGTGTTTACGGCGAAAATGGAATTCGACGAGGCATCGAAAGCACCTGCGATATTAAGCGTCGGAGACATCGCCATCAGGCCGGGACTGGACCCCGCACTCAGCGGCGCTATTCGGGCGATGGTGTCGTTCCGACCGTCGATGATGAAGAGCCCCCCGAAGTTGTTCGCTGAGGTCACTCCCTGGGAAGCCAAAACGCGTTCCGGCAAGCCGCTGACCTTTGGGGCCGTGCTCTTGCCTCCGCAGGCGACGAACGAAACCGCAGCGCAGACCACCACCAGCGTTGCGACGATCCATTTCTTCAAACGGCAGGCTCCTAACGGCATGAAAATGAGAGATTTAGTTGTGAAATGGTGGATTATAACAGACCGGTGAGATGACCTGCCGGTCTGCCGACGATGGAACGTTCGATCGCCTGAGAACTGACCAATATCCAGCCGACGAGATGCACAAATCCGAGGTCATCCTGTATTCTCAGCATTCATATGGCAAATGACTTTCTGGCATGGATCAAGCAATCGCCCGTTCTCTGCGACGGCGCCATGGGCACGCTGCTCTATGCTAAGGGCATCTTCATCAACCGCTGTTACGACGAACTAAACCTCTCTCAGCCGGACCTGATTCGAAACATTCACCACGATTACCTGCAAGCTGGGGCGGAAATCATTGAAACCAATACGTTCGGCGCAAATTCTTTCCGCCTGGGCCGCCACAGCCTCGCCGATAAAGTTCGGGACATTAACTTTGCCGGAGCGCGACTCGCACGCGAGGCCGCCAAAAGCTTCGATGTTTGGGTTGCGGGATCGGTTGGCCCGCTGGGGACCCGAATTGAACCTCTGGGGAAAACTTCGTATCAGGAGGCGCGAGACTCGTTCCGCGATCAGATTGCAGCGCTGGTCGAAGGCGGCGTGGACCTGATCATGCTGGAAACCTTTGGATATCTGGAAGAGATCCACCAGGCGATGCTGGCGGTGAGGGATGTGTCGGCGTCACTGCCGATTGTGGCGCAAGTAACGATCGATGAGGACGGCAACTGCCTTGACGGGTCGGATCCCGAGACGTTCGTACCGAAGTTGGAGGAATGGGGAGCGGACGTTATCGGGTGTAATTGCAGTGTTGGGCCGGTTGCCATGCTAGAGGCGATGGAGCGGGTACGTGCCGCGACTTCCCTGCCACTGGCAGCGCAACCGAATGCGGGTATTCCTCGATCGGTGGATGGCAGGAACATTTATCTGTGCTCGCCGGAGTATATGGCGAGCTATGCGCGAAAGTTTGTAGCTGCAGGAGTTCGGCTCGTTGGTGGCTGCTGCGGATCAACGCCGGATCACATTCGGACGATGAAGTCGGCTTTGCGCGTAGGAGAAGCCCGCGGGAAAGCGGCGTCGACACAAGTCAGTGAAAGTCATAAGACGCCGAAGACGGTTCCTGCGGTTCCGTTAGAGAGTCGGTCGGCTTTAGGTGCGAAGCTGGTGCGCGGCGAGTTCGTGACTATGGTGGAGATCGTGCCTCCGAAGGGCACGGATATTCGCAAAGAGGTTGAAGGTGCGCGATTTTTGAAGTCGGTTGGCGTGGATGCAGTGAATATTCCTGACAGTCCGCGAGCTTCGGCGCGCATGAGCAATCAGGCGCTGTCGTTGCTCATTCAGCGCGACGTGGGAATCGATGCGATTTTGCATTACACCTGCCGCGACCGGAATGTGCTGTGTATTCAGAGCGATTTACTGGGTGCTGCAGCGGTCGGAATTCGAAATCTGATTTGCATTACGGGCGATCCGCCAAAGATGGGAAATTATCCCGACGCGACCGCTGTGTTCGATGTGGACGCGATAGGACTGGTGAATATTGTGCGGAGCTTGAATCAGGGGCTGGACCTCGGCGGCAATCCGATTGGGACGGGGACCGGGTTTGTGATTGGAGTCGGGGCGAATCCCGGGCTCACCGATCTGGATGAAGAGATCAAGCGGTTCGAATACAAGGTCGAAGCGGGCGCGGAATATGCAGTGACGCAGCCGGTGTTCGATCTGCGGCTGCTGGAGAATTTTCTGAAGCGGATTGAGCATTGTCGGATTCCTGTTGTGGCGGGGATCTGGCCGTTGGTGAGCGTCCGGAATGCGGAATTCATGAAGAACGAACTGCGGGTGTCGGTACCAGATGCAATTTTGGAACGTATGGCCCGGGCCCAGACGCCGGATGCGGCGCGGGCGGAAGGCGTGGCGATCGCACGAGAGATGCTGATTGCGGCACGGCAAATGGTGCAGGGAGCGCAGATCAGCGCGCCGATGGGACGGTACAGCTCGGCCGTGGATGTGCTGGAGGCGCTGGGGACGAACGCTCCGGCCTGACGCATTCGCAATCGCTATTCCGCGCGAATGGCGATCAATGGTTCGATCTCTGTCGCTCGAAGGGCCGGGATCAGGCTTGCACCGATCGCTACGAAGATGAAGGCGGCAGCTATCGCGATGAAAGTAAGCGGATCGGTCGCGCTCACCTGAAACAGAAGATCTTGTAGCAGCCGCGTTGCCACGACAGCTGCGCCGAGGCCCACTGCGATTCCGCTGCCTACGAGAATGAAACCCCGCTTGAGCAAAAGATAGATCAGGTCACGGTCCTGTGCTCCAAGAGCGCGGCGGATACCGATCTCGCGGGTGCGGCGGATGACTGAGTACGAGATCACTCCGTATAGCCCAAGTAACGCCAGCCCCATTGCTACCGCCGCAAAGATCCCCAGGAGCCGCATCATCAATCGCAGTTGTCCTTCCGACGACTCGATGATTTCACTCATGGTGGAAATTTGTGATACCGGCTGGTCGCGATCGAGTTGAAGGATCGCCTTGCGGATCGGGGCGCTCAACGATAAGGGATCACCTGTCGTCCGTACGACTAGCATTGCCGACTGCGGAGGCTGTTGGGCGCAGGAGTAGTAAATCTCCGGGCGCGGGGACTGATCGCGTCCGGTGTGGTGAACGTCTGCGACGATTCCGATGATCTGGTGCGGACGAAGTTCGGATCCAGAGAGGACCGTCTGGCCGATTGGATCGGGGCCGTTGGGATATTCCGGCCAGAATGTCTTTGCGAATACCTCGCTGATGATGGCGACGTCGGTAGAAGATTTGTTGTCGTGCGGGTTGAATTCTCTTCCCCGCACGATGGAAATCCGCATGGTTTGAAAGTAACTGTTGGTGACGTTCTGGATGATTGCGATGGGGCGCTCGTTTATTGGCGCAAGGGGCCTGCCGCTCACCTGAACAGTAGTTCCCATGAACTCATCCATGGGAACGGTCAACGTGAGGCCTGCGTTGGTTACGCCTGGGACGGCGGCTGCGCGTTCGACGAGTTGCTCGTAAAATGTCGCTCGTTTTTCTTCGGTGTCATACCGGGTCGGCGAGGGCGAGACTTTCATCGTCAGCAGGCCGCTGGGCTGAAATCCGGGATAGACGCCGGCCAAGTGGACCATGCTTTCAATGAGAAGGGACGCACTGATCACCAAAACGATGGAGAGCGTGACCTGTCCGACAACGAGCAGCCCCAGAGCACCTAGGGTGGAATTTGCCTTGGAGCTGGCGGCGACTTCTCCGCTTCCGCGGAGAACGGTTGCGAGGTCGGCTTTCGAACTTGTGAGCGCTGGAGCGAGGCCAAAGATAATGCCTACGATCGTGCTCGCCGCAATGGCGAACATCAGAACAGATGCGTCGAGATGAATCGAACTGGCCCGAGGTAAGTCGACCAAAGAGATATTGCGGATGGCGCTGAGACTTGCGGCCGTGAGTGCGATGCCAATCGCGCCTCCAACGAGAGATAAGAACAGACTTTCCGCGAGAAGTTGGCGGATGATCCGTCCACGGCCGGCGCCGATCGCGGCACGCACCGCAAATTCTCGCGTCCGGCTGACGGCGCGAGCCAACATCATGCCGCCGGTGTTGGCGCAGACGATGAGAAGCACGAATCCGACCGCGCCGAAGAGCATCCACAGCTTTGCGCGTACGTCTTCAATGAGGACATCTTTCAACGGTCGCACTGGGTCCGTTAGTTGCGGATCTTTCATATCAAGCATGCCCGGGTTAGCGGCAGCGTATTGACGATTGAGCACTGCAAGTTCCGCGGTTGCAGCAGCCGGACTTATATCGGGCCGAAGACGGCCAAAGACGCTGAGGATAGGACTGAGCGGTCGGCCGAACGGAGGAATGATCGACCATTCCGAGGGCCGCGTGAGCCATACGTCGACACCCTTCATCGGAAATTCGAATCCAGCGGGAAGAATTCCAACGACGGTGTGAGGTGCGCCAGCGAGGTTTATCGTTTTGCCGAGGATGGCAGGATCTGCGCTGAATCTGCGCTGCCACAGACTGGTACTGATCATCGCAACTGCAGGGGCGCCGTCTCGATCCTCCTGGTCGAGGAACGCACGGCCAAGGACTGGAGCGACTCCTAGGATCGTGAGAAAGTTCGCAGAGACCCGGGCGGCGTCGAGGACTTCGGGTTGTCCGCTGCCGGAAAGAGCAACGTGCTCGAGGCCAGTGGTGTAGGCGCCGACATCGTCATAGGAGCGACTCGCGGCCTTGACGTGCGCAAAACGAATCGGCGTAGCGCCGTCGGCAATCATCACGATGCGATCGGAGTCGTGATATGGAAGAGGCTTGAGTAGTACTGCCCGAATCACCGAGAAGATCGTTGTATCAGCGCTGATTCCGACCCCAAGCATCAGAATCACCGCCAATGAAAATGCCGGGTGCTGGTGGATGCTGCGCCATCCAGACTGAAGATCGTAGCGGCCAGACTGCAAAATCGTTTTAGCAGTCATCGATGCGCTCCAAAGTGGCTTCGGATGCGGAGTTTCGTGACGATTAGTGCCAATCCGGGAACTAGTGATTCATATTTTTCGATGTTGTGCATAGAAAAGACTGGACACCGAGGCCGAAACGTTGCATTAGAATATATGCACGGAGCGAAATCCCGTTGCCCAAATTTGAAGAGTGCCTCCAGCGACTGGAGCAGATAGTTCAGGAACTGGAAAAGGGAGAGGTCCCGCTGGAGAAGTCTCTCACACTCTTCGAAGAAGGGATGCAGCTTTCTTCCTCGTGCAGGAAGGAATTGGAAGAGGCAGAAGGCAAGGTTGAGATTCTGCTGAAGAAGAACGGGAAGCTCCAGGCTGAAGCGTTCGAACCGCAGAACGAAAAGGCGCCCAGCCGCCGTTAGAGTCCGCGGTTCGGAAAACTAGCAAGCTGTCTGTGGAGTTGTGGTACCAGCCACCCCGCAGCGTTCGACGAGCGTTAGCGCCAGCCGTTAACGACGTAAAGATCGGGGGTTCTATGATTCACAATGTGGTTGTTCTGGAAAAGGATCCGGGCGTGGCCCGGTCCCTTGCAGGGGGGCTTCGCTCTCATTTTTCCGTCCAAGTCACTCACTCACACGAAGAATTGCTGGACAACGTTGCGCGGAACCGGCCTGAAGCCGTTGTTCTGAACATTGAGCATTGGCGGCTTACGGATGTGGAGAGTTTGCATCGCGAATTTCCGCACCTTCCGATTGTGTGTACACACCGGATTCCGGATGAAGACCTTTGGATGGCGGCGCTGCAAGTGGGCGCCAGTGATGTTTGTCCCGCGGACGATGTCAGCAATGTGCTGAGTTCTGTGCTGCGCAACACCTCTTTGTCGCGGACTGCCGCGGCGTAGAACATTCTTATGTGCCAGAGGACGCCTTTTGGCGTCCTTTTTCTTTTTGTGCGGAGCCATCTGCAGTATTTGCGATGACAGAATCAAAATCTTTTCACCACAGAGGACACAGAGGAGCACAGAGGAGTTCGTACACATCGCCGAATCCTCGTGCTTGCTATACTGCCACGTCATGCTGAAAGAGACTCTGCAGCAGGGGCAGCAGTTGGCCGACGCTGCCCTGGACCGACTGATCCCTCTGGAGACCCAGCATCCTGTCTCCATTCACAAGGCGATGCGGCACAGTGTGTTTGCCGGAGGAAAACGACTGCGTCCGATTTTGTGCATGGAGGCCGGGCGGATGATCGCGGGATCGATGCCGGAAGGCATTGAGGAATTGGGCGCCGCTCTGGAAATGCTGCACACCTACTCGCTCATCCACGACGATCTGCCAGCCCTGGATAACGATGACCTGCGGAGAGGGCGGCCCACATGCCACAAAGCATTTGGTGAAGCAACAGCAATCTTGGCGGGAGATGCGTTGCAGACACAGGCGTACGAAGTCCTGGCACGGTTGAGATGTCCGCCCGAGGCGCGGGTAAAGATTATCGAGGCGATTGCACGTGGCACGGGAACGGTGGATGGCATGATCGGCGGACAGGTGGTTGATCTGGAAGCCGAACACACGAAGCCAACGCCGGAGATGCTGGAGTACATTCATCGATCGAAGACGGCGGCGCTGATCACGGCGAGCCTGGTGAGCGGAGGACTCTACGCCGGAGCAAAAGAAAAAGAAGTTGCGCGGCTGCGTGCCTTTGGGTTAGCGATCGGGCTGGCGTTTCAGATTGTGGACGATATCCTAGATGTGACGCAGACATCGGAGCAACTTGGAAAGACTGCGGGAAAAGATACGGCGTCGGAGAAGGCGACGTATCCGGCGCTGTTCGGGATTGAGAAATCTCAGCAGAAAGCTGATGAACTTGTGGAGAGCGCGTTTGCGGAGCTTAAGGAGTTTGGGGAGCGCGGCGAGACATTGAAAGAGCTGGCAAAGTTTCTGATTGAGCGAAAAAATTAACACCCACCACGGAGACACAGAGGCACGGAGTATCAAAATATAATCTCCGTGGCTCCGTGCCTCCGTGGTAGAAAATACATAGGCGATGGAGTTCGCCATAACCGTCTGCCAGGACGCAGGCTGATAACTCCTACAGAAGTAAGTTCAATTTTGTAGGAGAATTTTGCTTGAAAGACTTCCTCGCTATCTCTGTGGCTGCAGTTCTGGGCGCGAATCTACGCTACCTACTCAGCCGGTTCGCCGTGAAAGAGTTCGGGGCCGTGTTCCCCTACGGAACACTCATCATCAACATTCTGGGGAGCGTCATTGTCGGCCTGTTCGTGACATGGACAACGGAACGAGTGTTGGTCGATCCGCGCTGGCGGCTGCTGGTTGTGGTCGGATTCTGCGGATCGTTCACGACGTTTTCCAGCTACGCTTACGAATCGATGGCTTTCTTCGAGCAGGGCCAATGGGGGCTGATGTTGGCCAACATCTTCACCAACAATCTGCTTTGCCTGGGCGGAGCGCTGGCCGGCATTGCGCTGGCGCGGGCGCTGTAGCTGGGCTTCCTGCTTCCTGCTTCCGGCTTCGATCAGGGATTTCAGTTTCGCACTCAAGTTGCGAGGTACACGAGTAAAATGCCTAATGCCATGGCGGTACAAGTCACGATGTATTTGAATGAAGCGGACCAGTGGCGTCATCGTCCGTTGCACATGGAGATCCTGAAATATCTGCGCCAGGAAAACGTGTATGCAGCCACAGCGGTGCATTGTGTGGCCGGTTTCTTGGGGCGACATCAGGTGGAGAACGCACATCTGGTCGATGTTGGAGGCAAGCTGCCGGTGATCATTATTTTTGTGGATACGGATGAGCATGTGAATCGTGTGTTGCCGACGCTCAAAGAAATGGCCGCCCACCGCCTGATTGTGAGAGAGAACGTGGTGATCGAACAAGGAAGCCTCGACTGAGCATGACTCCTTCCGGGCAAGAGCAATCCCTCGACATCCTGGCAATTGCAGCGCACCGCGACGACGTGGAACAGACCTGCGGCGGTACGCTGCTGAAAGCGGCACAGCGCGGCCAACGAACCGGCATCCTTGATCTCACCCGCGGGGAGATGGGCACGCGAGGCACCGCCGAGGATCGCGAGCGGGAGGCGAATGATGCGGCAAAGGTTCTGGGCGTGTCGTGGCGTCGCGCGCTCGATATTCCTGACGGGCGCGTGGAAAATACATTTGAAAATCGGCTGAAGGTCGCTACGGCGATTCGCGAGACGCGGCCGCAAGTGGTGATTCTGCCTTATTGGAAGGGCCGGCATCCTGACCACTACACAGCGTCGATTCTCGGTTACGAAGCTTGCTTTTTAGCTGGACTAGCGAAGCTAGACACTACGGAGGCGGGGCGCCTCCGCAACAGTCGGCAGGATGCCGGCGCTACACTCTTGCCTCATCGGCCGTTCAAGATTGTTTATGCGACGCTCTACTACGATATCCGTCCTACGTTTGTCGTCGATATCAGTGATCAGTTTGAGGGGAAGTTTGCGTCGATACTCGCGTACAAATCGCAGTTCGGAGATCAGGAGGCTGGGAAAGACATCTTCCCTGCCCAGCAAGAGATTCGCTCGCGTGTGGAATCTATGGCTCGCTTCTATGGCATGTTAGGCGGCGTGACTCATGGCGAGCCTTTTCTACAAAAAGAAGTCGGGCTGGTCGACGACCTCTTGGCGATTCCCGTCAAATCCATATAGGATTGCTGAACTCTATTCCCCGAAGGAGATCGTCCACTGATGTCTCGTTTGGTCTTTACAGCAATCATCGCTTTGGCATTCTCGGCCGTAGCCGCGGCCCAAGCTGGCACCTGGCAGATCGATCCCAACCACACTGCGGCGCAGTTCGCCGTGAAGCACCTGGCGGTTTCGACGGTGCGCGGAGCATTTATGAAAGTGAGCGGCTCAGCACAATATGATCCGGCCGACCCGAGCAAGGACTCCGTGGATATTACGATCGATGCAAGTTCGGTCGACACGCGCGTACAGATGCGGGACAACGACCTGAGGAGCCCGAACTTCCTCGATGTGCAGAAGTACCCGACGATCACATTCAAATCAAAGCAGACGAAGGCTGCCGGGGAAGGCAAGCTGCAAATGGTTGGCGATCTGACGATTCATGGTGTGACCAAGGAAGTCGTCCTGGACGTTGACGGACCATCCGCTCCAATTAAAGATCCTTGGGGAAATCAGCGAATTGGCGCATCGGCGACTACCAAGGTCAACCGCAAGGACTTCGGGGTAAACGGCCTGCCTGCGGTAGTTGGCGACGACATCAACATCACAATTGACACGGAATTGATCCAGCCGAAAGCGAAATAGAGTAAACTGACGCGGCTGCCTTGGGGGTAGCGGGTTCCAGCCGATTGAGGGAGGCAGGTATGAGGAGTGCTCCGCGCCTGTTGTCGCTTCTTTTTGCGGTCAGTTCTTTTCTGATTTCCACTTCATCTCTTGCGGGGGCAGCTGTCACGGTCTCGCCTTCCAAGGCTGCGCTGGCGACGAGCACGCAGACACAGCAGTTCACCGCTTCCGCGGGCGGAGCTACATGGAGCGTAGACGGGATCGCAGGTGGAAACTCGACCGTCGGCACGATCAGCTCCACAGGGCTCTATACCCCTCCGGCAACAGCGGGCGTTCACAGAATCACAGCGACGGTGTCCGGTTCATCGGGAATAGCGTACGTCGCGGTCACCGATCTTGCGGGCGTTCAGACCTTCCACAACGATCAGGCGCGGGATGGCGTGAATGCGAGGGAATTTGCGCTGCAAGCTTTAACCCTCAATACGAACATGTTCGGGAAATTGTTTTCATGTGCAGTTGATGGCGCGGTGTATGCTCAGGCGCTTTGGGTTAAAGGTGTGAACATCGGCGGGGGTACACACAACGTTTTGGTCGTTGCCACCGCGCACGACAGCGCTTACGTGTTCGACGCGGATGCGAGCCCGTGCGTCACCTACTGGCACGTGAACCTGCTCGATACGCTTCACGGCGGGACCACAGGCGAGGCTTCCGTCACCTGGAATGACGTCGGCAACTGCTATGGCGATATCTACCCTGAAGTCGGCGTCATCGGAACACCAGTGATCGATCCATCTACGAAGACGATTTATCTGATAAGCGCGTCAGAAAGCAATCCACACAACTCCGGGAACTGCTCGCGTACGACGGGAAACTTCTATCACCGGCTGCATGCCCTCGATTTGTTTACGGGGAGTGAAAAGTACAACGCGCCCGTGACGATTGCCGCACAGGTCCCGGGAACTGGCGACGGCTCGGTGAATGGCATTGTGAGTTTCAACTCGCAACTGCATCACAACCGCGGAGGACTGGCCGAATACGGCGGGAAAATTTACGTTCCGTTTTCAGCGCACGAAGACGCTACGCCGTACCACGGTTGGGTGATTGCGTACCAAGCGACAAACGTGCAGCAGCAAATGGCGGTGTTTAACACAACCCCCAATGGTGTTGGCGGTGCCGACGGCGGAATCTGGGGCGGAGGCAGTGCTCCGGCCGTCGATGCCGGAGGCGACCTTTACGTTTCGACGGGGAACGGCGTCTTCGACGAGTTGCCACCGCCGCCGAATAATGACTACGGCGACAGCATCCTGCGACTGCATTACGCAATCGGCAACTCGTTGAATGGAGTCAACCTGAGCACGGCCGGATATTTCACGCCCTACGATCAGGGCACGCTTGCGCAATACGACACTGATCTTGGATCGGGAGGCGTGGTGCTCTTTCCGAAACAGAATGGCTCCGGACCATCGAACCTGCTGACACAGGTCGGCAAAGAGGGAATTGTCTATCTGATTGACCGCGACAACATGGGCCAGTACAACTCCAGCAACAACAATCAAATTGTCCAGAGTTTCAAGGGGCCTTCGTTCGGTATATGGGGGTCGCCGGCGTTGTGGCAAAACAATCTATATGTCGGCGGGCAATCCGATAACGTCCGGCAGTTTACGTTCAACCCGACTACGGAACTATTCAACGAGACTACGGCATCGAAGACGACAGGAGCGTTCGGCTACCCCGGTGCCACTCCATCTGTATCGTCACAGGGTGCATCGCACGGGGTTGTGTGGACGATCGATTCGTCTCTGTACGGGTACGCAAGTCCCAACGGAGGCGTGAATTGCTATGTGGTGCCCGTGCCGCCCGCATGCAGCGGACCGGCGATCCTGCATGCGTACAACGCAACGAATCTCGCGCAGGAATACTGGAATAGCACACAGGCAGCGAACAATCGGGACCAGGCTGGATATGCTGTGAAGTTTGTTCCGCCCACCGTCGCGAACGGCAAGGTGTACATCGGCACGCGAACGGAAGTGACGGTTTACGGACTGCTGCCGAATTGATCTCGGCAGCGCTGGCGGCGCAAGCGGACAGCAGATTCCTCCCTCCGCACGTAGCGCGTCGTCGGAATGACAAATTTCTTCGACAGAGGGCCTGTTGCTGAGGAAATTACTTCTTTAAAGCTACTGCTAGTCCGTCTCTGATCGGTACGATCGTCGTGTAGAAATCTTTCGCGTCGTAAAGTTTTCGGTTGAACTCCAAGATTGCCTTCGTTGTGGAATCAGGATTCTTCTCGGCGACCCTGCCGCTCCATAACACGTTGTCTGTGATGAACAGTCCGCCCTTCCGCAGGCGCGGGGCAACCAGATGAAGCACTCGCGGATAATCGTCTTTGTCGACGTCGTTGAAGATGATGTCGAATTGCTCCTTCTGCTCTGAGAGGACTTCCAATGCGTCGCCGACTTGCAGCGTGATCTGCTTGGAAACCCCTGCGCGGGAAAAATACCCGCGGGCGCGCTCCGCGTTTTTCGTGTCGCTATCCGTGTAAATCACTCGGCCATTTTCGCCTACCGCCTGCGCCCACCAAATGGTGGAATATCCGATAGCGGATCCCAGTTCGAACACGGTGCGCGCGTGGATCGTCAGCGCGAGCTGTTGTAAGACGCTCGCCACGGCCGGACCTACGATGGGGATATCGTGCTCGGAGGCGTAGTTTTCCATTTCGACCAGGACGGAGTCCCGCTTCGGAAGCATGGAATACAGGTAGTCATCGACTGGGCCCGCGGTGGTGAAATTGTAATGACGCCAGTTTGGCGGCGCGTTCTTCTTCTTGCTCGCTGTCACGTGCTTCCTTTCAATGGGCAAAGTGGTCAACCGCCGATCGTCTGGCCCGGCTTCATCTCAACAATTTCAACTCCCGGCACGAGCTTCTGTAACTGGTTCGGACGTCCGGTCAGAACCGGGAAAGTGCCGAAATGCATGGGGATGACGGCTTTTGGCTTGAGCAGATTGCATGCGTACGCAGCCTCGCGGGGTCCCATCGTGTAATGATCGCCAATCGGGAGCATGACGATTTCAGGTGCGTAGAGATCGCGGATGATCGCCATGTCACCGAACACATTCGTGTCGCCGGCATGATAAATCTTTTGGCCCGTCGAAAATTCGATGACGTAGCCGCAGGCCTCGCCGCCATAGATCAGTTCATCGCCATCCTGAATACCGCAAGAGTGATCAGCATGGACCATGGTGACTTTGATGTCGTCGATTGTTTGGGTTCCGCCCTTGTTCATCTCGGCGACCTGCTTGGCCCCTTTTTTGCCGAGCCAGCGGGCTAATTCGGGAATACCGACCACAACCGGGTTGCGCTGTTTGCAGATCTCGACCGCATCGCCGATGTGGTCACCGTGCCCATGCGTGCAGAGCAGGATATCTACCCTCTTAACGTGCTTTTCAGAATCCGGGCACATGGGATTGCCCATAATCCATGGGTCGACGATGACGGTCTTTCCTGCTGGGGTTTCGATGCGAAAGGTTGCATGACCCAGCCAGGTAAGCTTGATGCCTGTCAAATTCATAACGCGACCAACTCCTAACGTTGCCGTCAACGCCGCCGCCCAGCCATGCGTTCCGTCCAGTGCACGTCGTGCACGTTCGCCTGGATTTCTGCTCCACTGAACATGGAGTTCGGCGGTTCTGACAGCTTTTTAGTTTAATATGAAACGCCATGTCAGAACTGAAGGTGCTGATTTCGCGGGATGCGATTGCGAAGCGCGTGAAGGAACTTGGGGCACAGATCTCAAACGATTTTTCTGGGGAATCCGTAAACCTGGTCGGCGTTCTCAAGGGAGCCGCGATTTTTCTATCCGACCTGGCGCGGGAAGTAAATCTCGACGCCACCTTCGATTTCATCGGAGTTTCCAGCTATGGCAATCGCCCCACTCCAACCCAGGAGTTGAAGAGTGGTTGGGATTCCACTGGCGAAGTGAAGCTGACCAAAGATGTGGATCAAAGCTTGAAAGACAAGAACATCATCCTTGTGGAAGATATCCTCGACACGGGGCTGACGATGACGTACCTGAAACGCCTGCTGCAGGCGCGCCAGCCGAAATCGCTAAAAGTTGCGGCCCTGCTCGATAAACCCACTCGCCGGAAGTTGCCGCTGGAGGGCGACTACGTCGGCTTCAAGATTCCCGATGAGTTTGTTGTCGGCTATGGTCTGGATTACGCAGAGAAGTATCGTAATTTGCCAGACATCTGCATCGTGCCAAGAGAATAGGAGCCGTTCGATCGGATCACTCGTATTCCCGCATCCGCAACAGCTTTGAGCTAAGAGAACGCCGCTAGTCGGCTGCTATCATAACGTGCGATGGATTCAGTCCTTACCAAGCCGGGTCGCCTTCCCGTCGAGTCATTGCTGCTCGATGTGGCCGACGTGTTGGCTACTTCGCTCGACTTGGACACGACGTTACGACGCGTCGCCGAAGTGGTCCGCAAGGTCATCGACTACGAAATTTTTGCCATTCTTCTGCTAAACGAAAAGACTCAGGAGCTGCGCTTTCGCTTTCAGATTGGATATCCGCCGGAATTTGCTGACCGGACTCGAGTTAAGGTCGGGGAGGGCGTGACGGGGATCTCGGCCCAGAGCCGCCAGGCGGTTTTGATCAACGATGTGCGGGAGGACACCCGCTACATTGAAGCCATTCCGAACGTCTGCTCGGAACTCGCGATTCCCCTGATCACGAAAAACCGGGTGATTGGAGTCATCGACATTGAGGGACGCGAGCCCGGCGCTTTCACCGAAGAGCACGTTCGCATTCTGACGCTGGTTGCCTCGCGCATGGCGGCTGGCATTGAGAACGCGCAACTATACACGCGCACGACAAAACAGGCGCGTATTCTCCTGTTGCTAAATGAGATCGCTCGGGAACTCACGTCGATCTTGAATTTCGACGAACTGCTTGGCCGAATCGCCGAACTCGTACGCCGCCTGATCGATTACCAAATGTTCAGTATTCTGCTGCTCGATCCGGCAGGCGAAAAGCTGCAGCATCGATTCTCGTTGCGATTTAACGAGAACATTCATCTTAAACACGAGATTCCGCTAGGACGCGGGCTGGTCGGGTTAGCGGCTGCGCAGAAGGAGGCCGTGCTTGTCCCCGATGTCTGCAAAGACCCGCGTTATATCGAGGCTAACCCCGAAACCAGATCAGAACTTGCGGTTCCTCTGATCTACAAAAACAAAGTGGTCGGAGTGCTCGATCTTGAGCACACGCGCCGCGGATTCTTCACCGAAGAACACAAGCGGACCATGACCACGCTGGCCGCACAGATTGCGATTGCGCTCGAGAATGCACGGCTGTACGAAGAGATCGAGCGGCAGGAGCGGCGCCTGGAGCGTGACCTTTCCCTTGCCCGGGAATTGCAGGGACGTTTGCTGCCGCAGTCCAGCCCCAAACTCAAGCACCTTGATGTTGCGGCAAAGTTTGTCCCGGCGCGGACGATCGGCGGCGATCTTTACGATTTCATTCCGTACTCCATGTCGCGGCTCGGTATTGCCATTGGTGACGTGAGTGGAAAGGGCGCTCCGGCGGCAATCTATGCTGCGCTGGTCAGCGGGATTTTGCGGTCTCATGCGCCCATCGAGCCCTCGCCTTCAGAGATGCTTTCTGCCGTTAATCTTTCTTTGGCAGAACGTCGTGTTGAGGCCCAGTTTGTCTCGATTATTTATGCGGTTTGGGATGATGAAGATCGAACCCTGACCGTTTCGAACTCGGGACTTCCCCGCCCCATTTTCGTGCATGCCGGAAAAAACGAGGTCATCGAAGCCACCGGACTGCCGCTCGGGCTGTTCGATGAAGCTGAGTACGACGAACTTCACTTCAAAATGAAGCCGGGGGACCTGTTCGTTTTTTTCAGTGACGGAATTCTCGATGCGCGCAATCGGCAAGGAGATCTATTCGGCCGCGGACGAGTCGAAAAAATCATTGCGCAAAATAGCGACAGCACCGCCTCACAACTCGTTGATGTGATTTTCAAGGCTGTGGCGGACCACTCCGCCGGCGTTGAAACTTTCGACGACCAGACCGTTGTCGCCATCCGGGTCCGCGGCGGCACTCACTCGTCATCAAAGAAAAAATGATCTTTGGTAAAAAGATGCAGCCAGGCCGCCCACCCGGATTTGTGTATCGAAAGGTTGTTGCCAAAGGTCCGCGCAAACTCAGAGCGCTGGTTTTGCACTGCGAAGTCGTGCAGTTAGAGGTCCTGGCTGACAGGCTCGGCACTCCTCTCTACGTCTATTCCTCGGCAATGATCGAGGAACGTTATCGGCAGTTTGATCGGGCCTTTGCTGACTTGCCGCACACCGTCTGTTACTCGGTCAAAGCGAACTCAAATTTGAGTATTCTCCACCTGCTCGCGAAGAAGGGCGCGGGCTTCGACATCGTTTCTGGCGGTGAACTCGCACGCGTATTAGCTGCGGACCGCAAAGCCGCAAAGAAGATTGTCTTCTCGGGGGTGGGCAAGACTCGCGAGGAAATCATCGATGCTTTAAAGGCCGGAATTCTTCTCTTCAACGTTGAGAGTGAATCCGAACTCGCTTGCTTGGCAGATTGTGCCGGTCGTGTGCGCAAACCTGCTTCGGTCGCACTCCGGGTGAATCCAGATGTTGCGGCAGAGACGCATCCTTACATTTCCACCGGATTGCACAAACACAAGTTCGGAGTACCGATCGCGACATCGAGGGCGCTGTATGCGTTAGCAGCCAAAGAGCGATATCTGAAAGTCTCCGGCGTCAGCGTACATATTGGGTCGCAAATCGCTGACGCCGCCCCATTCGGCGAAGCTATGTCCCGCGTGGCCGAGTTGGTCCGGCAGTTGCGGGCTGACGGCCATCAGATCCATTACGTCGATGCGGGTGGCGGCTTGGGCATTTCGTATCAGAAAGCTGAGGCAGACTTCGCCGCTCACGTTAGGGAATATGCGCGAATACTGACTGCGCCGTTACGCGGCCTCGGCATTCGCCTGCTGCTCGAGCCCGGACGCTCGATCATCGGTCCGTCAGGAGTGTTATTGACAAAGGTGGTCTATCGGAAATCCAACAATGGCAAACGCTTCCTGATCGTCGATGCCGCTATGAACGACCTGATTCGGCCCGCCCTCTACGGCGCGCACCATGAGATCTTGCCCGTTGTTCAAACTGACGCTGACATCGAGAAAACGGATATCGTCGGGCCCGTGTGTGAGACTGGTGATTTCTTTGCCCGAGATCGCGAGTTGCCTGCGGTGCAAGAGGGCGATCTACTCGCGATTCTGGATGCGGGAGCCTACGGGATGGTACTGTCCTCGAACTACAACACGCGTCCGCGCCCGGCAGAGATTTTGGTCGCAGGCAAGAGAGCAAGAGTGATTCGCCGCCGGGAAAAAGTCTCCGACCTGCTGCGGGCCGAGCGCTAGGCTTCCCGTGCTCCCCATTTCAACTTGCTGCGCAGCACCTGGAAGAAATCGGAACCAGTTCGAAATAGAGTGACATGATGCTGCGAGCGCTTGCAGCGCACACAATCTCCATTGCGCAAGTCGATTCCGGGCAGACCATCAAGGCTGAGGTAAGCGGCTTCATCGTCACTGCGCAATAAAATCTCGATCTCCGCAGAGTCCGGCACCACGAGCGGCCTGTGAGTCAGCGCATGCGGCGCAACAGGCGTAACCAGGATCGCGCTCACACTGGGCATCAGAACGGGTCCTCCAGCCGAGAGCGAATACGCTGTCGAGCCCGTCGGAGTAGCGACAATAATCCCGTCCGAGCTGTAGCTCGAAACAAAGAGCTTGTCGAGGTACAGTTCATAGGTATTCAGGCGGGCGAGCGTCGTTTTATTGACGACAACATCGTTCAGAACCAGGTAGCTCCCAATGACTTTGTCGTTGCGCACCAGTTCGCACTCAATCAGAGCGCGGCTCTCCATTTTCGCCTGGCCAGCGGCAATCGCGTCGAGCATCGTGTACATCGATTGAGGCGGAACTTCCGTCAGGAATCCCAGCGAGCCCAGGTTCACGCCGAGCAGAGGAACATCGATCGCGGCGGTTGCTCTTGCAGCGGAGAGCAAAGTTCCATCGCCCCCGAGCACAACAACCAGGTCCAGGTCTCGCGACCCCATCTCGGTTCGAGGCACAACCTCTTCGCCGGGACAAAATGCGGCCGTTTCGAGGTCTGTAACAACCGTATAGCCGTGTTCGCGGAGCCACTTGAGCAGGCCGGGCACCAACTCTCCGACCTCCGGACGATCGGGTCTGGAGATGAGGGCTGCCGTTTTTTTGTGGGAGGATTGCGGGTTGGGCTTTCCCATGGCGAAAGAGTGATTGTATCGGAATTCAGAGAATTCACCACAGGGCCACGCTTAGAACTGGGCGTATAACAGGAACTCCCGGTTTCCTTCAGCCCCAAGGATCGGGGAATCGATCACGTCCGTTCCCTTTGCTCCAAGAGCGGCAACAGCGGTGCGCACCTTTTCAACCGATGCCGTCTGAGCATTTTCATCTCGAACGATGCCGCCTTTCCCTACGAATTCCCTGCCTACTTCGAACTGTGGCTTCACCAGAATGACGGCATTTCGTCCCGTTCGATCTGCGGGAAATCCGGACTCGATGACCGGTGGGAGCACCAGAGTCGCTGAGATGAAGGAAACGTCCACCGCAATGAAGTCGACATATTCCTCTAAAACCTCGTGCGTCAGATAACGGGCATTGGTTTTTTCCAGCAGACGCACGCGTGTGTCCTGCCGGATTTTGAAGTCCATCTGACCATATCCGGTATCGATGGCGATTACGCGTAGCGCTCCGCGTTGGAGCATGCAGTCGGTGAATCCTCCAGTGGATGCGCCGATGTCCAGGCTGATCTTCCCGGCCAAGTCGATCTTCCAGTGATCCAGCGCACACTCCAGCTTCAGTCCGCCGCGACTGACGTACTTTAAATCCTGCTCGAGCAGACGAATCTTGGCGTCAGGCTCCACTTGCGCTCCAGCCTTATCCACTTTTTGATCGTCGACGAGAACCTTGCCTGCGAGAATGAGCGCCTGCGCACGCTCACGCGACGGAAACAGTCCGCGTTCTACGAGCAACTTGTCGAGTCGAGTTTTCAAAGTGATCGTGATTCGGATTTTTTCTGCGATTCTCAGCACTCTCTCCGGTGCAAAATGCTGAAGCATCTCTGGCAGTGAGACTTACGAACATGCCACGGGCATTTTCCACAGCATTTTCCACGAAGGTGTTGAAAACTGTGGTTCGCAGAATGCGTTTATCAGCACAATTCCTTCGCAAAAAGAAAACCGCCCATGCACGGGCGGCTTGAGAACTTTGCTGAAGGAAAACTATCCCGCAACTTCTTCCAGCAACTTCTGATCGATGTCGAAGTTGGCATGCACGTTCTGCACGTCATCATGCTCTTCCAGAGCTTCCATCAGCCGAATCATGGTACCAGCCTGCTGGCCCTCAAGCTTGATGTAATTCTGCGGAATGAATGACACACTGGACGACGCGGGAGTGATTCCGGCAGCCTTCACGGCCTCAAGCACAGCCTCAAAAGCAGAAGGTTCCGTGATGATCTCCCAGTTCTCGCCATCATCGCTCAGGTCTTCCCCGCCAGCCTCGAGGATGATGTTCATCAGATCGTCCTCTTTCGCAGCCGCTTTCGGGACGATGATGTCGCCCTTCTTATGGAACAGATATGCGACGGCACCTGCTGCGGCCATATTCCCACCGTTCTTGCCGAAGACGTGGCGAATTTCGCTGACGGTGCGATTGCGATTGTCGGTGTTGATATCGAGCATGACCGCGACCCCGCCGGGGCCATAGCCTTCGAGGGTGAATTCCTCGTAGACGGCGCCGGGAAGCTCGCCCGTACCGCGCTGGATGGCGCGCTTAATGTTGTCCGCCGGCATGTTCTCGCTCTTGGCCGCCAAAATGGCGGTGCGCAGGCGAGGATTGGAATCAGGGTCGCCGCCGCCGTTCTTCGCAGCGATGCTGATTTCTTTAATAAGGCGGGTGAATATCTTGCCGCGCTTCGCATCAAGCGCGCCCTTTTTGTGCTTAATTGTGGCCCATTTAGAATGGCCGGACATGGTTCGACCTCGTATTTAAAGAACTTGGATGGCGCAGGATTCGCCTTTAGAGGAGATCACTGGATTTCCCTTAACAAGCAAGCCTCGATCAGCATGCAGGCGAAACCCGATTATACCACGCCCACACCGGGGAACTCTTCCAAACATGGAGTCTCCCAGTGCGCCAATTCTAGTCGCTTCCCGGTCCTCAGCAAGCATATTGACGGGAAATGACGGCCACCCTACCATTCCTTCTCGCGGTATTTCTATGATCGGGCAGTTGGTCGGACATTATCGGGTTCTGGAAAAAATAGGCGCTGGCGGGATGGGGGAGGTTTTCCGCGCACGGGATGAGCGCCTTGGGCGGGACGTCGCCCTCAAACTGATCCGGCCGGCCTCGAGCGATAACCCAGATCATCTTCACCGATTCGAACATGAAGCCCGCGCGGCCGCGGCCCTGAACCATCCGAATATCGTTGCCATTTTCGATGTCGGATTCGAGGGCACAACGCCTTACATCGTTTCCGAATTGTTGGAGGGCAAAACCCTTCGCCAGCGCCTGTCCGAAGGCCCTGTTCCGATCCGCGCCGCTACGGGATATGCGTTGCAAATCGCCCAGGCGCTGGTCGCCGCACACGAACGCCGCATCGTGCACCGCGATCTGAAGCCCGAGAATCTCTTCATCACAAACGATGACCGGGTCAAAATTCTTGATTTCGGAGTTGCGAAACTCCAAGCTCCCACGGGCGACGGCCGCTCGGCCGACAGCCTGACCACGATCACCAAGCACGGCGCAGTCATTGGCACCGTGGCTTACATGGCGCCGGAGCAGCTTCGCGGTAAAGGCGTAGACCATCGCGCGGATATTTTCAGCTTTGGCGCGATTCTGTACGAAATGTTGACCGGGATTCGCGCGTTCCGTGGTGAAACGGAAGTCGACACCATGACCGCGGTCCTGCGCGAAGAACCGCCAAACTCCAACCTCGATCAGGCCGCGATTCCTGCCGTATATCAGGACGTTCTCAGACACTGTGTCGAAAAAGATCCCGACAACCGCTTTCAGTCCGCGAAAGATCTCGCCTTCGCATTGCAGACAATATCGGGAACCTCGGCGTTCAAAATTTCTGATTTGCCGGACTGGAGGCCGCGCCGCCGGTCGAGTTGGCTTCCGTGGGCGGTCGTTGCGCTCCTGGCGATAGCTGTCGCGATCCTTGCACTGAGCTTGCTGGTGCGCCCTCCCGCTCCGCAGCTGACTTATACGCGATTGACGTTTGAACCCGGCACAATTTACGCCGCCCGGTTCTCTGCTGACACAAGAAGCGTTCTCTATAGCGCAGCGTGGAACAACCAACCCGTCAGGCTTTTTTCTACGGTTGGCAATTCCCCGTTATCGCAACCACTCCAATTCTCCGACGCAAACCTGCTGGCCACTTCCCACAGCGATGAACTGGCCCTGGCTCTCCACGGCATGCACTCCGGCCAACTGGAGATCGTGAACGGGATGTTGGCCAGTGCTCCGCTCGCTGGGGGATCACCCCGAGAGATTCTGTCGGATGTTCGATGGGCCGACTTCGACGCCTCCGGCAATCTGGCCGTCGTGCACTATGTTGACGGCCATTGTCGCCTCGAATACCCGGTTGGCAAGGTGCTTTACGAAAGTGGCGGATGGATCGCCCACATTCGCTTCTCGCCCGACGGAAAAAGCATAGCGTTCATGGAGCATCCCATATTGTGGGACTATCGCGCATTCATTCGCGTGGTCGATCTCAGCGGGCACATGAAGACTCTTACCCCGGAGTGGGAATCGGCTGACGGATTGGCTTGGCGCCCTGATGGCAAAGAGATATGGTTCGCCGCCGTCGGCAAAGGCAGCAACCTTAACCTCGCCGCTGTCAACCTCAAGGGCAAAACGCGCATGCTGCTGGATCTTCCCGTCGCCATCGATCTGCAAGACATCGCTCCCGATGGACGTGTTCTGGTCTCCTTGAACACCACTCGCCTGCCCATGGAATATGCGACGAGGGGAAGCAAGGAAGGCGTAGACCTCGGCTGGCATGACTGGAATTCTCCGCGCGATATCTCGCGCGATGGCAAGATTGTTCTCTTCGAAGACGCCAGCGAGGCCGCGGGACCAAATTATGCGGTCGCCGCCCGCAAGGTGGATGGCTCTTTACCGGTGAGGCTCGGCGAGGGTAGTTCGGGCGGACTGTCCCCGGACGGAAAATGGGCTATCGCCATTTCTCCTTCCCAAAGATCACAGATCAGGCTGCTGCCCATCGGCGCCGGCCAGCCGCAAACCGTGAACGTCAGCGGCGTCGATCACATTCACACTGGATGGGCGCGCTTTCTGCCGAATGGTGAACGGGTCGCCGTCAACGCCGACCTCATCGGTCATGCCAGCCGTTGTTATACCGTCGAACTATCGACCGGAGTCGCCAAACCGGTCACTCCGGAAGGTGTTGTCTGTGGCCCTGTCTCTCCTGATGGACACTCCATCATCGGAACCGCCGCAGATCGCTCTGTCGCCATTTACTCTCTCGCCGATGGCACACTTCAACAACGAATCCCTGACTTCGACAATACACTGGTAGCCGTGCAGTGGACCGATGATGGCAAGGCTCTCTTCTGCTATCGCCTCGGTGAATTCCCCAGTAGGGTTTATCGGCTGCAAATCGCAACGGGACGAACCGAAGTTGTGCAAGAGGTAAAGCCTGGCGTCACCGCTGGAATAGTGATGTTGGCCCCGATCGTGGCGAGCCGGGATGGAAAGTATTTTGCCTACAGCTATAACCAGACCTTGTCCACCTTATATCTCATCTCAGGCCTGCACTAAGACCTTTTAGTTCAACGGACCGGCGAACTCAGTAGACACATAGTGAAAGAAAATGGAGGTTGAGTTCTGACCTGCCGGCAGCGGATTCCGGTAATGCGCCAGTCGCGTTCCCCGGTATGCCAATCCGTCCCCGAGAGCCTGATACACGGCTACCGTGCCGCTCTCAGCTTCCAAGTAAATCGGCCATGGAGTTGCGAGTTGCGGTTCAGGAGCATAATCCAGCGCCAGCGTGATGCTGAACTCGCACTGTTCCCGGTCGTGATGCTTCTTCAGTTCCGCGCCACTCAAATACGACGCCAGATATACATAAGAAGGCTTAAGCGGCTGCCCCACGATCGCGCTGAAGATAGCTGTCAGTTGCCGATGAAAAAATCGCGCCACAGGCTCATTGTGAATGGCATACCGCAGCGCACTCTGCGCGTCTCCAAGGCGAATCCTCCCGCCGCGAATAGCATTGCGGTAATAACGCCGCAGCGCGGCAACGTGAAATGGATGCAGTAGAGCAGGCAGGGCGGCGTAACCTTTTGACCGGAACATTGCCCCTGCTTCGGCAAACATTTCGTCTTTCTGCTGCGATCGCGCGCTTTGGTCGCGAGCAATCAGAACACCCGCAGCCCGCAGCACAGCAATCAAGTCTTTCGCAATCGGAGAGGAAGGTGAAGACGAATCCGATTTGCCGACCCGCAGTTCGTTCACGATACCCACAGAACTAGGCCCTAACCAGAAGGGCAACACCGATCCACGGCGGTCACGGACCCAAGCGATCGTTCCCTCCGTAGCAAACGCCTCACGGAGTTCTGCGGAGTCATCCACTTCTTTCGGAAACTCTGACGCCGGAAGAATTTCGCACTCTGGATTGAGGAATAAATCTTGCGGATATTCAGGGAGGCCTGCAAATAGATTGCGTGCCTGCTTTGGTACCAGGTGCAGCTGCAACTCGTCCAGCAAGCAATAAAAACGATCGGAGGGGTAAGTCGCGGCAACGCTCTGCCGCGACACCCCTCCCATCAGAGACGACATCCACTCCATCCAGGCCGGATTGTTTAGTGACGAAGCCATCCGTTCAAGGTAAATCGGCTGTCGGCGAATTGCCTGGACGGGCAATTCACCGCGGTAATTTCGTGCATCAACTCGCATGGGAAGAAAACGATCTGGTTTTGTTGCGGAACAATCGCCTGATAGCTCCCTTCGCTTTCATACCCATTTGGTTCCAGCCGTGCATCGTGAATCCGCAACTCGCCCCCCGCGAACTGTTTCGGCTCACGATGGAAGAAATACACGAAAGTAAGACGACGCGAGGCAACCGGCGCATTCCCATTGTCATTGTGGAAATGGAAGAAGTCACCATCGTTGCTGGCGGTAACCTGCGCCTCGACATCGCGGATCGCGAACTCTTGCATGTCGAGCTTCGTGAGAACATCGGGCAGCACGGATTTGATCCGATCCAGAATCAACTCTTGATGCCTGCCCAGATCCATCAAAACTCGCGACCGCCGATGGTCGTAGTTCACCATGCCGTCTTCTGCAGTAGGAGAGATGACCTCGCTCGTCTCAAAATCGGCTTCACGATCGAGCGTGAATTGCATCAGTTCGGAAACTTCCTGCGGCGAAAGGAATTCATCCAGCACCACACAGCGCGCCGCCATTTTCTCGGGCAACACTGCCGTTGCGGTGTTGGCTTGTTCCTTCGCTGCGGTCTTCATTCCGATCGAGGGCGTTTGCGGACCCGAAGGCGACGGCGGCGTGGGAGCCTCGAGTGGCGCTCTCTTCGGTGAACTGGGTGTCTGGGGCCCCGGTGAGGGCGCGGGAGGTGTAGGCATCAAAAATGCGGGTCGAGCGGTGGAACCTGCAACCCCGGCGAGAGGTTCCGTCGCTGTCGTGAGGCCTTCACCCTTAGAACCGCTTTCCACAAGCCGCTCGACAATGCTGGCGCCCAGAACACCGAACGCACGTTGAGCAACTGTCTCTCCGATTGCAGTGGCAATCACCCTGCAAACGGACTCCTGCAACTCAACGCTGCTGCCGCTTGCGGTTTTTGCATGATGAACCAGGTTGGCTATCAACGCGCGTTCCTGCACGTTGAGAATGCGTTCATCGCGTATCAGGGTTTCTGAAAAAGAATCGAGAATCTGCTTCGGCGTCATTTCGACACACTCCTCCCTAAAGGTGCTTGCGAAAGTAAAGTTCAGGGACCCACACTACCAGGGGAAGACGATGAAGATATAACGAAAATCGACAATCGCAAAGTTCTTTTTTTGTCGGAAGGAAAATCTTAGCGAGAGACCAACGCACCCACCATCGACTCGAAAATCTTCACTCCATCGGTGCAGCCGAGTTCCGGTTCGGCGGACCGCTCGGGGTGCGGCATCATGCCGAGCACGTTTCCTCCGGCGCTGCAGATGCCGGCGATGTTTTCCAGAGATCCGTTCGGATTGGCCGCAGCGGTCGACTCCCCGGAAGACGAACAATAACGGAAGACAATACGATTGTCTCGTTTCAACTCGTCCAGCGTAGCCGGATCGCAGAAGTAGTTCCCTTCCATGTGTCCGATCGGAATGGTCAACACTTCGCCGGTAGAGCACGCGTTGGTGAATGGTGTCGCCGAGTTTTCGACCCGCACCTGGACTGGCTTGCACACGTACTTCAGCCCAATGTTCCGCATCAGCGCGCCCGGCAGCAAGCCGGATTCACACAGAATCTGGAAGCCGTTGCAAATGCCCAAAACCACACCACCGCCAGCGGCGAACTTCCGCACTGACTCCATCACCGGCGAGAATTTCGCGATCGCGCCCGTGCGCAAGTAATCTCCGTACGCAAAACCGCCGGGCACAATGATTGCGTCGCAGTTTTCCAGGTCGTGCGATTCATGCCACAGAAACGTGGCCGGTTGCTTCGAGACATGCTGGATCGTCCAAAAAGCATCCTGATCGCAGTTGGATCCGGGAAAAATAATGACGCCAAATTTCATGCAATCGCCTCAAATTACTGGGATTATGCTCAGTCTAGCACGCTTGTCTACAGGCAGTATCCCAGACGTAATAGTACTGTGATAGATGTCCTTGACAGCGTCAAATGCGGGCTGTATTGTCGGGCCGAACGAGTAGAGTTCTCCATAGCACCGTGCTTTTTGGCGCGGCAGTGGATCCTCTGGCCCCTTCCCTAAACCACGCCCGACGATCCTGCCGGGAGACTCCCACAGGTGAATCCAAACATGTCCACTCGACGTCCCTGCGTCTTCGCGATGCCGGCAGTACTAGTGTTTCTGATTATCCCCGCACTCTTACCGATTCAAGCTTGGCCCGTCAGTTTCCAACCCGTGTCCCAGGACGAATTAAAAATGACCGCCGAGCCAAAAGCTCCAGGCGCGCCGGCAATTCTGCTTTTTCGGGAGGTACACCGGGATGATCGCGGTAATACAGCACATGAAGACGTTTACCGCAGAATTAAAGTCTTGACCGAGGAAGGGCGAAAATACGCCGACGTGGAGATCCCTTTCTTCCGAACACAAGGAAACGTTGTGAATATCCACGCGCGCACGATCTTGCCCGACGGAACAATCGTCAACTTCAACGGCAAGGCGTTTGATCGGATGATTGTTAAAGCTCGAGGCGTGAAGTACATGGCAAAAACCTTCACCCTGCCCAACGTTCAAGTAGGCTGCATTTTGGAATACTTCTATACGACCAATCTTGCAGACAATTTCGTTTTCGACTCGCACTGGATCTTGAGCGACGAACTGTTTACGAAGAGTGCCAAGTTCTCGCTAATGCCTTATTCCTCCGATTACAGTTTCATACATCTACGTTGGACATGGCACCTTCTGCCTGCCGGAACCGGCTTGCCGGCGGAGCAACCCGACCACTCCATCACACTCGTTTCATCCGACATTCCAGCCTTTCAGACCGAGGACTACATGCCTCCGGAGAATGAATTGAAATCGCGCGTCGATTTCATCTATACGGATGATTTTGTCGAAAAAGATCCGAATAAGTTCTGGAAGAAATGGGGGAAGAGCCGCAACGATCAACTGGAAAGCTTCATAGGCAAACGAAAAGCTATGGAACAGGCCGTCGCAACCATAGTTACTCCCACAGATTCGCCTGAAGTGAAACTGCAAAAGATCTACGCTCGGGTGCAGCAGATCCGTAATACCAGCTACGAAGAGGAAAAGACCGAACAAGAACAAAAGCGTAGCAAAGAAAAGGAACCCGATAACGTCGAGACAATCTGGAAAAAACAGTACGGGAACGGCCAACAACTGACCTGGCTCTTTTTGGGATTGGCTCGTGCTGCAGGATTTGATGCTGCCGGAGTCTGGGTCGCGGACCGCCGGAACTATTTCTTTGTCTCAGAAACCATGGATGCACACCGCCTCGACGCAAATGTTGTCGTTGTCAAGTTAAACGGAAAAGATCTTTTTTTCGATCCGGGAGCGGCTTTCCTGCCTTTCGGGATGCTGCCGTGGGCTGAGACCGGTGTCAAAGGTATAAAACTCGACAAAGACGGCGGATCATGGATCCAAACCTCCGTTCCTGAAAGCGGCGACTCTGTCATAGACCGCAAAGCAGATTTGAAGCTCAGCGATACCGGGGACCTCGAGGGAAAGCTTACCGTCACCTACTCCGGGCTCGAAGCCAGCCAGCGGCGGGTTGAGGAAAGACTCGTCGACGATACAGAACGCAAGAAGTTCCTCGAGGATGAGGTGAAGGAAGCTATTCCCGCTGCTTGCGAAGTGGATTTGACCAATAAGCCCGATTGGAAGAGCACCTCTCCGCTAACTGCCGAATTCACCCTGAAAGTGCCGGGCTGGATGCAAGGAGCAGGACACCACGCCCTGATGACTCTGGGTCTGTTCAGTGCTCCCGAGAAGCATTTGTTTGATCATGCGGAACGCGTTCACGCCATCTATTTTCAATTTCCTTCTCGCCGGTCCGATGCAATCAATATCGATCTGCCTTCCGGATGGCGAGTCTCCAATCTGCCAAAGCCAAGTAAGGTAGACGCTAAGGCCATCGTCTACACAAGCGATGCCAAAAATGACCCTCAGCAATTGCATCTGAACCGAGTTCTCGATCTCGACGTCATACTCCTGCCCGTGGATATGTACGGGAACCTGCGCAAAATCTTTCAGATCATAAGGACTGGAGATGAAGAACAGATTGTGCTCGAACCCGGCGCCACGAAGGCAGGGAGTTAGCATGAAGGCCCGCACAGTTTTCCTTATTGCGACTTGGCTACTCGGGGCCTGCGCCCTATCGAGCGCAGGTGATGCTCCGCAGTGGATGCATACGGCTGCCTCGGCTCCCGTCCCCGATCATGATGAAAAGACCGATGCCGTCCTCCTGTATTCGGAAAAGACGGTGAACGTTCAATCTTTGGACAAGATCAAAACGCATGTTCGGGAAGCCTACAAAATCCTTCGACCCACCGGACGTGAATACGGTTTTGCCGCAGTCTCATTCAATTCCCATAAAAAAGTAACTTCGCTTCGTGGATGGTGTATTCCCGCCCAAGGTAAGGATTACGAGGTGAAGGACAAGGAAGCCGTCGAAATATCGTTGCCCAAGGTTGAACGTAGCGAATTGATCTCCGATGTAAAGGACAAGGTACTGCAGATTCCGGCGCCGGATCCGGGCAACGTGGTGGGATACGAATACGACGAGGAAGAGCAGCCGATGGTGCTGCAAGAGGTCTGGGATTTCCAGCGTGAGATTCCGGCCCGTGAAGTGCATTACTCGCTCCAGCTACCGGCAGGCTGGGAGTTCAAGGCTTCCTGGATCAACTCTCCCGAGCTACAGCCCTCGAAAGCTGGCGACAACCAATGGAATTGGTCGATCACGAATGTAAAGGCAATTCGCAAGGAAGCGGACATGCCGCCAATCGAAGCCGTCGCGGGACAGTTGGTCATTTCCTTTTTCCCTCCCGGCGGGCCGGCGAATAACGGGTTTACAAACTGGCAGCAGATGGGAAAGTGGTACACGAATCTGACCAGCGGGCGGCGCGATGCTTCCCCGCAGATTACGCAGCAAGTAACCACGCTGACCGGATCTGCTCAAACTCCGGTACAGAAGATGAAGGCACTGGCAGAATTCGTCCAGCGCGATGTGCGCTATGTCGCCATTGAACTCGGAATTGGCGGCTGGCAACCCCATCCCGCGTCCGAAGTATTCAGCAATCACTACGGCGACTGCAAAGACAAAGCAACTCTGATGAGTTCGATGCTCAGCCAGATCGGGATTGAATCGTTCTACGTAGTCATCAATACCGAACGGGGCTCAGCGTCTCCCGACACTCCTGCCAGCATTGGGGTGTTTAATCACGCTATAGTCGCAATTAAGCTGCCTGCTGGCACGTCGGACCCATCGCTGGTCTCTACGATTCAACACCCACGGCTGGGAACGTTACTGTACTTCGATCCGACGAACGAGTTCACCCCATTCGGAGAAATTGGCGGTTACCTTCAGGCCAATTACGGACTGCTGGTAACTCCAGAGGGTGGGGAACTGGTTCAGCTGCCCGTGTTGACACCTTCGAGGAACAGCATCCGAAGGACCGGAACCCTCACTCTTGATTCCACCGGCATGCTAAGAGGGTCGGTTGCGGAGATCCGTACGGGGGATCGCGCGTGGATGGAGCGTGAACAGTTGCGCGCGGTCAGCAAACAAAGCGAAAAGATCAAACCGATCGAAGAGATCCTGTCCGGCTCCCTCTCACGCTTCTCCATCACAAGGGCGACTATCGAAAACTTGAACCAGAGCGCGCTGCCTTTCGGATTTAATTACAGCTTCGACGCTCCCGACTACGCTAAGAACGTTGGCGGGATGTTGCTGCTTCGACCGCGTGTGCTGGGCGTGAAGGCACGCGGCCTGCTGGAGACCAAGGAGCCCCGTAAGTTCTCGATCGAGTTCGAGGGGCCTTCAAGCGATACCGATACCTTCGACATTACTATTCCCGCGGGCTACGTCGTCGACGATGTTCCCCCGCCCATCGACGTGGAATGTGGCTTTGCCAGCTATCACGCGAAAACTGAGATTAAGGGAAACACAGTCCACTACACGCGAACGTATGAAGTAAAGGAGCTTAGCGTTCCTGTGTCGCGCGCGGAAGAGTTAAAAAAGTTCTACCGCACAATCGCTGGTGATGAGCGAAACACGGTGGTGCTGAAGGCATCTACGCAGCCATAAATCCGCGATCGGCCACACCGTTCATGGAGGTGCCGGCCCTATGGATGCGGCGGTTGTGGGGTCACCGCGAGCGGATTTTCGGGATCTGTCAGGCTGACCGGTATCTCTAATGCAGGTGAGCTCTTTGCAGCTTCTGCCTGTTGCTGCGCAACGTACACTTCTGGCGGATATCCCCTGACCTGCACGATCGCCCAGTGCCACTCGTCTCCTGGAGACGGATTCGAATCCAGTCGTGCGCTGAAAACAGCGGGTTGCCATGGCGGTGCAGCGGCACGCATCTTGTAAATGACAATGTTGTCCGGCTTCTTCTCGCCTCTGACCTGCTCAAGAGGATCGGCCTCAATCTCGTTGCTTTTTCTTACCACAGTGAAGGCAACCGCCAGTTCACTCAGATGCCAGTCGGTGCCGTTAAATATCGGCACGGTCAATGAATCGCCTTCAATCGCGGCTTGCGCCTGGACCCTTGCCAGTTCGGCGGGAGGAAGATCCATCTGACTGTATTGACCCGCAAGCAGTGACTTCACGTTCGCGGTAAACGACAGGCTACAGGTCACGTCCGGAGCCGCCACCTGAAAGCCCTTGGATTGTCCAGTCATCAGGAACGTTAGCCCCGAACCAAAGCTGTGGCTGGTTTCGGCCCGTTCCATCACCTGTGGGAGATTGTCATCGTCAACCACTGGCTTGGTGACATTGTTCTTCCTGCGTAGATTCCGCGCCACATCCCCCAAGGGCACGTCGTCGGAATCATCCTGCGCCATGAGGCACATAGAAGTAGCCGTCGCAAAAATTGCGAGGACTACGACCAGCATTCGGACTACGCGGAAACGCAACATGAGAGATCAGGCGACGCGGCGAACTATTCTGCAGCGAACTGAAAGCTCTGCAGAGGGTCTCTGATCAATTCTAGTGAGAGGATGGGAAAACGGGGACGATCTGGGCAAACCTTAGTAACAGTACTTCGGGAGGAAGCGATGGGCGCGCGTTGACGAAATGGAGGCGCAACGGGTGCGCGCGCCCAAGCTCTTACTGATCTCTTACAGCAACCCCTGCGACCGGAAACGCGAAACTGGGTCCGTCACCGGCGAAGCCTGCCGCCGGAAAATCCAACGTGCCACCGCAAACCCAATTGCCGCGTAACAAAGGTGCATTACTCGCATAAACACCCCCAATCCGGCTCGATCACCTTCAGGGGAGGAGTTACATGAGTCTCTATCGGCACAATACCAACCGGACTACATGCCGGACAAGGCACATCCGTGCCATCAAGGTGGCACGGAAGTAATAGAGAGTAACGCGGGTAACTTAAGACGCCGCAAAAGCGACGGTTGAGAGAAGTTAGAGCGGTCAGTGGTCAGTGGTCAGTGGTCAGTCGTAGCGCAGCCCGTCTCCGCGGCTGTAGCGGCGGCGTTCGCCGCCACATCTCGCCACCTCCTTAGAGCCATCAGTTCTTGCTAACCCCAAGCCCCTAATCCCTGCCCCCTGCATTTCAATGCGCCGCCACCGGCTCCTCAACAGCCTTCCCCGCCGGAGGCACCATCACCGTGGTCAAACTGCCCGCAGACGCAAGCTTTTGGAACGCCGCCAGATCTCGACGCTGGATGTCTTCCCACCGCGAGATCAGTTCCCCGCTCTGCCGTTTCAGCTTTTCAAACTGCCGCTGCTCGGCTTCGGTCGGGGCGGAGTCCGCGCCGCCGGCAGCCATCGCCAGAAACGCTAGCTTCGCGTCAAGCTGCGGAGGATATGCCAGTGAATCCTCATTGGCAGAAATGTCGAGATTCACAATGCCATCGCGAACGGAAGTTAGCTTTTTGTCCAGGTCATCCGCCGCTGAGACGATCGTCTTGACTGACGCATTCTCCGGCAACCGGCGCTTCAGACCAGCCAGCTGCGCCCTGACATCCTGGACCTGATTCACGGTGTCATACACCTTGCTCAACTCGTCTCTCGTTTGAAGCAGCAGGTTGAACTGCGCTTCCAGATCCGCCTGGCTGACCTTCACTCTCGGATCAAGCTTCAGATCGAAATCCGCAGTCTGGCTCTTTCCGCCCACCGTGAGCCGAACCTGGTAATGTCCCGGAACCGCTACGGGACCGCGTGCACCACTGCCGTATTCCCAGAGGTAGTAACCGGGAATGTGATGTGCCTCTTCATAGCGTAAATCCCAAACAAAGCGGTTCAGGCCAGCTTCCGGCTTGAGCTCTTTTTCGGGCTTCTTGTCATCCGGATCAAGTGGCTCTTCCAGCGTCTCGTACTCGGTGCTCGAATAATCGCGGATCACCTTGCCCGAGGCATCAAGAATCTCAAGTTTCGCTTCGGCGTCAGCTTTGGGCGCATCTTTCAAGTAGTAGTAAATCACCGCACCCGCGGGCGGATTCTGTCCTGTGCGCTTCGATGGATGACGTTCGCCGCTGGCGCCAGCCTGCATGCGAAATGCGGTGCCCGGTGTGTAGAGAAACGCCTCCTTCTGCGCCACGTCATCCGTGTACTGGCGCAGAGGACTGAGATCGTCCAGTATCCAGAACGCCCGTCCGTGCGTGGCCACGACAAGGTCATTATCTTTCACCGCAAGGTCGTGAACCGGGGTCGTGGGCAAATTCAATTTCAGCGGTCGCCAGTTCGCCCCATCATTGAATGAAACGTACACGCCCTCTTCCGTGCCGGCATAGAGCAATCCACGCTTCTTTGGATCTTCACGCACCACGCGGACGAATGTTCGATCCGGAATTCCCTGCCCCAGTTTCGTCCACGTTTTTCCGTAGTCCGCGGTCTTATAGATGTATGGCTTCATGTCGTCGAACTGATGCCGGTCGACCGCGACGTACGCAGTGCCCGCATCGAAAGGAGAAGGATCAATCTGACTGATGCGGCTCCATTCGGGCATATCTTTCGGCGTCACCTTCGTCCAGCTCTTGCCCTCATCCTTCGTAAGCTGAATCAAGCCGTCGTCGGTGCCAGCCCAGATGAGGCCTTTTGTAATCGGAGACTCTGCCAGCGCAAAAATGGTGTCGTAATATTCCGTACCCGAATCATCGAGCGTGATGTCTCCACCCGAAACTTTCTGTTTTTCTTTGTCGTTGCGCGTGAGGTCCGGACTGATCGTCTGCCAGTGCACACCGCCATCCGTCGTTTTGAAGAGTACTTCGCCAGCGTGATACAGCGTGTTCGAATCGTGCGGAGAAATAAGTACCGGAGCCGTCCACTGAAAACGATGCTCCAGGTTCGCAGCACCGTGCGCATCCGAAAGTTCCGGCTGTTCCGTGATCTCCTTCACCTGCCCGATGTGCCGGTCATAGCGCGTAATGTTTCCTTGATAGTCCGCGGCGTAAACGATGTTCGGATCGGCTGGATCTGGAGCAATGTATCCGGCTTCGCCGCCCCCAACGTCGTACCAGTCGCTCTGGCTGATCGAACCCTGATCGCTTCGGCTGACGATCGCAACCGTACCGCTGTCCTGTTGTGCGCCGTAGACGCGGTACGGAGTCGCGGTGTCGGTGATTACGTGATAGAACTGCGCCGTTGGCTGGTTGTCCTGCAAAGACCAACTCTTGCCGCCGTCGAGCGTGACCGTCACGCCTCCATCGTTCGACGCGATCATGCGCTTCGTATTCAGCGGATCGATCCACAGACCGTGATTATCGCCGTGGGGAACATGAACCTTGTTGAAGAGATGGCCGCCATCGGTGGACTTGTAGGCGTCCACGTCCATAATGTAGAGCACATTCTCATCGCGCGGATCGGCAATCACGTGCATGTAATACCACGGACGCTGCCAGAGACTGTGGCTTGCATTCACTAACCGCCAGGATTCTCCGCTGTCGTCCGAACGGTATAAGCCGCCATCCGGGTTATGGGCTTCGATGAGTGCGTAGACTCGGTCGGAGTTTGCGGCGACCGCCACGCCGATCTTGCCGAATGGCCCCTTCGGCAGCCCATGTTCCTCAAGATGTTTCCATGTTGTGCCCCCGTCGCCGGAACGATACAGTCCGCTGCCCGGCCCACCGTCCGACATGCTCCACGAGGTTCGCCGCGCCTGCCACAGAGCAGCAAAGATGATGTTGGGATTGTGCGGATCGAACGAAACGTCAATTCCGCCCGTGTTCTCGTCTTTATAGAGAACTTTATCCCATGTCTTTCCGCCATCCGTGGTCCGGAAAATCCCGCGCTCGGCATTCGGCCCATACGGATGCCCCAGCGCCGCAACGAAGACGATGTCGGGGTTCATCGGATTAATGATCACTTTCCCGATCGCCCGCGAGTCCTTCAATCCAACGTTCTTCCACGTCTTGCCGCCATCGAGAGTCTTGTAGACACCATCACCATGAGAAATGTTGCCGCGAATGCAGGCCTCACCTGTTCCCACGTAAACGATGTTGTGATTTGAACTCGCTACAGCAAGGCTGCCGATGGCGGAGGTCCCTTCCTTATCGAAAACGGAGGCCCATGTGATGGCTCCGTCGGTAGTCTTCCAAACGCCACCGCCGGTCGCGCCAAAGTAATACGTAGTTGGATCACCGGGAATGCCTGCGGCTGTCAAGGACCGGCCGCCACGAAAGGGTCCGATCAGCCGGTACTTCATCCCCTTGAACACCTTCTCTTCCGGCTTCGACGACTCCTCTGCATCCTCTTTAGCGTTTTTGTTTGCAGAGGCCGCGGGCGGCTGGGCAGACGGTGGCGGCTGCGCCGTCTTAGCGGCCTTGGACTGTCGCTCAGGCTTGGTCTGCGATGACAAAGGCGTTTGGAACACGACCACGAGGACAAAAGTCAGAATCCACAGCGAGACGAGCGTAGAAATCCTGCGAAGAGCATGTGGGCCCATGTATAGGTAGTCTCCCGGAAGAGTGAACAATGCCCCCTATGGTAATCCCGTAGCGGCTCTCTGCAAAGTGCTGGCATTGCGACGCACCGGTAGATCTTTGGATACGAAACTTGGCCGGCAATTCTGGCCTTTGATCGAGGGTTACCGGAGCACATCGGTGTTGCGGCAGGTTTTCGCCCTTCATTTCCTGTTTTGGTCCCACTTTCCCCAAAAAGAACCTTTTGGTTACTGAAGGTCAAGAGCCGTGGACACGTTCCCCCCTGTCCCAATCTCACTTATTTTTAAGACTCCAAGCTCCCAGTAACTCCCCGACTGGGTCCCAATGGAAGGACATTGCATGGCAACTGCGTACGGCGGATTTCAGCTCGGACTACTGCCCGAACGGAAACTGAACAAGAAGGCGATCGCGACCGCCTACGGCATCGTTGCGTTCGTCATTCTTATCTTGATCAATATGTCTCTCCTGATGCCGGAGAGACTGACGCTTTCGCAGTACCACATCACCGAAATCATACCCATGCCTTCACTCCGGCCGGAGCCTGAGCCGATCAAGGTTAAGCCTGAGGTTCACGCCAAATTGCTGCCGGCTGTGAAGATTCCTGTTCTCGAGCAGCCGAAGTTGATTGTGCCGAGAGAACTACATCGGGAAGCACCACAACCCGTTGAGGCGCCCAAAGTTGTCGTCAATCAGTTCGCCCCACCGCAGATTAAGGTGATCGCCGGCGGCGCTCGTCCGCAGCTGATTCACACCGGGGACTTTGGACAGGGTAGCTCGCAGACTCCGACTGTGAATGCTCCGATCAATAAAGTCCAGACCGGCGGCTTCGGCGATCCCAACGGATTACCCGGAACCGGCAAGCAGGGTGCAAAGCTCTATACAGCCGCGCTCGGCTCGTTTGACATGCCAGCGGGGCCAGGACAAGGCAACGGCTCCGGCGGAGCAAAAGGAATTAAAGGCACCGTGGCCAGCGCCGATTTTGGTAATGGCGTCGCAACTCCCGGTAAAGGCGATGGCCGCAGCAACGGCCAGGGCGTCTCGACGGGCGGTTTCGGAGCGCAGCAGGTTGCCCAGAGCACGGGCCCCAAGGTGATTCAAGACAGCGGCCCGGCGACGACTCCGGTGGAAATCACTTTCAAGCCGAATCCGGTTTATACGCAGGAAGCGCGCGACCTGAAGATTGAAGGCGAGGTCCTGCTGGAGGTGAGCTTCTCGGTGACCGGAACATTGCACGTAAATAAAGTTGTTCGCGGCCTCGGCCATGGGCTCGATGAAGCTGCCATCGCCGCTGCCAACAAGATCCGTTTCAAGCCAGCATTGCGTTACGGGCAGCCGATGGATTCCACCGCGGTCGTCCACGTGACGTTCCAGCTGGCGTATTGAGAGCAGTGGCCAGTTGCCAGTCGTCAGTGGTTAGTAAAAGCGTTCGAACTCGGGCAACTGGGACCAAGATTTGTTGAACGAAATAGTTTCTGCCTGCGGCTGGTGCGAGCTACTGACCACTGGCAACTGAGCACTAACAACTGGTTTTGGAGATAGTCATGCGCACTTCGAATCTCATCTTCACTGCGGCCCTGCTGGTCTCGATCAGCGCCGCTGCTCAGCAGGCAACGAATCCGCCGGCACCGGCTCAGCAGCCGGCGGCGCAGACCTCGCAGTCCGCACAACCGGCGCAGCCCGATTCTGCCCCGGCCCAGGACCCACCTGCGCAAACAACTCCGGCGCAGCAGGCTCCTGCCGCTACGCAAAATTCGACCATCGCACCGCCTCCGGCTGTCGCCGCTCCGACCACGATGGACCAGGTCGTGAATCTATTCATCGAGCGCGAGCACGGACTCATCAAGGTGCTCTCGAGTCGCACGCCGGTCGTTGAAACCTATCTGCAGAACTTGACCGCCGATCCGCAACTCGGCCCCGTGCCCAGCGAAGATCACTACTTCCTCGGCCGCCTCGATATGGGCGAGACCGTCGACCGCAAGGACTATCTGAAGGAAGAGGAAAAGAGCATGCAGTCACGCCTGCTCGGCGGCTTCCAGAAGCTCTATAAGGTTCAGTACCAGCCGATGGGCTTCTCCTGGATGGTTTACGCGGACCGCACCGACTTCGACCGTGAGCATTACGACTTCCACTACGTTCGCCGCGAATTCCTGGGCGAAGTGCGCTGCCTGGTGTTCGATGTAACTCCCAAACCGAAATCCGGCCATGGACGATTCCTCGGCCGCGTCTGGGTGGAAGATCAGGGATTCAACATCGTCCGCCTCAACGGCACGTACTATCCCGCTCCGCGTAACGGCTACTTCTTCCACATGGATAGCTGGCGCCTGAACCTCATCCCTGGCTACTGGGTCCCGGCCTTCATCTATAGCGAAGAAGGCGACTTCAGTGCCGGCGTGAAGAACAAAATGGCCTTCAAGGCACAGACCCGCATCTGGGGATACGACCTGAAAAAGGGCGGCAAAGACGACGAACTCACCAATATCCGTGTCGATAGCGTCACCGACGAAAGCACCGCGCAGCAAGACGCTTCCCCGCTGCAAGCCGAGCGCGTATGGCAGCAGCAGGCGGAAGATAACGTTGTTGAGCGCCTGACTGAAGCTGGACTTCTGGCCCCCGAGGGTGACGTCAACCGCATCCTCCAGACGGTCATCAACAACCTTCAAGTCACCAACAACATCGATCTGCCGCGACCGGTCCGCGCCCGCGTACTACTGACTTCTCCGCTGGAAACTTTCAGCGTGGGCAATACGATCGTGATCAGCCGCGGATTGATTGACGTCCTGCCCGACGAGGCCAGCCTCGCCGCAGTGCTCTCGCATGAGCTGGCGCACATCGTGCTGGGACACAACCTGGGCTCGAAGTACGCTTTCAATGACCGCATGCTCTTCTCTGACGACGCCACATACCAGAACCTCGGCTTCAAGCACATTAATGAAGAAGAAGTGGCTGCCGACAAGAAGGCAGTTGATCTTTTGAAGAATTCTCCGTACGCGCAAAAGCTCGACGCCGTCGGCCTGTTCCTGAAGGCGCTACAGGCGCGCGCTGCTACCCTGAACGCGCTGCTTACGACGCACCTCGGCAATCCGCTCGGAGAAGCTGGGCAGATCACTCGCCTCTCGGCACTTGCGACTTTGGGCCCGGCACTCGATAACAACAAGCTCGATCAGATCGCCGCTCTGCCTTTGGGCGGACGCGTGAAGATCAATCCGTGGGACGACAAGGCAGAAATGGTGAAGACGGCTCCAGTCGCCATCACCTCGCCACGTGACAAAATGCCGTTTGAAGTCACCCCGTTCTTCCCACGCCTGGCCCGCTACGGCGCCGGCGCAACCGCACAACCCGGCGCCCCCACGCAATCAGCCAGCAACACAACAGGAGCCGCCAACTAACACTTTTCATCTGGAAGAGCGGCCCTTTAGGGGCCGCGTCCGCCCCAAGGGAATCAGGGGCTTTAGCCCCCGCCGATCTCTCCACCAAGGTGCACTAAGACGAGGCCGGGAATCCGGGAACACAATTCCGGGATGCCCGGCCATCGTTCTATTTACCGCCCAGATTCGCCAATGCCGAAACGATAGCGCCACCGGTCCCGCACGTTCCGCTCGGCGCAAAAAGTCGAAGTGCTAAACTCCCCAGAACCAAGATTGTGCCTCTTTTTTTGGAAAAACTGAGAGTGTCCTTCACGAAGATATCGACGAGGAGGAGAGCCATGAGAAATTTGCTACTTGTTCTGGTCGCAGCGATCGTATCCGGGTCCACATTCGCTGCAGCTAGTTCACAAAAGGACGCAGTCCTCCGATTCTATGACCTTCGAGAGAAGACTCTGGACCAGCGCGGAACTCCAGAGGATGTGAATAAACTTCTTTCGTTGCTGACGGACGACGCCCGATATGAGCATCCAGTAGCTTCGATGGCCATGACGAAGGATCAAGCAAGATCAGGCATGCTCGCACACCTGCGCGAGGGAAAGAACGCACGCTATATGCTCCGCCGTGCTCGCTTCACGAACGATTTCGCGGTTGTGGAATTCGTTCTGGAATACACGGTCGAAAATAAGAAGATTAGCCGTCCCGGCGTCGCCATGTTCGAGTTTCGCGGGGAAAAAATCTCACGCGTAGCTGAGTATTAGCGAATGACGTGAGGCCATTATCGCCTCCGTCCAAACAGATGTACTCCGGTCGGATCCCCCGGCGGAAATGCCGGCCGTGGCGGTTCGACTCCTCCTGTCGCGCGTAGCACTCGTTCCTTCACGAATCCCACATCGTTGATATAACTCCGCATGGCTGAAGTCTCCCAGCCATGCCCCTGCAGAACTTCGAGAATCTGTTCGCCCTTCAGCGCGTCCGATGCCTGAACGTGACGGATCGGCTGCATCGTGTCCGCTCCCCCACTCAGTATCCTGGTGAACGCCGAAGTCGTAATGTCGCTGATCCAGTGTTCGACACCGCTGTGCGCCGGAACTTCGGCGGCCAGCGCATCGATCGTTGCAGCCGGCAAGTAAAGCAGCAGCCCTTCGGTGATCATCAGTGCAGACGCCGCACTGGCGGCCTCATACATTGCCCGCCGCTGCGCCGCATCATTCAGATCGACCGAGAGGCGCTCACGGCGACATCGCAGTGTCGCCCCCGTCATGTTCTGATCCTTGTAATCGAGCACGTCGGCGAAATCGATTTCGATCCACCGCAGATCGCGCGAAAGATCAAGCCGCCACGGACGTGTATCGAGCCCGCAGCCAACGCTCAACACGGTCGCGATCGAATGCTGCGTGAGTGCACCTAGCAGCAACTCATCCACAAAACGGGTGCGAATGGCCATTCCAAGCCGCAACACGTTCGCATGCGGCATTGCCTGCAGAATGGCGACGCCGCGCTCTCCGGCAAGCCGCGCCGCAAACGGATCGCGAACAAAGGCATCAGGTAACTCGTTTTCATGCGCCCGGCAGGCCGCGATCATCAGGGCCGTATCGCTGACGTGGGTGATCTTTCCATCCATTTCAGGCATGGCGCTACATTATCACTGGCGGAACGAAATCGATTCCACTCGCGAGGGGCTGCTTTGCATATCAACTTTGCATATCAACGTTGGGGAAAAAATCGAGGCTCGACTCAACGTGGAAGAGCGGCCCTTCAGGGCGGCTTCAAACGCCAAAAGATGTGGGGCTTTAGCCCCTGCCGGGCTACTTTGCGAACTGAACCACCTCGGCGAAGAAAGGCTCCGGTGCTTCAATCCAGGGAAAATGTCCGCTCTTATCGAGAACCACGAGTCGAGAGTTTGCGATTCCTCTATTAAGCCGCTGCCCCTGCGTGACTGGACAAATCCAGTCGTCCTGGCCAACAAGCACAAGGGTCTGCGCCGTAACATAGTCCAGCAAGCTCTCCTGTTTCGTAACGGGCAGCCCGGCTTCCACGGCACGGCGGGCCCAGATCGTAGGCAGCATCGTATCGGTCTTGGCAAATCGCGGCATCCCCGACGTAGGGTCGGAGAAAAATAGCGGCATGATCCTCTTCAAATACGCTCCGAATTCTTCATCGGTCTTTGCATCGAAGTTGCCCATCGCGCCAATCGCATCTTTGAAACGCGGATCATCTTTCCGCGCGGCGATTTCCTTTTCTCTCTCAGCCCTGAAGTCGTGGTCCTCCGTGCACATATCCACGAGGATCAGCTTGTGCACCATCTCCGGATGCTGGATGGCATAGCCTAAAGCGATCGCTCCTCCATTGGAGTGTCCCAGCACCGTGATTGACTTCAGTCCCCAATAGTCGCGAAGTCTTCCGAGATCGCCGATCATGTCGTCGGTAGACATCAGTTTCGCGTCACTGGGACGGCTGCTGCGCGCAGTTCCTCGCGTGTCGTAATAGATGACGGTGAAATCCCGCTCCAGCTGAGCCAGACCGTTTCGCAGATATTCCGACCCGACGCCCCATCCCGGAGCCTGCACCACCAGCACCGGCCCGTGCCCCGCGACCCTATACCAGAAGTGAATCCCGGCCACATCAGCGCTATGTTCGCCAACCGCCAGCTTGTCTCGGCCATGCGAGTGTGAATCCTGGCCCATGCAGATACCAGTAATCGCCATCACTACTGCGAAAAGAAAACACTTTTTCATGATGCTCCTGAAGCAGAATCGAGGATTCTGCCGCCCGTACAAGCCACAGTAGGGTTAGCGCGCCGGGTGCGCTGTGAGCGGTATCACACCCTTGGACCTGCCATGTGAATGCGCCCACTCGTGCAGGTTCATATTTTGGCGAGACTGCAGAAAAACCCGCCTCCGGGGCAACTCGTGCTTGGGAAAAGGAATATAACTACAGTAGCGGGGTGTGCCTATGAAACAGGTCGCGCTTTGCCTCGGAGTTTTCTTCACTCTTCTTACTTTCAGCTACGCGCAGGATTCTTCCTCAAACCCACCGATATCACAAGGCCAGACGGCGAACGACGACAACTCCCAGATTCAAAGCAATGAAGCTACCGTCACCCCAAGCAAACAGACTGACGAACAGTCGTCTGGAAGCAAGACACACGTTCGCTTTGGAGGATTCACTGTCTCGGCAGGCTACTCACATTTCTGGGGGCCGGGCGTTTATCCCTACGGATATCCTTACGGCCCTTACTACTCTCCAATCAGCACGGCATGGTGGGACCCATTCTGGGGTTTTTACCCGGCTGGTTACCCAGTTGGATACTTCAGCCCCGCAGACGGGAAAGGTGAAGTGAAGTTAAGTGACGCACCGAAGACTGCAAGCGTGTATGTCAACGGCGGCTATGCCGGTACCGTAGAGCACCTCAAGAGCTTCTGGCTCGATCCCGGCGTATACGATCTGGTGTTGTCGGAGTCTGATGGCCGTGAATATCAGCAGCGCGTCTATGTGTTATCGGGCAAGACGCTGAAAATTCAGGCAAAATTGGCTAAGCCGATCACCGACGGGGAGAGAATGTGAACAAAATCATTTGCAGTTTCGCAGTGTTACTTCTCGCTTCAGCGGCAGTAGCAGGTCCGAAGGGGACCGTCCCTCGTTCCTCGGCCGATCAATATCCGTTACACGCCCAAGGCGGCATCAGCTTGGGGGCAAAGGTGCTCAGCCGTGACGAAGCCCGGAAGGCCTTCGTATCTGATGTGAATCGCTGCTGCATCGTCCTGGAAATCGCTCTATATCCAGACCAGGCACGTCCTCTGAATGTCTCACTGAACGACTTTGCTCTTCGCTCCAAGAAGGCCGCGTCTGCTACAAAACCTTCGAGTCCAAAAGTTATAGCAGCTTCGATCCAGCAGAAAGCAGCGGGCGATCGCGACATCGCCGTTTATCCTTCCACCGGAGTCGGATACGAGTCGGGAACCGCTTACGATCCCGTTACGGGTGCGCCGCGGCGAGGTGGTGGAGTCTACACTCAGGCTGGGGTCGGCGTTGCTGTTGGCGGCTCAAACGGTCCCGGAGTCAGCGATAGCGATCGCAGCGTGATGGAGACAGAGCTTGCCGAAAAGGGTCTTTCAGAAGGATCTACTACCGCGGCCGTGGCTGGATACATCTATTTTCCCGTGTCGTCGAAGAAAAAAGGGGATTACCAACTGGAGTACTCCGTCGAGGGAAAGAAGTTGGTTGTTCCCGTTCACGTAGAGTAGAAGCGCCCGCCGCTTCCCCTCTCGAATGTAGAAATCCTTCTGTGACACTCGGATCTTCGGACAAGATAGATTTTTCCCAATCATGCGCGCAGCCTACCGGAGCGGGAACGCGTAACGACGCGAACAGCCGTTGGCACGCTGGGACCGGCATTTTAAGTGAAATCAGGATTTAACGACGACTATCCTTTTGAGGCGTCGCCAACTCTATGGCTTTCATTGACTTGCGTGCTCCACAAACGTAAGATTCTGCGCCAGTGACGAAATTGTAAGAGGGTACGGCCACGATTCAGTTCCGCGACGACAAGGGCCACCCATTCCCGGGATTCGCGCACCGCCAAGTGCTAGGACTGGCAAGGAGGCGAGATGAAACTCTCCGACACAATTGGATTGCTGCTGAAGAGCAAAGACCAGAACAGAGTCCTCTCGGTATCGCCCGATCAGTCGGTCTATGAAGCGATTGAGAAGATGGCCGAACACGGTATTGGCGCTTTGCTCGTCATTCTCAACGAGAGGCTGGTCGGTATCCTGTCGGAGCGTGACTACGCACGCAAAGTAATCCTGATGGGCCATTCTTCAAAAGAAACCCCGGTCCGACAGATCATGACCACCCCAGTTGTCTTCGTGACTCCACAGCAAAACGTCGACGAGTGCATGGCCATTATGACCAAGCACCATTTCCGCCATCTCCCCGTCGTGCAGGATGGGACGGTGGTTGGAGTCGTCTCAATTGGCGATTTGGTGAAGTGGATTATCTCCGGCCAGGCGCAAACCATTCAGGAGTTGGAAGGCTACATTACGGGCGCCTATCCCAGGTAGCTGCCACGTTTCCCGTAATGAGCGTAATGAGGATTTTTCGCCAGTTGGGGAAGAAACGGACGGATGCCGCCGCGTCTACTTCATAGGCTGAGCTGATCGCGATGTGTATCCAGAACTCGCATCGGGTGTGGCTGTCAGGAGGACGACCTCAGCGTTCAGACCTTCCATTATGTCTATGACATTTGTAACATCGGCCCACGCAACAGTGTTTTCCGCCTCGACGTAAACTCGCGGCTTGGCGAGAAGCTTGAGACGGCGCGTGACTTCTTCCAACTTGTTTGGCAGAGCTTCCCTTGAGTCCACGCGCATCACGGGGGAGCCATTCGCACCCGCGACAACATCAATAACAACGGGCTTGGGTAAGAGATGATCTCCATCGAGGGCACCGATTGGCAAGAGGCGGACGCCCAAGCCCATAGGCGTTTCATAGGGCTCAAGGGCCATATACATCGCGACGATGCTCGCGAGGGCGGGAGCCGCAATGAGTGCGAATGGAGGCAGTCTGGAGAACGGCTTCTGCAATGGTAACGTCTGTGCGAGTCGAAATTGCTGCGGGCTAGCCGTGTCTTGATTTGAAGCTGTGCCTGCGTGCACCGCTCCTGAGAATTTGTACTCGTAGTTCTGGATGCGTGTGCGGAGGATGTTGTGGACCAGGATAGCAGTGATTGCCACGAGAATAGCGGTTGCGGCCGTGAGGAGCGAGGATGCCGTTCTTGCTTCGACAAGTTCGAAAAACCTAGTTCGAGACCCCGAATACCCAAAGGATAGTCCACCCAGAATCCAGTAGCTCGTTGCTGCCAGCCCGAGAAACGGCGCGGCGGAGGCTATTGCTTTCACAGTACCTAGTCCACGGCTTAGGTCTGCAACGACAGCTCTCTGGCTTCGTTGAACTGCACACCCGGAGTCCCCTCCGAAAGCGCGAGATTCTCGGCGGGCCAAGTAACAGCGGCGAGAGAAACGGATGGCAACGAAAACGATGTAGGCGAGCATCAGCGCGAGGGCGATAAAAAAAACGCGCTCAACCCAGTCCGACGAATGCCATACATACGCAATACTCCACACACAGGCGTCCGTTTGAAACGAGTTGAGGCACGCACCGGGCATGAAGGGATGTGCTTCGGTTGCTAGGCTCCAATAGAAAAGACACCCCAGAGAGAGCAGGGTGTTCCATCTGACCTAGTTCGATTGTCGAAACCAGCCATTGCGCTCAGAATCCCTCTCTCACAGATGAACTGGCATCCCCCTAAAACACCCGACAACCCCGCCGTGCGAACAATCACCCAAAGTAGCAGTCGGAGTTGCGGATAACGGACTTCTGCTGGTTTGCCGTTTTCGCGCTGCGCTAAGCCGACCAGCGTCCGCGCGGCGACGCAACTCCGAAATCCCGCCCCCACTGTAAGTCCCTACCTTGGATGTGATCGCGACACCCCGACATTGACGCTGTCCCCGTCCAATCATGCTAACCTGCAGTAATCGCTGGGGGCCGTCTGACATGCCCGTCGAATACGTCATCGACAAGGAACGGCGGCTTGTGGTCACGACTGCAACGGGTCGCGTGACGTTTGAAGAAGCAAGGGCGCACCAGGAGCGCTTGAGAAATGATCCTGATTTTCTTCCCGAGTTCAATCAATTCCTCGACGCAACTGCCGTGACTGCTCTAGACATCTCAGCCGAACAAGCGAAGACGATAGGCCGGAACAGTCCTCACTTTGCTTCTGGGTCACGACGAGCTTGGGTTGCGGCTAGCCCTTTCCTCTTTGGCATCGGACGAATGATTGGCGTTTACCGGGAAATAGCGGGAGGAACCGAACAATTCCGCGTCTTCAATGACCGGGAACAAGCTTTGAAATGGCTCGGCCTGGATGCGCTTCCGAGATAGCTGTCGAAGCGCAAAGTTCGGATTTGTACCCGCACTGCCCATGCGAGTCACTTTAGATCGTTCACTCGCTGCAACTCATCATCTGTACCCAGGTATTCCCAGCGTTGCAAAACAAAAGGCAAGTTTCCATTCAGCCAAACATAATCGTGGAACTTTCTCACGCTGAATTGGTCCCCTTGTTTTTTCCGCGCATCCACCATCAGTTGCTCGATCTGCAATTTTCCTGTCTGGTAGGAAATTTTTTGGCCCGGCCACTCACTCATTTCTACAGCCTCCGCGAGCGCCGTCTCGCGATCCATGGGAACGTTCTTTTCCAGGAAGTCTGCGGCATCATCGATCGAGAAACTTCCGAGTGCGACCTTGACATCGGCGATCTGCCGCAAGGCTCGCAGCGCCATCTGCGCGTAAACGATTTCCCGGGTGTGTGGGCTGTCATCGTAGAGTCCAGCCTGTAGCACCATCTCCTCGGAATAGAATCCAATGCCTTCGTTGGCAGACGAGTCGTAGTAGTGCCGTCGAATCGGATCTGGATGTTTCCAGGAAATGCTGAGCTGTCCGTAATGCCCGACGGTACCCTCGTGAACGACCTGGATACGAGGATCCTTCGCATCTGCCACCCAGAAGAATGGGGCGTTTGGAACGGGAGGATTGACGTAGCGGATCGCATCCCGATCCAGCCTTGACGGCGAGGTGAAGTCGTCCGTCTCGGCGAAGGCGCTGAGCGGTTTCAGATAAGACGGCATCGGGCGAAGCGTGAAGTGGCGGAGCCACGAGGGAAGCGTGAGGAGGTTTCTTCTCTCCAGGAATTCACGAACCTTCAATTCGTCTTCGTGGTGCCGAGAGAGCCACTCTTCCGTGTTTGCGACGAGTTTCAAGGGCGGGACCTGAGAGTTTCGAATAATCTCAAGTTCATGGAACAACACGCTTCTGCGGTATTCCTGTTCCGCACGTTCGACCAATTCCTCCGGCGTGTACGGAACAAGGGCGACGTTCCGCAGGAACCATACGTATTTTTCTCTGCCAATGGCGGAATCTGCGGGCAGTTTTGGCAAGCGCGTCTGCAACCAGGCGCGATAGTTCTCTAATGCCGTAGCCGCTCGATCGGCAGACGCTTGCCAGTCTGCAGCCGGAATCGTTGTGTTCGGCGCAAGTTCCTTGGCCATCTTTGTCAGTTTCTGACGGATGTCCGCAAGTGAGTCGATCGCGGCCTGGGCATACCGTGCCGGCGGATTCGATAGATTTTTTTCTCCCTCCCGAGCGATGGCGGGAATGTTATTCAGGCGGGCCAGGATTTCGCGGCTGCTGCTTTCATCGAATGGGCCCGGAATGGTAAGGGCCTCTTCTACAGGTGTAAGCGTTTGGTCGACATAGAAATCGGGATCGTGTTCCCAACGATTCAAAATGTCGAGTTCCCAATGGACGCGCGACAGGGCCGATCCCAGCAGCCGATAATCTACCTGCTCAGGAATTGGGGCATTCGGGTCGGCCAGTTTCTTCCAACGATCTGCAAACGCGGATAGTTCCTTTCGTTGCTCTGCCACCGCAGTCCCGGACCAGTCGCGAACGAGTCCCCTGGGGCGTTCCATACGATTGATGTCATCGCTTGTGTACGGGCCAAAACGCGCACGCCAGGTCCAGAAATCATCTCCAAGTTTTCGGATTGAGTCAGAGGCAGTTTGAGCAAACGCTGTTAGGGATAAAACGGCAGATATCGCTGTAGCGGTCAGCAGTCGTTTCAAATTGTCGCCCTCGCGAAGAGAAGGATTGTACGATAGTGTCCACCGCATGTGCCCAAGGGCAAGAGAATCGTGTGGAAGGCAACTGTCGCGACCAGGCGATAGCTCTCATTAACATCAAGGCGTCTCCAATCAAATCCCCGTCGCCTTCACTCCCAGCCCCGGCCCATCGGGCAGAATCAACTTCCCGTTCTCCACCTTCACGCCGCTATACGGATCATTCGCGATGAGCAGATTCCCATCCAGATCGGCATAGTCCACCAGCGGAGAAAGATGCGCCGCCGCCGTCACGCTCACTGAACTCGACACCATGCAGCCCAGCATTGTCTTCATCCCAAGCGATTTCGCGACGTAAATCATCCGCAGCGCTTGCTGGATGCCTCCGCACTTGTCCAGCTTTACATTCACGCCGTCATAAGCATCCACGAGTCCAGGAATGGCCCGGGCACTCACGGCCGCTTCGTCCGCGATCAATGGCAAATGCACGCGCTTCCTCACCCATCGTGTCTCTTCGATCATCTCCGCCGGCATTGGCTGCTCGACAAACTCCACGCCCTGCGTCTCCAGCCAGTTAATCTTCCTTACCGCTTCTTCCTTGTCTTTCCATCCTTCATTCGCATCCACCCGCAGGGCTTTGTTGGTCACGCTGCGCACGGCTTCGATCGTTGGTTCGTCCGTGGCCAGGCCGACTTTGATCTTCAACACCGGAAACGCCTCGGCTTCCCTCACCTTCTGCTTCGTGATCTCCGGCGTATCAATGCCAATCGAAAACGTCGTCACGGGAGCGTCCGCCGCATCCAGTCCGAACAGCCGGTAGAGCGGGACATTCATCTTCTGCCCGATCCAGTCCATCAGCGCGACGTCAAGTGCCGCCTTCCCCGCAAACTGCCCCTGCATCTCGTGCGAGATCCTTTCCATCAACTTTTCAAACTGCCAGAGGTTCGCGCCCTCAAGGATGCCAGTGATTCCTGCAATCGCTTTAGCCCCGTCCTCCGCATTCTCGTGATACCGCACAATCGGCGCGCCTTCTCCCACACCCGTCACACCATCGCTGGTCACTCGTACATGAATCGTGTCGCGATACTGGCTCGACGACATGGTAGTAGTCCACGTATGCCGAAGCTGCAGCCGTTTGACGCTCGTTTCCCACTTCGAATCCGCAACGGGTCCAGCCAATACCGGTATCTCGCCCATTTTCCCGATCATCGCTCCCGCTCCAATTCCTCCCGCCGCCTGCAGCCACTCTCGACGATTCATCTCATCTCCTGTGAACCTCAACGCGTCACTTTCTATCGGCTACCGTAAGCGCGTCAGTGACACAGGTCACAATCAAACCTCATCCCTCACACCCAGACGACGTCAAGCCGTCTCCGTCAGCGCCATCCTTTCTACCTTGTCATGTTGAGCGAGGAACATCCCTACCGTAGTTACGTCGTTTCGGGGAAGAAGGATGTCAACCGCTCGAATGAACTCCCTCAGCCGCGAAGCGGCGAAAGAATGCAGCCCACAGCGCAAGCTGTGGGTAAGGTTCCAAAAATAACCACCAAGCTCCAAAGGAGCGAAAGAGTCCAGCCAGATCACTGAAACGCTCTCCGACCTTTCTATCCCTCTCGTTTTCATGGCGCTGCGAGCATTTCCACAGTCCAATGTGACATCTGACCTTGTGCAAAGCCGGGAAATTATCCGATCATGAGGCGCAACGCGTCGTGAGCAAAATCGAAGCTGCATGAATAAACCCTTTGAATTGAAGATTTTGCCCGCAAGTGATTGCAGCTAATAGATTATTTTTCAATTTCCCGCTAAGTTGATGATTCCAGAGATCGAGGGGAAGGGGGGTACCCAGTACCAAAAAGTAAACACCGTCCCAAAACGGGAAAAATCCCCGATCACTTTGACCTTGAATGCGAAGAGAAATTTCTAAGGCGTGCAGTGAAAGATCAGCGCCGGCAGAATATTGAACAACTGAAAATTCAACCGCACGGAACTGAAGCTGGACTTCAGATAAGGCAAAAGCGTGCGGTTGTACTGGAAGACCAGCAGCGAGCCCTGCGCCTTGAGTGCATGACGCGATTCTGAAACGATCTCGCGCCGCACATCTTCGGATAACAGACTATACGGCAAGCTTGAAATGATGTAATCCGCAGGCGCAATGCCCTGCTCCGCAAGGATTCTCCGCACATGCGCAGCCGAGCCGTGAACCACGCGCAGCCGCGGATCGCGAATCGAATTCTTCAGGTATCCCACAAAATCTTCATTGAGTTCGATCACTACGAGCACTGCATCGTGCCGCATGCGCTTCAACGCCTCGCGCGTGATCGTTCCAACTCCAGGACCGAACTCGACTACCACGCGCGCGCGGTCCCAATCGATCTGCCCCATGATGTTCTTCACCAGAAAACGGGAACTGGGAACGATCGACCCGAGCATCGACGGATATTTGAAGAAATTCCGGGCAAAAAGTGCTGCGGCTGAACCTGGTATTGCAACCCTCTTAGCGGCCTGAGCTTGCATCCCGAAGTGACCCTCAATGAGAACAGACTTTTCCCAGCATTCATCGTAGCCGATGCGCTGGAAATCTCCGTAGACCGAAGTAGCAAGCACAGAGGTACTTTAGTCACATCGCGACTGCAACGATTCGAAAGCACAGCGACGATTCCCCGGTAACTTGCCGCCACAAGGCGTACTCGCGCAAAATCATAAGGATAGAAGCTTCGGCATTCGTTTCGGCTAAGGAATTCGCCCCTTGCGCCTGTTCATCCAGACAGCACTACGCATTGTCGCGGGAGCATATTTCGTCCTGACGTCGCTGTACTGCATGCTCGCGTACCTGCCGTACACATACACAGCCTTCATCAAAGCGCCGCCGTATCCATGGATGCCTTGGTTCGCCCATCATCAAGCGCTGCTTTTCTGGATCGCGTCGATCGCATGGATTCTTGGAGCACTCGGCAAGATTTATCCGAAGTATTCGAAGGAGAGTCCGCCTACTGCGTTGCCGTTGTTGTGGACAATATTGATTGGTCCCTACATTACGGTTCATCCCTTTCTGCCCAGCCTGCAGAGCAACACGGCAGCTTTCTGGTGGAGCGTCGCGTCCCTGCTCCCGGTGATTGGTTTCAGCGCTTGGGATTTGTGGATACACATAGCTCGTCCTCGGAACTATCAGTCGCGAAGCGCGTTCGGATATTCGTCAGGAGTGATCGTCGCAATCGCAGTTAGCGCGATTTACATCATTGGCGCGCGCTTGCAGGTCTACAAAGAAAGCAACTCACTCGGCCTGCAAAAACAATTTTTCAACACTACTCTCTGGAGCTTAATTTCGCATATTGCAGTTGCAATGGCAGTCTTGTCGGCCCTGAACCTGATCTACCTCATCGCATCGAAAACTCCCAAGCCGGACGCGTTGCGCCGATGGATGCTTGGAATTTCAATCGTCGCGTGTTTGTGGATCGTGCTCGAGCGTTTCCTCGACACCGCGATGAGCTTCGATGGATGGAATGCGTATCTCTACGCGTTGTTGCTTGCAGTTTCACTAACGCTCTGGGGATTCTCACTGGTGCTGCCGATATTGCGCCGGAGCACACAAGCAGCTCTCTCCACGCCGAAAGCAGTCGCAATCTGGATCGTCATCTTCGCCCTTGCCGCACTTGCGATCATGTCACGTACGCTGATCGGCGGCGAAGACTGGAATGGCTTCGTCGGAAGTACTTGGGCACTGATTTTCTGGATTGCGATCAGCGTGTGTGTCTATCGTTTGCGTCCGGCGCAGGCGAACTACTCGGCGACGAGTATCGTAGCGATTCTGCTCGCAAGCGCTTTTCTATACAAGAGCCTGCAATATACGGAAATCTTTTGGAGCAAGCCGCTCGGGTCAACCGACGACGAGATTTCACTTACGCTGGAAGACTACGGGTCTCGCGATGCCTCGTTCCTCCTCGCGCACCACGTGTTAGGCAACGGACGTCATGAAGCGTGCGGCGATCTGTGCCACATTCTCCGCGAGTACACCAACGTGCGCGACACACACATCAGCCAGGGAGTGAAGCTGGTCGACGAAATGATGCCTTCGCAAGGCGAGCATCCGAATGTCTTCATCTTCGTGATCGACTCGATGCGTGCCGACTATCTTGGAGCCTCCAACCCTCAGGTCGACTACACGCCGAACCTTGATGCTCTGGCACGGGATAGCATCGTGTTTCACCGCACGTACACGCAGTACGCAGGAACCTCGATCTCGGAGCCTGCGATTTGGGTTGGAGCCGAACTGCTCCATACGCACTTTCCGCAGCCTTTCGATGAAGTGAACAGTCTGCGCACACTCGCTCGAACCGATGGATATGAATTGGTGGCAAGTTATGACACGGTGCTCAAGCAGCTATTTACGCCATCGGACAATCTGACCAAGCTCGATACAGACAAGGACCTCTGGAACCACTACGAAGCGTGCTCGACGATCAGCGAGCTTGAGTCGCACCTCGATTCACGTCAGAACAAAGCTCAGCCTGTGTTCTTCTACGCGCAGCCGATGAACGTGCATCAGTTCGCGCGCAACGATGTTCCCTCACCCACTTCACAGCATTGGCCCGATCGCCCCGGATTGAACACACGGATCACGTACGAAGTACATTGGGTGGATTCGTGCATCGGAGGATTCGTCAGCTACCTGAAGCAACACGGGTTATATGACAACAGCATTGTTGTCGTAATCAGCGATCATGGCGATGCTACAGGCGAACTCGGACGCATCAGCCACTCCACATCAATCTGGCCCGAGATTATGCGCGTGCCGTTGATCATGCACCTTCCATCAAAGATGCGGAAGCAGTTGGTCTACGATGACAGCCGATTGAGCACGCTGACTGACATCGCACCCACGCTCTACTACGTTCTAGGACACAAGCCGATCCGCGAGAACCCGCTCTACGGACGTCCTCTGCTGGCGCAAACGCAACACGAACTCGACGAATACTCGCCGCATGATCTGCTGCTCGCTTCCGATGTGCGCGCTGTATACGGGATTCTGACCGGCGACGGACGCTATCTCTACACGACTTACGACTCACCAGCACAGAGCTATCTTTTCGATTTGGTGAACGATCCGAATGCGCAGCACAGCGTCCTTACGCCCGCTCTGAAGCAGCGCTACGACGAGGAGATCATCGAGCACCTGCACTTGGTTGGAGATTATTACGGCTATAAGCCTGGAGTTGGATCGCTACTCGCCTCGTCCAACCAGTAAATAGCCTACTTCTGTGGCGCCCACGCGAGGCCGTCCGCACCTGCTCCTGCATCGATGAGTCGCGATACTGTCCAATTGGAGGTTTGGATCTCCGCAACCTTGTGGCTTGCGTCGCAGGAAACATACGCGACCGCGCCATCGGGACGAACCAAGGTTTCCTGGGGAGCGGCAGGAACATCGATTGTATGTTCTACCTTCATCGTCTCCAGATTGACCACCGCAACTTTGTTCGCAGGTGGCACCGCGATCACCAGCCACTTTCCGTCGGGTGTTGGAGCGGATCCGTAGCCTGTTGCTGGCAGAGGGATCCACGATGAAACCTTGCGCGTTTTGGCGTCGATAGCCGCGAGTTGCGGCTTAGTCTGGTCGGAGGTAAACACGAGGCGATCGTCCATTGAGATCGAGATACGTTGCACCGACGACGAAATGCTGATCACGTCGAGCGTCTTACGTGCTGTCATGTCGAGCACAGAGACGGTGCCTGAACCGACGTTAGCGGTGAATCCGTAACGGCCATCATGCGTGATGGCCAACATGTGAGATTCGGGCTTGCCAGTTGGAATTGAGCCGACAATCTTCATGCTTTTCGGATCGATCACCGTGATGGCGTTGTCGAGTTCGGTCGTGACGTACAACAATCCGTCCTTCGGGCCGAACATCGGACAATGCGGCCGAACGCCGCGCCCGAAATCCAGGTTGCTGACGACTTTGTGCGTGGCGAGATCAACCGCGACCAGGTTCGAGCCGTCCGTTCCAGGTTTGCCAACCCCAGAATTCCCGTAGATCGGTACGTAGGCGAGCTTGCCGTCTGGGGAAGCGATCACTTCGTGTCCAGTGACTCCACCTTCCGCGACTGTGGCCAGTTGCTTGCCAGACTCTGGATCAATGATGCCGAGAGTGTGGTCCCCCTTGTTCGCAACAAGAAGGAACCCACGCGAGGCAGCGCTGGCGGAGAATTCCGATACAACTGCGACAGCGACTACCAGCACAAGCGGCAGGATCGCCAACACTCGAGTCATAATTATTTCGCTCCCAGATCGTCGTGTTCGTGATAATTCGGATATTTTGGACGCTGAATCTCCGGCAACGGATGCTCTTTCAATTGCTGCATCACGACCTCAATCGCCTTTTCGAGTTGAGCGTCCTTGCCTTGCCGCCACGCTGCGGGCTCAAGATCGACTTCCACGTCCGGTGAGATGCCGGTGTTCTCGACTTCCCACTCACCCTTGAGACCATAGAGTGCGGCTCGCGGGGCGGTGACGCGACCTCCGTCAATGAGCTCGGGATAACCTCCAATTCCGACCAAGCCGCCCCAAGTCTTTTTGCCAATCAGCGGCCCAATGCCAGCTTTGCGGAAGTACCAGGGCAGAGCGTCGCCGCCCGAACCGGACATTTCATTGATGATCATGACCTTGGGACCGTAGATGGCTTCGCTTGGACTCGACCAGTCGTGGCCCTCACGTGATACGACCTTGCTCATCAATGGACGGCGCAGATTTTCGATGATGTAGTCGGCTAGCTGCCCACCCTCGTTGAAGCGCTCGTCGACGATCGCGGCTTCTTTGCCGACCTGGGCAAAATAGTAGCGGTTGAAGCTGGTGTAGCCTGCCCCAGCGGTGTTGGGAACATGAACATAAGCAACCTTTCCGCCTGTTGCCTGATCGACGCGACGACGGTTGTCTTCGATCCACGCGAGATGGCGCAGGTTCTCTTCACTGTCAACGGGAACAACTGTGACTTCACGTGAGTCCTTCCCGTCAGCATTAGCACCCACCTTCAGTACTACCTGCTTGCCCGCAGTCTCTTCGAAGAAGCTGTAGATATTGTCGGAAGCGTGCAGATCGCGTCCATTGACCGCGAGGATGTAGTCACCGGTTTTGACATTGACGCCCGGTTGCGTCAGCGGAGCTTCGTTCCCCGGATTCCAATTTTCGCCGTTGTAAACCTTGGCCACGCGATAGCGGTTGTTCTCGAGGCTGTAGTCGGCGCCAAGCAGGCCACCCTTGATCTTCTTCGGCTCGGGATTGATTTCTCCGCCGCCGACGAACATGTGGCCGACGGTCATTTCACCGAGACATTCCTGGAAGAGGTAGGTGAGTTCATCGCGGGAGGCGATTCCGTCCAGAAACGGTGCGTATTTTTTCTTGACCTTGTCGAGATCGAGCCCGTGGTACTGCGGATCGTAGAAAAAGTCGCGCTCAATCCTCCAGGTTTCGTTGTAGATCTGCTTCCAGATGGCGCGGGGTTCGACAAATACCTCCCAGCCGTCGAGTTTCAATGGTCCGAATCCGGGCTTCGGAGTCCCGCCGCCACCGCCTCCCGGTGCATCATCAGGCGAAGCTGTCGACCAGGAATCGCCCTTGCGATACAGAATCTTTTCGCCGTCGAACGAGACCGCGTAGTCGTTCACATCCTCTAGCACTTTGTCCACTTTGCGTTTGCTGAGGTCGAATTTCTGGATGGTCTGGCTAACATTCGGCTGGTCGTCCTCGGTAATGACCAGCGGCCCTTCCGAGAGGTAGAGGATACCGGTCTTCCCCGGAAGCATGTTGAGATAGTTCTTCGCCGGAATGGGGAGCGAGAGAATGCGCTGACCGATATTCTCAATGTCGAGCTTTACGACGACAGGCTCATCCTTCTTGTCTTTGTCTTTATCTTTGTCCTTGTCATCGACTGGTTTGCCTTTATCAGCATCGGCCGATTTGGATTTTTCCTTGCCCTTGTCTTTTTCCGAGTCTTTTGATTTGTCTTTGTCTTTGTCCTGATCTGGTTTCTTTTCGTCCTTGGGCTTCTCCTCATCGCTTTCGGGAGCGAGCGGAGACTTCTCGTCTTTGCTGAGCACCGCGACGTAAACGCTCCGAGTGACGCGGTGCTCATCGCTCGTCATATCGAGGCCTGCAGGCGAGAGACCCGTGTTGGTCGAAGCCATGAAGTACAGATATTTGCCGTTCTTGTCCCACTGCGGATAAATGGCATCGCTCATGCCATCGGTCACCTGATAGAACTTCGACTGCTCGAGCGAATAAACGAATACTGCATGGAGCCCGCTCGGGAGTTGCTTTGCATAAGCGATCCACTTGTTGTCGGGAGACCACGTCTGGCTGAGCTGTGTTGGACCGAAGCCGCCAAACCAGTCGGCATCGACCTGTTTCGGCGCGGGCTTGTCGAGATCGACGTACCACAACTGCAGGCGCTTGTCGGCGTAGGCAATCTTCTTGCTGTCAGGCGACCAAACCGGGGTATAGAAGAACGACGGAGGATTGCCGAGATTGATGTGGCGAACAGTGCCGAGGCCGTTCTGATCGCGAATGCAGAGTTCATATTCGCCGGATTCATCGGAGAAGTATGCAATCGACTTCCCGTCGGGCGACCAGGAAGGATCACGATCAGCCACAGCCGGACTGTGAGTCAGGTTACGGATATCGCCCTTGTCGGTCGGTACGGTGAAGATTTCTCCCCAGGCTTCGAAAACGGCACGCGCGCCCGTCGGCGAAATACCAAAATTCTGAATACGTCTTGGTTCGACTTTGGCGAAGTGCGGACGAACCGACGCTAAATCGCCTTCAATCTTGATGCTTACGTTGTGCGCCTGATGAGTCTGAAGGTCATACAACTTGATGGCTCCAAACTGTTCGATCACGATTGCATCCGGACCAGCGGTTGCGGTCTTAAAGTCGAGCCCGTCGCTATGAAGGGCTTCGGTGACCTGCTTGGACTTCGTGTCATATGCGAACAGGCTGACCGGGCCGTTGCGATCGGATAGGAAGTAAATCGTGTCGCCGACCCACATGGGATGGTGATCGTTGGAGTTCTCGCGCGGGATCTTAACGATGCTGGAATCTTTAAGATCGGCGATCCAGATTGGCGTTGTTTGGCCGCCCTTATAACGCTTCCAGGCCTGCTGCCACTTGGGATGCGGAACGTACGCGATGTGGGTACCGTCGGGCGAGAAGGAAGCATCTTCGGCGATGGGTAGCGGAAGCGCCATGGGCAACCCGCCATCGACCGGCACGGTGAAAATCTGATCCTCAAAGTGGATGAAGTTGCTGCCTGCCGAAGTGAAGAACACTTTCTTGCCGTCGGGAGTCCATCCGCCGACGTACTCTTCGGAGGGATGATAAGTGAGGCGACGCGGGACTCCGCCTTCCGCCGGGATCACAAACACGTCGAGATTGCCGTCATATTCGCCGCTGAATGCGATGGTTGACCCATCGGGCGAGAAGAATGGCAACGATTCCGTGCCGACTCCAGAGGTCAGGCGGTGTGCGACGCCACCATCGCGAGAAACGCTCCAGAGGTCCTCGGCGTAGTTGAAGACGATCGACGTCTTGTTGACCGTGGGGTAGCGAAGCAGAAGGGGTGAATCGGATTGTGCAGCGTGCGTGAAAACAGACGCGAGAAGAATCACTGCGGCAGACAAGATTTGGCGCATGTTGGGGCTCCGGGACTAGTTCTGAGCGAAGGGGCAGTTTAGTTGTCCGTTCGTTTGGGGTCAAGGATTCCTATCGTGGGCAACGGTTCATGCCATGGGACAGAATCGCGGGCGTGGGCGCCCGCGCCACACTACCCGATCTATTCTTTGCGGGGCGTTTTGCCGGGTAGACTGGCAGGGTTCTCGTGGGTGCGTTCGCGGAAGCTTCCGCGCAGACCGGCGGCTAGTCCGACACTGGATTCGCCGAACTTATCGCGCAGTTTGTCGGCGGCCGCCAAAGCGTCTTTCCATCGCTGCTGGCGATTGCCGTCGAGAAGATCAATTTGCTCCGCTTGTGCAGTGAAATGCGAGGCGTGTACTCCCAAGAGGCGGATCTCGCTTCCCTTCTTCCAGTTCTTGCGAAAGAGCGCGCGAATGTGCTCGAAGATTTCAACATCCAGTTGCGTGGGATTAGGGAGCGTGTGGGCGCGCGTGATCGTGGTGAAATCTTTGTAGCGCAGTTTCAATTGCACCGTACGAGCGTGGAAATTGGATTCACGCAGGCGGCGTCCAACCATCTCTGAGAGTCGCATTAGCGTTGATTCGAGCTTCGCCGGATCGGCAGTGTCGTCGTTGTAGGTGTGCTCGTGACTGATGGACTTGGCGTCGTGGTCCGCGGCAACTTCGGTATCGAACCAGCCTCCCGCATCTTCCCCGCGGGACTTACCGGCGAGGGCGAGTCCCCATTTGCCGAAGCGATCTTCCAACTCGAATTCTTCGAGTTTGGCCAGATCTCCAACTTTCTTGATGCCGAGCGCGTGCAGGTGCGATTCCATGACTTTGCCGACGCCGGGAATCTCGCGAACATCAAGCGGCGCCAGAAATTTTGCTTCTTCTCCAGGAAGGATAAATAGAACGCCGTTTGGCTTTGCCTGGCCGGAGGAGACCTTGGCGATCAGTCGGGAGGTACCAATTCCGACGGAACAGTTCAGCCCGGTTTCGGCTTTCATCCGCTGATGCAGATTGTGCGCGGCCTTCAGCGGAGGCCCATGGAGTCGCGCGGTTCCGGTCATGTCGAGATAGGCTTCGTCGATGGAGGCCATTTCGACTTGCGGAGTGAATCCACCCAGAATTTTGTAAACTTTTTCTGAGCACTCACGGTAGCGCTCGGGATGTCCGTCGACGAAGATCGCGTGGGGACACATCTTGGCCGCAGTTCGAAGCGGCATGGCGGAGTGCACACCGAACTTACGAGCTTCGTAAGACGCCGCGGAGACGACGCCGCGCTCATCGCGCTGTCCGCCCACCACAACTGCCTTACCTTTCAGCGATGGATCGTAAAGTTCCTCCACAGAGACAAAGAACGCGTCCATGTCGACGTGGAAGATGGTTCGGGTGAAGCCGGGCTGGTGGGCAGCAGCCATGGGCAGGTAAATTCTAGCAGCGTCCGAGAGGAACTAGACTTCAGGAAGACTTTCGATGCCGAGCCACTTGAGAGCCGCATCACGATCATAGAAAACGCGAACATAGTTGCGGCCCGTTGCCACAGAGTGATGGGCATCCATCATGCGCGCGGTGCCGAAAACGGAAGGGTCTTTGGCGATGACGGCACGTCTGGAAGTTGGATGGAAGATACCCCGTGCGGCGATGATCTTCGCCTGCTCGGTTGTGAGTTCCAGGCGCTCAACCTGACTCACATCGACGAGTTGGTCAAACGCGGGATCGAAAAGAGGATCGTTCTTGAAAGCGTCTTGCTGCGAGCGAAAGTCGGAAAACGTGAGACGGCCCCAGCCGATGCTGACGACCAATCGCCGATCCAACAGAATCACGTAGCGGGCCGGCATACCACCTGGCTTCTACCGCACTGAGTAGCAGGGGGTGCTTGCGGCCCCGAGCATCGCCACTTGGGGCTAGACTAGCATTTTTCTGAACGCGAGGACGCGTCAGTTTCTTTTCGTTTTCGATACGCGAAAACTTTTTAACTGGTTGCGCGCGATCACGAGGGGACGACCGCCAATGGTTTTCCTTCGCTAGCAGCTGAGGCTCGCATCTGCTTCACTCGATCGTAAATTTTTCCGTATTCGCGCGCGGAAGCGTTCCACGAGAAATCTGTCGACATGCCATTGCGCATCAGAACCTGCCACGAGGTCTGATCGCGAAAAGCTTTCAAGGCCTCTTTGATCGTCAGCAGAAGAGACTCGCCGTTGTACTCGGTGAATTTGAAGCCGGTGCCCTTGCCGGTGCGGGCGTCCCATGGGTCAATGGTGTCGTCGAGGCCTCCGGTGGCGCGCACTATGGGCACGGTGCCGTATTTCAAGCTGTAGATCTGGTTCAGTCCGCAGGGTTCGTAGCGTGAAGGCATGAGAAACATGTCGGCACCGGCCTCGATTTTGTGTGCGATTGCGTTGTCATATGCAACCTTGACCGCGATCTTGCTGGGAAATTGCCGGTTCAGCCGCTGGAACATTTCTTCATAGGCTTTGTCGCCTGCGCCGAGCGCAACGATGATCATTTCCTCGCGAGCCAGGCGATCGGCGATTTGAGCAATTAAGTCGAACCCTTTCTGGGCGGCGAAGCGCGAGACGATGCCAATTACCGGAAGTTTAGGATCGGCGTTGACAACACCAAAGGCGGCCAACAAGTCTTGCCTGTCTTTCGCTTTGCCCGCGAGGTCCTGCGGTGAATACTTGGCGGCGGTGAACTTGTCTGTTTGAGGGCTCCACTCCTCGTAATCGACACCATTCAGAATTCCTGTGACCGTGGCAGCTCGGTCTCGAAGCACGCCTTCAAGCCCGAATCCGTATTCTGATGTCTGGATTTCCTGGCTATATTTCCTGCTGACCGTGGTGACATAGTCCGAGTAGGTGAGCGCGCCTTTCAGGAAGTTGACCTGGCCGAAGAATTCCATCTTCGACATCGTGAAGAGATCCCAAGGCAACATCAGCAGAGGCAGAGTATCGGGCGGAAACAGGCCTTGATAGCCCATGTTGTGGATGGTGAAAACGGTCCCCGTGTCCTGGAAGGCAGGGTCGTCGACATAAATCGTCCGCAGCAGCACGGGAATGAGAGCGGTCTGCCAATCGTGACAGTGGAAGACTTGGGGTACACCGAGGACCTTCGAGGCTTCCAGAACCGCGCGAGAGAACAGGGCAAAGCGCTCGGCGTTATCGGGATAGTCTCCCGCAGGCGTGCCGTAGAGAGCATCGCGTTCGAAGAATCTGGGATATTCCACAAAGTAAAACTTGACGCCGCCCTGGGACCCTCCGTAAACCACTGAGGGGAAGCGGTATTCGTCATCAAACGGAACCGTGACACTGCGAACGACTACGGCCGGATCATTCAACTTCGTCTGGCGATACCGTGGCAGGTAGACGCTGACCTGATGGCCCAGGCCAGCCAGCGCTCGGGGCAGAGCTCCAACAACATCGGCAAGCCCACCGGTTTTCGAAAAAGGCACGCCTTCAGAAGCAGCGAAAGCGATATTCATGAGTGCGGGACCTCCTGGCGCGGGACGTTCGCCGCGCACGGTATGATGAAATAAGAGAGTCGGCCCGGGGTCCGAACTGCTTGAGATGCGGGTGCCGACTTGCAAGTCTACTTTCGGAATGAACTGAGGGTCAACGTGCCAAGGGTCGTATCCGCGCGCCGTCCGCAAATCAAGCCCAAACTGGGACAACACTTTCTCGCATCCGAGGATGTAGCAAAGCGGATCGTCGATGCGCTGGGTGACGTTTCGGAATCAACAGTGCTGGAGATCGGGCCCGGTAAGGGGATCATGACTGCCCTACTGGCGAAGAGTGCTCGCCGGTTGATTGCGGTTGAACTGGATCGCGTGCTGGCGGCACAGCTCCGGCTGAAGTTTGGGATGTATCGCAATGTCGAGGTGATTGAAGCGGACGTGCTGGCAGTCGATATCGATTCCCTGTTCGGCCCGAAACCCGGGCTTGGACGACCCGGAATTGAAATCAAACCACAGCCAGCAAAAGTAGTCGGGAATCTGCCGTACTACATCACATCTGACATCCTGCTGCGACTTTTTGAGTTCTCGAAATACTTCGAGAGTATCGTGATCATGGTTCAGAAGGAAGTCGCCGACCGGATTGCGGCGGCGCCGGGCGGGCGTGATTTTGGGGTGCTTTCGGCAACGGCACAGCTTTATGCGCGGGTCGAGAATCTGTTCACTTTGCCGCCAGGAGCCTTCTCGCCACCACCTAAGGTGCATTCAACCGTACTGCGCCTCACGATCGATCCGCAGCAGGAAAAACTAGGCGTGGCCGGAGACGGATTCATCGACTTTTTGCGCCTCTCGTTCGGACAGAAGCGCAAGACTCTCTGGAACAACCTGAAAGAGAAATATCCGCAAACGGGGTTGAAACGAGCATTGGCGGAAGCCCACGTGAAGCCTACAGCCAGAGCCGAGACATTGAGCCTGGAACAGAGCGCAGCCGTGTACCGCGCCTTGCGGGAGTCAGGCGCCGAGTCTTAGGATTTGAGTAGTCAGATGTTGTCTGGCGAGGAGGAAACGTGGACAGCACACTTCTTCGTCATCCCGCCGTAGCGGGACGCTTTTATCCGGGTGAGCCTGATGATTTACGGGCGGAAGCGCTCACCTATCTCTCAATAGAAAAGAACCCGGTGCGTGCTATTGGCTGCATAGCTCCGCATGCTGGATACATGTATTCGGGGCATGTGGCGGGAGCGGTGTTCGCGCACATCGAAGTCCCGGAACTCTGCGTCGTTCTCTGCCCAAACCATACGGGTAAGGGACGTGCCCTCTCCATCATGAGCGAGGGATCATGGGAGACTCCTTTGGGCGATGTGGCAATCGATCACAAGTTTGCGGAGTCGCTGAAGAGAGAATTCCCTTCTCTCGAAGAGGATTCAGCGGCGCACAGGGGGGAGCATGCGGCAGAAGTCGAACTTCCCTTCCTCCAACTGCGGCAGCCGAAGCTCCGATTTGTTCCCATTGCGATTGGAACCGGTCGACTAGAACCTCTTGAGCAACTGGGGATGGCTCTCGCCAATGTAATCAAAGCCTCCAACGAGCCGGTGCTGATCGTTGCCTCCAGCGACATGAATCACTATGAATCCGACACCGTGACGCGGGCGAAAGATCATCGAGCCCTCGAACGCATTCTGACTTTGAATCCGCAAGGGCTGTATGAGACCGTGACGCAGGAGGACATCAGCATGTGCGGATACGGTCCGGCGGTGGCGATGTTGACCGCAGCTCGGCAATTGGGCGCGAAATCGGCGGAACTAGTGAAGTACGCCACCTCGGGCGATGTCTCGGGAGACCGCGATATGGTGGTAGGTTATGCCGGAGTAGCGGTGGTCTGAATCAAGGGAGCGATAAAAAAAGGGCCTCGCGACGAGGCCCCTTTTTGTTATCTGGTTTTAGATCTATTTGTGGGGCACACCACCGCCCCCGCCGGAGGCGTGGCCAGCTGGAGCACTATGCCCCATGGAACTTCCCATAGAGCTGGTGCGAGGTGCGCTGTATCCTCTCGATGAACTGGGGACTCCGCTTGAGGAACTGGCGGCTCCGCCGAATCCTTGCGACGAACGTGCCGCCGGAGTCGCGGCGAAAACCGGTGCTGGACGTACCTGGGCAAAGCCGGTCTTCACGACCTGATGGTTGATCTGATTCAGGTTGCTGATAGAGCCGCGAGGAATTCCCATGCCCGCAGAGCCGGCATTCACCGTCATCCTAGACGGCATGAAGCTCGACGTTGTTCCCACCCGGCCCACCATTACCGTCTTGTTGGCTCCAGTAGTGGGCGCCACCAATGGGGTCACGTGGACGAGAGTGGTCGGGCGGTAGATCGGGACGCTCAGGAACGTGCCCCAGCCCCCAGGTTGCCAACCCCAGCCAAAGCCGGGAGCGTACGCCCAGGTTCCATAGCGGTAGGGCAACCAGCCCCACGGATAGGCTGAAGCGTACATGTATCCGTATCCAGGGTAGAAGCCCCAAACACCGTTCATGAAAGGATCCCAGCCGGCTCCGGCGAAGTATGGCTGCCACATCATTCCATAGCCAGCCACGTTCGTATAAGCGCCGTAGTAGCTCAGATCACTAGCTCCATAGCCGTAAGGAGAGGTGTTGTTCTTGGCGTACTGATCGTGGTAGGAAACGGCTTCCTTGTCCCACGAATCCAGAGGTTCCTCTGCAATCTTGTGCTCAACGGAGGACTTGTCGTTATCAGCGACGTCAAACGTAGCAGTCTTCTTCTTGTCGAGCGAGAGCTGGCCGCCGGGACCGTCGACGTTCACCTCACCCTTGAACACAGCCAGGCCAGCAACTTCCGTAGATGTGTCTACCCGAAAATGAGCCGCACGATCGAGGGAAATCTTCTCGCGCGAGAAGTTCAAGGCGAGATCATCTTTACCCAGCCAATTAACGTAGGCCATTCCCTCGACCAGATTGATTTCCGACGTTCGCTGTCCGGAGTCGGCCAGGCTGAGCTTGCTGAATTGTAGAGTCGTTCTGGGAGCCAGCCGCAGAGAGCTTCCATCCTCAAATTCGATTTCCGCCCGGCCGGTTTCGCCCGTGCGTACTTCCGAGCCTTGGGTCACGGGCAAGTTGACGAATGCTTTTTCGAAGCCCGAGCCGGTGTTCTTGTCAATCTGAACCGAGCCCTGAACATCGCTGAGACGGACAATCCGAGCTTGCGAGTCGGCGAGTGCGGGCAGGGCAAATACCGCAACTGTCAGGAGAACCAGACTGAATCTGGATGTAGATGGGGTGGTCATTTTGACCTCCGGGATCGTTGTACTTCATTAGAACACGGTTGGGGGACATTAAGTTGTAATTTGAGGGGATAGACTTGTAAAAGGTGCGTCTCTTCGTTGATTCCGCGAGCCTCGATCTCAGAGGGCCTGGGTGAGCAAACTATCCAAGGACAAGGTAGTTAACTCGGAAAGTAGCCGATTCGGTGGGTAAAATACGCTCCGCGCTCAGTGTGCAGCGGCGAGTGTCTTGGACATCTCCATGATGCGCTGAGCTCGGGCACGAACGACGTTCATGACGGAATTGTCGTCATAGATACGCTGCAGGACAGGCTTTACAGCCTGTAACTCAGCCAATTGCCCCTCCCGCGCCTGATCTTCCATGCGTTTTGTTTCGTCATCCAGAGCCAGCTTCTGATACCGGTGGTAATAGGAAAGGCGGCGTCCGAACTCCATGGTTGCGCTCACGCTCTGAAACAGGGTCGTCAATTGCTGAACAGGCGGTACGGGTGAAAAATTGTATTCCGCCGAAGAGGTGCGCTGCGCGTCGCTATAGACCAGCTTTTTTGCTCCGGTGAAAGCCAGCTTTTTGTTTCCCGAGTCAACCTTTCCGGAAAAAAAGTGGGCGGCCTTCGCAAGCCCGAAGATTTGGGTCCGAGTACCATCGGAAAAGGCAAAATCTGTCTGGTAGTCGTCGCGGGCGTCCGAATCGTTGGAGATTCTGCCAGACGATTCATAGTGAGCGCTCCCATCAGATTGTACGGTGATCGCGTAGTGCTCCGGACTGGAGTTCGGGAAATCCAGAGAGAAGGAAACCGAGGAAGCCTCGGCGGCGCGCGCGAACGAAGCTAAGCAGAGCATCGAAGCAAGCAGCAGGACAGCTGAGAGATTGCGGTTCCGTATCCAGCTTTCAGCTAGTGGCGTCTTTCTAATTATCATTTCCGCTGAACTCCCCACTGGAGAGATGCTAGCGATTATGCCAGAGATGCAACCTGGATGCCGCTAGCGCGCAGCGATCCGCCGGCGATTGAGGGTTCCAGCCGTATGCAGATGGCAGATGGCGATCGCGAGGGCGTCAGAGATATCAAAAGGCTCTGGAGCGGCAGGCAGATTCAGCAGGCGCGTCACCATGTGCTGCACTTGCTCCTTCTCGGCGCGGCCGTAACCCACCACCGAAGACTTGATCGTGAGAGGTGAATATTCCGCGACTTCCAACCCGGCGGATGCAGCGGCGAGCATGGCAACTCCTCTTACCTGGCCCAGTTTCAGTGCAGACTTTGCATTCAGCGCATAGAAAACGTCTTCGATGGCAACTTCATCGGGCTGGTGCTCAGCAATAACTTTCCCGAGTTCGTTATAGATGCGCGACAGGCGCCGTGGCAACGGCTCGCGCGGTGAAAGCTTGATGGCGCCGCACGTCAGACAGTAGAGATTGCCACCGGAAAGCATCTCGACCACCCCGTAGCCGGTGTACTCTCCCCCGCAATCAATGCCCAGTACTCGCATCTCCGGAAGTGTATCGCGGAAGAGGGACCGTTCCTAGGTGAAGTAGTAACGGTGGGTATGCGCCGATACCGTTTGCCAGCTCGCCGATACGCCCACCGCTGCTTAGGATCGAGGATTGCGGCCCTTAGCCCCCGTTGCCCGAAAGGCTGGTGCTCTGCGGACTGTTGTTCGCACTGTCTCTCACCGTGAACGTGCCGCTGGCCGGCCCGGTGACGGTCGGCTTGAATACGATGCTGAAGCTGCAGGTGCTTCCACTGGCCAGTGTCGTTCCGCAGGTTTTGGACGACACCGCAAATGGCCCTGTGGTGCTGAAAGTGATACCAGTGAGCGTTGTGGGCAGATTGTTTCTCAGATTCACATTCTTGGGTGCGCTTGTGTTGCCGACCTTTGTTCTCGGATAGGTCAGGCTCGAAGGCATCAGACTTGCTTGTGGCACGCCCGTACCCGTCATCGGCACTGTCTGGGGACTTCCGGGAACATTGTCGAAAACGTTCAAAGTGGCGGATTCCGCCGTTAGCGATGTCGGCGTGAACGTCACGTAGATATTGCAGAGCTTTCCGGCGGCTAAGGGTGCGGTGCAGCCGTTGGAGGAGATCACAAAATCAGAATTACCCGTGATCGTGGCGTTGCTGACGTTGAGGATGGCGTATCCGGTATTTATGTTTTTGAGGGTTACCGATCGCTGCTTGCTGATATTGACGGGCTGGTTCCCGAAGGTCACCGAAGTCGGAGTAAATGTGGGCGGGAGAGCTACATTCGACGACCAACTGAAGATCGTGCCGCATCCCTCGAGTCTCGTCGTACAGGAGCCACCGTACGAGGTCGTGCCATAGAAGGTGCCGCTACTGGCTTGAACTAAACTGGCGAACGGTTGTGCGCCGTCGGTGCAGCTGATGATTGTGCAGAGGTTATAAACCGTGCTTAGAACCCCTGCAGGTGTGAGCTGAAAAAGGGTACCGCAGCCGAACGGACAAATCGTATTGTTGGACCGAGAACCACCTGCCTCGGTTGCACCGTAGAAATTGCCATCAGTGCCCTGCACGACTCCCGCATATGGATATTCACCATCTGCGCAACTCGCCTGCGAGCAGAAGTTGTAAAGAGTCGTCAACTGGCCGCTTGTGGTGAGCATGAATGCGGTGCCTTTGCCGGGACTGCCACCGGCCGAGGTTGTTCCATAGAGATTGCCGTCCTTGCCCTGCACCAGGCCGGCGTAAGGCGTCGATCCGTCAGCACAACTTAGGAGAGAGCAAAAGCTGTACAGAGTTGTGAAGTTTCCGCTGGTGTCCAGGCGAAATATAGTTCCACCCGTGCCAAAAGCTCCGCCTTGGGAAGTAGTGCCATACAGGTTTCGGTCGGTCGCTTGAATCAGACCACCTTCGGGGGCAAGGCCGTCGGAGCAGTTCGCCAAAGAGCAAAAGGTATACAGAGTCGTGAGGGTACCGGAGGGGGTAATCCGGAAGAGATTGCCGCCCGCCGGGTAGCTGCCGATTGTCGTGCCGTAAAAATTGCCGTCCTTACCTTGAACCAGCCCTGCATGAGGAGACTGTCCATCCGCACAGTTCGCAAGTGCGCAAAAACTATGGAGCGTCGTCAGCGAACCGGAAGACGTTATCTTGAAAACGGTTCCCTGGCCAGATGCGCCACCAATGGAGGTCGTCCCGTAAAAGTTGCCATCGGTGCCCTGTACCAGGCCGCCCATTGGAAGGCCGCCGTCAACGCAATTCGTCTGAGAGCAAAAACTGTACAGAAGGGACAGAGCGCCGGCAGTGGTCATGCGAAACACTGTTCCGCTTTCTGCCCGGCCTCCGGATTGCGTTGTGCCGTAGAGGTTGCCATCGGTGCCCTGCACCAGGCTATTGCTGGGGACGGCGCCGTTATTTTCATTGAATGTCGAAAGTGTCAGGAAGGTTTGGGCGTTTGCGGCTAGTGCCATCATCATGCAGCAGAGGACGATTGCACACGAATGACGTGGGGGACCAAATTTTTTCATTTATAGACTCAACTACTCGACAGATTTAGGGACGGGACTTCAAAAATTCCGGATTCTGATTTACGGAACGGAGTGGCGCGAAAAGTACATTCAGTATCCCCCGAAGAGAGTAAGAAAAGCTAGAGTTTTCGACCCGCTGGACGGTAAAACTTTGGTAACAATGCGGGACAACTGAGATCTGTACAAAAAGATCCGTGCGGCGGTGTCAGGTCTTTCCTGTTAGCGTCAGCGAGCGCACTACCAAGCCCAGGCGTACGCATCGACGCGCGGGTCCGCGCCTGCGCTGAGCACGCCCGTTGAAGAATCGATGATAATTCCGCCGTTCGATCCAAGTGACCATGGAGGAGCAACACGCAGCTTGTGTCCCTTCGCGATCAAGGACTGCCGTACTGGCTCCGGAATGCGCGCTTCCACAGACATGTCTCCCGGATACATCGTGTGCGGGAAAGGAGAGGCCGGGAAACTACGGGAGGACCAGCGCGGAGCTTCGATCGCCTGCTGGATATTCATGCCGAAATCGACCATGTTGATCAGGGTCTGCATGGTCCGCATGGTCTGATCGTCCCCTCCCGGACTTCCAAGGATCCCGTAGGGCTGGCCATCTTTCATGATGAGTGTGCTCTGCAGCGTACTGCGCGGGCGCTTGCCGGGCTCGAGGGCGTTTGCCTCGCCGCGGATGAGGGAATAGTAGTCTCCCCGGCAGTTGAAGAGAATTCCGGTGTCACCCATGACGACGCCCGTACCGAACAATTCGTGAAGGCTGGGTTCGAAGCTGACCATATTGCGATCTTTATCGATAACCGCGATGTAGCTGGTATCGCCCACGTGGCTGGCGTGGCCATTCAGTTCGGGGTGGATTGGACGGTCCAATTCGGGAGAGTTCGCGGTGTATTTCTCCGGATCGCCCGGACGCAGATCCAGCGACGCCTTCGCCGGATCGATGAGTTTGCGGCGGTCCCGCGCGTAGTCTTTCGACAGCAATCCCGCGTAAGGAATTTTGATGAAATCCATATCGCCGAGGTATTTCTCGCGATCGGCCATGGCGAGCTTTATCGCTTCGACGCTTGTGTGAAGGAAATCTGCGCTGTTGTGGCCCAGCGCTTTCAGGTCGTAGCCCTCAAGCAGGTTCAGAGCGAATAATTCCGTCGGTCCCTGGCTTGCTGAAGGATTCTTATAGACCTGATATCCGCGATAGTTGATGGAGATGGGATCTTCGACCTTGGCCGTGTATTCGGCGAAGTCTTCGTAACGGAAGAGTCCGCCATTTGCCTCGGAGAAAGCGGCCAGCTCGAGTGCGATGTCTCCTTTGTAGAAGCGGTCGCGGGCGGCCTTCAGGGCCTCGTGGCGGCCGCTGGAGCGCTTCTCTTTTTCCGCTTCCACCAGTTTCTTCAATGTGCGCGCGAGGTCAGGATTGCGGAGGATCTCTCCTGCCTTGGGCGCGCGGCCATTGGGAAGGTAGATCTTCGTTGTCGTGGGATATTTCAGGATTTTCGAGCTCTCGGCGATGTAGCCGGCTCCTCTCTCGCTGAGGGGGAACCCATTCTCGGCAAGATCAATTGCCGGTTGCAGGACTTGTTCAAAGCTCATCGTTCCCCAACGATCGAGCAGGATGTACCAAGCATCCACAACACCCGGGATTCCTCCGGAAAGGAGTCCGTCGCTTTCAGGAATCTTGCCGCCATTGTTCTTCTGATACCACTCGATGGTCGCCAGTTTGGGAGCACGCGGTTCTGCATTGATCGAATAGACCTTTTTTTCGCGCGCATCGTAGATGAGTAGCACCGCGTCGCTGCCCAAACCATTCAAAGAAAAATCCGTGACGCCCAGCGCCGCCTGTCCGGCAACCGCCGCGTCGAAGGCGTTGCCGCCCTCGTCGAGGATTCGTCGTGCGGCTTCCGTCGCCTCAGCTTTCATCGAAGCCACCGCTGCATGGCGACCTCGAATTACCGGGCGCATGGTTTGGGTATGCGAATCGTAGGTCTGGGCGGAAGCTGCAGCTACAAGGGTGAGGAGCAGAACTGAGAGTTTTAGTTTGATTCTCATGAGTGTTTCCGCCTTCCAGCTTTCGATCAAATTCAATTTCAGCAACAGCGATGCCGTCGAGCTTGCATCGAATCGCGTTCCTGGCAAAAAGAGGCGTACGTGGTACGCGAAGATGGCAGTCTGGTGCGCGATAGAAAGCGCATATACGCAGCCTCGTCAAAAATCTCCCGCAACGCTGCCCAGAATATCGTTAGCGCTTGACGAACGCTATTCATGCTCTCTCCTCAGCCAACCGGGTCATAGTGAACGGCGCTTCACTCACGATCGCCTGTCGGCGACCGGTCAAAATGCCAACCCATTGCCGGACGGACTCAATCAGCACCAAAGCTACCATCAATACCAGAACACCAGTAACAGCAGCGTCGAGACGATTGTTGAAGACCAGGCGAGCGCTTGAAGCACTCGCCGCACTCGATACCAATGTGTTCGCTTGCGCCAGAAAACCGATTCTCGGGTTCGGATCGAAGATCTTGTGCCATGACGCGGTGAAAGTCACCAGAACCAACCAGACCAGTGGTACCAGAGTCACGGCTGCGTATTTCGTGCGATGCATCTTGATGATGATGGTTGTCGCCACGCACAATGCGACGGTTGCCAGAAGCTGATTGGCGATTCCAAACAACGGCCAGAGTGAATTGATACCACCCAACGGGTCTTTGACTCCCTGCCAGAGGAAGTATCCCCAGGCACCGACAATCAACGCGCTTGTAGCGATAATCGATGGGTACCAACTCGTTCTTCCGAGCGGCTTGTAGATGTGCCCAAGAGCATCTTGGATCATGAACCGTGCGACACGGGTACCTGCATCGAGAATCGTAAGAATGAACAGGGCCTCGAACATGACGGCGAAGTGATACCAGAGCGCCATCACTCTCGATCCGCCGAGGCTCTGCGAGAAGATGTGCGCCATGCCGACGGCAAAGGCGGGAGCTCCGCCTGTCCGGTTAAACAAGGTTTGTTCTCCAACCGCCGCCGCGAGCGATTGCATATCGGCGGCGGTGACAGGAAATCCCCAATTCGAGATTGTCGCGGTCGCAGCAACAGCCCCTTGCCCGACGATGCCGGCCGGACTGTTGATCGCAAAATATACTCCTGGTTGGAGCACACACGCGGCGGTGATCGCCATAATTGCAACGGCAGACTCGGCCAGCATGGCTCCGTACCCGACCAGAGGCGTCTCGGTCTCGCGTGCGATCAGCTTTGGTGTGGTGCCGCTGGAAATCAGGGAGTGAAATCCGCTGATCGCTCCGCACGCGATCGTGATGAACGCAAACGGAAATATCTTGCCCGCGAAGACGGGGCCCGATCCATCGACGAAGCGCGTGAAGGCCGGCATGTGTAACGTCGGATGCAGTGCGACCATGCCGATTCCCAGGAGTCCGATCGTTCCCAGTTTCACGAACGTGCTCAGGTAATCGCGGGGCGCGAGCAACAACCACACTGGAACCACGGAAGCTGCAAAGGCATAGACGATGATCGAAACAGCGAGAGTCGTGGCCCGCAGAGTGAAGAGTTGCGCTAGAACTGGAGTGTGAGAGATCCACTGTCCGCCCCAGATTGCCAGCAATACCAGGATAAACCCCAAAGCTGAAACCTCGAGCACTTTGCCCGGGCGAATCCGGCGCAGGTAGACCCCCATCAGCAATGCGATCGGAATCGTCATGGCGATGGTGAACGTGCCCCAGGGGCTGTCTTTCAACGCATTGACGACAACCAGCGCCACTACCGCCAACAAAATGATCAGGATGATGATTACGGCCGCGTAAGCAACAACTCCGCCGATTGCGCCGGTTTCTTCTTTGGCCATCTCGGTCAGGGACTTGCCGTCCCGGCGAACGGAAAACAGCAGGATCACGAAATCCTGGACGCATCCCGCAAAGACTGCGCCTACCAGGACCCAGAGAACTCCCGGAAGGTATCCAAACTGTGCAGCGAGCACGGGGCCAACGAGCGGACCCGGACCCGCTATCGCTGCGAAATGATGACCAAACACCACCCACTTATTCGTGACAAGAAAATCGCGGCCGTTCTCGAGACGTTCGGCGGGCGTTGCCCGCAATGCGTCAACGGCGAGAATCTTTGCGGCGATGAACCTGGCGTAAAAGCGATATCCGAGGGCATAGCAACAGGTCGCAGCCGTAACCAACCAGAGCGCGTTGATCGGTTCCGAACGATGGATCGCTACCAGGCCGATTGCCAGCGCTCCCAGAACACAAACTGATCCCCAGACCAGAACCCTGAAAACCTTCTTCATGCCGTGGAGCATTGTGGCGAATCTGGGAAGGAATCGCAATGGCTCCCTTCAGTGTTGAACTTTTTGCCCGAAGCAGGGGCGCTGGCTCAATGACGTCGAACGTAGTCATGACCGACGCGTCAAGCGAGGAATGCCATGAAAAGCAAACCTTTTGGGGATATTTGCGGCGGTCGTGCCGATTTCCTCTTGCTGTTTTGCTCAGGAGAAGTCTGCGATGGCAACAACGGAAAGCATCCGTCGTGCGGCGAAACTCCTGTCAGTGACAAGTGAGCAACCTAATCAAAAGGACGCCGAGTGCTACGCCGATTCCGCTTGAGGCGTTCGCTCCTGATCCTGGTTGAACTTGTTGGACCTGCCGCTTCATTTCCCTCCAGTTTCGATGATGTTGCTGATATCGTCGTAGAAGTAACGTTCCATTGCAACGCATGTTCCTCCTGGGCGACCTTCGCATCGCTTACCGATCTATTGCGCCATGGCTGCTCCCGCTGATTGAAGCGTCCTTGGTACTTTGTGCCGTCTGGATGAGCTTGCGTGCGAAGCCCTCGAGCTCGCGGTTGCTCTTGCGTATCGAGTCTCGCTTCCGCTATCTCTCTCGCAAGCGTGTTTTATCTGTTCTCTTCGTTTTTCTCGTGACTCTTTGCATTCGGCTAGCGCTGATACCGGTTTTGGGCATTCCTCAACCAGCTTGGAATGACGAGTACAGCCACCTGCTCGCCGCGAGCACATTCGCTTCGGGACGTCTTACAAATCCCACGCATCCGATGTGGATTCACTTGGAGAGTTTCCACATCATTCAGCAACCCAGTTATATGTCGATGTACGCGCCGGGACAAGGCCTGGTAATGGCGGCAGGAATCCTGCTGGGACATCCCTGGATTGGCGTGTTGTTGATGTGTGCGCTCATGTGTGCCGCACTCTGCTGGATGCTGCAGGGGTGGTTTTCCCCGGAGTGGGCTCTATTCGGAGCCATGCTCGCTGTTCTACGATTCTCGACATTCAGTTACTGGATGAACAGCTACTGGTGTCCCACGCTTGCAGCAACCGGAGGAATGCTGGTCCTGGGAGCGATTCCGAGATTGCAGGCTCATCCACGGATCTGGCATACACTGCTGATCGCACTAGGTCTAGTGATGATGGCCAATAGCCGGCCTTATGAGGGCCTGGTGTTCTCGGTCGCAGTGGCAGTGGGGACCGTATTTTGGATACGCAGCAGGCGTTTCCCCTGGCGACTGCGCATGATTCCCAACCTGATACTCCCTGCTTTGTGCCTTCTAGTAATTGCTGGTGCGGGAATGGGCTACTACTACTGGAAAGTCACCGGCAGCCCGTTTCGCATGACTTACAAGGTCAATCGAGAAACGTATGCTGTGGTACCTTATTTCATTTTTTTCTCCAAGCGAGCCGTTCCGCAATATCACCATCCCGTGATGCGGGACTATTATGCGGGATGGGAAGTCGATCAATACAACGAAGCCCGCACGCTTCGCGGATTCGCTCGTCGTACTGGTACTAAAATTTCTCAATTGTGGCGCTTTTTCGTCGGTCCGGCGTTTTCCCTTCCATTACTCGCGTTTCCGCGGATTCTCCGTGACAGACGTGTGCGTCTCGCGCTGGTTGCCTGCGCGGTTTTTTCCGTGGGATGTCTTGTCGAAACCTGGACGTTCGCCCACTATGTCGCTCCAGCTATGGGTTTGTTTTATCTTCTGCTGGTGCAGAGCGCCCGGCATATGAATGTGTGGCGGTGGAGAAAGGGCAAGGTGGGTCACCGGCTCGTACGAAGCGTGCCTATCGTATGTGTCGGAATGATTATCATCCGTCTTGCCGGAATCGTGGCGCATGCACCGATGGAGCCACCCTGGCCGGTGGGCAATCTGGATCGTATTGCGGTCATTGAGAAGCTAAATAAGATTCCCGGTGATCATCTAGTTGTTGTGCGCTACGGCCCGGACCACAATGTGGATCGAGACTGGATTTACAACCCACCTGACATCGATCGAGCCCGAATCGTATGGGCTCGCGATATGGGCACCTTGGCGAATGAGGAATTGCTCCGATATTTCAGCAATCGTCACGTGTGGTTGATGTCCGGCGATGCTTCGCCTCCGACTTTGGAACCTTATCCCCCAAACTGAGGTAATTCTTCCTGTTACAGCCAGGCGCTGCTTCCAAATCGTGGCTTACGACACGGCGGCTTTGGGCGCAC
>Ga0335082_10000043_pt1 | contig 121005 bp, 98 predicted proteins | sample Lox_Sample_41_FD_206718 | JGI IMG/M metagenome (GOLD analysis project Ga0335082, IMG submission 206718) | Soil microbial communities from Loxahatchee National Wildlife Refuge, Florida, United States - Lox_Sample_4.1 | ecosystem: Environmental > Terrestrial > Soil > Wetlands | place: USA... | reverse complement strand
CCAGCACTCTGCGCCACAAAAGACGCCCGGTTCGGCAGCGCCTTCTGATCCAGTAGCACGTCATCGCTCTCGGCGATAAGGTTGTGGCGGTATATCGGTCCTCGTTCACCTTGGCCCAGGAACTCGAACTCCGGCGACTGCACCAGGTATCCCGTGAACAGAAAACTCCCATCAGCCCTTGTCAGCAAAACACGCGCGCCGGATTCAGGAATGACGAATGAATCTGAATTCGCAACCAAACTGAAGCTCAACGTCGACGGCCGATTGAGCGCGCGCTCAACACGCGGCGGAATCCCAGCATCCAGGGACGGTGTGTAATCAACCGGCCCAGCGCCACCCAAATTGTCGATCGTAATTTTCATCGGAACTCCGTGTTCCTCTGTAAAACTCTGTGTCCTCTGTGGTGGTCGTTTTTTCCACTGCTACTACCTGCCAGCAATGCCTGTCATTCTGAGCGAAGTGGACGCGACGAAGGAGCGCCCAACGCAGTCGAATCTCTACCTCTAATCCGAAATCCCACGAGGAGAATTCTAGAAATACGTGGAAGAGCAGCCTTTAACGGCCGCGTGGATAGCCAAACACTCGCACGGCTTTAGCCCCAGTCCGCCTAATACGCCGCCGCGGCCCCCGCCGGGAAGTAGCTCCGATAACACAACACTGTCTGCCCATCGTTGACATCCGTGAAAGGCAAGGCAATAAACGACGCGCGCAACGAAATCGCTGACAACGGCTTCGCGACATCCAACAGCTGCTCCCGTGCGAATCCCTCATTCACTCTCATGCCAGGATTTGCACTCAGCCGCGGATAGTAAAAGCACACCCGTCCGCCCGCTTCCTCCTCCGCCACAAACAACGCCGACCACTCCTGAAAGAACGACCCACCCTCTCGATCGACAAACGCAACGACCTTCTGCGCCGATGCTCCGCTCGCCGGCGACCCTCCCGGCAGAGGCTGTGCCAAGAGAACAGAATTCGCCGTTACCTCCGCCACTCGACCAACATTGAAGGTCACTCGTCGCACATAATTCAGATCCCACTTCACCGCCGCCGTGCTGCTCACATAGGCCGCCGCAATGCCGGATCCCACATATCCCGTCTGCTGCTGATAGTCCACATCCACTGCGATGAGGCTTCCAGCTGGAAATGCGTCTCCCGCACTTGGTCCGAATACCAACTCGCTCGCGGTCGATCCCGGCAGGACGGCGACTCCAGGCGCCGGAGTTCCCCCCGACGGTGCAGATGTGCGCCCGGCCATTGGCGCCAGCACATTCATGTGCTCCGAGCCGCATGCCAATGCCATCTGTAACTTTCCCCACTCCACGAAATTGAAGTCAACTCGTGCGTCGAGTGGGCCACGGAATTGCACGGCCGGAAGCCCCCTCGCCCCAGACCGAACCACTTCGGTGGGCGTCGAACATGACCGCTCAAAGTTTTCGATCCACCCCAAATCAATCCACGGGCTCGGGGCAACACTCAACAGAAACTCTCCGCTCCCCGGATCGAAGATCGTCGGTGCTTCTGTCTCGCGGTTCACCGGAGCAAAGTACGCCCGCATTTGCCGCGTGACCGGTACCATTGCCGCACGTAGTACAGAAGTGGTCATGAGAACGTCACCTCCGAGAAGAAGTAGATTGTCAATCTCGCCTTGCGTTCCACTCGTGCGTCTTGATGGTTTTCTGCCGAATCCGTGAGTCCTAAGGCTCGCGATTCTCCAAACGTAGGCTGTGTCCAGAAGACTCTCGTACCCAAATCCACGCTTGGCGCTTGTGTGTAGTCGCGTTTCTCGGTGTTCGGTGGCTGACACAAGGCGAGCAATTCCGAGTCAAGTTCCGCCAGAAGCCTTCCTCGATCGACCATGCTTGCCACCGATCCAAGGCTGTAGTACGAAATCATCACGACGAGACTCATCAGCGGCGAATTCCTCGCCTGCCCTCGCACTGCCTCCGCTGCACCCCACTCCAGGTAAAAGGTGTTCGCGTGAGCATCTGCCGATGAAGGCGGAAGATTCTCCACCACGACAATCGCCGGCACGGTCGCTCCATTGATTGTGACCGTCCGCGCCGGATTCAGCGCCGCCAGCCTTGACTGCAGCGCAAGAAAAAAACTGTCCTTAGCAAATTGCATAAAGATTCCTGTAGTAGAAGTGCCTAAAATGGGTGTCCCACCCGTGTCTCGCGATTTTGCGAGACAGGGTGGGGAGTTTGACTTCCGCTGTGATCCTCTGTGTCCTCTTTAGTGAGTGTTCTATTCAGACAGCGACAGCTGATAACTACTCCACAACAGTCAGTACATAAAAGCAGACCGTCCCCCCGTAGCTCTCTGGGACGACCGTCTCGACATGAAAAAGATCATTGCCGTAAGTCAGTCCGATGACCGCATCAAACAGATCTTTACTAGTCGCCATTCCTAGCGGCGCGAGCTGATTCGAAATCGCAGAAGCCGGCAACGTAAACTCAATCCTCCGCCGTGGACCTACGTTTCCCGTCGTCATCTCTCGCATCACGACCGGAGAAATCGCCAGTTCCTGTACTCCCGGATCCACCAAGCCCAGCTGCCCTGCCGCATCGCTCGCTATGGCAGTGGCCGGCAAGAGCAGACTCACCGTCTCTCCCCCGAGCGCCTTCACCATCGCATCCGCCGCTCGCAAAAGCCCTGCCCCGCAAATCCGTCCACCCATGGCTGCCTCCAACCATCATCAAATTCTGAGAACTGAGAAACTGACCACTGACCACTGCTACGCCTTCCTCGCCACGAACGGTTCCAGTAAGCCCCGCACGTTGTCATCCACTAATGCATCGCCAAAATAATCGAGCCGCATCCGATCAATCTTCCCCGACTTCACGTTCAATGCTGGCGTGATCTGTGCATTCTTGACAATCTGAGCACAGGCAACTTTCACGCTCGAAGGGATCGTCGCGAGCCCCGCGTTATAAACAACATCAACCTCGTTGAAAAACAGCCCCAACGCGTTTACTGGAAAAGTCAGCTCTCCGCTCTCTGACCATATGTCAATCGTGTTCGGATCGATCGTGGTCCACGACCCGGGCAGCGCAAACACCAACGCAAACTCCAGGCCCATTTCCGGAAAGGGTGATTCCCCACGCCGTGGAATCCCATATCTTCCTTGCAAGTTGATAATGGGCGATGTCGCCGGCGCGACCGTCACCAGCGGCAGATAACTCAACCGTACCGTGTTCAATCCAGGCGGCATCTTCAAGCGCTCTGCGTACTGATTCACCGCTAATGTAGACCGCCGGCAGTGCGCGTCGATGATCGCCGACGCAGCCGTCACCCATGACGGATCGGTAGTCGCCTCCAACCCGTAGGCCAGTAATTCCGAAGTATCCAAATAGTTCATAATGAGGTCCTCACTTCTCAGTTCCCAGTTCTCAGCCCGTTCCGCGGCCGCGCCCTCACCCGGGACACAACTGAGAACTGATAACTGAGAACGGGAACTGGGTTTCCTAGTCCGTGACCTTCACTTCGTAGTGAGCGTAGTTTGCCAACTTCACGACGGGGGCCCCGAACTTCACCACGACCTGCTGTTGGGCCAACGAGCCCGGCTGTCCCAACTTGAAAACGCGCGGATTCGGATCAGTCAGCCAGTGATACTCGATCAGGTCCTCCGTCACGATGTACGCCGGAAGCACCGCACCAGATCCGAGTGTCCCGGTATACCCCAGCGCCCACTCCGGAATCAGCGGTAGATCGCCCGCCTGTGTGCTGAGCGCCTTCACCGTATAGCCCGCAGTGATGTTCACTGTGTTCAATACCTGATTGAATTCACTCTTCAGTTCCTGGTCGATCAAGTCCAGCAGCATCGGATTCGCATAAATCGCCGTCGGCCGAATCTGATACGAAGCATTCGATACCATCTGCGCAACCGCCGTCTTGATGGTTTGCACAATGTTGCCGCTGCTCTTCGCGACCGTCACGGTCGGAGGATTCGCTCCCGCCGTGATCTGCCCGATTACCCCGAAATATTGCGAGGTAGTCGGAGCGCTTAGAGAAGTGTCGGTGCCATTCCAAAGCGCCACGTCGTGCGTGCGCATGAGTCCGTCCACGGCGTCTGCCAGGTCCTTCGCCTGCAGGTAGGCGAATTGGCTCTGTTGCGCTGTAACCTCAAGATCGAATAGGTTGTAGTTGATCTGAGAAACCAACGCCTTCAGTGGCACTGAAAGTTCAATGCGTGTTGGGTTCAGCGCAACCGGCACTAGGTTTCGAGGATCCATGAACGCCTGCGCCGCGGTAGGAGACGCAATCGCTGTCTCCTCAAAGAATCGCGACGGATGTCCGGTCGCCGGCACCTGCTTGATGCGCTGTCCAAAAACTCCGCGCCGCCGTACGATGTCGAAAATCTCGGTCTGATACCGGCCAACCTCTACCGCCGCGGGTCCCAGATAATCCGCCGCTGCCATCAAATCCACAAATTGTCCCTGCATGTCTTCTCCTTAAAAGTTAGTTTCTTCGTCCGTTTCGAAACTCAAATTCGTTGACTCACCACACCGGTTGCCATCCTGAACGAAACAGACGAGCCGAAAGGGCTCGCCTGTGTAATCGAAGGATCCCGACCCATAGCAATAACGGTCCGAGGAGATGGGTGTCCCATTTCTCGTGCGCTCTTTGCGCGAGAAGTGGGGATTCTGACTCCCTCCGTCTGAAAGATCACTTGCCCAAAAGCAAAAAGACGCGACGAGAGTCGCGCCTGAAAACTGAAGGTTGAAATTAACGGCGGAAGGTTTTACTCAAGCATCCCCGCTCTCGCCAGCTCCGCCTTCACCGCAATCCGCTGCTCCACGCTCAAGCTCTGCAGCGTCTTGTCCAGCACCCCCTTGTCGATCTTCTCTCCTGATGCCTCGACGCCGTTCTTCGCTAGGATCGTTGACACCATCGGAGGTAGCGTCTTCCGTGCCATCCGTGCTGCTTGCGCTTTCAATTCGCTGTTCGACTTTTCCAACTCCGCAACCCGCTCCTGCAATTGCCTTGCTGCGTCGCTCGATGAAGCTTCAATTTCCTCATGCTCATCCACCGACGCCACAATCCGGTCGACCTTCACGTTCAGGGCTTCCTGCTGAGCATCGAGCCGCCCAAGCACGCGATCTAGCGATTCGGCGGCCGTCGCCAGCCGTTCCGCAGTCGCCATCAACTGCTGCATCATCTCTTCATTCATCCTGTTGTTCTCCTTTCGGAATCTACAAATCTCTATTCCTGATCAAATGTCTAAATTTGTCATCCTGAGCGCAGTAGGCGAGTCGAAAAGGCTCGCCTGCGGAGTCGAACGATCCCTATTCTTCCCAAGATTTTGACTTCCTCTGTGCCGCTCTGTCGTGAACTCCCTTTCACTCATGACTCCCACCTTGCGACTACCCCAACTCAATCCACGTATCCTGATAAGCGGCCTTGTCCCTCCTCAAAATCGCAGCTCCGGTAAACGTCACATCGATCAAGCGCAAAATCCGCGCACTGGGATTCAGCACATTCACATTCGTAACTTCAAACGACATCCCAAGCTGCTTGCCATTCGTGCGTGCCGCAGTGAAATGAGATTTCGAAGCCGCCTCGGCTCGCAAGACCGGGAGCGTAGGCTCCTTCACCGAAGGACGATTCAACATCGCCCGAATCTCCCGCACCGCAGAAGCCAGGCAATCCCGCAACCGTGCTCCCTCAGATCGCGTGTCGGCTAGTTTGTGACGAAAGTCCGCGGTCGCAGGTTGAGGGGCCAAATCTGTTGCCGAAAACCCAGCGCTGGAATCCGGAAGCCGTTTTCCGCGAGCAATTTCGCTCACGATCTCCGGAAAGTCTTTGGCGTATAGATAGCCGCCCACTTCCAGATTTCTACCCACCAATTCGGCACGCGTGATGACCCCAACCTTTCGCTTCTGATCGTGCTGATCCAGCGATGGTGCATAGTCCACTCCCATTCCGATTAAGGAAGGGATGGCCCTCTCTGCGGCCCTCCGCGTCAGCACCACGCGCTTCCCATGCGAGCCCGACGGAGCCCTGTCCGACGGTACATCGACAACCGTCAATACTCCCCGAAACGCCACCCGGTTCGGATGCCCCTCCACCTCCGGCATCTCCACCGCCATACTCTCCAATTCAATCGTCATATCCCTGCCCGCACCTTCCAAGATTGTCATCCTGAGCGAAGCGGGCGAGCCTAAGCTCGCCTGCGCAGTCGAAGGATCCCTACTTCATTGTCGAAACTGGAAGCCCACAGAATTCGATTTTCCCTGTGTGAGCCCGTGTACCCTGTGGTGAGTGCTTCTCTACCCAATCTCCGGCAACCCTCTCATCCTCCGTACCTCATTCACACTCAGCACGCCGTTCTGCAGAAGAATCTGCTGGATCTGCGCCTCCTGCAGCGGATCAGTCGCATCGACATCCGCGAAGACAAACTCCAGGTCATCCCACCCGAGCTTCTTCGAGATCGCTCCCCGAGTCAGCGACTCCGCCAGCAGTCTCGCCGTCGGCACAATCGCCTGCTGGAACGCCAAGTCATTCATTTCCTCCGCGGTGGAGCGGTTCACGTCACGCTCCACCCCAAGGTAAAACGGAGGAAGATCAAACGCGGAAGCGACGACTCGCAGCAGGAACTCCTGCCACTGCAGTCGCAAGTCTGCATCGGTGCCTCCACCGAACCTCAGCACCTCCGGTTTGCTCTCAACCGACAAAATGGGTACCTTGCCCGTCCCCTCAATCTCGTCCTGCCACCACCGGATCAGCCGCTCATGATGCTCCGGTGTTAAATCCTGCAACCACAGCGCATACTGCACGACCGAATTTGAAGCGAGTCTGCCGGCATATCGATGCGCGCCCAGAAAAGCATTGATCGTCTCGAACGCGACTTCGAGCCGCCCCAACCCAAACGGAGTGTGCGTCCGCGGATTTAAGCGGATGTAAATCAACTCGTCATCGTCCAGTTCGATCTTCGTATTCGACGAATCAATGACCTGCAAATACCGTTGCGACTGCGGCGATCCATCCCACTCCAGGTTCATCCGAATCGAACTCCCATCCACCGCCCACATCGCAAGTGGAACGGCGGACGCCCCCGTCCGCGTAGCAGATGGGTGCCCCATTTCTCCCTGGTTTTGGGAGAAGTGGGGATTTTCGCCGGCACCAAAATCGGCGTTCTCCCGTCCCGCATTCCTCTGCACCTCAATCGCCCCATACCCACCGACAATGATGTCCTCGAGCACCTGCTCCGCCAGCGATCGAAACGAATCATCCGGATTCGGCGACTCAAAATTCGCCGTCAAGATCCGCACGCGCTCCGTTCCATAAGGAAGCGACTCGATCGACAGTCCCTGCCGCGGCTGTACTCTCCACCGCATTCCCGCGATCCGATCCTTGATGCAGTTGATTGCCCGACGCGCAATCGGAGTCTCCGAAAATCTCCGCAGGTTATACGGAGTAGGTTTCGGCATCGCCTCCGCGAGCGGCCCATAAGAATTGAAGATTGAAGGCAAGCCCGCAGTCCGTCGCCTCTTCTCCATCGCCGTCGACGCACTCTCCGCCGACACTCCCGCCACCCGGCGCCAAGCGCCGCGTACCGCCTCTGTGATTTTCATGATTGGTTTTCTCTATTCGAATTATGTGGGGACAGCCGCCCTCGGCTTGTCCGGTCGAGCGAAGCTCGACGCTTACACCACAACCCTTAACATCGCCAAACGTGTCATCCTGCGCAGTCGAAGGATCCCTTAACTCATGCCAGTACTATGTGCGGATCAACCGTCCAACTATCGGGGATAGTCACAATAACGTATAATCACATATACATACATCTGCTTATCCTCTGAGGAACGCAATGCCCGAAACTGAACTGACCCGTCTGACCATCGTTTGGTCTAAAAACACCGACGTTGCTCTACGCTCCTATCTCGGTGCTCAAGGCCTCAAAAAAGGTGCGCTTTCAAAGTTCGTCGAAGATGCGGTCAAATGGCGTCTGTTCGATCGAACTGTAAGTCAGGTACGTAGCGCCTTTGCCGACGTGCCGGCCGAGGAACTGAATGTCATGATCGACGAAGCTGTCACGAGCGTCCGCAAAGAGAAACGCCGCGAATCCAAACGTCGCTCGCGAAGATAATCGATGCGGCTGGTGATTGACACCAACGTTCTCTTGAGTGCCTTCATGTCGGCAGCGTCTCCACCCGGACAACTCCTTGCATTGTGGCGCAGTCGCAGATTTGAACTCCTGATCAGTTCTGAGCAACTGAATGAGATCGCTCGCGTCACTCGTTATCCAAGAATTCGCGCCAGACTCACTCCAGCACTCGCTGGAAGGCTCATCAATCGCCTGCGCGACCTGGCCATCCTTGTCGACAAACTCCCGAAAATCAATCGCTCTCCCGATCCGGATGACAATTATCTGCTTGCTCTCGCCGAAGCAGGGCAAGCCGACTTCCTGGTAACTGGCGATAAGTCGCTTCGGAACTTGAAACGCCACAAATCAACACGCATCGTGACTCCCGCTACCTTCGTCGACGTGCTGGCCAATTAGGCGGCTCCCGACTCATGCGCCAATCTCTATGCGCGCCAACTCAGCAATCCCTGCCATCTCCGTCGCCTCCGCCACTCGAATCCGGCTCTCCTCCATCATCTCCAGCGCAAACGCAACTTCATTCCTCCCGCGATCCAATCCATCCTCAACCACAGCAGTCAGCAAAGGCGTCGTCGAGGTCATCTGTGCCATCACCGGTGCTATTTTCGGATACCTCGCCGCCAGCATCACCGCTGAATCCACGCTCGCCCGCATCGACACCGCATGAAACAGTTTCAATTCACTCCCAGCGCGATACCCAAAATCAAATTCAAACGGATCTCCCGGCTTCGTATAAGGCTCCGCCGGCACGGCATTCAACAGCGTCAATACGCCAGCATCGTCAAACGCGGTTCGCATCGTCTCCAGAATCCTCTGACGTCCTGCCGGCTCTCGAGTCCGTCTCAACTTCGCCGTCTCCAGGAACATTCTGGCCACATCGTCCACCTCAGCCAGCGCAATCTTCTCAGTCAACGCCGGCATGACCGCTGAAAGCTGCACAACACCCGAAAACGAATCCTCCATCCGCCGCAGTAACATCGCCTTGTCGCGAGTCTGCCCAATCTCTTGCCGGATTTCGCCCTTTAACGCCTCGAGGACCTCCAAGTCCGCTTGCGGATCCAGGCACTGCACGCGCCTCCAATCCGTGGTAAACCGCACTTCGGTCAGCGACGACCCTTCAGGCCCACTCTCAATAGCAACTAGCCCAAAATTCACAAACTCTTCCTTCACCGCGTCCGGCACATACCGCAGCAGGAAGAACTCAAGTTTTCGTTTCTCAGCCATCGTTCCCAAGCGTGGGATTTTTGAAGTCCTTCGTGTTCCTTCGTGCCCTTAGTGCTTCAAGCTTTATCGCGTCTCGCTTCCGAAATCAATTCTCCCTCCACTTCGGAAACGGTCGTCTCATCGAAACGCGAAATATCTCGATCAACCCTCGCACTAGCTCACGCCGCTGAATTAACTTCAGCACCAATGCCTCGAGCTGGTCCCACTCGCCCTCGTACCACTCTGGCGGGATTCCTCCTGCGACATTCCAAATGAGCTGCTCATCCATCTTTTCCACGAACGAAAGCCAAGGCTCAAACGATTCCCAGCCCAAGATTCCTTCATAAACTTCATTCCGCGCATAAACTCCCCGCAGCGGATAATCCGGAAACGTCCACTCCCCCGCATTGAAACAATATCCCTGATCGATAAACGATGCTGTGTACAGCTTTTCCCGGCCCTTCCTCCAGAACGCCGCTTGTCTTCCATTAGCGTTACCAGTCCATTTATCCACCACCAGCATCCCGGCAAATTCCGGCACGTTCCTTACTCGGTTCAGCATCTCCATCGGCAGGTAATCGAATACTTGTCCTTCCAACGGATCCACCACATACTGCGCCCCGAATTGTAGTCCCGCCTGGCAGGGAATCGTGTTATGGGCCAATTGGATGTTTAACTCAGGCGTGTTCTTGATCAGCCACTCGTCGACCTCGACAACGTCAGTGATCGGCACATGCAACCCGATTTTTTCCGCCAACCGCGTCGCGAGCATCTCATTTGCCAGCACCCGCAAGTGTTGTGGATTATTCCGAAACTTCACCACGTAGAAGTGCCCGTCGGAGCAGCGCATCAAGTGTCCTTGCGCCCCGCCCCGCATCCTCCTCACGTGTTGGACTGCCTCAATCAATGATCTTGTGTGGCGCGGGCGCCTCGCCCGCGAACTCTATCCACCATGGATTTTGACGTTCCCTCCGTGTCGCTCTGTGATCTCCGTGGTGAAATGTTTTCGCAGTCGAAGCCGAAAAACCGCCTATCCTATCGAAACAAGCAAACCCCTGTCTGTGACGAATGAACATTCCCACAGGCCCGAAGCCGGAAGCCCAAAGCCTAAAGCTGAAAGCCGAAGCCCGAACGCCGAAACAGCCTACCCCATCTCCACAGCCCCAACTTCCAGTCGGCCCCGCACACCACGCCCCGCGTCCTCCTTTCGAACCGCCAAAGCGATCGCCATAGCCATCACGCAATCATCATGTGCCCCCTCAGCAGCCGCCGGATTCCCGTCCACATGTCGTACAAACGTCTTCATTTCCCGCAGCAGACGCTCACTCTGAAATAGTGTCGGCTCCTCCACCAGCATGTTTCCCAGGTTCTCAATCATCATCGGACGCGTTACCACCGAAGTCAGCCATCCCTCCTGTCCGCCCTGCGTGAACAAATTGTGATAGCCCATATCCTTTAAATGCGCCAGCACGCCGTATCCTTGATTGTTTCGCTCCACGCCAATCAACGCATTCCGATATCGCTGCCCCAACTTCACCAGCCGTCGCGCCAGCTCCAATGGAGGAAAGTGTCCATGCAATTCAGCGCACTGCAGCCCCAACTGACGATCAATTACTTGCGCGCAAGCGTAATCCCCATCAGTCCCACCCCCGGCCGAATCCACTCCAATGATGTATTGCTTCTTCTCCTGCGGAGGCAACCACACCAGGTAACGCCCATTGTCGTGCGACTCAGTCGGATCCGACGCGGTCTTGCCTGCCTTCTCAATCGCGTCCAGCTCAAACACGCACTCTCCGGAAGCCAGAAAGCAAGACTCAGTGTCTTCCGCGTATTCCTGCGCCGCCTGCTTCTTCATGATCCTCAGCCGCGTTCGCCGCCACGCAATCTGTCCCTCCGTCAATCCGTGCTCAGCCATCAGCGCCTTCTCTTCATCTGTGAGCGTTTCCACTGGTTTCTTCGATACATCCTCTTTGTAGGAACTCTCAAACCACCACGGAAAGAAGTGTCTTTGATATCCCTGCTCCTCTGCCTTCTGCCACTCGTCGTAGAACAATCCCACCGCGCCACGCGGCGTCGACTCCAGCACGATCTCTCCATCCGGCACTACCGCCGCCCGCAGCGACGCCAGCGTATCCTCCGCCCCGCGGGGCCAGCGGGAGACCTCCGAGCAATGCAAGTTGTGGATAGTCATCCCGCGTCCCGCGTTGTCGTCCGCCGTCTCTACCCGGTATTCGCTGTCCAGCCGGGGAAACACAATTTGGCGGACGTTGGAGCGCGACTTCACCAGCGCTCCTCTCTGCACGCGCGAATTGGGCAAGTTCTCCCAAAACCGGTGCACGATATTGAAAATCGCTTCGGCCGACTCATCGTTATGCGCCACCTGGACAGTCACCGTCCCAGGCTGCGTAATCGTCTGAATAAAAAATCGCGCGGCAATATACGTCGTAATCCCAACCTGCCGAGCCTTCAGCACAATGTTCCGGTTCGTAGCTCGCCGCGAATACTCCTGCTGCGCCCGATTCAGCTTGAAATACCGAATCCCGCCCTTCTTCACCCGAATCTTCAGCAACTGCCGTATCAAAAAGTCTCGGATGGGTCCTTCGTATCCCTGCGCCGGATAATCCAGGTAAGCCCCGAATTGTTCCACCAACTCCAAATCACTCCACCGCTTCATTCCATCTCCAATTCGCAGCGTTCCTGAATCCATTGATGGGTGCCCCATTTCTCGCGCGTTCTTTGCGCGAGAAGTGGGGGTTTCGACTCTCTCTGTGTCCTCTGTGGTGAAAGCTGTTGGGTTCCTCGTCTCCTTAGTGGTTAACGATTTCCGTTACTCCAGCACTCCACCCGAAGCCCACCGAGCCACAGCCCCATGAATATGAATCCGCAACCCACGAGCCGCGGAATCCAACGACGCGTTCCCACTCTTGGCAGTCAACACAGAGTTGTAAGACTTCACAAACTCCCGAGCAGAAAGAAGGGCCGGATTTTGACTTTCCCCTGTGGAACCCTGTGTCCCCTGTGGTGAGATTTTTGCCGTAGCAGAGTTCTGGAGCAAAGGCACTACCGCACTCAACGACTGCACCTCCGAAATCAAAATTCCCATTACCGCCGTGATCTTCGCCTGCGTAGCCGCATCCTTAATATGCAGAGCCGGGAGCAGACCCAGCAGATTCCCCTGCGCCGCCTTCAACGCACTCTGTACCTGATTCAGAATCCCAGGCTGCGCCGCAGCATCCGCCTTCTGATAAGCCAGAATCAGCGACTGGACCAGTTGCAAATCCGCCCCCGCTTGCGTTCCCGCATTTTGAATTAGCGCCAAATCCTGCGCCGACACACCGTGACCCTGCAGTTCCGCTACGAGCGTCACCATGTTCGCCACTGCCGGAATCAGCACCGTCGAAATCTGCTCCGCCTCATCCACCCAGTTGCTCGAACACCCGCTCATCGCCAAGCTCAGGCCCAACACCGCCGCCAACATTGCTCGTCCAACTGCTCTCTCCCGATTCATCTCAATTTCTCCAGTGCCCATAATGTCGAACACACCACCGCACGCTACTGGATCGCCCAGCACTCGCGTTAAAGCCTTATCCGAAAGAATGAAGCCATGGGTGTGCCCCATTTCTCGCGCGCTTTTGCGCGAGAAGTGGGGACTTTTGACTTCTTCCGTGTCCTCTGTGGTAAGTGCTTTCCTATTCCAGCAACACAGGCACGGTTGTTATGGTGAGTCCCGACCCACCCGTCGCCGACCCCGACCCGCCCATCAGATCCCGATATCCCGAAAACGCCCCTGGCACCGTGTACGTCTTGCTCCCACTCACCGAATCCGTCCAGACCCAGATCGCTGAATGCCCATTCGCCTCGACGAACGGAGCCGTCCACGTCGCCGGATTTCCTCCATCGCTCGTAGCCGCTCCCGTGAAGTACCCACCAATCAGCAGCGACTGCAAATTCTGATAAGCGCTCGAGTATGAAACAGGAGAAGTGGGCCCGTCTCCGATCGTCGCGTTCCAGTAGTACCACCACAATCCGTAAGCTCCGTTCGACTCATGCAGAATCTGCCATCGCGCCAACTGCCCCGCACAATCCGATTCCGAAAACGGTCCGCCCGTGATGTTCAGCGTGAGCCCGCTCGCCGAAGGTGTAGTCGAATCCGTAGTAGCAACTCCATTCGCCGTGCTATATCCGCTGCCGATCGCCTGAATCTGCACCCACGTCACGGTCGTCCCGGAAACCTGAACCACAGCGCCGATGCCGCCAACTCCTCCCACCTGATTGATCGTGAAGAAGTCCCCGAGCTTGTATCCCGTCCCGCCGCTGTTCACCGTCAGAGCCGCCAGGCTCCCGCTCACCGGGCATGCAAACGACGACGTGCTGAAGTTCGTCTCCGTATCCACATACGGAGCCATGTTCCATCCCACCGTTCCGTTCTGTGCCGTCCGGAACGCATTAATCTGGCCGCTCCACGCCTGCTCCGGACTCTTCGCGGAATTCGACGACGTGTACGTGTGCCAATCCACGATGTCCGAAATCCATCCGTGCGAATTCTCGTAATTCATCCACGTCTGTAAATCCGCTGCATGCCCCGACGTCGCACTTGGCATCATCAACACCGCACCCGGCACATTCGCCCGAATGATCGCTGCCGCCGGCGCCACCAGTTGATACATCTGCGCCATCGTTCCGGTCCAGTGAATCGCCAGCGTCCACTCGTTCGACAGTTGATAAACCTTGATCAGGTCCTTCACACAATTCGCGCCATGACAGTACTGCACGAACTTCGTCACAAAGGCGTTAAATGACGCACTCCCCGTTGCTCCCAAATCTTCCGGTGGATCGGTACACGCATTCGCCCCGTACACCCCAATGTTTCCGCACGTCGACGTGTTGATCACATCCCAGATCGGAGTGGTCGTGAACTGCTCCACTCCGATCTCGCCAGGATGCGCTGCCAGCAAATCCAGGTAATTGTCCAGATACGTCGAAGCCCAGTCCGAATCACTCGTCGGCTGAAGCGCCGCCCAGAACGTCTTCGCATCATGTAACCGCAGCACCTTCGGCATCGCTGTACTCGTCGGCCATACGAGATATGGTGGTGGCGCACTATTCCCGCAGTTGTTCGCTCCCAAGCCGCACTGCGCGCCAAAGTGCGAGGCCTGAATCGTCTGTGTTGGCACATTCACGGCATAAGAAGAAACCGCCGTGTCAGCCCCACCGCTCGTCCCCGATATCAGTTTCAACGTTGCGGACTTCGCCAGCGTGATGTATCCCGGATTCGGTTTCCCCGTCAGCGTTGGCTGTAGCGCCATCCCGTTCGCGCAGGTCTCCCCATCTTCATTCGTCGTTGGAGTCGATCCATCCAGCGTGAAGCACATCACCGTCGGCCCGCTGTTCGGATTCGTAACCGTCGCTTCAATCCCTCCCAGCAGTCCGTTTGCAAACGTCGCCAATGGACTCATATTCGCCGGCGATCCGATCAAGGTGTTCCCCAATCCCGATCCAGTCCCATATCTCTGCGAAAGATATGCACTCGCCCCGATGTCCCACGCCCCAAGACCCGATCGATCCGTCCCGTTTATATCGCGGGTATACGAAGTGGCCGTCCCACGCCCGACAGTCGGTGAGTTTGCCCCTGCTACTGCGAAACTCACCGCTGCGCCTGTCGGATTCTGCACATACCGCGTCGTCCCGCTCATCCCGACACCTGCGGTGATCGCGCTCGCCAACGAAGTATTCGTCATCCAGACGCCACCGTTCGCCATCACCGCGTCCAGCAGATATCCCAACTCGGTGTTACTGATATCCGGCGTGCCGTCGCTCCGCGAGTTGTAATGCGTGAAGAACCCATAGGGCACACCCCACGCTGATGCCCGAAACACCAGGCTCGCCACCATTTGGTTCACCTGCGCCTGGCTCATCCCATAAATTGCGATCGCTCCGAGGCTAGTAATGTTCTGAACGTTCACTCCATTCGAGTAAACCGAATTGGCCGTGCCCGCTGTATTGTCCTGTCCCTTCATCGCCAGGCTGCCGCGTGCTGCTGTGTATCCTGCCGCCACCGCATCCGACTCCGTCGAAGGATCCTCAATACCGTCGGGATAGACGTAGAAGCCTTCACTGAGGCCCGGTACATTCGTCTGTAGCGCGATCTTCGACGACGTCATCTCATCCGGCACCAGCTTCGTCTGGTCGTAGAGTAATGCGAACGCGCTCGTCTTGATGTCTTGGCTCGAAACGCTCAACAGATTCGTCGTCTTCGTATTCGGGCGAGCAATCGGCGAACTCGGATCACTCACCGCATAGTGCGCCAGTCCGGCCAGATAACCCCGTAGCCCCTGCCGCGTGTTATATGGAGCAGCCGTGAGATCGATCCCACTGATGTTGTCTCCAGACGCTCCGGTCACGACGGTGCTAAGAACGTTCCCTGAGATTGTCAAAGTCGCTGCCGTCCCGGGCCCGGTGTACTGAATGTTGAGCGCAGCTGCGTTCAGATACGGCGGCGAGCACGGCGCCGTCCCGCACGGATTCAGATTCGTCGTGTAGTACTGATGCGACCACGAATGCGAATCGATCTCGTTCCCACTCGCATACCAGTTATTCACGCTCGCCCAGTCCACCGGGTACGACGGCACCACCGCAGCATTGAACTTCAGCGCACGCGAGCTGAACATCGACAAAAAACTATTGATGTACGCCTCAGTTCCCGGTGCCGATCCCACATCGTCCACCGTGAACGAAAATCGAGCGGGGTACCGATTGAAATTCATCACAACCGGCGCGCTCGACGACGAAACATTCCCGTTCCCCGCAATGCCTCCAGCCACATCCAGCGCCGCAAACTGCGCGATGTTGTTCCCATAAAAATGCGAGTAAGAGTAAGTCGCGTGTCCCGAGTTGTCCTTGAGTCCCGCATCACGGTTCGCATATCCACGGCAGTTCATTACCGTCACAGCCGCCGCAGCGTCCACATGAAATCCGTCGTAGTTCAAGTGCGCGTCATCATTAAAGAATTGAATAGAAGACGCATTCGCCGCGTTGACGTAGAAGCCGTGAGGCGTCGTGCCATACGGCACCATCCCATCGGACTCCATATTCGCAAACACCAGGTTGTCCGACGTTCCCGAGACGCTCACTCCCATGTAGTCAAAATTCATGACCTTGATGTGCTGAAATACCAGCCAGCTTTTGTCGGCGACCGAAATCACAGCCAGCCCTGACGCCTGCCCCACAACCGCCGTGATCGTGCTGTAGTACGCAGACGGCAGCGTTCCATTTGGCGAGTAAACATAAAGCGTCGGATAGACAACGCAAAAATCGCCAGGCCCGGCAATCACTCCAGCTGTCGAACATCCCGGATTCGGCGCCCGCTTTCTTCCCCAGAAATTTCCGACCTGCAAGTTATTAATCTGCGGAGAGCCAATCGCCGTGCTCAGCGAAGTCGTGTAGATGTTTCCGGAATTGTGTGTCCAGGTCGCCCCCGACAAATTGATGACCGGCGTCAACACAGGCACCGCGCCCGATCCATACGCGTCGAACGTGATCGGACTCCCCGTTGTCCCTGACGCCGCCGGAATCAACTGCTCATTCCAGACATCGCCGCGCTTGAGAAGCGCCGTGTCACCAGCCGCCAGCGCCAACCCATTCACCTTCGCCAGCGTCTGGAAAGGCTGTGCCATTGTCCCCGGATTCGCATCGTTCCCACTACTCGCACTCACGTAATAAGTAGTGGCCAGGCACCAACCGCTCAGCCCAAGAATCAGCAATGCAAAGATAGAAATCGTCTTTTTCATAGGCAAAACAAAACCCCGATCGCAATCGGGGTCGATTCAATCTCTTAGATCTGTCATCCTGAGCGAAGCAGGCGAGCCCAAACTCGCCCGCGCAGCCGAAGGATCCCTATCGTCCGGCAATCTGCTAAGAATGGGTGCCCCATTTCTCGCGCGCTTTTTGCGCGAGAAGCGGGGATCTTGACTTCCCCCGTGTTCCTCTGTGCCCTCTGTAGTGAGCGCCCTTCGCCCGCTACTTCACAACCAAAGCCGGCACATTAGCCCCCCAACTCCACACATCGCCCGGAGCCGTGAAGCCAACCAATGCGCCTCCCGAGGTCGTTCCCGCAGTCGCAGCATTCTGGAACGTAATGTCCCCCGAACTCCCACCACTGCTAATCGCCGCGCACGATGACGCGCAATTCGTCGTGAGCACCACGTAGTACTTGCCCGGCTGCAGTGTCTTCGTTCCCTGCGTCCAGTTCTTCGTGTACGTACCGGTACTCGGCGAGAATGATGTCCCTGCTGTCGCACCAATATCCACGATGATCTGGCCCTGGCTATATGCCCCACCATTGCAGTTAGGCTGTCCGCACGCTATCCCGATGTCGTACATATTTCCAGAATTGTCGGTCGTCGAGACGTAGTACGCCACGCTCGACGTCAACAGCGGATACGTCAGCATCACGCCCCACATCTTCACCACGTTCACTGCAAACGTCGCCGATCCTCCACCGCGCACCGCAGTGATCCACGGCACCGGATACGGCCCCGCCAGCACTCCGCTATCGGTTGTACTAGCGAACCCGTTCGCCTTCACGTAGTCGCCGGTCGCCAGGCTTCCCGCCGGACTTACTGCTGCCACCGTGTTCGGGAAAGATGTCATATTCGCCGCGCTCAGCGCTGGCGCATTCTTCAGCGCCGGAGCCTGCGCCGCTGATCCCGTTCCCGTAGACGTTAGCACTTGATCCGTAGCCGCCGTGTTCCCCGCGAGCATCGCCGTCGCTCCCGCGCCACTCTGATATGGGATCGACCCCGCCGCACCACCACCAACATTCGTAGCGGATGCTGCACTTCCTGTCGTGTTCTGATTCAGGGTAGGAACGTCAGCCGCGGTGATCGCCCGGAAACCAGGCGCGCCCGCACTTCCGCTCGGTGCTGCAAAGAACGTATTCGCCCCCTGGCTCGGCAACGTTGGTACTGGCTCCGTCACTGTCCCCGTAAACGTCGGACTCGCGCTCGGCGCCGCTCCTGTAATCTGCGACACCGTGTAGTCCCCGCTCTGGGCCGTAATCGATCCTGTTCTTCCAAAGACCGACGGAATTGCATCGGAGGCTGCCGTCAAGACCTTGCTCGGACTCCCCGCATTCGCCGAGATGTAGAAGTTCCCATCGTTCGAAACGCCAAGTGCCGAGGTCCCCCCCGGCGCACTGCCCATCGGAGAAGAGGACGACGGCGTCGTAATTTCCCACGGTCCCGTCAGCACCAGTTGTCCGCCCACCGTCAAATTTCCGCTGAACGTCCCGCTGTTCGCCGCAAGTCCACCGCTCCCCGAATAGTTCAACGTCGTTCCGTTATCGGCCAGCAACACATCTCCGCTCACTGCCGCGCCGTTGCTTGAGTACACTGCCAGCTGCGACGCAATGCCACTATTGACGCTGCCCGATCCCGTTCCTCCACCGCTGCCGCAATCTGATCCCGTACCCGAAACCACTCCGCTCGCATTGACGTGCAAACATTGCGTCGATCCCGTGACGGGCAATGACACGATTCCCGTAAAGGTCGGCGACGTCGCCGGAGCCTTCGCGTTCAGCTGCGCTTGCACCGACGAAGTAGCATCCAGATAACTCAGCGTCGTTGGACTTATCCCATCGACAGTCTTATTAGTAAGTGACTGTATATCGGACACGCCCACAATCGCGCTCGAGGGTGCCGCCAAGGACCCAGCCCAACTCGATGACCCGCCATACACCGCGATGCCCGCCGAGCCGGGCCAGGTCATGCTTCCGCCGCTGCCGCCTCCGCATCCGGTACAACTGCCAGTTACCGTCAGATTCCCATTGATCGTCACCGGCACATTGAACGTCTTTCCAGTTGCCGTGAGGCGTTCTTTGTAGCTCGCGTTGTCAAATACCGATCCGATGTACTCTGAGATGGCCACTGGTGCACGCAATCCAAGCTGCGCATTGATCGCCGCAACCCCGCCGTTCTGATCGAATCCAATAGCCGTATCCGTCGCCAATGCACTCGGCCGGTAGCCCGGTGTGGCCAGCGTCAGAAACGGATTGCTGTACGCCAGCGTCACCATGTCCGTCTGCCCCAGCGATGCCGTATTCAGGAACCCATACAGCCCCGTCACTCCTGAAGTGGCCGCACCCGACGCCGGCCCGGCTTGCTTCAGCACAGCACCTACCGACGGATTCCCATTCCCTGACGATTCTCCTTCCCGAAATGATGCCCAGTACGGCGTGTAACTGCCCCCGCTGCCCGGAACCGAGTGGTTGCAGTAGATGGCTGGCAAATATGTGGTCGCGATGATTCCACTCGCTTGGCCGCAATCATTGATGTGCAACTTCGCCGCATTCCCCAGCACAACCGCCCCAGGCCAGAAATTAACTTTCATCGCATTCTGTGCAATCGGCACCGTATAACTGCTCGCGCCCGTCTGTGGATCAACATTCGTACAAATTCCCGCCGTTGAGCATGTCCCGCTGATCCCGGTCGCAATCGCGTAGGAGCCAGTTCCGTTCGGAGGAATCGCGTTCGTCCCCACCGTCCGTAGCTCGTCATAAGTAACGGTCCCAAGGCCGTCAAGGCTAGGCTCTGGCCAATAAGTCGTGCAGTTTCCCGTCCCACTGGTCAGGCAATTGCCGATGTAGAACATCCCTAGCACACCTCGCGCCGAGGTATGCACGACCACGTAGTAGTTATTCTGTTGAGATCCTGAGTTAGCGGCCGGAAAGTTAGGGAACTGTCCCCCTATCGGATCGTCTCCGAGATAGGTGACGTCACTGTTTGTGACGATCCCGACATTCGCCCCAATCGTTCCCGGATAGACGGGATTGTTGCAAGACCCGGAGGACTCCTCATAGGTCCCACCAATCATCAGGTTCTGCATGCCTCCCGCATAGTAAATGCCATACTGATTGAACCCCTGCACTACGCTGTTCATCACATGTAGGGTATTTCCAGATGCGTAACGGATTCCGTTGCCCCCGCATTGCATGCTCGATTCCAGATGGTCGATGTTCACCACCGGCGCAGCGCCTTGATCTCCTCGCGCATACAGCAGTGCCCCGCAGAAATTCGCCGTACATCGAATTACTCCGCCAGTGCCTTCATTCGTCAGTCCGTCCAGTTTGAACGACTGATCGTTCCCGATCACGATCCCCCAGTGAAAGTACTGGTTGCTGCCCGGCCCGATCTTTATGTCCCGAACCGTGACATGATCTGAGATGTCTTCGATCGCTGCATTCTCAATCGCCGCCCATCCATACGACGGAGTCGCCGCAAAAGTTGCATTTCCGACGGCGTAAGTGAACTGGTTCGACGCCGTAGCCGTAATCTTGAACCGTCCTTCTTGCGTGACGCTGGCATTCGAATAGAACAAAATGATGTAATCGCCACTTACAAAAGGATGGCTCGTCGACGTAGTAATCGTGTAAGTTCCACTCGCCGCCGCTACTGATGCGATCTGTACGCCATCGATGTTCAGTCCTGGCACAAACTCGATCCCGGAGATTGTGTTGTACAATCCGCTTGTCCCAAGATAATTTCCGTCAATCAGGCAGGCAGTCCGGGTAAAGCACTGCACCATGGCGCCGTATCCACTAAGCAGTGATTTTCTTGTATTTAGAAACACCGTCGAGTAGACCGTGTAATTCGGCGTGGAACCCGAAGCCGGAAGCAGGACAATGGTCGCGTGTTGCGGGCCCGCATCATTGATCGCCTCTTGAATTCCGGACGATGCCGACCCCACCGTATATCCCGCCGCGTGGGCGTAGGCAGTAGTCACCGTGATCGTGCCGTTGCCGCTCCCTGCTGCGCACGTTCCGCCCGTGACCGGCACCGCTTCTGGTGTCCCTTGCCCGGCAATATAGACCACAAACTGCGCAATCGTATTATTTGATGTATCAATCCCTAGTGGGCACGGGTTCAAATGAATTGTGTTGCTGCCTGGCGTACCCAAGTTGTCCGTCGGCGACTGCAGCCAATTCCAGCTTGAAGTCACGTAACGCGCATTCGCCAGGTTATTCGTCGAAAACTGTGTCCCGGCCGGTTGAACGACGTTCTGGCTGGCTGCCGGACTCGTCGAAACATTACCTGTGCCTCCGCCGCTGCCGCATGCTCCCCACGTTCCATTTCCTAACAGGCACGTTCCCGCGTTCGCCGTCCCCGATCCCAACTCACTTGCCGGCACAAGCCCAGCAACCAAGTCCGCCTTCGTAGCGAACGCCGTATCCACATACTGCTTGGGCACAGCTTGCAAAGGTGCCGAGGGGTTCCCCGAAAGCGTAATTGGTCCCGACATTGTTCCACCGGCGGTCGACAAGTAATTGCCCGCTCCCACATTGGCCACCGACGAATCAACGTACGATTTATTGGCAACCTGCCCGTCACCAGTTGGCGTCGGAACATTCGGGGCGCTCGCAAAAGTTTTGATACCGCCAATGATTTCTTGGCCGTTGAGATGCACCACAGAGCTATCGTCTGCCTTTGCTGCCAGAGCCGAATTTACGTATTGCATCGACACAGGCTGCCCCGCCAGGCCCGATCCCGGTGACACCCGCACCGTCGCGAGGTTGGCCGGCGAAGTCGTTGGTACCACCCACGTCTCTGTTCGGACCTGTCCAGGCCCGAGCTGATAGACGACTGTGTAATACACCCCAATAGGCGTTGCGCCTGCATTTGGAACCAACGCAACGCTCAACGCGCCATTCACTCCCAAATTCACGCTGACGTTCCCAGACGCGACCGCCGTTCCATCAGCCGTGACAAACGCTGGCCACGTGATGATCAATGTCCCACTGGCGGCGCTTCCATCAGCCATGTACACCGTATCCGCCACGGTTGTCGTCGTAGCGTTGTCTTGCGGCGCACTTCCGTGAACCGAAATCCGGAAGCCGAAAGTCGTCATCATGAAAACCAGCGCCCAATAAAAAAGCCGCCCCATTGGGCGGCGGCCCGCGTCACGCATCGTTCTCCTCCCTCAAGCTCTCGTTACTGTGGAACTTTCCCTGGCGCCGGCATGTCGCGCCACTACTGTCCTCCGCGCAATGCCACAACACTCTCGCGTGGTGAAAAGATTTCCTTAGTGGTCCTTAGTGTCCTTGGTGGTTAAAGCTTTCTGCTGTTCTCTGTGTAACCTGTGATCTCTGCGGTGAGAGCTCTTAGTGTCCATCCAGAAACTTCTCCACGCTCTGTACATACACGTCCGCAAAATCCACCACCGGACGCCTCTGCTGAATCAATTCCATCGCGTCGTCCAGGCTCCAGCCCATCGAGCACAGCAACGCCAGTGACATCATCGGCGCGCGATGCACGCCCGCCGCGCAATGGATGAACACCTTCGCATCATCCTGATCCAGCGCCCGCTCCGCAAACTCCACGCCGCGCCGGAACAGTTCCGGCGGCTTCGGCTCAAAATCATCATCGGTCGGATTCCACAGCACTTCAACTCCTGCAGGACGCCCAAGCGGCGTGTCATCAAACTCGATCTGCATGTCGATCACATGCGTGATCCCCGCAGCCGCCACCGTTGCCATGTTGTCCGCAGTCCAAATCCCGCCACCCACTGCGACCCGGTCCGTTAACCACGTAATATCCATTCCGTTCCTGTGAAAACGCCTCGAAGTCTCTCTGATTCTCTGCGCGCTTGCCTGCTTCGCTGAACCTCACTCGACGATTTCCCTGTGTGCCTCTGTGATCCCTGTGGTGAATGCTCATCGGGACCCCCCACCTAGATCGCAATTGGCATCTCGCGCCTACCTCATTCTAAAGGAATGCAACCGTAGCGCCGGCGGCATCAACGTGCAGGGTGCCCCACCCTTCTCGCGCCGTTTGCGAGAGGGTGGGGATTTTGACTTACCCTGTGGCCCTCTGTCGTCTCTGTTGTAGAGGTTTTGCTGTCAGCTCCTACTCGGCCGGCACCAATTCCTTCTGTGCCTCGGAAGCGCCATGCTTCTCCTCATCCTCCGGCAGTGGAAATCTCGGCGGAATCACTATGTCCTCGCCCTTCTCATACAGATCATGGATCACCGGGTCCAACGGCACGCCGAGTTTGTTCAGGAGCGTCGCCGCCAACGATTCTTCTTTTTCCGGCGGGATGCTTCCGTCCGTCGAAAGGGGATATACCCCGGCCATTTCCAACAGATATCGAGTGGGCGCCAGTTCTCCGTGCGATGCCTTTTCCACCACCGCTTTCGTAATCTGTTTGGCGCGTGCTTTTACAATTCCGGCGATATCCTGTCGTACTTTCACCGGATCCAGCTGTTTCCCTATTTCTCGTTTCTTCGACGGCTTCTTGACCTTCTTGCTCGTTGTTTTCTTCTTTGCCTTTTTCTTGATCATTGCCCAACACTCACGTATAAGATTTTTGCTCTCCCCCAAAAACGGAAGGCGCACCTTTCGGCGCGCCTTCTACAGGAGGTTTATTTTTTCTCACTCTCTAAATCCAGAATATCAAATCGAAAAGGGTATTTGTAACATGATTTACAAATTTATATTTGCCCTAGTTACTGTTACTTACAAGAAAAACGTCCAATTTACCCCCTTGACAAGATTTTTCTTGGCCTGAACTCAAGTCGCTCAAGTAAGCCAACCCGCAGCAGGATGCTCCCCAACGTATCCAGGGCGTCCAGCAATGTCCGATGCAGTGTCATCCGCGCACATCCCAACAAATGCGCCGCCTCCTCGTGGCTGTACTCCTGCAACACAACACGCCCTATCACCTTCCGCGAAAAATCATCCAGTCGATTCAGGCACGATTCCATGTCGTGCACAAAAATTACTCGATCTTCAAACGTTATGGACGTAAATCGCGTCACTTTCGCCCGGAAGAACTCTCTCCCCAGCAATGATGGCAGCCTCCCAGTCTCCATCGAATATCGCATATAACGCCGCAGCATCCATACCGTCCTGCCACGGTAAGTCGCCCGCCGCCGCTCTTCCTCAAGAACGTCGTATTCGCTCTCCTTTTTGTCACCTGGATCGTCAATTGCAAGTTCCGCGGGAGTGCATGGCTCGGTATCTGTCTCTACATCGGGCATTGATAGAAAACCAGCCGCAATCTCTTCAAAGGTTTGGGATTCCTGGCTTTTCCGCCCGGGAAATGAATGTGCAGCAAGCTCATTGTTGGTGGGAGACAACCTGCTCTTCCGCACCCTAACTTCATCACAGGACAGCGGAACATTTTTCTCAGCCTCAGCACATATGGTCAAAGTCATCTCGCTCATGCCACACCTCCAACCGCTTCCAGATCCAGTTCTGCTTCTTGAATACTTTTCCTGATGTTGTCCGCGATCGTGCTCTCCTGTTTCGGCAGTTGTACCCTTCCCGCTCTTTTCTTCGGAACAGGCAGGTCGGCCACCTTCACTTCGCATGCCGCGCAGTACACGCCCATGCCTGCCTCGCGAACCCACAGCGCCCCGCAGTGCTCGCAATACTTCAACTCCACCTTGGAACCTTTACCGTCACTTCGTTGATTCCTGCTCATCACTTCTCCTTATGAAATCTGAATTAAGAAATTCGCTCTTAGCTCATAGCTCGCATAGCGCAAAAAAGCCCTGCGTTGATCCGCGCAACCTTCCTCGGACCGAACGCAGGGCTTCGTTTCTCTTACGATGACCTGCTTGAGCTATTTAATTGACTTGACCATTAACCTGGATCAATGACCACCCGGATTATGTTTGCCTTCCTCCTCGTCTTCACAGTTATTGGGCAATCTCGTCGTCTGGTCCCGCACGTTGCCGGAAATATCCTTCCTCGTAGCCCGACTTGAGCACGCGCCCATTCACCATCACTACGCTCACCTTCCCTGTGAAGCGAAGCGATAACAGTAAGCGCTCCATGGATGCCGAAAGCACTTCGGCCGCCTTGACCTTCCGCCTAAATTCACCAAACTCCTTCTCTTCCCTGAAGTTATCTGATTGACTCATCATGGCTTTTTCCATGGAGCATTTCTGGGTCCGTCAGATGTCGCGATCCTAAAGCTGGTAATTTTCTCAGTCAAGGTTGACTGAACATTGACGGCCTGTGGAAATCTTTTTGCCCCCTAACTCCTATTGTTTCCTTGCTGAAACAGACATCCTGTTTCAGCAAAATATTTTGGTCACACATCCACTTCTATCATTTCCCGTTTTTTGCATAACTCGAACCCCACCTCTTTTACGATGATTTGCAGCTGTCGATAAATCTCAGTACCTGCTGTCTCCCCTGATTCAACCCGCGCCTCATAACCCGATGTATACTCCGCCCATGAAGTTCAAAGTACTGCAAGAGAACCTCCGTAAAATCCTCTGGCAGCGCATCGAAGTAGGTGAATTAACCGGACTCCGGCTTGCCCACCAAACAGGATTTAAACAAGCTCACATCTCAAACTTCCTCAATCGCAAGCGCGGACTCAGCCTCGAGGGCATGGACAAGGTCCTCCAGGTCCAGCACCTCTCCGTGCTCGATCTCCTCGATCCCAGCGAGGTCAACAAGCGTGCCTCCATTCTGCCCCCCAGCCCCGATGACTTCGAAAACATAGTCCTTGCTGATCCCCTCGTTGCCTCCACCGAGCCTCTTATCCTCAGCATGCACGTGAAGGACATCCTGAAGTTCAAGAAATCGTTCCTGCACCGCATCCGGCCTGACCCTGACGGCGACCGTCCCGACTGGCAGCGTTTCGTCCTGATCAGGGTCGACGCGCACGAAGCCTTGGCGATGCATTCCCGTCTTCAGCCCGGAGCCGCGCTCCTCATCGACCGCCATTACACCTCATTACGGCCCTATCGCAAGGGAGAATTAAATATGTACGCTGTTCTGAAAAACGATCTTTGCGCGGTCCGTTACGTCGAATTCGCCGGAACTCACCTTATTCTTCGGCCGCACAATCAATCCTGCCCGGTCGAACTCCTTTCCCTCGCGGAAGGAAAAAAAGCAGCGGACTACCTCGTCGGTCGCATCTGCCACGTCAGTTGCGAAGCATGATCAAGAACTTTTGAGACATCGCAATGAATGGGTGCCCCATTTCTCGCGCGCCGTTTGCGAGAGAAGTGAGGACTTTGATTTTTCTGAAAGAAAAGCCCGCAAAAGAAAATGAAGAGACGCGACCTTCAGTAGCCGAAGGTTTCCCCTGGGTCTCCCTCTGTGGTGAAAGTTTTTTTATTCTAGGAAATGGCGGCCTGAATCGGTTCCATGCCACTTTCTTCAGCCGAACCGTTGGGCTGAATCAAAGGAATAGTCACGAAGACGCCTGTGCCCCCGCCATTGGAATGAATTCGCAACTCGCCGCCGAACTGGCGCAGTCTCTCGCGCATTGCGCGGATGCCTAGCCCGGATGTGCCGGACTGAATTTCGGCAAGCTTTTCCGCCGGTATCCCTTTGCCGCGATCTTCAATTTCCACCGTGACCGCCTCCGGCGCGCGCCGGAGGCGGATACTCGCTGTCTTGCTTCCCGAATGACGATGAATATTGGTCATCGATTCCTGCACCAGCCGGAAAACCAGCAGTTCCATCTCGCGCGACAGCCTTCCGAAGTCCTTCGCCAAATCGAATTCGATTCCCATCCCGCTGCGCTGCGTCACGCCTTGGATGTACCAGCTGAGCGCCGAAAATAGTCCGGTTTCATCCAGCAGCGGCGGATGCAGAAGATACGTCGTGGTTCGCAATTCCCGGTGCAGCATGTCCACGAGTTTCTGCGCCTCCTCGACTCGAGTCAGCAACTCAGGCGCAACCGCGCGAACGCCTTCGGATTTCGCCTGTTCCGCCAGATTCGCCAGGTCGAGACCGATGGCGGTGAGAATCTGTCCAGAGCTGTCATGCAGGTCGCGCGCAATGCGCCGCCGTTCTTCATCTTGCACCTGCAATAGTCGTCCCGAAAGAATTCGCAGCTCTTCTGACGCGCGCATCAAGTCTTCGCTGCGCTCGCTTAGTTCGTGGGTTCGAGCCTGTACCTGCTGTTCCAGGCTGGCTGCGAGATCGCGGTAACGGGCTTCGCTTGCCTTCTGCGCTTCCTCCGCCTTTTTGCGCGCCGTAATGTCCTGCGTGATGCCGTCAAAGCGCACGGGCTTGCCGGATTCGTCGTAGAACGTGCGGCCGTTCGCGCGAATCCATCGCTGACGCCCATCTGGTGCCATCGTGCGGTACTCCACGTCATATTGCTCGTTATTCGTGATCGAATTCTCGATCGCCCGCCGCGTTGGCTCGCGATCATCCGGATGCAACAGGGAATAGAAGATTTCCATCGTAACCGGGGAATCGTCCGGGGGTAGCCAGAAGTGACGCTTTACTCGCTTGTCCCAAATAACCTTATCGAAGGGGAGATCGCAGAACCAGAACCCCACGTCCGAGCCTTCCGACACAAACTCCGCGCGCTCCCGCTGCCGTAGCAGCGCGTCTTCGATATTCCGCATCTCCGTGGAATCGAAGTAATAGCAAACCACGCCGTATCGCCCATCCGGCAGTACTATGCGGTGCGTCTCCCACTCATACGCTTTTACATCGCCAAGGTCTTTCCGATGATTCCTGAAGCGTTCTGAGTAGAACGGCTCGCCCGTCTCAAGCGTGTGCCGGAAGATGGTGATGATTTCGGACGCAAGAGGTTCCGGCCACAGAATCCTCATGATCTCGCCAAAGTCGCGCCCGTCGAGCGGAACTACATTGCGGAATGCCTCCGTTCGCGAGCCCGGATCCGTCAGCGCAAGGCGAAACTGGGAATCGATGACATAGACGCCATAGGGCGCATTCTCCACCAGCTTTGCGAACGCCTCCCGGGTCTGATGCCGTTGCGTATCGGCAATCTTTCGTTCGGTAATGTCCTGCACCGTTCCCGCAAAGGCGACAACCTGCTGGCTATCACATTCAGTTTCTGTCGTGCCGCGGCTCTCGATCCATCGCACCGAGCCATCGGGTTGTATCACCCGATATTCGTTGAAATAGTCGGTGAGACTACCCGACTCTAATGCTGCGCGGAATTTCGCGTTCGCTGCTTCGCGATCTTCGGGATGCATGCAGGCCTGTACCATCGCCGGCGATCCTGAATTGACACCAAGGCCAAAGATATTCTTGAACGTATCGTCCCACTTGGACGTCTTTGTGGCCAGGTCATAGCGCCAGCAGCCCATCTTCGCGGCGTCTAACGCCACCTGTCGTTGTCGCGCGAGCTTCTCGTTCTCCGCCTGAGCGACCCTCAGGTCCGTCACGTCGAACGAAGAGCACGTCAGCCCGATGATGTCGCCCTTCGCATTCCTCTGCGGATCGATATTGACGTGGTAGTAACGCCGTGTGCCAGCCATCATGATGGCAAATTCACCCTGATAAGGCTTCCCAGTCCGCAGCACTTCGCGCTTGATCTCCATGCTCCGTGCGGCATCTTCCGGTTCCAGCAGATCAGCGTCGGTTCTGCCGAGAATCTCCGTGTCCTCGTGCAGGCCAACCGGGTTGTACACCCAGGTGAAGCGCAAATCCGTGTCTTGATTGAAGACGGTCATGGGCGTGCCACGTAGCGCTGATGTGAAGCGTTCTGTACTGGTGCGCAGTTGCTCTGCAATCTCCTTGCGGTCGGTGATGTCGCGTACCGTGCCTGATGCGCTGATTGCTTTCCGCGTTTTTCCTTCGCCCGCGAATTCCGCCGCTCCGTATGCTTCCAGCCACCGCTCGCTTCCATCCGGTCGGATAATCCTGTACTCAGTGATGTAGGCCCGCGGATTGGCGGGATCCAGTGCCGCTCCCAGCTTCGTTCGCACCATCTCCAGGTCGTCAGGATGAATGAGCTTCAGAACGTCCTCACTCGGGCCTGAAAGTGTAGACATGCCGCAAATGTCGCGGAACGTCTCATCCCAGTTGCCGGTCTTCTTGGGGGGATCGTAATGCCACCAGCCCATGTGGACGGCATCGAGTGCGAGTTGCCGCTGCTTCGCGAGTTTCTCCCTCTCGGCTTCCTTGCGCTTGCTTTCCGTCAAGTCAAAAGAGGCACACGTTACACCGATGATCTTGTTCTTTGCATCGCGCTGCGGTTCGATGGTGACGTGGTACGTGCGAGTCTTGCCCAGCGCGTAGGTCTCCACCTCACCCTGATAAATCTTCCCGCTGCTTATTACCTCGCGCTTGATGGCTTCCATCTTTGCCGCGTCTTCCGCGCGCTCAAAGACTTCACGGTCGCGTTTGCCAATGAAATCGACCGGGCTGTACCCCGGAGATGGGTTGTAAATCCACTTGTATCGAAGATCGAGGTCCTGGTTGAAAACTGTGATGGGCGTATTGCGCAGCGCGACCCGGAAGCGTTCGTTCGCGGTGCGCAGCCTCTGTTCCATCACCTTGCGGTCGGTGATGTCCAGATAGGCGCCGATCGAGCCTCTCACGTTGCCAGATTCATCGAACAGGGGAACGGCGTGGCCATATTCAAAAATCGAACTGCCATCGGGAAATCGGATTTCCAGTTCTTTATCGCGAACTGCTTGTCCAGTTGCTGCCGCTTCTTGCAGCGGTATTTCCTCGGGCGGCAATTCGCGTCCGTTTTCCAGGATCACAACCTTGGGCCGTTCATCGTGCGGCGCCGACATGGACGTGTTCGAGCCGTGCGGCATCCGCATCAAGTCATACGCCGCGCGGTTCGAGGTGACTTTCTCGCATTTCCGGTCGTGGGAAATAAATGCGGCAGCGGGCATGGCCTCGAGGATTGCGGCAAGATTGTCGGCCTGCGCTTTTGTCTCGGTTCTGGCCCGGTTCAGTTCGTCCCCAGTTTTATTGAGTTCCGTAATGTCGAGAAATGCACCCACCGCGCCGCGAGATTCGCCCGAAGCACCCAATAGAGGTACGGCGTGGCCCAGCAGGTATACCGTCCTGCCATCCGGAAAGCGCACTTCGAATTTCTTTCCGCCGATTGCTTTACCTGTGGAAGCTGCCTTCTGTACGGGCAACTCCTCGGGCGCGAGCAAGCGTCCGTCTTCGCGCCACTCGAACTTGTAGCGTTCGCGTACCTCGGCGTCTGAGAGCGAAACGTTAGCGTTCTCCGGCAGCCCGAATACTTCCCGCGCCGCGCGCCCGGCCGTCATCGTGCGGCCTTCGCGGTCGCGGCTAAAAAATGTGATCGCCGGGATGGCATCGACCACGGTCGCCAGATTCTCCGCATAAGCCTTGGCTTCGGCGCGAGCGCTCCTCAGATCTTCTTCCGTCAGCTTGAGGGCGGTAATGTCAAAACCAGCTCCGCTCATGCGGACCGGCTTCCCATCCTTGTTGTAGTAGGCACGTCCGCGCGAGGCGATCCAGTGGATGCTGCCGTCAGGCCACACAGAACGCATTTCGGTGCTGTAGTGGTCGCCGGTTTCGAGCGCAACCTTGACCGCCTGATCAACCTTCTCGCGGTCCTCGGGATAGACCGCAGCGAGGAACCGCTCGTAAGTCATCTGGTAATCAAAGGGCAGGCCAAACATCTCGAGACACTCCGGCGACCACACGAGCTCGCCAGTCTCGATGTTCCAATCCCACACGCCGAAGCGCGCCGATTCCGCTGTGCGTGAAGAGCGCGCCTCAGATTGCTGGTTGTTTTTTGAACTTTTTCCCGGTTTGTCCATATACAGGGGACGGATTGGCGGACGCCATCCAATCGCCCCATTTCCCTGACATGTGCCGCAACCCGCCCGGCTCGAAACGTGCGCTGAAACCCCGAACTCGCGCACCTGTCCAACGTAACGAGAGTCTAAAGGGGGCACCTTTGGTGAGCACTACAGTGTTCGCTGTATGCCAGAGGGGAGACGAAACCGGGGACGAGGATGATTCTTATCATTCCGAAACGGCGAAGCCCGTGAGGAACCTGCTGCCTGCACGCAGCATCGACGCTGCCCGCCGACAGCAGTTTCCTCGGTTCTCGCTCCGCGAGTCGTCGGAATGACAAGGCAAGCCCGTTGCTCGGGAATGCTAGTGATCAGCGACTGACCACTGACCACTGACCACTGACCACTAGCCACTGACCACTGCTCTAGAAGTTGAACTTAATCGCTAACTGCACCTCGCGCGGACCGACCGACGTGTAGCTGATCTGGCCGAAGCTCGGATCGTCCACCGACGTGTTCGGAGTGCCAAACACGGGATGGTTCAACGCGTTCTGCGCTTCGATACGGAACTCCACGTTCATCTCCTCGCGGATCGCAAACTGCTTCGCAACTGAAAGATCCGTAGTGAATGACCACGGGCTGCGGATGCCGCCGTAGGCGCGCGGGGCGTTGCCCAGAGTGAAGTCCGGCGTACGCTGGAAGGCGTTGGTGTCAGCGAAATACTGGTCGACAATGTCGTGCGACGCTTTTGTCGGTTTGCCGACAAAGTTCGGACGCTGTCCGCCATAGGTCGGCAAAGATTCGCCATCAGCAAGCGTGAATGACAGAGGCCTGCCGTCGGCGATGCGCCAGATGCCGTTTGTCTTCCACCCACCAATGATCGCATCCGCCCAGCGCGGCATGTTGCCGCCGAAAGCCCGGTTGCGCCCAAACGGCAGATCGTAGCTGTAGCTGAACTGGATGACATGAGGAATGTCGAACGTCGAGAGGCTGCGCTCTTCCCAAGGTTTATTCGGATTCTGCAGGCTGGTGAAGCTGCCCAGCCACGTCACATTGTCGTCGGCGTTGGAAGAGTCGTCGATCGACTTCGACCACGTGTAGGTCGCCAGGAACTGCAAGCCGTTGGAGAAACGCTTCTCGGCGACCAATTGCAGCCCGTGATAGATCGAGCTGGCGATCATCTGAGCATCGGCCGAGACGCTCGTGAACTGCGGCCATGGCTCTAACAGCTGCGAGTACTGAACCTGCGGGCTCGACAAGGAGCTGTTCGGGTCCGTAATGACAGAGGCAAGGGGGTTGTCCACATAACTATTTACGCACGCAATGGAGAAATTCGCGCATGGATTGTTCGCGTCAGGACTGTCGATCGGCAGGTTCTCGATAAACGGGCCAAGGTGCATGAACCCGTAGCTGGTTCCGCTGAAAGGCAGATGCGTTCCTTTCTTGCCGATGTACTCCGCGTTGATCACGACGTTCCAGGGTAGTTGCCGCTCGACGCCAAGGCTCCAACTCTGCTCTTGCGGCGTCCGGTTTTGCGCGTACGTGTGCAATGGGCCGTTCGCGTCGAATCCCACGTCGTTCATGAGTCCGAGCGAACTTCCCAGCGGTTGAAGCAGTCCGTTTGGGAAGGGATCGCTCAGGTGCAGATACGGAGTGGCGCCGTCGTTCTGGTAGGTGGTGATGGCGCCTGTTGTTCGAGTGAAACCTGCCCTCCCAAACGGCACAACGCCTGTAACTCCAGAACGCGACTGGCCGTAATAAATGCCGTATCCGCCGCGGAGTACCATCTTGGGAGTGAACTGGAAGGCAAAGCCGAAGCGAGGCTGGATGTCGTGCCAATCGGTCACGTAGGTCTTGCGATTGTCCGGAGTGGCAAAGACCTCGCCGCCTTTCAGTTGCAGCGTGGCCGGTTGGCCGGTGACAGGATCAGTGTACGGAAGGCTGCCGCCAGCCAGCGGACTGGTTACAGTCGTATCGAAATAGTTCTGACGGTTGTAGCGATCGGTGCGCGGCAACGTCACGTCGTAGCGCAGGCCGAGGTTCAACGTGAGTTTCGGATTCGCCTTCCAGTTATCGAGGACGAAGAATCCGTATTGATAATTTGTCGTGGCCGGACGATTCTGTATTTCGTAACTGCCGTTACTCATCTTGCCCATCATGAAACTGGCCATCGAGTCGCCGCCGCAGGCGTCAATTCCGGTGTCGCCGTTGCCTGGGCAGGCCGCTGACCCGCCCGTATCGAAACCGAAGGTGCCCACCGGCGCTTCAGTTTGAAGGTAGTTCATCTGATGGATGCGGCCATCGAACCCGAACTTGATTTCATGCGGACCATGTACCTTGTCGAGCGTCGCGGAAAGCTGGCCGGTGTCCTGGCCGAGACGATAGTTGCCGTAGGGATCTGTTCCTATGTTCGTGTAGCCGGCGTTGAAGTATTGGCTGATGAACGTGGCCGGCACGCCTTTGAAGCCGTTGGTACCCAGATATGATGGGAATCCTAATTCGCCGAGCGGATCGTCCACGCCCTGCGGGTTGTAAGCGTCGATATGCGATGCGCCGCGCGTGAAGCCCAACGTCACGTTGAGCAACAAGGTTTGCGAGATCGTGTGCGTGTCATTGATCGCGAACAGGTGCGCCGTCGACCTGTTCGGGCCTCCCTGGCAGGGGTCGGTGAAGTTCTTGAAGCAGTTGAAAGATGAGCCGTGGCTCCACTGCTGTGAGTACTTCACGCTCATCAGGTTCTTGTCGGTCCAGCGGTGGTCGACCTTGATGTCAAACTGATCGTTGAAGCCTTGATTGGCTCCGGAAGCGATGAAGTTGTCGTAGATGTCGTTTCCCGCGATGTTGGGCTCAGGGAAATAGGTCATCATCTTCTGCGCCACGGGATCGATCAGGTTGCCTGGAACATTCGCTTTTATAGCATTCGGTACTTTCGGATTGCCAGGACTGGCGTATTTCGAAAGATCGTTGAAAGGGATGAAGCTATTGGCATTCGTCCGGACGGCGACGCCGTCGTTTGCGTCGTAGACGCGCTGGAAGGGATCCCACAGTTGGCCGGCGCCTGCACTGCAGAGCCCGGCGCTGTTGAATGTACCTCCATTGGCCGCGCAGACTTCGCCGAAGTCCCCGGCGCGCATGGCGTCGGTGGGGACGCCGGCTTGCGCGGTGCCGAGACCGTGTCGACGGAGTCCGTCATAGTCAAAGAAGAAGAAGGTTTTATTCTTGATGATAGGGCCGCCAATGGTGCCGCCGTAGTTGTTACGGCGTAACTCCGGGATAGGAACGCCGTAGTGGTTGTTGAACCAGTCGTTGGCATCGAGCGACTGATCGCGCACGAAGTCGTACACGCTGCCGTGGAACTTGTTCGTCCCGGAGCGCGTGATCATGTTAACGACGGATCCCCCGGAGAATCCATATTCGGCGCTGAAGTTCGTCTGCTCAACCTTGAATTCTTCGACGGCTTCCGGCGAGGGAAGATAGGTCGCTTGCGTGATGCCGCCATTCGGTTCGGAATTGGTGACGGACGCGCCATCAGACAGAATGTCGGCGGTCGAGCCGCGGCTGCCGTTGGAGACGAAATTCGTTCCCGTGCAATCTGCGCCGCACTGATCGTCCATCTCGGTGACGCCCGGAGCCAGCGAGGTGAGCGCAACCACGTTCCGATCGATCAGCGGTAGATCGTTGATGAACTTGCGGTTGACGACCTGGCCGGTCTCGGCGTCCTCGGTTTGAATCGCCTGGGCGCGCCCCTCGACTTGCACCGTCTGGCTCGCGCCGGCTACTTTCAGCGTGAGGTTCGTGGTCACGTTCTGATTGATGTCAACCTTGAAGGCCTGGCTCATCACCTTCTCAAAGCCCTTCACATCGGCCGACACAACGTAGGTTCCCGGCGGGATGGAACGAAACAGATAGCGGCCGTTATTGTCGGAAGTCGCGGTAAAGGAAAATCCCTTTTGCTGGTCCGTGAGCACCACGGAGGCGTTTGGCACCAGCGCCCCGGTGGGGTCAGACAACTCACCGCTGACAGTGCCGAAGTATGCCTGTGCACAAACCAGCGAAGGCAGAATGAGTGCGACGGCTACCAACAAGACGATGAACAGGGTGCGCGAGGAAGTAGGAGCGAGAACGGTGGACGGCATCGGACGCCTCCTTAATTTTGCCTGGTGAGACAGGCCGGGACGGTATTGGGCGTGCTTTATTGGACGCCGACATCGTACACAAAGCGGGGAATTCGCGCTAGTCCCAAACGCACGCGAGAAACGTTTTAATAGATAAAAATTCTTGAAGGTGGTTGGTGATTAGTGCTAGGCGAATTCGACGCTCGCTAGAGATTTATCACTCCGAGCGAAGTGAGGAATCTGCTTTTTGCACGCAGCATCGGTGCCGCCGGCAGACAGCGGATTCCTCCATCGTCGCTTCGCGACTGGTCGGAGTGACAAAAATATAGATAGGCGTTCCGAGATACGTCTAAACGTGCAGTGTCAGCGATGCTCTCCTGTTCGTACAATGTTCATGAAAGTTGCAGGAGGTTTTTTCATGTCGGAGCTTCGGCAGAACTTCATGACCAAGGAATGGGTGGTGATTGCGACGGAACGGGCGAAACGTCCCGACCAGATGGCTGCACATCGCGAGGCCAAGCCGGCTGTTTCGTTTTCAGAAAAGTGTCCGTTCTGTCCTGGGCACGAGACCCAGACGCCGCCTGAGATTCTGCGGCTCCATGACGGTGACAGCTGGAAGGCGCGCGTCATACCGAACAAATTTGCCGCGCTCTCTCCCGACACCAAGCCCGAGCGAGCCATCCGCCGTTCACGGCGCCGGATGGGTGGCTTTGGAGTTCACGACGTGATCGTAGAGACTCCCGATCATTCGCTCGCGATGGCCCAGATGCCGGATTCGCAGGTCGCCGATATTCTCCGCATTTACAAAACGCGATACGACCAGCTCAGCCTCGATCCACGCGTCGCGCAGGTGACGATCTTCAAGAATCACGGCGTCGATGCTGGAACGAGCCTGGAGCATCCGCACTCGCAGATGATTGCCACTCCCGTGATCTCGTACCAGGTGCGCCAGCGTTTTCAGGAAGCCATGCAGCACTTCGACGATTTCGGCTGTTGCATGTTTTGCCAGATCATCGAAGAAGAGCTGGAAGAGCAAAAGCGCGTCGTTCTGACCAGCGAGCACTTTGTCGCGATGGAGCTGTTCGCTTCGCCCGCGCCGTTCTGCACGCACATCTATCCGCGGCGGCACATGGCAAGTTTCGGCGACATCAGCTCGAAAGAAATCATCGATCTTGGTCGTGTCTTACGTACGGTACTGGCGAAACTCTACGTCGGTCTGGACAATCCGGACTTTAACTTCACGATTCGCACGGCGCCGGCGGAGTGCGTTGGTGTCCGCTACTTCCACTGGTATATGAGCGTGATTCCGCGGCTGACGCGTACAGCTGGCTTCGAACTCGGGTCGGGGATGTTCATCAACACCGTGATCCCGGAGGAAGCAGCCGAGTTCCTGCGGAAAGTGAAGGTGGAGACAGCTGTCGGCGTCAGCTAGCGCGCAAGGCTTTCACCACTGAGACACGGAGTAAACACTTTTGTCATTCCGAGCGGAGCGAGGAATCTGCTGTCTGCCGGCAGCGTCGATGGTGCAAGCAGACAGCAGGTTCCTCCTTCCGCGCTGCGCGCGTCGTCGGAATGACAAAGAGTGTTTTCAATTGATTTGCTCGGCGCCGAGATTTTTCTCAGTGACTCCGTGTCTCCGTGGTGAGGAAGAAGCTTTCAGATCCAGAAGTCGTGTTCGCTGGAGGTTTTCTGGCCCTGGCTGGCGCTAGCGGCCTTGCCGAGGCTGGGCTCGACGCGATTGCGTCCGGCGCGTTTGGCATAGTACATGGCGGCATCGGCGGCGTGCAGAACTTTTTCTGCGTCAGACGATGTTTCTCCGGTCGCCACGCCCGAGCTCAGCGTGACTTTCACGCTCGAGCCTCCCGCCATGATGCTGCACGAGGCGACGTGCAGGCGTACACGCTCGGCGAGTTCCCAGGTCTCAGCCGCGTCGCAGCCCGGAGCGATGATCAGAAATTCTTCTCCACCGTAGCGTCCAACGGAATCGTAGGGACGCACCATCGCCGCGATGCCACTAGCAATGATACGCAGCACGACGTCGCCGGCAGCGTGCCCGCGGCTGTCGTTGATAGCCTTGAAATGATCGACGTCGATCATGATCACGCCGACAGCCTGGCGGTCCCGCTCGGCGCGCAGCAACTCGCGCTGCAGGGTCTCGAGAATCACCTTGTGGTTCCACAATCCCGTCAAGCTGTCGTGAGAAGCTTCGCGGCGGAGCGCGTCCTTTGTCCGCAGAAGCCTGTGCTGGGTCACGAGTAGGCGCGCGCTCGAACAAATGAAGGAGAGACCGACTGCCAGCGCGGCCAGCGCCTCATGTTCGCGCGCGATTCGCAACGACATGAACAACACCGCCAGCGGATAGATCAGGTAAAACAGCTCGACATAAATGCGCTTTTCGCGTGGCTTGGGCTCAACTGAGAGTTCGGGCGCTTCGGCCTGCTTCCAGGCGTGCGCGAGGCCCATGGGAATCAGCAGCAGCGCGCTCCACAGAAGGTCGAACCATTGCCCGGTCCTCAGGCCTTGTCCCGGCCCATAGTAATAAAGAGCGTCGACACAGCCGGAAAGGGCCAGAAAAACTCCCATCGGTCCGAACAGCATACGGATATCGCGTGACCGCGTGACGATCGCCCGCAAGACGAACGACAAAGCGACCAGGCCGTAGCCCGCAAAATAGGGCGCCCACACTCCGTGCGCCAGTTCGCCGGACTCCGATTTCGGCAGATAAAAGAAATAGACATACGCCGTCATGCAGACCAGGATGCCCTGCACGAAATCGAGGGCGATGAGCGTGTCGAGGCGGCCCGTCTCATGCTCTGGATCGAGCACCAACGCCATGGCGAGCGGAGCGAACCAGAAGCAGAAAATCAGATTGGTGAGCCATGAGACGACGGGAAGGTGGCCAAGATCGTTGTATACGCCGAGTCCCTGCGCCACGATCAGGGAAGCGTAAGCGCTCATGGCCAATTGCCAGAACGCTCGGGCCATCCCGTCGGAGCGATTGCGGGCCAGGGTCAGCTCGCAGAGCAACAATGCTCCCATCGTGAACTGGATCGAGTCGGAAAGAAGGGCCGTGTATGTTCGGTCTGCCAGACCGAAGACGACGACAGCGTGCATAAGCCACAGCACACTGGCGGCAATTACGATGACCCGCGTACGAGACACTACGGACCTTTCCAAACCGAGTTTTGACAGATGATTCTCGCAGGGGGAGGAACGAATCCGGAACGGCGACCCGAATAGCTCAATCCGGCCTCACACCCAAAGACCCTGGGACCGACATCAGAACTTTGTAGTATCGGTCACGCAAGCTGTGGATTTCACCTGACAATAGTAATCGAGGGATGTTACCGGCGAAAAAGAAAACGCTAATCCCAGTCGCGGAGAAGGCGGCTGAGAATCTCGACTGCATCGCCGAGTGCTCGAAGTTCGTCAGGCTGAAGCTGGTCCAGATGAGAGGCGAGATAAGCGATGCGCCGCTCGCGCCCTTGCTGAAGAATTGATTTGCCCTTGCTGGTTGCGCGGATATGCATGCGTCGGGCATCGCCTGGATCGGAGGCGATTTCGACCAGGTGATCGCGGGCGAGTCCGGCGACCATTCGGCTCATGGTCGGCGCCTTGACCTGCTCGGCTGCGGCGAGTTCGCCGAGAGTCCTGGGGCCGCCGAAAACGAGCACTGAAAGCGCAGATAATCGGGCCGGACCTTCTCCGGTGGCGACATCCTGCTTGCGGACGCGGCGCAGCAGGTGGATCGCGGCGGAGTGCAGGCGATCGGCAACGGAGACGGCCTCCGGCTTTGGGTTTGTGACAGCGGGCTTCGGGCTTCCGGCTTCGGGCTTCCGGCTTCCAGAGTTCCGCGGATTCGAACCTTCTTTCTTGGGTCTGCTTTTTTTCGTTGACATCTCCTTGGTGAATATAGTTAGCTATGCTAACTAATTTTGAGATGGAGGTCAAGACCATGAGTGGACCGGGAATCACGAAGTTGGGGCAGATTCAAATTCGTACGCACGACGTGGAGCGGGCAGCTGATTTCTACGAGAAGGTGTTGGGGCTGAAGCTGCTATTCAAGGCGCTTCCGGGCTTGGCGTTTTTTGATTGCAACGGAGTGCGGCTGATGCTCGACCGTCCGGAGAAGCCTGAGTTCGATCACGCGAGCTCGATCCTGTATTTCGCAGTGCCTGACCTCAAAGCAGCGCACGTGAGCCTGAAGGACAAGGGCGTGCGCTTTGAAGACGAGCCGCACATGATCGCGCGCATGCCCGATCACGATTTGTGGATGACATTTTTTCGCGACACGGAAGACAACCTGCTGGCGCTGATGAGCGAAGTGAAAAGGTAGGCTGCGGTTGCAGATCTCACTTCAATAATTTGTCATTCCGACGACTCGCGAAGCGAGGATGGAGGAATTTGATGTTGGCCGGTAGTACTAGGGCGCGCAGACAGCAGATTCCTCTCCGGCTTCGCCGCTTCGGAATGACAAGCTCACTTCGCCGATTCGAATGACAAACTTTCAATGTCACTTGTTAGCTTCGTTGGGTAGTACGAAGTCGCCTGGGCCGACCTGGTTTCCCCGCTCATCAACGGCTGAGTGTTCGGCGCAGATGCTTTGAAAAACTGGATCAGTTTCGCGTTGCGGAAATGCGCTCGAGAGATAGCCACACAGGGTATGGAGTTTATGGGCTCTCGTGATCTCGTCCCATAGATGCTCGAGCTTGATCGCGGCCTTTGCATTCCCTTTTGATAACAAGGTAGGGGCCATTTCTCCGCAAACTGCAACTCGACCATCTGGGCTCTTGACGCCTTTGATTGCTCTCTCAATGACATCGCCGAACATTTGCGTGCAGCGAGTGGGGTCAGGCATATCGTCGACCATGAATTGTGAGAGCGCATCGGTGGCCTCCAACGGAATGAAGCATCCCTGCTCAATGGAAGCAAGCACGTCCATACCATTCGATTCCAATTTCAACAGAAGGCTGCCCAGGTGTGACGCGGTCACGACTGTGATGACGGCGTTCCCAACTTTGAGGGAAGATTCGATGAAACGGGCATAACCATCAACTATGGAATTGTCATCTGCGTAGAATGCAACCTCATGAGAGTGAGTGACCGTTGGGCGCGAATCATTGAACGGCAGGTTGGAGTCCTCACCAGACAAACTTTTGCTGACAAACCGCCTGCCCGCGAGGACAGCTTCTACAGCAGGTAACAGTTCGCGTGCTGCATCCGATTTCACCACATAGCCGGATGCACCCGTACCCATCGCTTCAGTCGCGATTTCCGCGGAGCGGTTTTCGGTTACGAAGAGAATCTTCGACGCTGGGGAAACTTTGCCGATTTGGCGCGCCGCTTCGATTCCGTTGAGCGCTGGAAGCCCGATATCGAGCAAGATCAGATCTGGTTGCAGTGCTTGCGCTTGTTGCACGGCATCGAGTCCGTTTGACGCTGCGCCGACGATCTGTACTCCTTGATCTTTCGAAAGTGTGGCTGAGTGGTAACTGCGCCACGGCTCGTAATCGTCGACTATGAGAACTCGGATGGGGGATTTGTTCAAAGATTCCACCGGCGGTCGAATTGAACCCCAAAATCGCTTCGGAGTTGCTAACCATTCAAGATCCCACAAACGTGGGAGATGGTCGTTGCGCAAACGCAACGTCGCAACTAGTCGCGACCGAACTACACCCCAAATCTGAAAAGTGAACTGTCGTCACAAAGTAAACTGCTGTCCCGCTCACGACAATGGCCAGATGGTGCCGTATTGTACCTCCGATGGTGGGGGAGCAAGCGAGATTTTCCGATCAGAAAATTTGTCCGCAGCAGGTGTGCGAACTTCACGTGCGATGTAACTCCTGCCGGCAGCAGCGTCGCCGACTTGCGTTCGAGAGTGAGGCGATAGCTCTTCGCAAGAGAAAAAGAAAGCTCCTCGGTATCGAGCGGCTGTCTCATTTAGTAATCTAGTTAACGTTGCTCGGCATGACCGCCGCGACCGCGGGCACTGACAGCCTGCAAACGAGCAGCGATCCTATTTCCTCCATGACCATAGAGACCTTCCGCGAATCATTGAAAGCTTCTCACCCGCCGCAAGGCCTCACGCTCGCGCTCACCGGCCTCTGGTGGGACGCGAAGGGCGACTGGACGCGCGCCCACGAATCGGCTCAACAGGACGAAGGCCGCGACGGCTCCTGGGTGCACGCGTACCTTCACCGTAAAGAGGGAGATCAATCCAACGCAGCATATTGGTATGGCCGGGCGGGCAAGCCAGTTTGCCGTGAATCGCTTGAATCAGAATGGCAGAAGATTGTCGCGAGCTTGTTCGACAAAGGGCAGTAATTGTAATCGCGAGTTGCTGCACGTCACCCTTCCTTCCAATCTTCTTAGGATGTAGAATGCGTCCGCTATTCGCAAGCAAACTGCCACACAAGGAGGACGTGTGCGACGTTCACTGTTGATGGTTGCGGTTGCTGTGGGATTGGTCGGGGCATGGTCCTTGGGACGGCTTCAGGCGCAAGGTGACAAAGTCATCTTCATTTCTGCGAGCCATGCCAGTTTTACAGACATGCCTCGCAACAATGGAAGCGTTTCAACGGCGCCGCTATGGGGCGACGCCAACGCTGGTGCGCACGGAACATTTACCAAGTTTGTTCCTGGGTACGATGCGGGTGTGCACACCCACACGAATGACGTCTGGATCGTCGGCGTCAAAGGCGCCTATCTGTACAAAGACGACGGTGGCGAGAAGCGCGTGGGGCCCGGTGACTTTCTCCGAGTGCCGGGAGGACACAAACACTGGAGCGGCGGAGACAAGAAAGAAGGAGCAGTCTTCTACGAGGAATCGTCGGGCAAATTCGATCTGATTCCGGCAAAGTAGGCTGAACAAAATCGATAGAGACGAGCCGCTCGAAATCGGGGCGGCTCTTTTTACGTCCTTTCAAACGAGATTACAAGACACAGTTGTCACGACTCAAACTCTGCGTGTGCCGAACAAATCCTTCCGCATATTTCACGTCGCACTCCATTCCGCGAAATCGATTCATCATGTCGTGCAGCACGTAGAACGTCGTTTCCGGTTGCTGGCTGGCATGCGCCATGCACGCCGCTCGCTTGCGGCCTTCCGTCTGCGTGATGTCCACGTAGTGCGTCGGATGGAAGATTTGCGTTTGCTCCCCTGCATCGACTTCGAAATAGTAGAGCGCGAATTTCCTGCCGCTCCCGAGCCAAGCATCGTAGGCCAGCAACGACGCCGCACGATGGTCACGGTGGGTATCAACCGGCCAATGCGTGAGCACAATATCGGGGCCTTCGTTCAATAGAACCTTTGTGAAGTTCGCATACCGTGCTCGATTGATTTCGGTATCTCCGTCGATCTGCCCCCCGAAGACCGGTCGCGCTCCCAGAATCGAGCATGCCTTCTCGCTTTCCGCGGTGCGGATCGCTGCTGCTTCCTCGTGCGACTTGCCTTCGATACCCGCCTCTCCTCGCGTGAGATAGAGGATCGTGACGTCGTGGCCCAAGCTGGTATGCAACGCAATCGTGCCGCCGCAGCCGGATTCCGGATCGTCCGGATGGCCGCCTACCACAACTATCTTCAATTTTTTGTTTGCAGCAGCTTCATTCTCTGCTCCTGGTGTGGGTAGTCCAGTTCTCGAAGCTGCGATCGCAAGTGCCGAAGTCCCTAACAACTCTCTTCGCGTGATTCTTGTCATAACTTCATCCTCGCACCACGCGAGCTTGCGTGAAACCGAAAACCTTCGGATGACACCGCGTCGACATTTGGCATGTTGTGTATTTGAATCTTTGACGGAAATCACGCCTTCAAGCTACGCATGTGCATGGCGCAAGGCGGCGCACGGCACGCGCAGCAAAGGTGAGAAAGTGTAAGCACAGGATGTAAAGGACGGGTGCAAGCCCTCCCCCACGCCTGGGACTGTATAGCCCCCTTCTTGAAATTGCCGTGGAGTCATGCCGGGAGAGCCGGTTCAGTCGAGCAGGAACTGCAGAATATCTTTCGCTAGGTCAAACAGCGCGTTTCCCAGACCGTCCAGCACTCCGAAGTACACCATCAAGCTGAAAATCGCGATTGAGATACATAGCATCCATCCCCAGAAGAAGACCACTACACCACGCGCTGGACGCATGTTTTCCTCCACGCCCTGAGATCAAATGGACTGAGTGATTTCCGGGGTTCGGCCCGACAACGAGGGAAACCTACGAATTCCGCAATTTCGGCCATGAACTATATAACGGTGGGGAGCGAAAGGCAAGAGGACCACGACAAGGTCCTGAATCGCGCCCCGCGAAGCCGAACGAACCGCATGCTCATCCAATTCCTGAGGAGGAGATTCGAGCATGCATCACGTTCGTCAGGAGAACCTGCCCTTTGTAGGCAGTTCACACGAGTTCGTCGGAGCCGAGCAGGGTGACACGAAGGCTTCTGTGTTCCTCTTCCATGGGAAGCCAGGCTCTGGACACGGTCCGCATCGTCATCCCTATGACGAAATTCAGTTCATCCGCGAAGGCCGCGGAGTGTGGACTGTCAACGGAAAAACGTTCGAAGCCGGCGCTGGAGACATTTTCGTCATCAAGGCGGGCGAGATTCACAGCTTTAAAGCCATCGGTGATTCTCCTCTGATACAAGTCGACGTCCATCTCAGCCCGCGCTTCATTCAGGAAAATCTGTGATCGTGCGACGACTACGGGTGGAGCAAGCTAGTTATGCCCTTCATTGCCCGTTCGACTGAAAGATCTGGAACTCGCGAATCCGCGCCTCTCCGGCTGACGACAAGATGTTCAGCCGCACCCGTTGCGAGGTGACTGCCGGGAACTCTTCAATCTTCTTATGCCCGATCGCCTGTCCGCTAGCCACGCTGACCCACTTCCCGTCTTTGAAAATCTCGATCGAGTACTTCTCCGCCTTCTGGCCTTCGTTGATCCATTCCATGACGAGCGCATGATCGAACGTGACCGGCTTGGGGAAATCGGCTTCGATCACCGCATGTCGCGAACCCGCGGGCGCTGACCAGAAAGTGTTCGAGTCTCCATCCAAGGCAAGCGCCGCCTCGCCACTAGCAGGCGTGCGCTGAGCCATCAGGTTGTGCCCATAAGTCTTCTGGATCGCCGCCCCGAATTCCTCCAGTCGCTTTGCGTCTGACTCCGGCAGCAAGCCGCGGCGGTCCGGGGCCAGGCCGAGCATTAGCTGTCCACCGTGCCCCACGGTCTTGTTATAGGTCTCCATTAACTCGTCCACGGTCTTCAAACTCGCCTCATCATTCGGATGCCAGAACCAATGCAGCTTTCGCAACGGAGTGTCCGCCTCCGCCGGACGCCACCGCAAGTATCCATGGCGGTCGATCGCATTCCAATTCTCTTCCGAGATGGTTCCGTCCTCGTTTCCGGCCCAGCGAATGTCGCCATACTCAAACAAAGCCATGTCTGCGAAGACGAGTGTATTGGGCTGAGACATGCGAAGCTCTTCGACGTAGCGAGCAAAGTTGTAGACATGTCCTCCGCTGCCCGCGCCATCGAGCCAGAATTCGGCCAGAGGTCCGTAGTGCTGCGAGAGTTCATCAAGTTCGGCCAGGTAGTACTTGTCGTAATCCGCCGCATTCGTATAGCGCGGCTCGTGACGGTCCCACGGCGAAAGGTAGACGCCGAATTTCAATCCATACTTGCGCGCCGCCTCTTCCACACGGCGCACTACATCGCCCTTGCCGCCTTCCCACGGACTGCTCTTCATGCTGTAATTTGTCTGCTCGGTCGGCCACAGGCAAAATCCGTCATGATGCTTGGCCACAAAGACGACGTACTTGATACCCGCCGCCCGGATCGCCCGCATCCACTGCTCTGGATCGAACGCCGTCGGAGCGAACGTTTTCGGATCCGCCGACCCGTCACCCCACTCCTGATCGAGAAACGTGTTGGGGCCGAAATGAATGATTGCGCCCATCTCCATGTCCTGCCACGCAACCTGCTGCGGGGAAGGCTTCATGTCAACGGCATTTTGCGCGAACGAATGGAGGGTAGTTGAGAACAGAACCAGCCATAAAAGTCGAATCCATTTCGCAAACATGGCCGACAGCATAGCACTCGATCCAAGGCTCGGCAGTGACGTCACACGGCGGCTGCGAGTGTTAAACTTTCCTTTCACCCATCCTTGGCGCTTGCCGGAGTCCGTTCCCAAATGTCTGAAACTCAAATTCCCACCACGCGGACGCGTGTCGTCCGCGAACCGCACCGTGGTGTCTACGACCGCGAAGAGGTCTATCGCATCCTCGACGAAGCGTTCCTCTGTCACGTGGGATTTGCGGTTGACGGGCAGCCGTTCGTAATTCCGACTTCTTTCGGCCGCAAAGATGCGAACCTCTACATCCACGGATCCGCTGCCAGCCGCATGCTGCGCCAGATGAAAGAAGGTGTCCCAGTCTGCATCACGGTCACGCTGCTCGATGGACTCGTCCTCGCGCGCTCGGTTTTCAATCACTCGATGAATTACCGCTCGGTGGTGATCCTTGGGAAAGCTACTTTGGTGGACGATCCGAAAGAAAAACTGGAGGGATTAAAGGTCCTGTCAGACCACATCCTGCCCGGCCGCTGGGACGACAGCCGTCAACCGAACGAGCAAGAGCTCAAAGCTACCTCCTTATTACGAGTCCCGATCGAGGAGTTTTCCGCAAAAGTCCGCACTGGCCCTCCCATCGACGACGCTGAAGATATGAACTTCCCAACCTGGGCAGGTGTCGTGCCTATTGAGTTGACGGCCGGAACCCCGGTCGACGACCAACAACTAGATCCTGGCATTGGCGTTCCGGCCTACATTCGACCCTATTCGAGAGCCCGTTAAGGCTACCAAAATGGGGTGGTTAAAAGCGTTGACTGCCGCGGTAAAGAATTATATCTTTACCGTAGGTATCTATGGTAAAGAATATCTATTCCAGCTCCCTGAGTTCGAAGGGCCAAGTGACCATTCCACAGGACATCCGGAACCGGCTCGGTGTCGCGGCCGGAGACCGCATCGATTTCGTTCCGGAAGGGGACCAGATTGTAATTCGACCGTCCCGGGACAATCCAGATCCGTTCACGAAACAGCTGGGCATCCTTGGTCCATTTCCCGGTGGCGAGACGGGAATCAAAGCATGGATCGATGACATGCGCAGCGACGAAGACTAGGCCTGCTGAACACCCAAGATGAAGACGGCGCTTGACTCGAACATCTTGTCTTCTCTCTGGTCAGCCGAACAATCGGCTGAGCACATCAGACAAAACTTGGTGATTGCCCGCGCACGGGGCAGCATCGTGGTGTGCGCACCGGTGTATGTGGAATTGGCCGCCCACCCTCTGGTTACGCCTGGCATGATTGACCGACTTCTGAGGGAGGCGGACATCACAATCGAGTTTGCCCTCGATGAAGACGTGTGGCGCAAAGCGGCAGAGCGTTTCGCCGCTTACGCTCGCCGTAGACGAACATCAGATGGCGGATTGCCCAAGAGATTATTGCCGGACTTTCTAATCGCGGCGCACGCGTTGCTGAATGCTGATCGTCTTTTCACGCTGGATGCATCGCGCTACCAACAAGACTTCCCTGAGCTCAGCTTGCTGTAGAACTTTTCCATGTGTAACCCTGGGTCCTTTGTGGTGAAGAATTTCGAAATTACGGCACCAGCAACAGTTTCCCGCTGAAACTCCGCCCTTCCATGTCCCGATGAGCCTGGACCGCTTCTGCCAGCGGATACTTCTTGGCAATCCGCATATGCAGGCGGCCGTCAGCAATCATGCTGAATAGAGCTGAAGTCCGCGCCAGTAATTCTTCACGCGTCGCAGTGAAGTGCGCCAGTGTCGTGCGCGCCATGTACAGCGATCCCTTCTCCGACAGCTTCGCAGGATCCACCGGAGGCACCGCCCCGCTCGACATCCCATACAGCACGAGCATGCCTCGCAGGCGCATGACGTTCAGGTTCTTTTCGAAAGTCGCCTTCCCCACGCCGTCGTAAACAACGTCAACGCCCTTTTCGCCAGTTAGGCGCTCCACCTCGGATTCAAAATCCTGCTTCGTGAAAATGATGACTTCATCCGCGCCAGCCTCGCGCGCGAGTTGAGCCTTCTCGTCACTCGATGCCGTCCCAATAACCCGCGCGCCAATCGCGTGCGCTAATTGGACGAGCAGCAATCCAACGCCACCCGCAGCGGCATGCACCAGAGCCGTCTCGCCAGCTTTGAGTTTGTGCGCATCGCTCGCCAGGTAGTGCGCCGTCAACCCGTGCACCATAGCCGACGTAGCCTGCTCATCGCTGATCGACGTTGGCACCGGCACCAGATGCTCCTGAGGAGCAGCGACATAATCTGCGTAGGATCCCAGTGTCCCACTCCATGCGACGCGGTCGCCAACTTTGACGGCATGCGCTTGCGGCCCCACAGCGGTAACAACGCCCGCGCCTTCCTGCCCGGGAATAAACGGCAGCGGAGTGCGCAACCTTCCATCGCGGAACTGGCCGTCGATGGAATTCACGCCCGCAACGTTGACCTTCACCACCGCCTCGGACCCCTTAGCTTGCGGAACGGGAACATCGACCAGTTCCATCACCTCGGGCCCGCCAGTGCGCTGCACGCGAATCGCTTTCATGTTCGTTTCCTTACAAAAAATCGGCCTTGTCATCCTGAGGCGCGTTTTTGCGCCGAAGGATCTATGCACTTTGCCGGCAGCACCAACGCTGCGGGCAACTTGCATTGGTCCTTCGCTTCGCTCAGGATGACACGGAGAAATCAATAACAGACACTAATGCTGCTACGGGATCAGCAGCAGCTTCCCCGTAGTCTTCCGCCCTTCCAATTCCCGGTGCGCCCGCTGCGCCTCGGCTAACGGATACGTGTGCTCAATCCGCAGCTTCAGCTTCCCGGCAGCGATCATTCCGAAGACCGCATTCGAGCGTCCAACCAATTCTTCGCGAGTTGCGATGTAGTTCCCCAGCGAAGGCCGCGTCAGGAACAGTGATCCTTTCTGGGTGAGGATGATCGGATCAAACGGGGCCACCGGGCCACTCGATCCTCCAAACAGCACCATCATCCCTCGAGGCCGCAGAAGGTTCAGGCCCTTCTCAAAAGTCGTCTTGCCAACCGAGTCGTAGACAACATCAACACCCTTACCGTCGGTCAACTTCTTCGTCTCGGCCTCGAAATCCTGCTTTGTATAAAGAATGACGTCATCCGCCCCGGCCTCACGCGCCAGCCTCGCCTTTTCCTCAGTCGAAACGGTGGCAATCACGCGCACGCCAATGTTGTGCGCCATCTGCACCAGGAGCAATCCAACACCGCCAGCGGCCGCATGCACCAGCGCCGTCTCGCCCCGCTTAAGAGGATGCGAATCGTACAAAAGATAATGAGCTGTCATGCCTTGCAGCATGGTCGCCGCAGCCTGCTGATCGCTCACTCCGGCAGGGATATGGACGAGCCGGTCTGCTGCGACTGCCGCATATTCGGCATAGCAACCGAGGGTCGCAGTCCACGCAACACGATCGCCGTTCTTGACCGTCGTCACATCATTGCCAACTGCAACCACCTGCCCCGCACCCTCTTGCCCGGGAGTAAATGGCAGCGACACTTTGTAGCGCCCCTCGCGGTGATACACATCGATAAAGTTCACGCCCGAGGCAGTCAGCTTGACCACGGCCTCATTTGCCTTCGGCTCCGGAACCGGCAGATCAACCAGTTCCATTACCTCGGGCCCACCCACCTGCTTTACTTGTATGGCTTTCATGGGACTTTGGATTCTACACCGCGGTTGAAGGATTCCGCGGAAGAGCAATTGAAAACGAAGCCATTGTCATTCCGACAAGTCGCGGTAGCGATGAAGGAGGAGGCTGCTGTCTGCCGAAGCACCGAGCGGCGCACGAAAACGGATTCCTCCATCCTCGCTCCGCGAGTCGTCGGAATGACAAACTGCCAGACTCAGTTCGCTTTCTTCTCGTCTTCATGCAGGCCGGCGGCCGCACGAATTGCCCGTCCAAGTTCCTCTGCCGAGAACACGACGTCATCCGGCTGCGACGCAAGCTCCTCTGTAAATCCCACAAACCGGTAGCCGCGTCCGACAACCGTTTGCAGAAGCTGCGGCTGCGCCGAGTCGTCGTTCAAAGCCTTACGTACTTTGCGGATTGCCGTATTAATCCCCTGCTCGACGTCAACGAACACATGATTGCCCCAAAGCTTCTCGGCGATCTGCTCGCGGGTAATCAGTTTCCCGGGATTCTCGGCGAGGAACATGAGCAATTGCAGAGGTAGCCCCTCCAGCCGCACAGCCTTGCCCTTGCAAAGAAGCTGGAAACGCCCAAAGTCGAGTTCGAATTCGCCGAAGCGGACCTTATTTTCCGGCATGCGTTGAGTTCCCAGAAAGCCCGTCAATTCTGGTATGAGGCTTTCTACACTGTCAAGCGGAGCCGATCGCTATCGTTCTTCAGATCACTTCAGACCGATTCAGACCCTCTCTATGGACTTCACCTGTACCCGCGGGCAATATGGCATCGCTTCAACGATGGCACAGGCTTCCCGGGAGGCGATATGAAGTACGCAAGATTCTTCGCGCTGGCACTCACGTTCGTGCAGTTGTTCGCGGAATCTCGTTTCCACCGATGAAAGAGATGTACCGTCTGCCGGATCGGCGCAAGGCTGACTGCGCGCCCAGCAGCGTCAAGGATTCTGCAGACATTGCTTGCCACTGAGTAGCTTGGGGCCAAGCGGGGGACGTGCAAGGGTTCGATGGTCGGGGGACTCCGAACCCTTCAGTCCTTTTTTGATACTTACTCACCCTGATTGTGATCCACCGTTAGAACTCACCGAAGTCCTTGTCATTCCGAGCCGCGAAGCGGTGAGAAATCTGCTTGTCGGCACGCGCCGCTGCCGGGGCTCTGCTACACTTTCACCCCGAACAGGAGTTCCCATGGCCGAAAAGCCCCAGACTTTCGCCAATCACACCCGTTTCGATCCTTTCTTTCACGCGTTTCTGCTTCCGGTGTTTGGGCTTGGACTGATCATGACGTTGGTCCACTTCTTCTATCACTTGCGCGAAAGCGACCTGCGCGACAACATCCATTCATTTCTGTTGATCGTTTTGGCATTCGCCTTCGTGGTGCTCGCCCTTAAGACACGGCTCTACGCCCTGAAAGTGCAAGACCGCGTGATCCGGCTGGAAGAACGGCTGCGCCTGATGCAAGTCCTGCCCGAGCCTCTGCGCTCGCGGATTCCCCAGCTGACCGAAGGCCAGTTGATCGGACTCCGCTTCGCCTCCGACGGCGAACTTCCCAAGTTGGTGGAACGCGCGTTAAACGAGAAGCTGTCGCGCACGGAAATCAAGAAATCGGTCCAGAACTGGCGTCCGGATTACTGGCGAGTGTAATTTGGTGCGCGCGCCTCGCCAGCGTGGCTGGGCGCGTCTTGCCGTTGTCAGGCAGCCGTCCGAACTCCATCCTGCAGAAACGCCTCGAGCGAATGCTGCAACATCGCCTGCATGCGGTCATGTACCTCGACCAGGTCGGGAATCAAATTGCTGATATCAACCTGCAGCAGGTTCTTTTGCATGCAATCCGCAATCACGCGGTGCAGGATTCGCGTCTCTTCTAACAATAGGCGGACCGTATAGCCCTGCTGCCTCCGTTTTTCACCGTGCTCATACGAAGCCGATCGGCCTTTCAGTTTCGTCTTCTCCTCGTTATCGAGCGGCCTCACGAGTTCGTCGAGCACCTGCGGCAGGTGGTCGACCCGTTCCCCGCGCGGTAGCCTGATCTTGCTGATCTCCGGATGTTTCTCAACCGCCTCATACCAGGCGTCAATGATGCCCATTCGATTTTTTTCTATCACTCGATTGAGTCGTTCCGTGAGAACAGCCACAGGTCTCCTCTGACGCGTCAGATTGCGCCGGATCAGTTCCACGACGACTTTGGGCTCAGTAGGCTTGACCAGGAAATCGTCCACCTGCTCGTGGATTGCACGTAGCGCCGCCTGGAATGCCGGATAACCGGTAAGGATCAACGTGACCGCCTCCGGCTGCATCCTCCGCATCGCGCTCACAACCGTGAATCCGTCTCCGGGTTCTCCGATGTTCAAGTCTGCGATCAGCACGTGGAACTTTTCAGAGGTAATTCGACACAGTGCCTCCGGCACGGTCGCCGCAGTTGTGACATCGAATCCTTCGACCCCAAGGATGGCGCGCCACATGTCCCGGAGCGCGGGTTCATCGTCCACCAACAGTATTCGAATCTCATCTCCCATAGGGCTCGCTCTCCTGGTTGGTTACGATGCCCCGGGGCCTGCTTCATTTGCCACGATCTTTGCGGTAGGTTCGACGACTGCAAGTCATGTGGCCTCCTAACACAACCACCAGTTTTGGCCGGAGAGTTTTGTTTGCCAACGGTATTCTTACATTCGTTCTAAGGGAGTTCTCTGTGGGAAATACGATCTCTCAGGGATAAACCTTAGACTGCCGCGACATCATCCCATGTGGCATGAAACCGGAAGAACGCGAACGCATGTACGAGCTTTGCGCTCTCATCGAGAAGGAGAAAGATCACAAGAAGTTCCTCGATCTGATCAACCAATTGAATGACCTGCTGGATCGTAAAGAGCAAAGCCTGAGCGCAGAAGATAAAACCAAGTAGTTTTCGGCTGTTAAAAGCGAGAATTGGGGCAACACCTTCCAGAAGGTGCGCCAAACTACGCCATCGGCAAGGTCCATTTTGTTGCTGTGCTGATGGATTCCCCCGATTCAAGGGGCTCTTGAACGTTGCTAATTTGAACCTATGCCACTGGTTTCAACGGGTTATGGGATTCGTGCCTCATCAATCGAACGTCATGGCTTGGCCGAGCAAGGCGAGGCGGAGGGAGCGCATGACCACTTGGTCAGTGCTGATCGTCGATGACAGTGCGGCGATTCGCAAGGTCATTCGCGAACTCTTCAGTCGGGAAGGCGATTTCGAAGTGTGTGGCGAGGCCGAGAACGGAGAGCAAGCCATTGAAATGGCACAACGGATCAGGCCTGCCCTGATTGTGACGGACCTTTCCATGCCTGTGATGAATGGTCTGGATGAGACAAAGATCCTGCGTAAGCGGATGCCCGATTTACCCGTGATCCTCTACTCGGCCCACATCGATGCATTTGTGGAAAAGGAAGCGTTGGCAGCGGGCGCTTCAGCAGTAGTGCCCAAATCGGAAGTCGTCGCCCTGCTAATCGCCCGATCGCGGGAACTTCTGAAAAGCCGGGCGGCCTGAGTTATTTCTGCGTCCAGTCCGGAAAGCCGAGGCGATCGCGTTTCAGCAGCCGCAGCGTCTCCACTGCATTGGCCAGCGATTCGCTCTCCGCCTGATGCGCCCTTTCCTTTACAGCAACTTTCGCCAGTTCCTGCAAGCGATTGAAGATTGCGACTTCGGCCGCATGCACGCGTCCCAATAATTTCTTGAGGTCTGTTTCATTTATTGCGGATTGGACTTCGTACTGCCATGTTGGAAATTGGGCAGGTGTAGGGAGTGTCACCGGTTCGCTCATCGAGGAAAGTGGAAATTGACTTCTTCTATTTTACCAAGTTCTCGTCGGGCCGGAATGTAGTGTTCCGCACATTCCCAAGCGGGTTTTAGAACCCGGAAAAGGCCTGACCAACTGAGTTCGCCGGAGAGGCATCAGATCGATCCGAAGGTAGGTTTGCGTTCCCAGTTGCTTGCAGTAGAAATTGACGCTCCGGGTTGGGGTGACCGCTCGATGCCCAAAGTAACCTCAGTTGAATCTTCTTGGCGATTGACCATCCGGCACTTGGCAGGTACGATTTTTGGTAGAATTCACGCAAATTTAACAGTTCAAGAGGCCCGCCGCATTCCGTAGCGATCATGCGACCTTCTTCTCCCTATTTCCGGACCATTTTTTTGGCTTCTTGCATCATGGCGGCGTGTGCCTGCCAATCGGCGAAGAAGCCGGTCGCCGCAAAAACTCCAGTTCCACCTCCTGCGGTTCAGCAGAAAGAGGCTCCTGCGCCAGCTGCGACTGCTCAGACGGCTCAACCTGCGGCTGCGAATCCTCAAAAAGACACGACCGCTCAGCTGCCTCCCGCCGTGCAACCAGCTCCACCTCCCGCTCCTCCTGCGCCCGACAAGGTTGGCGACCTCGTTGCCCAAGCGGAAAGCCTTTACCAGTCAGGCCTCGCGGACTACCATGCCGGGAAGACCGTTGACGCCAAGCAGCATTTTGATCACGCCTTGAATTCTCTTCTCGAAAGCAATCTCGACATCCGGTCCGACGATCGCCTGCAAAAGGAATTCGATCGCATCGTCCAGGGCGTGAATGAGATTTATCCCGGTGGCACTTCGGGCGAAACCGAAGCAGCTACGGAACCGCAGCAGAAATCCGAACCAGCCCCCATCGACGAATTGAACGGTATTTCACCGTCCGCCGACGCCAAGACTCGCGCCAAGGCCGAAGAGGAAATCAAGAACACGCACTCCGACCTGCCGCTGATGATGACCGACGAGGTTGCCGGTTACATAGCGTACTTCTCCGGTCACGGACGCGGCGTCTTCGTACGCGCTTTATCGCGTTCCGGCCGATATCGCGACATGATGCTGCCTATCCTGAAGAACGAAGGCGTTCCGCAGGAACTGATCTATCTGGCGCAGGCTGAATCCGGATTCCATCCACTCGCCGTTTCCCGCGTCGGGGCTCGCGGCATCTGGCAATTCATGGCGTCCCGCGCTCGCGGATACGGTCTTCACCACAATATGTGGGTCGACGATCGTCAGGATCCGGAGAAATCCACCCGCGCCGCCGCACGCCACTTGAAAGAGCTGTACCAGCAATTTGGCGACTGGTATCTCGCGATGGCGGCTTACGACTCTGGCCCGGGCACCGTACAGGCTGCGGTGAAACGCACCGGCTACGCCGATTTCTGGGAACTCTATCACCGCAACGTTCTGCCCAAAGAGACCAAGAACTACGTTCCGATCATCCTGGCGGTCACCATCATCGCGAAGAACCCGTCGCAGTACGGACTCGACGACGTTGTCATGGAGAAGCCGGCCCAGTACGAAACGGCCACCATCGACTATCCAGTCGACCTTCGCCTGGTTGCGGAAACCGTGAACTCGACCGTTAGCGACCTGCAGGACCTGAACCCGAGCCTGCTCCGTGTAACGACTCCGCGCGAAGGCAAGTTCGACCTGCATCTCCCGCTTGGAACGAAAGATCAGTACGAAACCGCCATTGCCGCGATCCCTGTCGACAAGCGGCTCTGGTGGCGTTACCACACCGTCCATGCGGGTGACACTCTGGCGTCTCTTGCCCACACGTATCACACGACGGCCAAATCGATCTCCGAAGTGAATCACCTGGATGGAGGCGAACTTGAAACCGAAGCCAAGCTGGTGATCCCGGTCGCCGCGGGCAAGCATCCGACCAGCGATACCGCGACCTATGCCCGCCGCATTACGCGCTACAAAGTGCATAAGGGAGACACGGTCGAGAGCGTTGCCGAGAATTTCGGAATATCTGCGCAGCAACTGCGCCGCTGGAATGGAATTCGTGGCAGCAGCCTCGCCGGACGCCGCGTGTTAGCGCTGCACTTGCCGATCTCGCCCAGTGCTCACGAGGCCGAAGTTGCCTCTTCCCGAACCAGAACGAAGAAGGCCACACCAAAATCGAAGTCCCAGACCGAAACTGCCAGCGCAAAAGCTCCAGCAACAAAGTCTTCCGAGGTCGAGCGCTTGGACACTGACAAGGCAGAGGTCGCGGTCGTCCACCACAAAGTAAAATCCGGAGAGACGCTCTACTCCATCGCCACTCTGTACAAGACCACCGTTGCAGCGCTAAAACGCGACAACCGCAACATTGCAGTGATCCGCCCCGGAATGATCCTGAACGTCCCAGTCGCGCGGTAATCAGAAATCAATAGAGAAGGACGCGAGATTCGCAGTGCAGCACCGCGTCGTTGCCCACCATACGAAGTTGTCATTCCGAGGACTCGCGGAGCGAGGACGGAGGAATCTGCTGTCTGCCTGCGCGAGCATGCGGCGACGGGTACCCCGACTTCTTCCCCCTCTTGGCAGAACTGCGGTCTGATGTTTGGAAAGGCATCACTCGGGCGAACTCAAAAAGAATTCCGCAAGAGCGCCGCCCTCCGTCATTCTTCCCCTAGCTCTCCTTCAGGAGGCGGCATGAGATTCCTTCTTCGTTCTCTGATGGCGTTGACCCTTCTTGTCCCCTCGATAGCCGCGCAATCCAGCCCATCCAATCAGCAGGACGACGTCAAAGCGATTCAGGAGATTGAAGACGATTGGCTGCGAGGCGAGAGGACCACCGACATTTCCGCGTTTGACCGGGTACTGGCCGACGACTATGTCAATCTGACCCAACGTGGCATCGGGCCGGGAAAAGCGAAGATCATCGATCAGGTGCGAGCTCATGCAGGCCAGGCCCCACCTTACTCCGTTGATATCGCCGACATGCACATTTACATCCTGGGCGATGTCGCCGTCGCCGCCTTCGTCAAGACCTACACCGCCAAAGAGAATGGAAACGTCATGCGTGAAGACAATACTCACATCTTCAAGAAAGATCGTGGAGCGTGGAAGTTGAAGATCTCGCGTGAGTCCGATCACAGCGGAGACTGAAAGACTGACTCTCCGCCATTCCCGTTTCTGCACTCCTTCGCAAAACTCCTGTGCGTAAAATCACATTCGCGCCCCGCCTCTGGAGATAAAATCTTCAGTTGTTTTAGGCCCCTGCTCGTGAAAAGTTCGTTGTATTCAACACTCAAGGAGAAACTCATGAGACTTACCAAATTGATTGTTCTGTTTGTCATCGTCACGCTGGCTGTCTCGATCGCCGTCCCGGCGTTCGCGGCTGATGGCGCAGCCACTTACAAGGCGAAATGCGCCGCCTGCCATGGTCCTGAGGGCCAAGGCAAAGTCGGCCCAGCCGTAAAGGGCACCGCTCTATCCGCCGACCAGATCACCGATCTGCTCACCAAGGGCGAAGACGCGAAGAAGGCCCCCCACAAGAAAGCCATTTCTGGCCTGAGCGCCGACGATGCCAAGGCCGTCGCCGATTTCGTGAAGACGTTGAAGTAGACAGTGTTGCCGTGAGCGATTGAAGTGAAGGGCAGGACGCCAAGTCCTGCTCTTTTTTACAGGGATCTTTCTGCGTTGCTCGACTCGTTGAATCTTTCAAGTAGCTGATTTTAAGGTAGTTGGATGCTGCTTCGGCCTAGCTCTGCCGGCGCTCCCGTGCTACGTGAGGTTTGCCGATCACAGTTACCGCGGCAGTCATATTCGCTAAGCGCAAAACATGTTCCTGGATGGCAGTTTGAAGTTCTGACACGGTGCGGGTCCACTGTGCTCCCTGCTCATACACAGCTCGGGCGCAAAGATCGCGGATTCTGTCTTCTAATCGGCGGCCTGGCAATCCCCGACTCCAATGGCTAAAGACGTGTTCCTCAGATGCCGGGGCCGCATCGGGTGTTGGTTCCAGAAGTAAGAGATTGCGCCCGATCTCGGTACTTTGTCGTTTACCCAACACTCGTAGAGCAGTACAAATCTGATCTCCGTCGCATTAGAAATCTGCATGGGTCGCCGTAATTTTTGTGTGTTTTGAGTCCTTGCAGTCGTCACCGAATGTCGTGCTATAATCCGGCGCCGTTACAGCAAAAGTTTCTGTGGTCTTCTAATTTTTCCGTGCCTGCAGCCAGGGCGGCGTATCCGCACCGGGCCGCCGCTCAAATCAGGAGGAGCAATGACGTTTGACGATCTAACGCTCTATTGTCGTGATGAAGAAGAGGAATTTGGCGATAGCGGCGCGTACAGCGAGTCGCTAGAAGAAGATTTCGAGGAAGAGGAAGAGGAGGAAGAAGAACCCGGCATGGCAGAACCCGAGGCCATGGAACCCGAGCCTGCGGCGCCGCCCGCTCCTCCTGCTGCTCCCAAACCCGCACCCCCCGCTGGTGGCGGAGGTGGCGCAACCAAGAAGAAAGCGGCGAAAAAGAAACCCCCTGCCAAAAAGAAAGCTGCCAAAAAACCGGCGAAGAAAAAAACGGCGAAAAAGCCTGCAAAGAAGAAAGCAAAGAAGGCCGCGAAAAAGCCTGCGAAGAAAAAAGGCAAGAAGCGCCGTTAAGAGTTACCGCAACCGCGAGCGCCTCCGCTAACATGGGTATTAGAACCGCGTCCCGTCAGGGACGCGGTTTTGTTTTGTTCCAACCCCTGCCAGCAAACAGCAGATTCCTCGACGACAAACATCGTCGTCTTCGGAATGACAAGGTTTGTGATGAAGGCAAGAAAAAAGCGGCCCCTGGCGGGGCCGCTTGAGCGTTGTCTTGCGTTGGGAAATTTAGAACGTGAACTTCGCCTGCAACTGAATCAGTCGTGGGGAAGCGTCCGCGCCCAGTCCCGATCCGTAGATGCTGGTCGGAGAGCTGACAGTTTGAACGATGCGTCCGAAGCCTGAGGCCCCGTTGATCATGATCGGGAAGGCGAAGTTCGGATGATTGAAGACGTTGAAGAACCGCGCTCCAATCGAGAACTGCGCCGTCTCCCACTTCGGAATGCCAAAGCCCTTCTCCACCGCAAAGTCCGTGTTGAAGTAGCCGGGCCCGCGGAACTGGTTGCGGCGCTGCTGCCCCCAGTTGTCGGTCGGAGTCGCGAAGTTTGCAGCGTCAAGGCACCCTGCTCCGGTCAACGTAGCCGCTGATGCTCCGCAGCTGTTGGTTCTTGGTCCAAGAACATCCGCGAATACCGACTGCGTGCCTCCGCCTGGACCGTAGTTCGTGTTCTCCAGGTTTGCGGTTGCGTTTGCGTCCACAACGGTAAACGGCAGTCCGCTATGACGGAAGATCGTTCCCGAGAACGTCCATCCCTTGACCAGAACGTTCGGTCCTTTGGCGGTCAGGTGACGAATCCCGTCATTCCAGACGTAGTTCATGCTGAAGTTGTGCCGAATGTCGTAGTCCGCGTTTCCGTAGTTGTACTTCGCGAGGTTCGACGCGTCCTGCGGGTTGATGACGTCAGCGTATCGTCCGAAGGTGTTCGTGCCGAAGGGCGAGACAGAGTTGTTCGAGATCTCGTCCAAGCCGTGGCTGTAGGTGTAGCTGGCCTGAAACGCAAGTCCGCCTTTGAAATCATGCTTCACTCCCAGCACCAGGCCTGAGTAGTTCGAGTTGGCGATGTTCTGCTGCTGCGAAACCACTCCAAACCTTCCGTCGGGGATAGTCGTAGGCAAGTTTGCAAACGGTGTTGGCGAATAAGCATTCTCCGCCTGGTTGGTGATTTCCTCGTTCGAGCCGTGATTGCCCACGTACATGGCATTCACGGTCGTCGCCCAGCCCAGCCCTTGCTGCACTTCCAGGCTCCACTCGTAATAGCGCGGAACCTTCACCGCCGTAGTGTTGAAGAACGAGAACGGCGCCACTGCTCCACCGTTCGCGAAGTTCGCCTGGAAGGTGGCGTTCGACGCCTGCGACAAAGCGTAGATGTTGTTTGGATCGGCCGGAGACAGCGTGCCGAAGAAGGTGTTGAACTGAGGATCGTTGGGGGCTTGAGCCATGATCGTCGACAAAGTGCCGGTCGGGATGCCGTCGGCGAAGATGCCAGCGCCGCCGCGAATCACCGTCGGCATTTTCCCGTTGTGTGGCGACCACGCGAACCCGATCTTCGGCTGTGCCACGATTCCCGTGACCGACGGGAACGCCGTATGCAGGCCAGTGTTGATCGCCTGATTCACGGGCTGACTCTGGTCCATAGTTCCCAACGTTCCGGCTAGTCTCTGGAAGCAGTTCGTCTGGCAGACTGGATTGGAAATATGATCCAACCGCAAGCTGAGCGTCAGTTTCAAGTTGTTGGTGACGCGGACGTCGTCCGCACCGTAGAAACCCAACTGGTAAAGCGCAACCGGTTGTTCTAACTTCTGCGGGAAGCTCTGCTGGACCACATTGCCCGAACCAGTGCCTCCGCCGCCGATGAAGTCGCCCAGACTGAATTCAACAACCAGCGGAGTGATGAATGTGAACGTGTGGTCGCTGACATCGTCGCGGCGGAAATTCGCTCCGACTTTGAAGGTGTGTCTTCCATGCACCCAGCTGAAGTCATCGACGAACTGGTACTGCGTGACATGGCGTCCTTGCGGGAAGAGCACATTCAAACCGTTCAGCCCAGCTAAAGAACCATCGTTGAACACTAACGTCGCCGTTTGTCCGGGAAGAGTAGTGAAAGCCGAGGTTGCTGCCTGCTGATTCTGCATGCTGAACAGGGCGCTGTACCACAACAGCGACGCGTTGAAGCTATTCACTTTGTCTGCGCCGAAGGTGTGGGTTTCCTGGAAGTTGCTCGTCCACTGCGGCTGGTCGCTGATCGCGTTGAACGCTGAGTTGATCGGATCGGTATAGCTCGACTGCAACCCATGCTCATGCTCCACACGCAGGAACAGTTTGTCGCGTGTTCCGATGTTCTGATCCAGACGTCCTGCATAGAACACGTCATGAGTCTTGACCACAGGTGCGGTCTGCACCTGCAACGCGCAAGGATTGTTAGCTCCGAAGGCAATTCCGTTGATCGCAGTGACATCAGAGCAGCCACCATTCGTGCTTCCGGGTATCGGGATCGCTCCTGCCTGCGACACTCCGTTGTAGAGACCGAACATCGTGTTGTAGAAAGGCACCGAAGCGCCCATTCCCGTGGCATTCAGATTTCCGATAACCGCCTGCTCAAAGCCCGCAGTTGGCACATTCGCGGGCGCCGGCACCGGAATCGCGAGATACAGCCCTTCGTAGTCGAAGAAGAAAAACGTCTTGTCCTTCTTGATCGGTCCGCCGAAGGAGCCCGCAAACTGGTTCGCATTCACAAACGGACGCGCTGTGCCGTTCTGGTTGAAGAAGTAATTGTTGGCGTTGAGCGAATCACCGTTCCACCAGTAGATCGCGTTTCCATGAAATTGATTGCTACCGCTCTTGGTCGCGTAGTTGATGTTGGCTCCCGCCAGTCCGCCGTAAGAGCCGCTGTATCCATTGGCTACGACGGCACTCTCCTGCACGTCGTTCAGCCCGATCGTGAGGTTGGTGGCGCCGCTGTTGTTGATGTTGAAGTAGGGGTCGTTGTAGTTCGCGCCATCGACCGTGAAGAGATTTGAAGTTGCGGGCAATCCGTAAACTTCGAAGTTGCCGCCACCGAAGGTCGATCCGCCGGCCGTATTTACTACGGCTCCGGGAGTCGTGAATGCGACTGCCGAGAGATCGTTGCCCGGATTCGGCAGCAACTCCACCTGCTTGGAACCGAAGTTGGTGTTCAGATTGGCGTCTTCGGTTTCGATGTTACTCACCGTGCCGGAGACCTCCACCGTCTCCGTGCTGTTTCCAAGTGCGAGTTGCATATTCGCGGTTACGCTTGCGCCGAGCCCGATCGTTACCGACCTGTCGACGCTGCGAAATCCGCTGGATGTCGCCGCAAGCCGATAGCTGCCGGGCTGCAAGAGCGGGAACCGGTACGCTCCCGTGGAATTCGTTTGCGTGGTCTGCTTTGCGCCGGTGGCCACGTTGGTCAGCGTTACGGATGCCGACGTTAACACTGCGCCGGACGGATCCGTGATCGTGCCGGCCAGTTCACCGGTAGTTGTCGTCTGCGCTCGCATCAGCGATGCGGAGACGGCCAAACACAAGAACAACAGTGCTGGAAGACTGCGCCTTGACATTTTTTCTTTGCCTCTCAACTGTCTGTTTCGCGCGCACAGACATCACACTGCGTGCATGTTCCACGCAAGCAAGTCCACGGTCACGCCACAATAGACAGGTGCAAAGACGCGGCCATAACACCGCATCTCCCAGTTCTCAGTATTCACAGCAAGTTGGGACCAGAGCAGTCAGCGCGGAAATGTTTTGTTGCTATGGAATGCAGTAGGGGCAGTAGAAGTCGGGTACGGGAAACGGTAGAAGGCAGGCGGTGCCCTCGTCGGCGCTTAGAAAAACAAAACGCTTACAACGATCAACACTCTCTGCGACATGTGCTAACCCAAACGGATCGAGCGCGAGGCTCCTCAGCGTTCAGTCGCCATCAAACTGGGAGCATTCATCGATGCTGATGGCAACGGTGTAGCAGTGCAAGGGGAGCCTGGATGGCACTCCACTGTTACCCGCACTACGAGAATTGCATTGCTGTCTGGAGGAAACTCAAACGGGTAGTGAGCTTTTTCCAACTTGGACTCGAGAGGACGCAGGTTTTCATCTCCACTTTCAAAATCGACCGATTCGAGCTCTTTGGAATTTATGGAAACAATGAACTGCGCGATGCCGGAGATCTTGCCATCATTCACTAACTTCACTTCGCGTGAGCGCCGTAACTTTTCGCCCGGAGTGAGAGTCCATTCTCCGTTGGGGAGACGGTGCGTTTCCGTCAAAGAGGAATCTTTCCCGGTCAGTTTCTTGTAACGTTTTTGGATCTCTAGTTCTTGCTTCCTATTCAGGCTCCGGCCAGAAGGCGAAGAAAATGAAGGCGTCGACGACAATGCAAGTGCCGATTCGTAGGCGTGCACAGCTTGTTGGGTCTTACCCTCTTTTTCGTAAATCTCTCCCAGGTGTTCCCCCACCGACTCATCTTCCTCCAGCTGCCATGCTGCCCTCACGTATTGCTCAGCACGTGTGTTGTCGCCTTGCTGGAAATAAACCCATCCTACGGTATCCCACACGAGGCCGTATTCATAAGTAACCTGCATGCCCGCCGCATTCGAAGACTCGTCTCCTCTTGCTTTTTCGTCGAGCGCGGCCAGCGAAGCCTCTCCATATTTTTGCGCCGCAGCCAGATCGGTTTTTGCCTCTGCGAGTGTGTACGCGACGTTGTTCAGCATCATGGCATCCGTACTCTGCGTGTCGGCTGCCTGGTGCAGGTGAGCAATTCCTTTTTCTTTTTGTCCGGCTTTGAGGTAGGTGTCGCCCAGCTGATACTGCAGGCTCGAATTGTCGGGCGCATTCTTCGCAGCAGTTTCGAGCACGTCGATGGCGTCAGGGTATTTTTCCTGATCAACCAGGATCGACGCTGCATTGAACGCCGCGGTGTTATTGTTCGGCGCAGCTTGCAGCAGTTTGCGCCACTGCTCGAGAGCATAATCTTTTTTGCCTTGCAAACCTGCTATCCGGGCCGCTGCCATGTAGGCACGAGGATCGGCCGGCGAGACCTTCTCCTCCTTCTCGAACTCAACCGTGGCGTCAGCCATACGATTCTGGTTGAGCATTAAATAAGCCAATGCTAAGTGCGCTCCTTTGTAATCCGGTTCCTTTGCCAGCAGCTTATTCAGCAACTCTTCCGCTCTCTTGGAATCTCGTGCTTGCAACGCCGCGGATGCCTGCTGGAATATCTCTGTTGGCTCGGTCGCCTCCGGTTTGTTTCCGGCTGTAGCGCCTGTCGCCCTCAGATAGACAAACTTGAACTCGTCATCGGAAATAGCTTTGCCGAACTTGCGGTACCCGGCCCATTCGCTGAGTGCCACTTCCGTTTTCTTGAGCGTGAGCTTTCGATCCGTGATCATGACGCCATTGTCGATCTCAGTCTTGCCGGTGTATTCCGCGAATGGCTGGTCCTCATGGCACGACGGCGGTCCGGTGGCTTCATATCCCTTTGGCAACTCGACTCGGGAATGAAAGGTGATGGTGCCTAGGCCACCCAGGAGAAATGGTTCTGTGAGTTTTTTCTCGGGCGTTCCATCGGAAGTTTCGAGTCCAGTAGGTGGAAGAGGTGCGACGATTTGGCGGTCGGCCCATCCTCCATAGTTCTTGCGCTCATAGTCATAGGAGAGTTCGAACGGCTTCTCGATATCATCTGGCGGCGTCATCTTGACATTACTCACCTCACCGCCAAAATTCATCCCGTAAGAAAAACGTTGGACCGCCTGCTGCCATTGGGATTCTGCCACCTGCCGAAAAACAGCCCGCAGCACGACTTCAGTATCCCCACGATAACGCTGGCTGATGTGCCCTTTGAAGGTTCCACTATTGTCCAGTCTTCCGTTGGTGGTGAAGTCTTGCTCCTGCGCAAAAGGAGGGTTGGCCTCTGTTGTGACCAGGGAGGGCGGATTATCGGACGGGATCATTAATGCCTGTTTGTTGCGTAGCGTCAACAGCAGCAGCCCATAGGGAGCGACCTCGGGAGTTGTGTCCAGCCAGACGAAATCATTGCCCCGAGGAATCAGTGTGATCACGTGATTGAATTGGGCGGGCGAGGGGACGTCGGGATCGAGTTTCCGTTGGCTGTGGATGAGCACAGGCCACGCGTCAATGCCTGCCGCTTTCAACAGTGTGGCAAGCAACGTGTGCTTGTCCTTGCAGTCTCCGTAACCATTATCGAGAACGTCGTCGGCAGCGTGAGGCTGGTAGCGGCCGATGCCGAAATCCAGGCCGATATAGTGATACTTCAGTGAAACGAAATTGTAGATCGCACGTATCTTCTCGTCGTTTGTCTTCGATCCCTTTGTCAGTTCCGCGGCTTTGGCCTGAATCGCGGGCGTAACTTCCATAGATGGTTTCTGCAGATCGCCGTACCACTTCCCGACTTCCTCCCAACTGCCGAATGTCGTGACCTGGACATCAGGATTCGGCGGGATGCGCCGGGGTATCTCGTTTGGATCCTGTTCCTTTACGATGAGATTGCTGTGTTTCCATCGATAGATCTGGCGCCCACCCTCTTCGCCGATCTCCGGCTTGAATTCCGGACTCACGACTTTTAGGCCTTTGCCAGTGGGAAAGCTGATTTCTAGCCTCTCGTCCTTCGAGATGGCGCTCCTGGAGAATGTGTATTCCGTCCAAAATTGCCCGGGCACTTCCGGCTTCACGATGCGCTCTCGCTTGGAATACTCGAGCACGTCGCCCACTGCCAAGCCCTTCACTGCAACGTGCTTTTCGTGTACATCGCTGTACAAAGGAGCGGTGCGCGTCACCTCGCCGGGCATGTCCTGAATGTTGTAGTCGGGAGTTTTGACCACGCTTCCATCCGGCTTGCGAACCCGGACGTAGTCGATGTCGATCACTTCATTCGCGCTGGTGTAGGTGAAACTGAGGACCGCAAATGCCTTTACTCCTGCCTCAGAGACAATCTTGACCCTAGCGCTGGTTTCTTTGGTGCCAGTGCCATCCTGTTCTGCCGTAATACGCGTGCTTATCTCTTCAATTACATAGGCTTCTTTCGAGAAGTCCGGCGCATTAAGAAACGGTTTGGCAGGAGAACTTACTTGGGCAGAAACAAACGAAAACGCCGCAGCTAAAAGCAGCAGGGGCAACGGTTTTTTAGATAACATGAAGGGCGCTCGACAAACCCGAGGCGATTCTACTACGTCTATCCCTTCACGAAAACAACGATAGAAGGCGCCGAATCAGCCTTCTGCGGGCTCTGATTACTTATTTCTTGCCGCCGACCGTACTCAGACACCTCGAATACAGCTCGAGCAGTTTTTCGGCGTAGTCTTCGGGCTTGGCGGCCGATCCGGTGCCAGTGAAGCCGACTCCGCTCGACGTCGTGCGTCCGTAGCCTGTTGTCATCGCCACGAACTTCATCAGATCCAGTGCGATATCTTCGTTGCGGCGCTGGCTGCCCGAACCTGTGGCTGGAGCTTCTTCCATGATTCCTTCTCCTCTACCGGAAATAACTGGAATGTCTTCTTCGTCGTCTTCGAAGTCCTGCATGCGGTGAATGATGACGCGGTTCACGACGACGTTCTGTCCTTCTCAAAGCGATGATAGCAGAGCGCGCGCCCGCGTTCCTGCTTCGATCGTCCCATGAAAACTCGGTTTGTCATTCCAAACCGGCGAAGCGGGTGAGGAACCTGCTTTCAGCGTGGACGCCGATAAGAGCGCATTCCTCCGTCCTCGCTCCGCGAGTCGTCGGAATGACAAAACTGTAAGATCGAGCGCGCAAGGCTGGACGCCTGAAGCCCGGAGCCGAACGCCCCTTTTCACCCCTTCTCCGCCAGCACCCTCACTTTCCTTCCGAAAATCCATGCACGCTCATCACCGGACCGATCAAGGCATACATCCATCCGGACCAGGCCGGACTGCGAAGTGCCACGAAAAACGAGAGCGTCGCAATGAGAACGAAAAGAATGTTTTCCTGCACCGCGTTGCGCGTCTCCAGCACTTCCACCGGACTCAGCCCGAGTTCGTTCCGCAACTTGTATGCGTGCAGGTACATGAAGAGGAAAAGCAGGAACACCGCCGCGAATCCAATGGCATAAATCCTCATCACGACAGAAGCTTGCGCCAGGTTCAGGGCACTCGCCGGAAGCGCTCCGGTTAGTTGCAGAAACAACATCGTAAAAACAAACTTCAGTGGATACACGTAGAACAGCACGACAAACAGCAAAACCACGTTGAGGAACACCGTGTAACCGTCTTCGAGACCGTAACGGCGGGAGAAGATATAGTGTCCGCGCCAGATCAGCACCAGTTGCGCGAAGCATACAGCGAAGGGCACAAATCCGCGCATGGCCGCCATCAACTCGGCATAGTTGCGCGGCACTTCCAGCGATACCACTAACAATGTCAGCGCGAATCCGAAGACGACATCGCAGAACGCCTCCAGCCGCGTTATCTCTCCGCTTCGCCAGCGGAAATATTTCTCGGGCAGCAGGCCCCGACGGTGCTCAGAAGGAATTTCATGAGGGCTTTCCACAACTGGCGCGTTCCCACTAGGTGAGGCAGACCCGTGCGGATCATGACTGTGCTTGCGGCTCATGGTCTTGGGATTCTGCCGCTTCCCATGAGACTTGGCAAGGACAACGGGGAGGTTCGGTCGCGTCGCCACTCCCGCATCATGCCCGTACGATTTGTCATCCTGAGCGGCGATTTGTGCCGCGAAGGACCCATGCAACTCGCCTGCAGGTTCGATGCTGCACGCAGAATGCATAGGTCCTTCGTCAGGCAGGGATCGCCCTCCTCAGGATGACAGGCATCAGAAAGTGCGAGCAGACGCTCCGTTACGCGGCCGCCCGCCGCAACCCCGCACCTGTCTTCACCAGTTCCCGCATCAGCCACACAGATCCTACGAAGAGAAATGGTGATGAGTAGAATCCCGGTGCCGGACGGGGAAACGTCACCGTTGCGACCGTGTGCCCAAGAATGGTAAACAGCGTGTGTCCCACTCCGTTGAAGAACATGATGAGTGCGTAAAACCACGCCAGCGGCCTGAGCCATCGGGCGTTCCACGCCGCAAACGGTGTGAGCAGCAGGCATAGAAGGACGGCTGCGATCAGGCCCACCAGCCACTCGCGGTAGCCAAACGTGGGCATGGGGAACCATCCCCAGCGCGCACGTATCGCCGTTACCGTCGGGTTGTAGACGTTGAGAAATTCTGTAGTAGCTTCGTCGAAGACATGCAGCGCGAAGGCCACCGTCAGCGTGAACCATCCTCGCGCAAAACCGCGCCGGACGAATCCAGCTTTCCCCAAGCCGGACGCCGCCTGGGATCGCGCTTGTTCCATGGCGTCCACCTCTGCGCACATTATGCTCCTCGCGAGTAAGAACGCCAGAAACAATCGCTCACGCAAAGGTGACAAGTGAAATTCTGAAAGAAGCGCTGAGTGCGCTACCTTAATCTCAGCATGTTTACTTCGAAAAACGCTCCAATCGATCCGCTTGCGCGCGCACAGAACTTCGCTCAAGACCTCGGCGTCGGGTTGCCGATCTTGCTTGCACCCATGGCAGGGGCGTGCCCGCCATCACTCTCGATCGCAGTCGCCAACGCTGGAGGATTCGGAGCATGCGGCGCCCTGATGATGACTCCGGAGGAGATCGCCGCATGGGCGAATGAGTTTCGCAGCGCAAGTGAGGGAAAATTTCAGATCAATCTGTGGGTTCCTGATCCGGCGCCGATCCGCAATAGCGAACTGGAACGCCAGCAACGCGAGTTCCTGCAAAGCTGGGGCCCGGCCATCTCTCCGGAGGCCGGCGATGCGCGGCTGCCTGATTTCGAGGCGCAGTGCCAGGCCATCCTGAAAGCCGCTCCACGCGCTGTCTCGTCAATTATGGGTCTGTATCCGGCGGCCTTCGTATCGGAATTGAAAGCCCGCGGCATCTTGTGGTTCGCCACAGCCACAACAGTCTCGGAAGCAAAGGCCGCGGAAGATGGCGGTGCTGACGCCATCATCGCGCAGGGCATGGAGGCTGGCGGGCATCGCGGCGCGTTCCACGCAGAAGACGCCGAAATGAACATGGTAGGCCTGATTTCCCTTCTTCCCCAAGTCGTAGACGCCGTGTCTATTCCTGTGATCGCGACGGGAGGGATCGCCGACTCACGTGGAATTGCGGCAGCGCTCATCCTGGGGGCGAGCGCGGTACAGATTGGCACCGGATTTCTGCGATGCCCTGAAGCGAAGATCCACCCGGCTTACGCCGACCGGCTCGCTCGAACCCAGGCGCATGAAACGCTGATTACCCGTGCGTTCAGTGGACGTCCCGGTCGGAGCGTCGCCACGGAATATGTCCGCGCGGCTAATAGTCCCACCGCTCCTCCCGCTGCGCCATATCCTGTTCAGCGTGGCCTCACTCGCGCCATGCGCGATGCCGCACAACAAACCGGAAACTCAGACCGCATGCAATTGTGGGCGGGACAATCCGCACGACTGGCGCAGGCCCACCCCGCAGAGATTCTCACTCAGGAACTGTGGCAAGGCGCGACTCGGTTGTTGTCATGAATGGGCGTCCGGTGCACTAAGTCAGCAACTGCGAAAGTCTCAACGATCGACATAATTAGCTGTAGGCTGTGATCTAAATCACAAAAGGGCCTTTTAGTTATAGCTTTGGTTGCGCTGGCGCAATGTTCTTTAGTTACTCTTCTTACTCACCAGGCTATTTGCCGCCTACGACGAATCCTTAGTCACTATCGGTTACCTAGGTTTATCTGTAATACACAATTCACTAGAAGAGGTTGGCAGGGCAGCGCCAGAATTATGATGTGAGATTTTTCCATCACGTTGTAGGAGTGATCATGCCTGCCCTGTGCGCTATTCGTCGCTTGTCCGCCTGTTTATTTCTGACTTCCTTGATTCTTCTTTCTTGCGCTTGCAACCTCCTCAACTCCAAATCGAAGGATAGTGGTGGCAGTGGTGGGGGAGGCGGCATTCCGGCGCCGGTGCTGAGCTCGATCACTCCCAATATCGTCGCCGCTGGCGGCACCGACCAAACGATCAAGGTGAGCGGAGCTAATTTTCAGTCGACCTCTGTGGTCATGTGGAACGGCGCCGCGCTGTCAACTTCTTTTGTGAACGCATCAACCTTGGTTGCACAGGTGCCGGCGGCCGACATTCAGTTAGCCGGGACCGCCATGGTCACGGTGGTGACTCCTGCGCCTGGCGGTGGGACGTCAAGCGGAGGAGGGACATCGAGCGGCGCCACTCTTACGATCCAGGCGCCTTCGAATCCTGTTCCCACGCTAACGTCCGTCACTCCAAACACGGCTCCGTCCGGAAGTTCCGCAACCCCGATTACTGCAACGGGGTCTAATTTCATCGCGTCCTCGACCATTCTGTGGAATGGCATCGCACTCGTCACCTCTTATACGAACTCGACAACGCTCACTGCCACGGTCCCGTCCAGCGATCTGACCACCCCGGGAATAATCGCTGTGACAGTTTCGAATCCGGGTCCGGGCGGAGGTGCTTCCACGGCGGTGAACTTCACCATAGGCAACGGCGCGCAGGTCGTCACCACTCTCGCGAATGATCTCGCCTGGGATCCGGTGAACCAGGTTATCTATTTGTCTTTGCCAAGTACCGATGGGGTAAACGGCAACTCTATTCAGATTCTCGATCCGAGCACCGGGGCGTTGGGAGCCACTGCTCCTGCCGGAAGCGAGCCGAACCTGCTCTCGGTTTCCGCGACCAGCCAATACCTGTATGTCAGCCAACTTGGTAGTTCCACGGTGCAGGCATTAACACTGCCGGACTTGGCCAGCAGCAGCACGATCCAGTTGGGAAGTCATACTGTTTACGGTCCTTACTACGCCATCGATGTGCAGGCGGCGCCCAACGCCGATGGCACCGTAGCCGTCGTCCGGGGCACGCCGCAAATCAGCCCGGAAGAGGAAGGCGGCGTCTTAATCTATGACAACGGCACTCCCCGTACGAATGCGCTGTGCGGGTGGGGCCAGAGCGGCTGCCCCAACTCTACATGGCATAACTTGTTTGACTCGCTCCAGTGGAAGTCCGACGCAACCGAGATCTTCGCTGCCAACAACGAGAGCACAGGCTTTGACTTCTACACGGCTCTGGTGGACGCGTCCGGCTTCGGCACCGTGTCCGACTATGCTGGCCTCACTTTCGCGAACAATCACGGATTCCTTTGCAACATTCACTACGACGCAACCACTGGATATGTATATGACGACAGCGGCGTCATCATTGACCCGAGTACAGGCTTGAGCATGGGAACGTTCGCAGCTTCCGGGCTGATGGTGCCCGACGGCACGTTGGGCGTGGCTTTCTTCCTTGGGCAAACGACCCAGGATTTGGGAACGACCAACTACACGGTCCAAGCGTACGACATCGGCACATTTGTGCTTATTGACAGCTACACGGTCACAAATGTGATCGGTACCCCGACCCATTTGATCCGCTACGGAACGAATGGCCTCGCTTTCACGACAATTTCGAACTCATCGACTCCCGCGACCGGCGCCGTTTACTTGGTGAACGGCTCCCTGATTGGTATCGCCTCAAAGCGAGCGCCAATCCAGGTGGAACATGTCCAGCGGACGTGGAAGCCGCGTGATCCGTTACATTCCCTGCGCTCGGCCGCGAACGGCGGAACAGACTCAAAATAGTCCGACAGGCATTTGAGCCTGTGTCGGGCGTTACAAGCAGCCTGTGAACAACAGGCTGCGCAAACTCAAGAAAAATTTTGTCACTCCGAGCGGAGCGAGGAATCTGCACGTCGCGTGAAGCGCTGATGACGCCGGCAGACAGCGGGTTCCTCTCCGGCTTCGCCTGTTCGGAATGACAGAGTTGTGAAACCTATGCCCTTTCTCCTCCCCAAACCTGTACCTTCGAGACCTGGCGCCGACCGGGCCTTTGCGCGTATACTGCAACAACCCCAGGAAAGACAAGATAGTTCGTCGTTTGTGTAGGATAGTTGCAAATTACGGTGCCGCCACTGTTCACCGTCTCAGCTCTGGCCAATTCATAAATTAGGGAAACAGCAATGAAATGGCACCTTGCGCCCATTTCGTGTGGCTTGGCACTGCTAAGCCTAATCGGAATCGCTTCTCCATCGCACGCACAAAGCACCGCAGCTCCCATCAACAACCATCCATTGGTGCCGACCAGCTGGAGCTTTCAATGCCCCCCAAGCAGCGTATGCGGCACGTCTGGAAACTGGCTTCCGACGGTTTCGGAACCGGGGACGAATCGTCTGTGGAATGCGGGCACTGAGTGGTACATCGTGCAGCCCGCGAGCGGTGTGTACAACTGGACCAATCTCGATACCTGGCTTGACCTGGTCGCCACGCATCAACCCACGGCAGTCATGTATACCTTCGGCCATACACCCTGCTTCATCGCGAGTGTTGGGTGTGGTAGTAATCCCTGGTCGAACAGCCCGCCGGCTGACCTTGGCGCAAAAGGGGGCAGCCGCACGTTCTCGGCCTTTGTTACTGCGCTGGTGAAGCATTGTTCGCCCGCCGGGAACTGCGTCGCCAACTACATCAAGTACTGGGAAATGTGGAATGAGGCCAACCACACTCCGTACTGGAGCGGCACTGCCACGCAGCTTTACCAGATGTTCAAGCCGGTGATTGCGATCATTCGAGCCAACGTTCCCGGAGCCAAGATCTTGACGCCTCCGTCCGCCGGTGGAGCGCAATGGGCCGCCAGTTGGATCAATTTGGAAAACGCGCATGGGCGCCTGTCCGATTTCTACAGCTTCCACCAATATTTGTGGGATCAGGAGCCTGAGCAGCGCATGTCAGTGGTCGTGCAAATGATAAAAGCCAAGAACGATAACGGATGGACCAACGTTCCGTGGCTTGTGAGCGAGACCAATTACGACGTCAACACCTATGCCTGCTCTTCTCAGTTCACTCCCGAAGATTGCGAGGGCCAACTCGTGCGCTGGCACGTTTTGCTCTATGCCTATCAGGGCGGCACTGGCGGAGCAGACTTGGTTGGCTGGTACAACTGGCCAACCATAATCGGCACCGGCTATGACACCTTTTACTACACGATGATGCAGTGGCTGTCGGGTTCCACCTTTACGGCCTCCTGCACGAACAACGGCACGATCTACACGTGCCCGCTGACCGAGTCCAACGGCGCGAACGCTTTGATCGTGTGGAATACCGCGGGCAGTAGCCGCTACACGCCGAACGCGCAATACGTGAACTACCGGAAATTCAACGGCACCTATGGCGGCGCGAAGGTTTCGATTTCACCGCAACAACCCACAGCCATCGGAGTCATTCCGATCATGTTCCAGTCGAAGTAGGCGCGGGCACGTTCCCAGATTCTGCGGCCCTGAACTTTGCAGCTTCAGTGCTCGTTGTTCACTCCGATCCCGAGCGAAAGCGAGGGCTGAGTAATCTGCTTCAGGTGGGCAGCATCATGCTACCCACCCACCGCCTGCACCATGCGGGCGCTGTTCGGATTTCGTAACACACGCACCTTTTTCTTGACCTGAACGCCAGTTCCCTCCACAATGCCGCCGTTCGTCCCAGGGCGGGTGAAACGGTCCCACGCAATGCAAGTCGGGGAGGAGGCGTGTGATGCTTGATATGGCGTCAAACGTGCCGCAGTTGGATCTATCCAAAATCGTGTTAGCCATCGGCAGCTTAGGCACGGCTGCGTATGGCGTAGTCGATGTCTGCAAAGGTTTCGGAGGAGGCATCTCGAATCGCGGATACCTGGATATCAAGAAGGTCATTTCGCAATTCATTCCGCCGTCTGCATCAGCCAGCACCCAGGATGCTGCTCTTTCGTTTGAGTCGACCATGCGCACTCTTCGCGCTAATTGGATCAACGGCATGGCCCTCGCCGACCAAAAGGCCGTTGCGAAGTCTCTGATCAAGCTCAGCCTGACAGAAGAAACGTCAGAGCGCATGGCTGCCGCGACCGGACTCGATCACGCTCTTCTCCAGAGCATCGCCGCGAAGCTATCGGGAAAACTGGACACAGCCGCGGGAAAGCCAGCTCTGACACCGGCAGAGACCGATCTTTATGGCCGCTTCGATCTTCTGCTTTCCTCCATGCTCGATCAGGGATACCAGCGCGCCGACCAGCGCTATCGCAACAGCGCCAAGCTGCTGGCGGTTCCCGTTGCCATCGGATTGGCCCTGCTCGGCGCCCGGGCAGTCTTCGGTCCACTCGACACGAGCACTACGCTTCGGGCGATCGCGGGTGGCCTTCTCGCAACTCCTCTGGCTCCTATCGCGAAAGACATTGCCAGCGCGATTCAGGAAGGAGCCAAGCTGGCGCAGGCCTGGAAAAAGTGACGTATTTCATCGATCTTCGCGCCCAATCGAAGGGCTTCGGCCCGGTTCCAAACGCCGATAGTGTGGTGATCCGTCAGGACACGGAGCCCAATCCTGCCCCCGATCTAACCCGTCAGCGAGACCAGGAGCTGGCTGCCGCCGTTCAGGGACGCGACGTGTTGGTGGCCACGCACGGGTTCCACGTCGATCGCGACCGCGGGATGGCGTACCTCACGAATTGGCGACGCTTCCTATCTCTCCCCGACAATGGCTTCTTCGTCGGTGCTCTGTGGCCGGGAGACTCCAGTTGGCTTCCGTTTATCGATTACCCGGGCGAAGGGCGCGAGTCGATCCAGAGTGGAAAGATCCTGGCGACCTACTTGGGCAACTGGTTTAAAGGCGTGAACAGCATCTCGTTTGCGTCTCATAGTCTGGGCGCCCGCATGGTGCTGGAAACTGTGCGGGGCCTGACCCAAGGATCGAATCCGGATCTTAAGGTGACACGCCTCATCCTCATGGCGGGAGCAATCGATGACACCTGCCTAACGCAGGAATACTCTGACGCTGCGGGGAAAGTCGAAAAGATCTCGGTACTTGCGTCCAGCTGCGATGACGTGTTGAAGTGGGCATTCCCTGGCGGCAATCTTCTCGCTGGCGTTCTCACTCGTGGCACGCCGTATTGGCACGGCGCATTAGGGCGCTACGGACCGTATCCTGCGAACCAGCCGCAGAGCTTGTGGCAAACACCCAATATTCCCGACGACTGGAAATTCGGTCATCACAATTACATCAACTTCGATATTCAGGTGGTCCTACCGCAGAAAGAATCGGCGAAGTTTCCGCCACCCGTGATTGTGCCGCCCCAGGGATCCCCAGAGCCTTCCCCAGACATTAATTGGCAGCAGGCGTTCGCGGCAGGATTCGCATCCACCCGATTCAAGTAAGTCAATTCGGAAGCGCTCGCGCCACTACGGAATGTCGATCGAAACCGGGTTATTGACGCTCAACTTGGATTCGTGCACGCCTCCCCCATATCCCGCAAAGAATTGATAGTGCCCGGCTGGAAGCTGAAATGCAATCCGCGTGCTTCTAGACTCGTGAGCGGCCAGTTCGAACGTGCGTGGAAGTTTTTCGTCGTTGTCGATGACGTAAGAATAGGAATACATCTTTCCCGCGATTCCATGCCCCCATGTGCCCTTTCCTAACAGGACATTTGCGCGGGTGATCACTGCGATGGATGGTCCATCCGAGGGGGTCAGGCCACGATCAGCCTTCTCCGCGCCAATCTTTTCAGATAGAACCGCGAAGCCGATTTCCGAGGAATCGATCCGCGCAACGGTGTCGTTGTCATTGCTGATCGTGAGAACAACCCCGATGTCTGAACCCTGTCCCTCGGGTTGCGCACTCAGTGCGATGCCCTCGAAGGTAAATGGACGTTCGCTCGGCTTAGCGGGACCAAGAACTTTCAACTTACGAATCAACCCGTCCCCCGGATTCACCGGCTGGAATACTTTCAGAGCTTCGATTTCAATGGCTTGTCCCGAGAATGGGCGAAGCTGTTCCTTGACATCTTCAGAAACGTACATCAGGTAAACGCCGCTGAAAAGAATGCATCCATCCCACCGATCGAAGATCACCACTCCGCTGTACTTTCCACGTCCGCGGAGCCCTGCATTCGCAGGCGTGCTCCAGACAATCAATACGAGGAGCAACAGGACGCCCGAAAGACGCTGCATTGCAACGTGCGACAGCTCGATAGCGTTATAGACACCATTTTGGACTACTCTGGAATCACGTTCACTGTTCGTCATCACACCCCTTTCCATGTTGGAGCGGTGCGCGGACTGCGTGAGATTCCTCCGCCCGTCGCTTTTCGCTCCGGGGTGGGAATGACAAACGCTGTAACTACTCCGGTAACGAGATTGTTTGTTTGATCTGGAACGTACCCGCTGCGGCCGGAGCGCCCGTATCAGGTTGACCTCCCCCGACACTGACTTTGTATTCGCCTGCCGGGACGATCGGATCTCCTGCTTCGGTGACCATTCCGAGATCACGGGTTTTCAGATCGAAGTTCACAGTTTGCGATTGCCCTGCTTCGAGATGCACTCGCTTGAACGCGCGGAGAGCGCGAATGGGAGCGCCGGGCACGTTCGGAAAACTGAGATACAGCTGGGCGACTTCATCGCCGGCGCGCTTGCCCGTGTTGGTTACTGTGACTGAGGCGGACATACCGTCATTCGCCGAGACTGGACTGGTTGGCAGTTTCAAATCTTTGTAATCGAAGGTTGTGTAGCTCAGGCCATATCCGAAGGGGAAGAGCGGCGTGCTTTTGAAATAACGATAAGTGCGGCCTTCCATCGCGTAGTTCTCGAAGTTCGGGAGTTGATCGACTCCGGTGTAGAACGTGACCGGCAGGCGTCCGCCGGGATTGTTCTTGCCGCTGAGAGTTTCGGCGATCGCGGCGCCGCCCTCTTCGCCGGGGTACCAGGCTTCCAGAATCGCGTTTGCATGTGCCTTCTCCCAGTTAACGGAGAGCGCGCTGCCGCTCATGAGGACGATGACCAGCGGCTTGCCGGATTGCGCGACGCGCTGAACCAGATCCTCTTCGGGTTGAGGCAGATCGAGGCTGGTGCGGTCGCCACCGAAGAAGCCGGGCTCGCTAACGGGCATTTCTTCACCTTCGAGTTCGCTGGTGATGCCGACTACCGCGATGACGATGTCGGCCTTACGCGCGGCTTCCATTACCGCGGGAGGGATTGAGTTGTCGACCTTGGCCCAGAGAAGACGCACGCTCATCTTTGTGTCGGGCCTCGTGCCGTACTCGACCTTAATAGGCAACTTCTGACCCTTTTCGAGATGAACGCGACCCATACGGGTACCGCCAGCCCACTCCTGAGCAACAGGGCGATCGTTAATCCGTACGGACGCGAAGCCTTCGACCTGAACTCCGATCAGAAAGTCACCGGTTTCGGCAGGCGTCAGGAAGCCGGTCCACTCCACATGCAGTTCCTTGTTGCCCTTCGTTTCAGCCGGTACGTTGGCCTCGGTCAGATCGACATTCGTCTCGATGCGCTCGGTAATAGTTTTTCCCTTGTTCTCGAAGTCTCTACCCTCACCGTATTCCGCCTTCAATCCGGGTTGGCCGTCCGTTGTGGTGAGCAAACTGGCGGGGATCAGAGTTCCTTCCGGATGCAGGAACTGTGTGCCAGGCACGTACGTGATCTTTGCATTGGGGAATTCAGCCTTCACTCCCTCCACAAAGCTGACGCTGTGCGTAGGTGTACCGGTGTAGTTTCCCAGCAAAACTTTCGTTTGATCGGCGAGCGGGCCGACTACCGTGATGTTCTTCACTTCGGGCTTCAGGGGCAGAATACCGTCGTTCTTCAAAAGCACCATCGACTCGTTCGCAATTTTGCGTGCCATGGCGCGGTGCTCAGGACTTTCGAGAAGCTTCTCGTCGATTTTTGTATAAGGGACCATGTCGGGTGGATCGAACATGCCCAGCTTCATGCGCGCCGTGAACAGCCGTACCAGCGATTGGTCGATCGCGCTCTCACGAAGGTAACCCTGCTGCACGGCATCGATGTAGGGTTTGTAATCGTGATCATCCGTGACTTTGGCCGTGAAGTCGGCGCATTCGTTGTCCATGCCGCGCTCGAGCGAGATGGCGGAAGCTTTCGCCTGCGTGTCACGGAAATGGTGGCCGTTGAAAATGTCGATAACCGCGCCGCAGTCGGAGACGACGTAACCTTGGAATCCCCACTTTTTGCGGAGTTGGTCGACGAGAGTAAATTCATTCGCGCATCCGGGCTCGCCGTTGATGGCGTTGTAGGAGCACATGACGGACCCGGCGTGGCCCTCTGTCACTGTTGCACGGAAAGCCGGAAGGTAAGTATCCATTTCGTCATGCTTGCTCACGTCGACATCGGCGAAATGGCGAGTTGGCTCGGGACCGGAGTGGACGGCGTAGTGCTTCGGCGTTGAAATAACTTTGTAATACCTGGGATCATCGCCCTGCAACCCGGTGACGAAGGCAACGCCCATGCGTCCGGTAAGGAAGGGATCTTCACCGTAGGTCTCCTGGCCGCGGCCCCAGCGGGGGTCACGGAAGATGTTGATATTCGGAGACCAGAAGTCGAGACCCTGGAAGATGTTGCTGAAGCCTCCATTTTTTCTAACTGCCTGCACATGCTTGATGCGGGCTTCAGTGCTGATCACCTCGGCCATCTTGTGAATTGCATCGGTATCGAAAGTCGCGGCGAGGCCTACCGGCTCCGGGAATTCCGTGGTTCCATTCACGGCGACGCCGTGCAGCGCCTCGCTCCACCAGTCATAGGCGGGAACTTTCAGCCGAGGAATGGCTCGCGCTTGATTCACAAGCTGCGTGGCCTTCTCTTCGAGCGTCATGCGTTTTACAAGGTCCGTGGCGCGTTGTTCGGGGGAGAGATTTGTGTCGAGATATGCAGGCTTGTCGGAATCTTGCGCTGTGGCGAAAGCGATGAAGAAGCATGAGAACAAAACTGCTATGAGCAATCGAGAGAATGAACTTGTCATGGTGTGTGCCTCGACCCGGGGATGGATGGCGTGCTCAATAGAAAATCGAAATTGCACGTGTGCGCCTGCATCGAAACCTTACGATTCTGGGAACGGACGTGTCAATGCAACAGTTGAGCCTTGAAATGCCTTTAGCCGGACTTCCATGGCGGGCGAGTGTTAAATTGTCGAAATGCGATTCAACCGATCTGTTCCGCCGTGTGCCGTAATTCCTGTCCTCATTTATCCCGACCCAAGCGCGGCGGCCGATTGGCTGTCGAAGGCTTTTGGGTTTACCGTCCGTCTTCGCATCGCCAATCACCGGATCCAAATGAAAGCCGGGGATGGTTGCGTCACCATCGCCGAAGGCAACGTAATCCCCAACAACTCGCACATCGTGCAGATTCGGATCGAAGATGCTAAGGGACACTGTGAGCGCGCGAGGCAGAACGGTGCCGTAATCCTGACGGAACCTAAGGACCATTCCTATGGCGAGCGTCAATACAACGCCCAGGACTTTCATGGCCATCGCTGGGACTTCACCGAGACTATTGCCGATGTCGCTCCCGAGGATTGGAGCGGTGGTGAGTTTCACCTTGAGTGAATCACTTGCAAGAACGGCGAGCAGCGCGGATCCTTGGGATTTTTCCGGGTGTGCAAAGAAAGAATTCAGAAGTTGATTCGGTAAATCCGAACACTCTGCGCCGGGACTTCTGCTTTTATCATTAGGCTAGTTCCTGTTGCGGAGACCTTCTCTCCCGTCATCAACTCGTGAATACCAGTGGAGGGTTTTTCCAGCAAGCGACTGAACTCTACGGCCGCTGGCTTTTCCGCGTGATTGAAGAAGAATACGAACCGGCCCTTGGGTCCTTCCATTTCACGGAGTTCCAGCAATGCGGGGGCATGGAGCTTAGGTTCCGATAACCCAGCCCAGCGCGCCAACAGAGAGGCAAGCGGATGCATGTCCTCCGGATGCCGATAGTTTTCCTGTCCCGCAAAACCGCCGAAGATGATCGCGCTTCCTTTTTGATAACTGTTCTTGTACGCGATCGGAGTGCCTTCTGCGCTCACCGCGAGCGCCTCTGCCGAAGGACTTTCAACCTCGAACTGCTCCTGAAACGTCATTCCCTTGAACCGGTCGGTTCCCCATTTCACTTCGAACTCTTTGGTCGGGAGCAGTTGTTTTTCGCGAACTCCCAGCATTTCGTCCCAACCAAAGCCGGGAACTTTGGGCTGGGCATGTCCCGCTTCATCGACCCAACCCGGACGCGCTTCAACGAACAAATGTCCACCGGTGGAAACGTATTGCTTCAAGATTCCCGCCTCTTCGCTGGTCAGCATCAAGGGATAGGGAACAAGCACCAACTTGTATTTCTGCAAATCGTCCTGTGCGAGTTCGCGCGAGCTGAGAACGTCGACCGGCAGATTCCGTTCGAAGAACATCCGATGGTATCCAGCAACGGCTTCATGAATCGCGGTACGGCTTCCTTCCTCGTCATATCCACCGACCAGTGGAGCTAACGGACTGAAGACGAGAGCAATCTCCGCCTGCTGCGGACGCGATTGCAGCAGCAGATCGGAGTTTTCTTCAATCCGCTTGGCGATCTTGCCGGCGTGGCGGCTTCTTTCGGTAAGCGAACCGTCGAGCGCAATCATTCCATAGCCACCCGACTCGTACCCCGCGTTCATGGGATAAAACGCGTAGTAGTTGATGGCACGCGCACCACGCGAGACCATGCCCAACGTCCACATCTCAAGGTCACTCGAGGTGACCGGTGTTCCGACGACAGTTCCATGCACGCCATATCCAGCCTGCAGTTCACCCACGTAGAATCCGCGTCCGCCTGTCATGCTGTTCGTCAGATCCATGGCGAGCACGCGCCGTTCGAGCGTCCAGTTATACTCCGGCGCTGTGAGCTTGGGATAAAAGCTCGTTCCGAAGAAATCCACCGAGTCCTTCATCAGATAGTCATCAGTCGGATCGTAGGGGTCGGCCAACGTGCGTACCAAGGGTGAAGGATTCGGTGCGTGGCTGGTCGTCACATGACTCGGATCCACAGACTTTACCGCCTGATTGCGCATTGTTAGGTCCTCGGCCAGTTTGTTGCCGTAGAACACGCGCCAATCCATGAAATCGGTGTACGTCAAAATGGTGCCGTAGCGCGGAGGCTCCACCTGACTCCAGTCGGTGAAGGTCCTGTGCCAGGCCTCATTCAGTCGATCCAACGTCTGGTATTTTCCTTTGAGCCACTGCCGGAATCGCTCCTGGCTGCTGGGGCAATAGCAGAACATCGGCTCAGACTTGTATCCCACGCGCGCCCAATTCAGGGCAGCAGGCTCGCTCCAGAGGTCCCATCCGTAGAAAGCAGGACTTGTGGCCGCATGTCTCGCGACCTCCTGGAAAAAATCGAGAACAGCTTTGCGCACTCCGCGATTGTCGAAGCAATAGCCGGGGGCTGCCTGCGACGGAATTGGCAAGCCATCTTGCGCTGCATATCTGCCGTCCGGATACTTCTTCCCGACCCACTCCGGAGCCGAATCCACGTAGACCTGCACAATGACCTTAAGCCCGACTTCATTGGCCAGGCGCAGCAATAGGTCGAAATTTTCTAACGTGTATTTGCCCTCTTCGGGTTCGCCGACGTTCCACTCCACCCATGTTCGGACGGTGTTGAAACCCAGTTCCTTGATCTTCGTGAGGTCTTCTTTCCAGAGTCTCGGAGAATCCGCTGTAATAGTCTCGAGCATGGGAGCGCGTGCTTTGCCGCCGCTGTACCAGACGGAAACCGGGAAGAATGTTGAATCGCGCTTTCCGTTCTGGTTGGCGTGCACGGGCGGGAGAGCGGAAGAGTTCTGCGCAGATCGTTTATGAGCAGAACCGTTCGTTGACGCGATCAAGCTAACTGCAAGCGCAGCGATGAAGAGCGATAGGAATTTCTTCTGCACAATCTGTCCGCGATTCCTAGGATAGGAAAGCAGCATTGTACGCCGAGGAAATGTGAGATCAACCTAGAGACTAAGAAGGCTGATAGCGGATCTCGCGGTAGCGTCGAGTAAACCAGATGGCGACTGCGATCAACACGATCGGAGCGAAGAAGCTTGCTTCTGGGCCGACAGTTCCTCCCGTCAGCCATGCAGCCCCGCTGAACGATGAATTGAAGAAATTGTTCGTAGCGGCGATGCCGCTGTCGGGGACTCCATAGAAGAAGGTCTGACCCCAATCCCATCCAGCGTGAAACCCAACGGGCCACCAGAGATTACCGGTCCGGCGCAAGAACAAGCAGAACAACAATCCAAACAGAAACACCGAGAGCAACCCAGCTTTGCTTTCGCCGGGATTGCTGGCATGCGCGAATCCGAACAGCGCAGACAAGAGAACCGCCGACGGCCAGAATTTCATCCCCGCGGTCAGCGTGTATTGCAAATATCCGCGGAACGCGAATTCTTCCGCGAGTCCGACGACAGCGAAAGCCAATCCCCACTTCACCATAGCGGAGATGATTGTGGCTCCGTGAATGGCGAGACCGGTGAGATGAAATCCGCGAAAAAGAAAAATGCCGAAGAGGCAGCCGCTGATCGCAAGAAAGCCAGCTAATGTGCCTGTCCAGAAATCTGTTTGGAATGCGTTGTGGAGCGGAAGACCGTATTGACTGAATTTCCGGTGCTCGATGCGCGACATGATCAGCGCAGGTATCGCCGTGAGAAGGAAGATCACGCCATCGCTGAGGGCAACGCCGGACGGCGTGAGTTGGTTCATCGCGCCGAGTCGTCCGTGAAAGAGCACGACGGCTACGATCGATACCAGAGTCAGGAGAGCACCAACGATCGCCAGGAATATGAGAGCGCGCCATCCGGCACGGATGCCCTTCGGGCCACGGAAGACAGTGTTGGGAAGTTGAGGCGGGACGGATTCAGTCGGAATTGCCGGCGGAATAATCTCGGGAGTAGACATCGCTTGCCTTTCGGGGACGGACTATTTTACCCGTCGAAGGCAAGCGAGATTCCTCCGCCCGTCGCCTTCGGTCCGGGGTCGGAATGACAAATCTTGAGATGAGATGATGGAAGTCAAAACCCCCACTTCTGCCGCAAGAACCGTGGCAGAAATGGGGCACCCATCCTAATTTTGTTTCGTTATTAGCCGAGCCACTGCGGATTCTGATACGTGCCGTCGAAGTCGTGGCTGGTTTTGTAGCGTTCGAATTCGCCATTTTTCGCAGCGGAATCTGTCTTGGCCAACAATGCAGCGACCTCACTCGATGACATCGGATTGAAACTGCGCGCTGCTTCCAGCGCTTGGTGCAGGATGTCGATCGAGTCGCAGCCTGTGATCACCACGCTGGTGGGCAAATTCATCGCGTAGTGCAAGCACTCGATCGGGGTAGCGGTTTTGCTCTTCAGGATAATCTTGTCGCCCATTGGCTTCATGCCCAATACGCCGATCTTGTGCTCGACCAATACCGGGAGCACCTTCTTCTCGAAGCTGTTGAAGTGCGCATCCATCACGTTCAGCGGCATTTGCACCGCGTCGAAGGTGAAGTCGTGGGCAAAAGCGGTGTTGAGCATTTTGAGATGAATGTCGGGACTCTTGTGCCCGGTGAATCCGATGTAACGAAGTTTGCCCGCCTTCTTCGCTTCGAGCACGGATTCCATGCCTCCACCTTTCGCGAAAATGCGGTCTGGATCTTCTTCGCGAATGACCTCATGGAATTGCAGAAGATCAATGTGGTCGGTCTGTAGACGCTTCAGCGATTCATCGAGCTGTTGCGCGGCTGCTTGCTTCGTCCGGCCATCGATCTTGGTCATCAGAAATGCCTTCTGCCGATAGCCATCGCGCAGGGCTTTACCCATGCGGATCTCGCTCTGGCCGTTGTTATAGTCCCAGCAGTTGTCGAGGAAGTTGATGCCGCTATCGAGCGCAGTGCGGATGATCCTGATGCTCTCCGGCTCGGACTGCATGCCGATGTGATATCCGCCAAGCCCGACCATCGAGACTTTCTCACCGGTGCGGCCGAGCATGCGTGTGGGAACCGTTCCGGTTTCAGCGTGAGAGAACTTATTGGTGAGCGAGGTCATAACAGTGGTTGCGGCCGCGGCCTGGAGGAATCGACGACGATCCATACGATACTCCTTCGGTATTCAGAGTCGCATCACGGTATCGCGGTTGCAGAGAGTTTTCTGTCAGGCGTGAAGGCGACGAGATTCCTCAGCCCGTCGCTTCGTTCCGGGGTAGGAAAGACAACCAGAAAGCGGATCGTGACTCGAAATCCCCACTTCTCGTGCAAAAAGCACGCGAGAAATGGGGGCACCCATTTGCAAAGTTTGTTACCAGTTCACTTTCATGGCGAACTGGAACTGACGTGGATCGTATGCTGCTGTAGGTTGTCCTGCGTTGGTGAACAGCGGACTCACTGCGGCCGTGTTGTTCTTGTTGGCGATGTTGAACATGTCGACGATGAAGTCGGCACTGATTCGCTCCGTGAACGGAATGCGTTTCGAAATCCGCATGTCTCCAAAGGCGGTCCAGGGGGTGACACCAGCATTGCGCCCCAGATTGCCATCAAGCTGCAGCAGTGTGGGCGTGGACCCCAGCGGATTCAGGGCATTCGGCAGGAATCCGAGAATGCAGGGTTCCTGGAAGTGTCCGGTCGGCGAATACTTCGAGTTGAACACCGTGCCGCACGCAGGACTGGTGGTTGTGTTCGGACGGCTGGTCAGAGACGAGAGCTGCAGGTTGTCTCCGCCACCGGTGATGATGTTGAAAGGACGTCCCGACGCGAGTTCGAGCAGCGGAGCCCATGTCCAGTAGCTGAACACTTTGCTCATGAAGCCATCGCCGTGAAGGCGGCCCGTCTGGTACACGCCGCTGAAAACGAAGCGATGACGCTGGTCGAACAGCGAGGTCGAGCGATCGTTCATCGGGTAATAACTGTCTTGCGGTGTGGTCGTCGATTGCAAGTCGGTCGAGTCGTCGATCGCATGTGACCAAGTGTACGACGCCAGGAATTCGTAGTGCTCGTTGAAGCGCTTGCGCAGATTGGTGGTGAAACCGTGATACACGGAGCTGCCGTTGGAGTAGTTGGCATCCATGTCGCCGAACGGGACGCATCCGGAGAAGGTCGCAGGATCGCACGCATTGAACCCGAGCGTCTGCGCCAGAGTTGCAGCTTGCGTGATGCACGCCAGGCCAGGAGCTCCGAGGGAAGAATAGGCACCGATGATTGACGGATTCAGACCTCCCGGGCGGAAGAAGTTCATAAGCGAAGCATCCACGTAAGGAACCGGGCTGGTGGGCAATCCACCGGGGCTGCAGCCGCTGACGGTGAATGGGCTGGCGGGCAAGGGAAGGCCAGACAGCGACGAATCCACCAGCGCCGCATTGAAGTTGGAAACCATCAGGTCGCCGCGAATTGTGTTGGCATTGATGGGACGATTGAGATGGCGCCCACCATTGAAGTTGTACGCCAGACTCAAAGCGTAGCCGTGGCCAAGATCGCGTTCGACGCTGAGGTTCGCCTGCTGCGAGTAGGCGTAGACAAAGTTCTTTGCCTGCGGATAGCCGAATGGTTGGAATCCGAGCGGGAAGAAGGTGGAGGGGTTCAGATAATTCTGGTTCAGGAAGATCGATTGCGGGAAGTTGAGTGATTGGAACTGCTGCTGATCGGGGAGGAATCCCATTGCATTCGCCGTCGCAGGATTCAACGTGGCGGCGCACGGATTCAGCGCGCTCGGAACATTGACGGGCAATCCTTGGAAGATCGTGATGCCATTCAAATTGCCTGGACTGCCTGCACCGCCGCAAACGGATGTGCCCGCGAAAGCCAGCTGTCCGCTGGACGAACCGTCGGAAGCGTCGCCGAGGAAGTAAAGACCGAGCAGCGGATGGTCATAGAACATTCCGTAGGACGCGCGGACGACAGTTTTGCCGTCACCCTTGGGGTCCCACGCCATGCCGATGCGAGGTTGAATGTTGTTCTTGTCAGCCTGAATGCCTTTTTGCAGGCCGAGAGTTTGATAGGCAGCTTCGGCAAGTCCTTGGGGCTTCTTGAAGGTTGGAGGAATCTCCACGTCATAGCGGACGCCGTAGTTCAGAGTGACGTGGGGGTTTACACGCCAGGAATCCTGCCAGAAGGCACCGATGGCGGTGTTCTTGAATGTGTCACTGGGGCTGCCGAGACCCTGAACAAAGTCAGCTGGCACTCCGAAGCCATAAGACTGCACGGCAGAAAACTGAGGAATGGCTTGCAGCAATGCAGGAGGCAAAGCGGCGTAGTCGGCGGCACTCATGGCATTGGCGGCAGAGAGGCCGCCGAAATCATAGACGCCTCCGTAATTCACGGTGAAGATTGCCGTCAGCGGCAGGTAGTTCACGTCGACGCCGAACTTGGTATTGTGGCGTCCGAGCGTCCACGAGAAGTTGTCGGTGAACTGATAACGCTGCTCAGTGCGCTGAATATAGCTAAAGGGCTCGCGGCCAAAGTAGGCGAAACCCGGAATGTTGACGGCGGGATCGGAGCCAGCAGGAATTTGGGTGTTGTAGAAGTAGGAGAGCCCGCGACGGGCGTACTGGAATCGGAACTCATTGACCTTGTTGCTGCCGATGGTCCAAGTGTCTTGGGCCACTCCGGCCACATCGCGATAGGTCTGCTCGGAAGTGCGCGAGTAGGCGTTCTGTCCTACCGGCTGATCCTGACCGCTGACTTCAATTCCTGTAACTGTGCTCGGACTGACATTAGCGCGGAATGTCAGGCGGTGATTCGCGCCGATGTTCTGGTCCAGGCGAAGTGAGTACAAACTGGTGCCTTCAAAGACGGGGAAGTTGCCCATCTGCGATGTAAGACTCGTATATGACTTGGGGACAGAGCAAGGCGGCGCCTGGCAGGTACTAAAAAAACCTCCGATGCCGGTGAAACCACCGGTCAATCCAACTGGCCACTCTCCATTCACGGCCATGCCTGATGAAGCGCCGGCTGCGGCAGCGTAGTCTGCCACAGCTTTGGCGACCAGAGGATTAGCTTCTGCGGCCAGGGTCGTGGGGCTCGTGAGAAAGGCAACTTGATCCTGTGTGAGCTGCATGGTGCCGAACGGCAGTCCGACTTGTGTCGTATCGAAGGGAACGAGTCCAAAATTGTTTTGTCCGATGCTGGAGAATCCAGTCTCGTGACGGCGAGTGATTTCGTAGGAGAAGAAGTAATAGGTCTTATCTTTTTTGATTGCTCCGCCAAAAGCTGCCCCGGCCTGCACCCGCGTGTAAGCGGGATTGGGAACGGTGCTGAACGGGTTCACTGCCTGGAAGTCGCGGTTGCGCAGATATCCGAAGACATCACCGTGGAACTGGTTTGAACCAGAACGGGTGATGATGTTGACGACGCCACCTGCCGCGCGTCCATACTCAGCCGCGTAGTTGTTGCTGATGATCTGGAATTCCTGGACCGCTTCCTGCGAAACGGTAGAACGCACGCCGTTAACGGAGTTGTCGGTGGCATCGGCGCCGTCGACGTTAACCAGATTGGAGCGAGCACGTTGGCCGCTCATGTTAAGTCCAGACGTGGGAGCAGCGCCCAGGTTAGGCGCATTGTCGCGGACCACCTGGGAATCGGTCAGAGTGAAATTGATGTAGTTACGTCCGTTGATAGGAAGATTGTCAATGCGGCGTTCACCGATCGTGTCGGTAGTGGAACTGCGCGAGGTCTCGACGAGTTCGGCCTGCGAGCTGACTTCAACAACTTCCTTTGTCCCGGCGACTTCGAGCGTGATGGGCAGTTCGACCAGGCCGCCGACTGTGATCGATACTCCAGTGCTTTGCGTCCTGGCGAATCCCTGCGCAACGATCGTCACGGTATAGGAGCCGGGAGGCAGAAGTTGCGCGCTGTATCCGCCTTGTCCGTCACCGGTGGCGCTTCGCTCAACACCTTTTTCAGGATTTTGCGCAGTGACCGTTGCATTGGCGACGGCGCTGCCCTTGGAATCCTTTACGGTGACGTGCAAGTCTCCAGTAGCGACGCCGCCCTGTGCCAGGCAGAATGCAGAAATCAGCAACACGCAGAGCGGGACTGAAGCGAACTTCATTGTGCGAAACATAGGATTCTCCCTTGAACTCGCCAAGGCGAGCAGACGGCAGGACGCAGTGCTCCGGCAGATTGCCGATGTAATCACGCGATGGTTGAACTGTTTTGACGCCCCGCTGGTTTTTATAACAAATCCACGAATGAAAACAAGTAAGGATTGGCGGATGGGTCGTTCACAAGTAAATGGCCGTTCTTACATCGAAAGTAGATGATTTTTTCAACAATTACAGGGTTCAGGGAACGATTCTGGTTTATGACCTTACCGAGATCCGAACGGGTACGGCCGGATTCTGTAAGCGTCCGAGCAGCATGGCGGAGCTGCTGAGGCGTTCATATCCTTGAAGGACGGGGGTAGCGGAGAGGCTGGATTGCGGCCAAGCCATGGCGAGATAGATCCGGAACATGGCAAGTGCGGCATTCCGGCGCAGCAGAAGCGCGCTGTCGACAAGCTGGCGAGCGGCGTCTGCGGTCTTCGCGTCTCCCACCGCCAATGCAGCCTGGCCGATCATGACGAGCAGGGACGCGTTGTGGCTCGCGACGCGGATATAAGCCGCTGCGGCACGCAGACGCTCGCGCTGCACGCGCCGAAACTCAGGAGCGGGGAGACGGCGGTAGAGATACTCGCTTTCGGCAGCATTAACGAGGTTGCGGAACGCCTCGATATCAATCGGCTCAATCTTAGGAGCAACGTCGCCACTGCCGGAAACCTCAAGGGCGCGAGTCACTGTGATACGCAAGATGAAGACAAGGGCGAGGACGGCGAAGATGACGAGAAAAATCGCTAATATCATTGTTGTAAGAGACGCTCCAATTCCCGGTTCCAAACGGCAAGATTGTTCTCAGGCAGCGGCACCGCAGACTTCGCTACAACCCTGCCGGGGACAAGAAGGTAAAAAACCCAGATCAGGACTGACAGATGATACGTCGCCATATTCAGGAAGGCGAAGAGAGTACGGACGTGCTCCGAGGGGCTTGCGTTGGCGATAATGGCCCAAGTGGCCAGATGCTCACAGGAGGAAATTCCCAAGCCGAGCAAAATGCCAAACGAGAGACGGTCCCATTCCAGACGGAAGTACGCCGCGAATAGAAATAGAAAAATGATCAGGCCTGACTCGATAATGAAGACCGTTTGTTCCAGCAGGTGAGCGCCAGAGACAATAACGTTTATGTTGTCGCCCTGGCCGAATCCGGCGACTACTCCCGAAACGAGAACCAATAAACCGCCGAAACCACCGACGAGACGCTTTCCCGTCCTGGCGATCGATCCATAGGGAGCGAAGACCCTTGAGAAAACATCACCTAAGATAAGGAATTTCAGAAGGCTCTCGGCGAGCAATCCTACCCAGATGACACGCCAGAAATTCTCGGGAGATACCGAGGGAATAACATCAGCCAAAAAAGCAGCGATTTCGGCCAGCGCGCTCACGAACGCAAAGGCTAGGAAAGCTGGTGAGACACGAACAAAACCGCGTTTACAAAGTAAGAGAGCAAGAATGAAAAGGTACACATTGGGCGCAACCCAAAGATAGTTCCAGAGGAATGAGTGCGCCTGCAGCATGGCGGTGAGGCACTATACCGCGAATCGCTGCAGGTCGCAACGCACGAGGCGATGTTGTTCGTTTTTCGTAAGAACGGCGATGTCGCCGCGCAGATCACCGATTTTTGTGCAATCTTTAAGAGATTCGTACGGCTTACGGCTTGCAGACGGTCTTTCCGCCGCAGCCCGTGGTGCTGCCTCCACCATCTAGTAATGCAAGGCTGGGGGTTACAAAGGTACTCATAAACAGGACTGCTGCTCCGAGGACGAGTAGCACACGTTTCACGGTAGTCTCCTTAGGACTGCGATTCGAACCGTGGTAGTTTCCGCCCAAAAATGGAGTAACGCTACGGCACAGAAGAACATGGGGTTTGTTCGGAATTCGTAACAAGAAAATGGCGCTGAAATCGGCACTACAGGACGTGAAAGAAACCACCCTCTCAGCCATCAACGGCTTGCTGGCCAGACTGGCTTATTTGGGCTCCCTGCGGCGTGCTCACGGCAAGTATGAGCATTGGGGGATGGAACTGGTGCATGGGCCGGAGGCGTCGGAACGAGCCCTCAAAGCGGCCCATGTTGAGGTCATGGGCAGTGTGTTGCGGACTCCCTTGGCGGGGCTGGAGAACGATCTCAAGGAATCGAGCGAGTTCGGCGCAATCGGCCCCCGGCAGTTCGCCCAGGAAATGCAGGGCCGATTGGAAGAGCTAGTTCCGGAAGGTCGGGAGAATACGCCGTCTTCGACTCACCTTAGTTCAGTGCTGCGGGCGCTTTCGAGCCTGGAGCGGAATCGAGGGCGTGCCACTCGGTCAACTTCATAGCTACGCCTACGACCTGACCGAGTACTTCCGCTTCTTGAGGATGCCGCAGGATCCGCACCGGAACTGGAGAGAGTGGATGCGGCTGCAGGATGATGTCGTCGCGACGCATGCTGCACCAGGAGCAGGTATGTCCGTCGCGTGTCTCCACAAAATAAATAGGACGCTCGTATTCGGACCGCCAGGAACCTTCAACGACCCGGTTGCGCGACTCATCGACCTGAATGAAACTGCCGGGCGGCAGGATGGGGTACATGGTGAAGTCCTGCGTACCGACGTAGCCATACGTATATGCGGTATTCGCCAGCTGCGCGAGGTAGGCGAGAGGCACAAGGCCCCACTGCTCAACCATGCGTCCGAGGTTGGTGGTGCGACGCTCGTCGAAACCTGGGTCCATGCGCACCGGAACCTGGACGGACGAAACCCCAGCGAGAGCGTCGGAGACGTGAGATTTCGGCAACGAAACCAAACCGAGGTCGGAGGCGGTGTTGTTGAGATCCACGCCGTACCATGACATCAATTCGCGCACGTCGCGTCGATAAATGATCGACAAGGTATAGAGGCGATAAATACTGGGTAAAATGCCCTTGGTCTCGATGTCGGACAGGCGGCTGGGAGGGATCGAGAATTCCTCATTGCGATACTTCTCCGCGATTCGCGCACTGGAGTTTTCCACGTCGCGCATGGTGAGGCCAAGCTTCTCACGGAGGGTCCGAAGGCTTTTGCCAGCTGGGAGCATTGAACGACGCCCTCTTTACGGTGACGCAAATGATACCAAAGGGTCTCGGGGTTGTATCGTGATTTGCAGTAAAAATTTTGAACTCAGTCATGTTACGAAATCCGAACACGCTGAAATCATTGCCTGGTACGGATTTCCGGTGACTTATGTAGGGGAACATCGCATACTTTGCGGTGAGTAGGGGAATGTGGATATCTCGTAATTGTTCGGAATTCGTAACAAGCTTCTTGCCCGCCCAAATCGTTTTGCGAGCCCAGTATCTCTGAAGGATGCCGGACGGTATCTCGCTCTCTCTCTCCCAATTGACAGGATGACAATTGTCACGCGTTCTGCGTGATGGATGGCACTGGTTTCGCCGGTTGCCTTGCGCGACTATGCAGACATCAATCGGATGCATCCACCATGGTCCGAAATGGGCGCGCCGAAAGGACAGAAATGACGGCCATTCTGGAGCAAGTCCAAGTTAACCACACGACTCGTGCCAACGGTATTGTCGCGAGCCTGGAGCACGTGAGCAAAAACTACGGCCCGGTGAAAGCGCTGAGCGGCGTGAATTTCCAGGTACGTGCAGGAGAAGTCGTGGCGCTGCTGGGTCCGAATGGTGCGGGGAAAACGACAGCCGTGAAACTGCTGCTGGGGTTGCTGCAACCAAATTCCGGTAAGGTGCGAGTTTTTGGCGGTGACCCCATTAATCCTGAAAACCGGATGAGAACGGGGGCAATGTTACAAGTCGGACGAGTTCCCGAGACGTTGCGCGTACGCGAGCACATTGACCTGTTTTCCAGTTATTACCAAAAACCTTTCCCCGCGGGCGAAGTTCTTGCAGCGGGCGGGCTCGAGAAGTTGAGTGATCGCAAGTTCGGGGATCTCTCAGGCGGGCAGAAACAGCGTGTGCTGTTCGCGCTGGCGTTGTGCGGAGATCCGGATCTCCTGTTTCTGGATGAACCGACAGTCGGCCTCGATGTGGAAGCACGGCGAATGCTGTGGGAGGAAATCCGGCAAATTGTTCGGCGGGGCAAGACGGTGTTGTTGACGACGCACTACCTGCAAGAGGCCGACGCCTTGGCGGATCGTGTTGCAGTCATTAATAAGGGAGAAATCATAGCGGAAGGAACGCCGGCGGAGATCAAAGCGCAAACAGCGGGCAAGAAGATCCGCTGCGTCACACGACTTTCACTGGGCGCAGTGCGCGAGTTGCCGGGAGTGACCGAAGCGAAAGAAGACCGCGAGGCGATTGAAATCCACGCGACCGAAGCAGAGCTGGTGGTTCGCGAATTACTCGCGCGGGATGCGACGCTATCGGGCTTGGAAGTGAGTAGCGCAGGCCTGGAAGACGCGTTCCTGGCGTTGACGCGAGACGCATCGGCAAACGGAAACTCGTAGTGTTTAGGAAGTCGAAAAGACTCAGAAACCCGAGAGTTCTTCAGGAGATTACGATGAGCAGCGCAGCCATTCCATTGAGTGCGGGACAGATCCGAAGGTCGCCAGGGCACACAGTAACGATCTACGCGAAGGAAGCCAAATACGAGTTTCTTAAGTATCTGCGCCTTCGTATGTACACGTTGTCGGTGCTCAGCTTTCCGATCATGTTCTACATCCTGTTCGGTTTAGTGTTAAACGCGCACGAAGCAATCAACGGGATGCGCGTGCCGACATACCTGATTGCGACCTATGGCACGTTCGGAGTGATGGGTGCGTCATTATTCGGAACTGCGGCGGGATTGGCTTCTGATCGCGGACTGGGATGGTTGGAAGTGAAGCGGGCGAGCCCGATGCCGCCGTTCGCGTATTTCGCCGCGAAAGTCATCGTCGGTATGATCTTCAGCACCATCATTGTGCTCGCCTTGTTCATCCTGGGAATTGCGTTTGGCGGAGTGCGCATGCCGGTCAGCACTTTCCTTTGGCTGTTGGGAACGCTTGTACTGGGTTCGCTGCCCTTTTCCGCAATGGGGCTGGCATTGGGATACTTCACGGGGCCAAACTCCGCGCCTGGGATGATCAATCTCATTTATCTGCCGATGTCGTTTTGCAGCGGACTGTGGGTACCGTTCATGTTTCTTCCGAGAGTCGTGCAAAAGATCGCGCTGGTGTTGCCTTCGTATCACTTGTCGCAGCTGGCGTTGGGCACGGTTGGTGCAGGTATGCATGAGCGAGTGACCGCTCACTGGGAAGTGATACTGGCGTTCACCATGATCTGTTTCGGCGTGGCGCGAATCGGGTTCCAGCGCGATCAGGAAAAGGTGTACGGATAGCAACTTTGTGTTTCAAGTTTCGGGTTTCGAGTTTCAAAGTCGCGCTCGAATCGAAAGGTGTTTTCAAAGAATAAGTATGAGCAGGGACAATAAGAAATCGGTTGGTCTCGCCATTATCCTCATGCTCTTGGGTGTGCTCGCTGTCTATGGAGGGCTGCACTCTCTGATGGTGCTGATTCCGGCGGCCTTGGTAGTTTGGTACGAAGCGAAAACCGTTCTTGGTAGTGGCCGGAATTGACGGCTAGAGTGAGAATAGGCGTATGCCGGTACTGACCTACGAACGGGAGACGAACTCCTCGACGGCTCCTCCGTGGAAGTTGAAACCGTGGAACGTTGTTCTCCGGGATAGAGACCACGGATGGAGTCCGCTTTTTTGGGTTTGGTATGTGGGATTCTTTTTCATTGATCCCATAGCGAACCATGCCAGCCTGAAGACTTGGGTGCTGGACGGCGCAGCGGTAGCTGCGTTTCTCGTCTTATATTTTGGGCTTTTCTTCTTGGAAAATCCTCTCGGCGTCATCCATATCGCCGGGATGGTATTGCTCGGGATCCTCACACTCCCAATTAACGGCGGGGGAAACACGTTTTTGATTTTCGCCGCAGCGATGCTTCCGTTCTGTGTCGAAACGAGGACCGCTGCTTGGATCGGTATCTTTGCTATAGGAGCGATCGGCGGAATTGAAGGATGGGCTCTACACGCAAACGACTGGTCCCTTTTCTTCTACTCTCTTTTTCCAGTTTTTGTTGGAGGAGGGAACATCTTCTTTGCCGAACGCAATCGCATGAACCGCAAACTGCGGAAGGCGAATGAGGAGATTGAGCACTTGGCCAAGGTCGCGGAACGGGAGCGCATCGCGCGCGATCTGCACGATGTGCTCGGGCACACGCTGTCGGTGATTACCCTGAAGTCAGAGCTGGCGGGGAAGTTGATTGATCGTGATCCGCAGCGAGCGGGGAAAGAAATCCGCGAAGTCGAGGCGATCTCGCGTCAGGCGCTTTCGGAAGTGCGGGACGCTATCCGCGGATATCGGGCGAAAGGACTTGCCGCCGAAATCGCCCAGGCGAAGGCAACTTTGGAGACCGCTGGTGTGAGTGTTCAACTTGAGGCGGCCTCAACACTCGATCTTCCTGCCATGCAGGAAAGCGTTTTGTCTTTGGCCGTGCGCGAGGGCGTGACCAACGTGGTGCGTCATGCGCACGCGTCGAGTTGCCGATTACGGCTTGAACAACAGAATGGATCGTGTCGGCTGGAAATTTCAGACGATGGGCAGGGCTTTGTGAGCGTGGAAGGGAATGGCCTGCGCGGCATGCGCGAGCGCGTCGAAATGCTCGGCGGAACATTGGAGCGCAGCAACAAGTCGGGCACGATGCTGGTGATCACCCTGCCTTCGAAAGATATTGTGGTGAAAAACGAAAGCGGCAGAAATTGAATCCCCAGACCAAAGAAGGCGCACGGGAGAACGTGAAGGAAGGGCGCAAGTGCATCCGCGTCGTGCTGGCGGAAGATCAGGGAATGGTGTTGGGTGCACTGGCTGCGCTGCTGGAAATCGAAGGCGATATCACGGTGATCGCGCAAGCGCGCAACGGGAAGGAAGCGCTTGACGCGGTGCTCACGCAAAAGCCAGACGTCTTCATCACCGATATCGAGATGCCGCATATGAGCGGGCTTGACGTTGCTGTAGAACTAAGGCGGCGCCGCACGGGTACTCGCGTGGTAATTGTGACAACGTTCGCTCGGGCTGGATATCTGCGCCGGGCGTTGGAAGCAGGGGCGTCGGGATATCTTCTGAAAGATATGCGCGCCGAGGAACTCGCGGATGCGGTGAGGCGCGTGCACCAGGGACTGCGCGTCATTCATCCGGAACTGGCAACGGAAGCGTGGGCTGAGATGGATCCGCTGACCGATCGCGAGCGGCAAGTACTCCGCCTGGCCGGCGAAGGCATGGCAAGCGTGGATATCGCAAGCGAGCTTGGACTTTCAGACGGCACCGTGCGGAATTATCTTTCGGAAGCGATCAGCAAGTTGGGCGCGAGTAATCGCGTGGAAGCGGCGCGGATCGCGAGAACAAAGGGTTGGCTGTGAAAACCGGCTTCGGGCGCCAGCCCTCCGCGTTGCACCTAGTTCAGGAGTGCTTTCGCCCACAGATGCAGATAGCTTGCCGAGTTCAGACCCCATTCTTGGCAGTCAGGAACTGTTCCGGGAAACTCTCACGTTTCAAAAAACATAATTGGCGGACTCGCGTCAGAACGAAGAGAAGCGCCACGCAGATTCCCAGTCCTGTCAGCCCGTAGTTCGCCGCTTTAATTGCCGTGCGATGGTAAGCCTCCGCCGGCGGGGTATCTGCGTACACGCGCACGCGGGAGCGTCCTTTTAATTCCGGGAAAAGATAGATTGGGATCGATGTTCCAGCGGGGACTCGTTCGTCAAGTTCTGCCTCGTTGCGCGGTCGAGTGCCCAGATACGGTTGCAGGCTCATCCACTCGCGCTGGCCGTCGACGATGCCACTGGCATACATGTCGACGCTCTTCGACTGCTTCTGGTAGTAGACGCGCGTCACCTGAAAAGTCGTGACGTGGTAGGGCTGCCCTTCGTAGCGATGCCAGTCGTTCCAGGAATTCATGAAGATCACGAAGCCAAAGAGCAAGAAACAGACACAACTGATGGATGAGATCGCAATACCAAGGCCCACAATGCGGAACAATACGGGACGTGTAGGAGAGGACTGCGGGATGCGTCGAACAGCTGTGCCTTGAGGCTTCACCAACAAACTACTCAACGTTGCCACCACGACCATTCCGGCAAAACCAGCAATCATCCATTTCGGAAAATGGAACAAAAGCATAAAGGTAGTAGCGGCGCAGATCTGAAATAGCGCGATTATCCAGATCGGCTTGCTCTGCGCGAGCATCAATGACGTGCCGCACATCGGGCACACCTTTGCCGAGAGATCAGTGATGTCCAGACCACATTTGTCGCATTTGCGGACGAACGGCATCGGTCGGATTACAGCATCGCTCGTGTACCCGCAACAATTTACCGAGGTAACAAAAGACAGCCTTCGGGCGTCTGGCTTCGGGTTTGGCAAATCGAAAACATCGAGGGCAAATGCGCTGACGGAAAAAATGCAGAGGTCCTTCGGCTCGCAAAAAGCGCGAGCCTCAGGATGACAACTCAGGAAGAGAAACTCCTGTGCGGACTCTCACTTCGAAACCGCAAGCCGGAAGCCGGAAGCCTGGAGCCGGAAGCCTTTCTTAACTTTCGTGGATCACACCTGCGTCCTGCCTGGAGGAGGTGCGATACGCCCAGGCCATGCGCGGAGTGTTGTGGGCGATGCCGAAACGGCCTTGGGCGTCGAGGACGATGATTCCGCCGTGTCCGTTGACGCGCTGTTTCAAATAATTCATCGCTTCTTTCGCGGACCACTCGGGAAGATTTCCTGCGGCAATGCGATCGGCTGTCCACTTGGCGAGAACCAATTTCATGATGGGCTCGCCCCAACCCGTTGTTGAGGCGGCGGCACTCTCGTTGTCGGCATAGCAGCCGCAACCGATGAGGGAGGAATCGCCGAGACGTCCGGGAGCTTTGTTCAGCGTGCCGCCCGTTGATGTAGCGGCGGCGATGTTGCCGTTGCGATCAAGCGCAACGGCGCCAACTGTGTCGTGCGAGATCGTGACGTCGTCAGACTCTGGTGCGAAGAGATCGTTGCCATCCTGCTTTTCGTTTCGCTGCGCGAGTTCGGTTTGGTAGGCGCGCAGGCGCTCGATTTCGCGCGGGATAATCAGATCTTCGTTCTTGCAAAGGGAGACGCCGTGCTGAGCGGCGAATTTCTCGGCGCCATCAGCAACGAAATAAACGTGGGGACTTTCACTGAGAATCTTGCGGGCAGCGCGCACGGGGTTGCGCAAGTGCTCGACGCAGCCTACGCCTCCGGTGCGGAGGGTGGCACCGTCCATAATCAAGGCGTCCAATTGGACTTTGCCGTCGCGATTCAGGAAGCTGCCGCGTCCGGCGTCGAAAGTCTCGTCGTCTTCCATGATGACGACGGCTTCTTCGACGGCGTCGACGGCGGAGCCACCGTTGTTGAGAACGCGCCATCCGGCGGCGAGTGCGTTATTCACGCCACGAATGTGGGCGTCGACCATGTCGTCGGGCATTGCCCAAGCGCCGCCGTGGACTACCAGTAAGGGATCAGTTGGCATTGGAGTCGCGAGATTCGAGTCCCCAGTTGCGAGCAAAAGCGAACGGATAGGATAGCAGGAGAGACGACGGGGGCCTGCGGGAATTCCGGCGCAGACTAAGAGCCGCTTCGGAACCCGGCGTGCTTGATTCCGAGGCGGCTCGTCTTGCTGACTTCCTTGATCTTGCGTTGAGACCCAGTACACAGGATTTCCGGGCGGAGGGGGATACAGAGAAGGGACTAGTTCGAAGGGAAATATAACTTACGAGTTATAACACAGCGGCGCAGCCTAGGCTGCCTGGCCGGGCTTCAGGGCTACTGGCGGGTCTTGCGTCCTAGTCCAGGTGTACCGCATGCGATGGATCACGGTGATCGTGCTGAGAACGGCGATGAGCCACAGCACAGGCGCCATGCGATTGAAGAGGGCGCCGAGGATCACCAGGACGAGGCGTTCCGGGCGCTCCATGAAGCCGACGCGGCAAGAACCTATCAGTGATTCCGCTCGCGCGCGAGTGTAACTGACCATGATGGCGCTGATCATGACGAATGCACTTAGGACGACGTAGGTGTAGCGTCCACCACGCGCGTAGAAGACCAGCAGGCCGAGGAACTGGCTGGCATCGGAGTAGCGGTCAACTACCGAGTCGAAGAAAGCGCCGAAGCGCGTGACGCGGTTGGTTGCACGAGCGACCTGTCCATCGACGAGATCGAAAAATCCGGAAAAGATGATGACCAGTCCTGCGTAGATGAACATGCGCTGCTGGTTGGAGGAATTGGCGTATCCAAAAAGGAGTGCAGCCCAGGTATTTACAAGCAGTCCCATGAAAGTCAGGACGTTGGGATTGATGCGAGAGAGAGCGAGCCAGCGGACGATGGTGTCGAGAAGGACTCCGCAGCCGCGGCCGAAGGCGGAGGTCCAGGAGGCGGTCATGCTCGACAACCCGGATTGGCAGGGGAGATTTTCACGACGCGTATTATTTCACGCTCCGGGCGCTGGGCCAAGCTGCATGCGGCTTCTGGACGTTGCCGCCGCAAGAGTTTGAAACCAGAATCATGCGGGCTCATTCGGATAATTGAAAAAAAGCTGATTGCCGTCGGGATCGTCAACGACCAGCAGACGATATCCCCAGGAACCGTCCTTGACCGCGACACCCTTCGCCTCGAATTCCGAGCGCAGTGCGTCCAACGCTGCGATTGCGGCCTCGCGAGTTTCCGGTTCGACGTTCAAGGAAATGAACATCAGCCCCTTGCCAGCTTTCTCTGGCCATGTTTTTGCGAGGATCAGCGCGCAGCTGGTTCGATCCACTTGCGCCACATGCGCTTTGCCGTTCTCGTCGTCGAAGCGCCAAGGACAGGTGAAGCCGAGCTGGTCCATGTAAAAGCGGAGCGAGGCCTCGACGTCTTTGACGTGCAGGACCGGGCGGGTGAACCAGTCAGTCATAGGCTGAAAATCCTCGAATGCAATGACATTTTGCTGGGCCGAATTCTACACTCCGCTGGCGAGCTCTCGGCTCCGAGATACTGAGCGAAAAATCTTGTGGCACTTCTCGCAAAATATTGCCAACAAATGACTTACACGTGAGCTGTGCCTGGTATGCTTCGCAAAATATTGAATTTAAATAATTTACAGGCAAAATATTATAATTAAAGGGTTTAGGATCGATTCCTTCGCTTCTGCGTGAGCGCAATTTTTTTGTGAGGCAGGACGCAAAATCTTGATTCCATGAGAGTTGTTTACTCCAGATCGCAGTCGTCCCTCGCAAAATCTTGAAAACAAGTAACTTGCATCTAAGTTATTGCAAAATAAAGACTTAGCTTCGACCTGTGAAATTTGGCTTCCGAGCTGTGAAGGAGGCGGTTCCAGCAGACAGGAAGCGCGCGCTGAGGATAAGTTCGGCACATCATCAGTGTGCGCTTTCTATTGCCTCGGTCAAGGTTGTTCGTCACAATCCGAGCGATTTTTGCTGTGGAAAACTCTCGCTGTTTTGTGATCCAGCGCACACGTCTGGAATTCCCTGACTGGAAGATTGCAGTCGTTCCTCGCAGTCTCGGCTGCCAGAAATGGCAGTAGTAAAGTCTGAGGCACTTTCATATCGTCCTTCCGGGTTCCTCCCGACATCAAACGAACAGCATTTTTTGGCCATCGCTCGCAGTGGAGGCGACGCCATGACTCGGACGTCTATTACTTCGTTCCTGAGAAATCTCTGGCATCGCTGGCCCATCACAATTACTGCGACGTGCCTTGCCATTCCGACAGCGACCTGGATGTATGTTCAGCTCTCCTTATCAGAAGAGACGCTCAGGATTCATAATGCCCAACAGACCATAGCGACAGCACCGTGGGATGGCGTGCCGGAAACGGACCAAGAGCAGCGAGGAGCGGTAGAGAAGGCGCAATCTTCTTTATCGCAAGCTGCGCTATCAGGTTTTCGACGCGTGCAGGTGGGACCGGACGAGGTGGACTACGTCGCGGAAGATGTCACGATGCGGGTGTTTGGGTCCTCACCCAAGAAGCGGCCCAGTCGCGGCTGGAGTAAGGAAGTGGAGGTCGGCGATGATGTGACCGTCCGTTACTTCGCGTCGAACCCAGCCGGCGCGAAGGCGCGATAATTGAAATGAGACTCATCGCGGGAGCGCACGTCAGACTCCCGGCTACGATTTGTTGAGGTCGCCATCTTTTGAGTACTTGGTTCCCTTGCCTGTGAGTTCGAGGGCCAATCCTTTGTCGGTGAGTTGATACATCCAGACACCCTCGGAAACGGAGGCTGCGCCCTGCATGGATCCGCCCTTGTCGGGACTGGTTTTGGCGGCCGCTGAACTCTGGCCTCCGAACTCCCAACCGGAATTCACAAAGCCATCGAACGCCTTCTGATTCTCGAACACAAAGATCACCCGGAACTTTTTGACTCCCATGCCAAGACCGGCCTGGATCTCGAGCATCTTCATGAAAGTCTCACTCTTGTCCTGGTTCTTGATGGCAATGCCTTTCCCCTTGCCGGAGCCGCCAAAAAGAATCTTGACTCCCGTGTTACTGAAAACCGCGTATCCGTAGGCTTTCTCAACAGCTGCCTTGGCGGGGGGCTCGGCTTTGTAAAGGCGGGTGAGGGTTTCCTGGGACATCTTGCGGACTTCTGTCCGCTCTTTCTCTTTGTCTTTTTCGTCGTCGGCGAACGTGGCGACGCTGATCAGACAGAGCAGTGCAATCAGCACGCGACTGATTTTCATTGGAGTCTCCTATTTTTTGTAGTAATGCAGTTTGAAAAGGAAGCGATCCAAGCGCGCGATTATTGCGTCGCAAACGGCGCGACGCTTCGCGCGGATCGCCTAGATCCTTCCGCCCGCAAAAGGCGCGGTCGTCAGGATGACAACAGGGAAGCGATCCAAGCGCGCGATTATTGCGTCGCAAACGGTGCGACGTCTCGCGCGGATCGCCCAGATCCTTCCGACCGCAAAAGGCGCGGTCGTCAGGATGACAACAGGGAAGCGATCCAAGCGCGCGATTATTGCGTCGCAAACTACGCGACGCCTCGCGCGGATCGCCCAGATCCTTCCGGCCGCAAAAGGCGCGGTCGTCAGGATGACAACAGGGAAGCGATCCAAACGCGCGATTATTGCGTCGCAAACGGGGCGACGCTTCGCGCGGATCACCCAGGTCCTTCCGCCCGCAAAAAGCGCGGGCCTCAGGATGACAAGCAATGGGCGATGGCGGGAAGGTCACCTCCGCATGCTAGTCAGCTGGCGGAGGCTGTGGAACTCCCAGAACTAACAGTTATGAGCTGGCTTCTTTTCGTCGACGGGCGTTTATCCCCTTTCGCAAAACCCGGTCTGGCCACCGGACGTAATTTGTTCTGGCTTGGACTGGGCCTCTGAGACCTTGGCTAGACGCGGGCGGCGGCGTCCGCGCCACACTGCTTTCCACACTGGCCCTTTCCACGACTGGGCCTTTTCACAGTGGGCAGGGAGGTTTTTGGGCGTATTCTTGCTGCCTCTGGTAGCAGGAGCCGCGAGGGATCGGCAGATCGATGGAAGCATCGATGCTCGCGGCGGGGTGAATCTGTGGCTCTTCCGACCGTGCACCGCCCGTGTTTCCAACGAGCTAGAGGCCGGGCCGGTCGTGCGTCAGTTGACGACGCAGCGGAGCCGGGGCTGGATCCTCGGCAGGCGGTGTCTGCAGCTTTCCTCAAAAGTGCAAAAGATTTCAGATCAGCTGGTCTTCAGCCGTATGCGCGGCTTGCGCTCTGTACGGCCTTTTTGGTCACTGCGCTGCAGCTGAGCGCGTCCGATGGAAGGTCATCTTGCCCCGCTAGTCCCGCGGCAGAGACTGCAGATTCCGAGCATTCCAGTGTGCAACTCGATCCGGGGTCCGAAGCGAAGGCATCGTCCGAAAAATCAGCGGATTCCGAAAAGCCAGGGAGCTCTGAGAAGTACGACGTGAACCGGATTGGTCAGCGGAACACGGGAAAAGGTGTGAACCTGTACTCGCTCGAGAAGGAGAGAGCGCTGGGGCAGTCGATGGCCGAGACGATCGACCGGCAGACGAAGTTTGTCACGGACCCAGACATCATCAAGTACGTCAGCGGCGTGGCCCAGAGAATTATCGGAAACTCCGACGCGCAGGTCGCCTTCACCATCAAGGTGATCGATTCTACCGATCTCAACATTTTTGCATTGCCGGGTGGTTTTCTGTATGTCGATGAGGGATTACTGAGCGAACTCGATAGCGAAGCCGAGCTAGCAGGCCTGATCGCGCATGAAGTCGCGCACGTGGCGGCGCGGCACGGGACTCGCTATGCGACGCGGAGAACAGCCTGGAACCTGATTTCGTTCCCGGCGATCTATGCGGCTGGGCCGGGCGCGATTGGAGCCAGACAGATCGGGCCGCTGGCGCTGAGAAAATTCGCCCGAGATGCAGAACTCGAAGCAGACTTGCTGGGAATGGAATATCAGTATGCGGCGGGCTACGATCCGCGAGCGTTTATCGAGGCGTTGGAACGACTCCAGAATAAAGAGATTTCCGGCGGGAAGCATAAGGGCTCCTTTGGGCGTTCTCTTCATCAGATCGCGAAGGCGTACGCGTTCTATCCACCCATGGAAGAGCGCATTGTGAGATTGGAATCGGAGATTTCGACTGTGCTGCCCTGCCGAGATACGTATGTCACCGACACGAGCGAGTTCCAGGAGATAAAAGGCGAGCTCTTGGCGGACGAACTGGTGCTACGTCGGGATCACGTTGGCCATAGTGAGGACGGCGAAAACGGTGGGCCAGTATTGCGGAGGCATCCGACAGAGTGGCAAGAGTCCCAGGCAGTTCACAGCACGCTCCTCAGCGACAATAACTCCTTCAATTTCTAGGCACTAAGGCTTCGGGCGTTACGAAAGTCGAAGCGTCCCCCCTTGCCTTCAGTTACTTGTTGGTCACCTCTGAATGAAATTCACTATGCACAGCACTTATCAAGAGCGGGCGAACATGCGCCTGTTCCGAGCGACTGCTCGGAGTCGATTCGGAGGGAGTGCAATTCTTTCTGGAGGAGCAGTTCACAAATGCGCAAATTACTCGCGTTTGCTTTCGTGGTTGGCATGTTTTCGTTGGCGGCGTTCGCTCAGGAAACAGGGAGCGCGCCCAAGGCGGAATTCTTCGGGGGCTTTCAATACAGCCGTTACGACGGCGGGTTCAATGCCACCGGTTGGGACACCTCGGTGACAGGAAACGTTAACCGCTGGTTCGGCATCACGGCAGATTTCAGTGGCGGCTACGGGTCGCAGAGCGGCGTCAGCATTCACAACTACACGTACACATTCGGCCCGGTAGTTTCGTTGCGCCAGAGCCGGACGTTCACCCCGTTCGCGCACTTCCTTGCTGGCGGCAACCGCGCTAGCGCCAGCCTCGGCGGCATCTCCGGTTCGGCCAACGGCTTTGCCATGATGTTCGGTGGAGGGTTGGACATCAACGCCGGACAGCATTTCGCGATTCGCGGAGCGCAGTTCGATTGGCTCACATTGCACTCGAACGGCGTCACCGACAAGAACAATATGCGGATTGCGACCGGACTGCTTTTCCGGTACTAACCGTTACGCAGATTCTCAAGGTCAGGGTTGAATGATGAATTCAACCCTGATTTTCTCTTTTGGCTCGCCTTGTAGGCGCACGGAGAAGAACTGGCTGCGCCTATCTTTTGATTCCATTCTTCGCCCGTACAACCAAAAAGCGTTGTGGGGCTCCCGCCTTGATCGCTGGTCTGGGGGCCTCCTGGGTTCATCGTTTATAAAGGACTGCCACACTGGCTGGCGGCGGAGGCAGGGATGGTTCGTGACGAGAGATATCCGAAAATCAGAGCGACGACGAGAACGGATTTGCTGCGGTTCAATGGTGCTGTCGAGCGGGATCCGAAGATCGATATTTGGATGAAGGATCATGCTGGGGAATTGCGGGCCATGGCGCGGCGGTGGTTTGAGGTGATGCGAGGCTGCGGAGACGAAGTGCGGGAAGTTTTGCATGATGGCTGTCCGACGGCGTGTTTGGGGGATGTGCCGTTCGCCTACGTCAATGTATTCACATCGCATGTCAACGTTGGATTCTTTCAGGGTGCGGCGCTGCCGGATCCAGCGCGCCTGCTCCAAGGTAACGGGAAATTCATGCGGCATGTGAAGCTGAGGCCGGAAACGGCTACGGATGAAAAAGCGCTACGGGCACTGATTGAGGCGGCGTGGGCTGATATCAAGGCGCGAGTGGAACACGGATAGTGGATTCCTTGCGAGATTTTATCGACACTACACTGTGCGGATCACCCGAGTATCAACTTACGGCGACCCGCGCAGTTGATCTAATGCGGCGAGGACTTCGGCGCTGTGAGTGGCGGGATTCACGCTGGTGTAGACCTTTGCGATTCTTCCCTGTGGATCGATTAAGAACGTGTGGCGGGCGGAGAACTTTACGACAGCTAGATTGGTTAGCGATCCGTAAAGCGCGGCAACTTTGTGATCGGTGTCGGCGAGAAGCTTGAAATTCAGTCCTTGCTTCGTGCAGAAATCCTTGTGGGAGTCGATGCTGTCGCCGCTTACTCCTAAGACGACGGCGTTGCGTTCCGCGTATTTTGTCAGATCCACCTGAAACTGGTGGGCTTCGCGCGTTCAACCCGGGGTCTGATCTTTGGGGTAGAAGTAGAGGACGATCCATTTTCCGCGGAAATCTTTGAGGCTGACGGGGGAGCCGTCTTGTGAGGGGAGAGTGAAGTCCGGGGCGGTGGCGCCGGCGTTGAGCGCGGAGGTTTTGGACAGCAGTCGGGGGATCAGGACGGCGAGGGTCGCGACGACGATGAGGGTGAAGATTACGCGCAGCATGGAGACGCGGATCATTTTAACCCGGCGCTAAAGCCCCTCGTCAGTTTAATGCTCTAACGCGGCCCTGAAGGGCCGCTCTTTCACGGATATGGCGGGCTGTGTTGGAGAGTCGTCAGAGTTGTGGCGGCGGATGGGAAAGCAGGTTCCTCACTTCGTTCGGAATGACAAAAATCTCTGTTTGGAATGACAAATTCGTTCGGAATGAGAAATTTATCCTGAGGTTCGGAGCGGGGCTTCGCACTTGATATGATGGAGTATTCTGCATCGCTCATTGGGGAGAGTAGACGTGGCTCAGACGGAGACTAGCGGTCTGGAAGTGTTGGAAACCAGGGAGTGGGTGGATTCTCTGGATTATGTTTTGTCGCACGGGGGCCCGGAGCGGGCCGGCCGTTTGCTGCAACAGCTGGCTTTGCACGCCCGGCGCGAGGCCGGGGTCAATTTACCTTTTACGGCTACCACGCCGTATCAGAACACCATTCCGGCGCGTCAGCAGGCACCTTTCCCGGGAAGCCAGGAGATGGAGCGACGGATCAAGAGCCTTGTGCGGTGGAACGCACTGGCGATGGTGGTTCGCGCCAATAAGATCCAGGAAGGCATTGGCGGGCATATTTCGACTTTTGCTTCGGCCGCGACGTTGTATGAGGTGGCCTTCAATCATTTCTTCCGGGCGCAGACCGAGAATGGCGATCGTGACATTGTTTATTTTCAGGGACATGCTGCGCCGGGGATTTATTCGCGGGCGTTTCTGGAAGGACGTCTTTCGAAAGAGAAGCTGGAGAATTTCCGGCGCGAGTTGAAGGCGGGCGGAGGGTTGTCATCGTATCCGCATCCGTGGCTGATGCCGGATTTCTGGGAATTTCCCACAGTTTCGATGGGCTTGGGGCCGATTCAGGCGATCTATCACGCGCGGTTCATCAAGTATCTGGAGAATCGCGGGCTGAAGACGTCGACTGGCGGGAAGGTTTGGGCGTTCCTGGGCGACGGCGAGATGGATGAGCCGGAGTCGCTGGGATCGATCACGCTGGCGTCGCGCGAGAAGCTCGACAATTTGATCTTTGTGGTGAATTGCAACTTGCAGCGGCTGGATGGGCCGGTGCGCGGGAATGGGAAGATCATTCAGGAACTGGAAGCGATCTTCCGCGGAGCTGGCTGGAATGTGATCAAGTGCATCTGGGGCTCAGACTGGGACAGCCTGATTCAGAATGATCGCGATGGGCTGCTCGTGAAACGTCTCGGTGAGATCAGCGATGGGCAGTATCAGAAGTACTTCGTTGAGAGCGGGGCATATTTCCGGCAGAACCTGTTTGGGACCGATCCTCGGCTGCTGAAGATGGTGGAGCATCTTTCGGACGATCAACTGGCTCGCATGCGGCTGGGCGGGCACGATCCGATCAAAGTGCATGCGGCGTTCCGGGCGGCGGTGGATCACACTGGCGCGCCGACGATCGTTCTCGCGAAGACCATCAAGGGCTATGGGCTCGGCGAAGCTGGCGAAGGCAAGAACATCACGCACCAGCAGAAAAAGCTGAACGACGATGAACTGGAGATGTTCCGGTCGCGATTCGGCATTCCGATTCCCGATGATGAGCTGCATAAGGCGCCGTTCTATCGTCCAGCGGACGACAGCGCGGAAATCAAGTACATGCAGGCGCGGCGTCAGCAACTGGGCGGATATATGCCAGCGCGAAAGGTGCGCGCGGCTGCGATGAAGGCGTTTCCCGATGCGCACTTCGAGGAGTTCCACAAAGGCACGGACGGGCGAGAAGTTTCGACGACGATGGTGTTCGTGCGGTTGTTGGCGAAGCTGCTGCGCGATCCGGAGATGGGCAAGTACGTTGTGCCGATCGTTCCGGATGAAGCGAGGACGTTTGGTATGGAGGCGCTGTTCCGGCAGGTCGGCATTTACTCGAGCGTCGGGCAGAACTACGAGCCGGTCGACATGGACACGCTCCTTTATTACAAGGAAGCGAAGAACGGGCAGATTCTCGAGGAAGGAATTACCGAATCGGGCTCGATGTGCTCGCTGATCGCGGCGGGATGCGCGTATGCGAATCATGGAATCAACACGATTCCTTTCTTCATCTATTACTCGATGTTCGGGTTCCAGCGGATTGGGGACCTGATCTGGGCTGCGGCGGATATGCGATGCCGGGGATTCCTGATCGGTGGGACTGCGGGCCGCACGACGCTGGCTGGAGAAGGACTGCAGCATCAGGATGGGCATAGCCACGTGCTGGCGCTGCCGATGCCGAATTTGCTGGCCTACGATCCGGCGTTTGCGTATGAGCTGGCGATCATCATTCAGGACGGCATCCGGCGGATGTACGTGAATCAGGAGTCGGTCTTCTATTACTTGACCGTGACGAATGAGCCGCTGGCGATGCCGGAGATGCCGGGCGATGTGCGCGAAGGCGTTTTGAAAGGGCTGTATCGCTTCAAGGCTTCGTCGAAGAGCGATGCCAAGCTTCGGGCGCAGCTGCTGGGCAGCGGGACTATCATGTACGAAGTCCTGAAGGCGCAGCAGATCCTCGAAGAGAAATATGGCGTCGGGGCGGACGTCTGGAGCGTCACGAGTTACAAGGAGCTGTATCGTGACGCGAACGATTGCGAGCGCTGGAACATGCTGCATCCGGGCGAGGCGGCGAAAGTCCCATACGTTACGCAGACTCTGAAAGATGCGCAGGGGCCGTTTATTGCGGCGTCCGATTACATGAAGGTGCTGCCGGAGAGCCTTGGCAAGTGGGTGCCGGGACAACTGGTATCGCTGGGTACGGACGGATTCGGGCGGAGTGAAAATCGTGCGGCGCTGCGTGACTTCTTTGAAGTCGATGCGAAACATATTGTGCTGGCGACGTTGGGAGCGCTGGCGCGGGAGAAGAAAGTTGGCACCGACGTTGTGAAGCGTGCTGTGCAGGAACTGGGGATCAATCCGGAGAAGGCGAATCCGGCAGTCAGCTAGCGAGGGCGAGCGCGAGACGCGCTCGCGACAGCCGGCGGGACGCCGGCGCTACACGCGATACGAACTCATAAAAGGAACATTGCGCAGTGATTGAATTCAAGCTTCCGGAGTTGGGAGAGAACATTTCGCAGGGCGACCTGGTGCGGCTGATGGTTGAGCCCGGCGCGAAGGTCGACGCCGGCCAATCTGTGATGGAACTCGAGACCGACAAGGCCGTGGTGGAAGTACCCTCGTCGGTGAGCGGGACGGTGCAGGAGATCCGCGTAAAGGAAGGCGAGAAGATCAAAGTTGGGCAGGTGATCTTCACGGTGGATGGAGCGGAATCGAAAGCGGCTCCGCAGGCTGAGGCGACTGCTTCGGCGCCTCCAACGCAAAAGGCGAGCGCGCCACCAGTTGCTCCGAAACCTGATTCCACACCAGCACCGGCAGCGACAAAGACGACCTCAGTTGCGGCGGCACCTCCGGCTTCTACTCCTTCTTCTGCGGCGCCTTCTGCTGAAACTTCTTCGTCAGGCGCGACGGAGTTCAAGCTTCCGGAACTTGGGGAGAACATTTCTCAGGGCGATCTGGTCCGGCTGATGATTTCGGCTGGCGCGAAAGTTTCCGAAGGACAGCCGGTGATGGAGTTGGAGACGGACAAGGCTGTGGTCGAAGTGCCGTCTTCGGTAAGCGGGTTGGTCAAGGAGATCAAGGTAAAGGAAGGCGAGAAGGTCAAAGTCGGACAGGTGATCTTCACGTTGGAAGGTGCGGCGGCTGCGGCGCAGCCGGCACGGCCAAGGACTGCGCCTGTCGAACATGTTTCCGGGCAGCATGGTGCGCGCCTGGCTTTTCAGGCCGCGATCAAGGCCGAAGGGAAAACCGAAGAGCAAGCTCTGCCACCCGATCAGCCGCAGCAAGTTGCGCCTGCATTCAGCATGCCGGCCCAACTGGGAAAAGTTGCGGGGACGGAGCATCGACAGCCGGTGCCTGCGGCTCCTCATGTTCGGCGGTTGGCGCGCGAACTGGGCGTCGATATCTATGAAGTGAAGGGATCCGGCCCGGGTGGGCGCATCAGTGAAGAAGATGTAAAAGGCTACACAAAGGCGTTGCTTTCCGCTGCCACGGCAGTGCAGACGCCGCAGGCGGGACATTTCCGCCAGCCGCAGCTTCCGGATTTTGGCAAATGGGGAAAGATCGAGCGTGTTTCGATGCGCGGGGTGCGTCGGAAGACTGCAGAACATCTGGCGGAGGCGTGGAACACGATCCCGCATGTCACGCAGCATGATCGTGCGGATATTACCGAGCTCGAGCAACTGCGCGCGCGGTTCGCTCCGAAAGCGGAAGAAGCCGGCGGGAAGATGACCGTGACGGCGATCGGGCTGAAGGTTTGCGCGGCAGCGCTGAAGGTGTTCCCGCAATTCAATGCCAGCATCGATATTGAAAAAGAAGAGATCGTCTACAAGCAGTACATCAACATTGGAGTGGCGGCCGATACAGATCGTGGGCTGCTGGTGCCGGTGATCCGCGATGTCGACAAGAAGAACATCGTTGAGTTGGCGGTGGAGCTGTCGCAGATTTCGAAGAAGGCGCGAGACAAGAAGCTGGCGCCTTCGGATATGGAAGGCGGCACGTTCACGATCACGAATTTGGGGGGAATCGGGGGAATTGGATTTACTCCAATCGTGAATTTCCCGGAAGTTGCGATTCTTGGCATCTCGCGTGGGCGAATGGAACCGGAGTGGATTAATGGAAAGTTTGAGCCTCGGCTGATTTTGCCTCTGTCACTTTCTTACGACCACCGGCTGATTGACGGGGCGGATGCGGCGCGATTCCTGCGGTGGATTTGCGAGGCCTTTGAGCAGCCGTTCTTGTTGTCGGTGCAAGGCTAGTAGTTTTGGCTTGTCATCCTTCGCGACGCGAAGGATCCATCAAATCTACCGGTAGCTGCGATGACACCAGCGAAATGCATAGGTCCTTCGGCGCAAAATGCGCGCCTCAGGATGACAACGGGTTTATAGGTTTGATTTTGTTGAGATCTGACCTTACACATGTCTGATACGCAATCCTTGAACATTGCAGTTATTGGCGGCGGGCCGGGTGGGTATGCCGCCGCATTTCTTGCTGCCGATCTTGGCATCAATACGACTCTGATCGATCCGGAACTGAACCCGGGTGGGGTTTGTCTTTATCGCGGGTGCATTCCATCGAAGGCTCTGCTCCATGTTGCTAAGTTGATCGAAGAATCGCATCAGGCGAAGGATTGGGGGATCGAGTTTGCCTCGCCGAAGATTGATTTGGCACGGTTGCGCTCGTTTAAGGAAGGGGTTGTCAAGAAACTGACCGGCGGTCTGGGTGTGCTGTCGAAGCAGCGCAAAGTGAAGTACGTGCAGGGCAAGGCGGCGTTTGAGAATTCGAACACGTTGAACATCACGAAGTCAGACGGCTCGCAGGAATTGTTAAGCTTCGATCGCATCGTCATCGCTACTGGGTCGCGTCCAGCTGTTATTCCAACTCTGAAGCTCGACACGGCGCGAATGATGGATTCTACGGGCGGTTTAAATCTGGAGGATATTCCTGGGACCCTTCTCGTGGTTGGCGGCGGATACATCGGCCTCGAACTTGGATCTGTGTATGCGGCGCTGGGCACACGCGTTACTGTCGTCGAAATGCTTCCGGGACTACTGCCCGGTGCGGATCGTGATCTTGTAGTGCCGCTTCACAAGCGGTTGGAGAAGATGTTCGAGGCCATTCTGCTGAACACAACCGTCGCGGCGGTGAAAGATGAAGGGAACGGGATTCGCGCGACGCTGAAGGCGCAGGACGGGGCGCAGCAGGAAAAAGTCTTTGATCGGGTGCTGGTTTCAGTCGGGCGCAAGCCGAATTCCGAGATTCCCGGGCTGGAAAAGACGCGTGTGCAAGTGGGCGAGCGCGGGTTCATTCAAGTCAACAAGCAGCTGCAGACGGATGATCCTGTGATCTACGCGATTGGTGACGTCGTTGGCGAGCCGATGCTAGCGCACAAGGCGTCGCATGAAGGACGTGTCGCTGTGGAGGCGATTGCGGGGCACAAAGTGGCATTCGAACCGAATGCAATTCCTGCCGTTGTATTCACCGATCCGGAAGTTGCGTGGGCTGGACTGACCGAAACGCAGGCTCAGAAAGAAAATCGCGAGATCAAGGTTGCGAAATTTCCGTGGGCGGCTTCGGGACGCGCTATTACCCTTGATCGTCCGGAAGGCATGACGAAGTTGATTTTCGATCCGTCGACCGAGCGCGTGCTGGGAGTCGGGATTGTTGGCGTTGGGGCAGGGGAGATGATTGCCGAGGGCGTACTCGCGATTGAAATGGCGGCGTTGGCGAAGGACATCGCGTTGACGATTCATCCGCATCCGACGCTGTCGGAGACGGTGATGGAGTCGGCGGAAGTATTTTTCGGGACGAGCACGCATATATACCGGCCTAAGCGCGGGTGACGTCGTACCCCGGGGTGTCGTGATTGGGTAGGGATCCTTCGACTGCGTCAGCGCTTCGCTATCGCTCGCGCTGACTCCGCTCAGGATGACAGACGACGAGGATCGACAGAGCATTTCGCAATTCCACCCCGCAGCATCGCATTCGATACAATTAGGGCTCGCCTACACTGTTTCACACGACGCGGGCGGGGGCGCCGGGGCCACAGCGGTGACTGTCGAATATGGTCCGTTTCTTCCAGATCGCTTTCCTCTCAATTGCTCTCATTGGCGGCAGTATCTTGTCGTCGGCGCAGTCGATTACCCAGGTCTTGCAGCCTGGGGCTCCGGCCAGCGCGGCGCCGAACGATCCGCTTGGGCGAACGACACCTTCCAGTTCGATACTCGGATTTTTAAAGGCTGCTCAAGCCGGCGATTACAGTATTGCGGCGCAATATCTGCAGATGACTCCGGCGCGCCGGCAGTCGGAAGGCGAGCAGACAGCTTCGAAGCTCAAATTCGCTCTGGATCACGCTTTCAGCGGGAACCCCAGCCGTTTTAACCAGCCGGAAGGCACTGTGCAGGAAGGCGTGCCTTTGGGACGGCAGCGGTTGGGAACGATGTCGGCGGGCGATGTCGAGGTCGACCTCGACATGATTCGTGTCTCAGGCCTCTGGCTGGTTTCGGCCGACACTCTGGTGAAATTGCCAGAACTGTCGGACCAGGTGGAAGCGCGCCAAGTCGAGAGCAAGCTTCCTGCATTCCTGGTAAAGAACCAGTTCGGTGGAATGCCGCTGTGGCAATGGGTGGCGCTGTTGCTTGGAGTGCCGTTCGCAGCAGGTTTGGGCTGGGTTGTAATTGCGTTCCTGGAGATCCCTGTTCGCTGGTGGGCGCGGCGCCGGGGTCAGCTGGATGTTGCGAACTGGCGTTCCGTCTCGGGTCCCGCGTGGCTTCTTGCCGGAACGTTGATTCACCAGGCGTTCGCTCGCCGTCTGCGAATGCCGCTTCTGTCGCGGCATTACTACTTTGAGATCACCTCGATTGCATTGATCCTGAGCGCGACGTGGATTTTCTGGCGCGTCGTGCGGTGGTCACTGCGCCGAGTGCGCATGCGTGCTCTGGCGTTGGGTCATGCGGGCACGGGAACGCTGATGCTTGTGGGTGAGCGCATTTTGAAGTTCGTCATCTTCATTGTGGGCGCTCTGGCGATTCTGGGAAGTCTCGGGTTCAACATGAGTACCGCGCTTGCAGGGCTGGGGATTGGCGGGCTGGCGATCGGCTTTGGCGCGCAAAAAACGATCGAGAACTTGTTCGGGGGAGTTTCGGTACTTGGGGACGAAGTGCTTCGTGTGGGCGACGTGTGTAGGATCGGTGACCGCACGGGTACGATCGAGGATATCGGGTTGCGGTCTACGCGTGTGCGTACCGACGAGCGGACCTTGCTGGCTGTTCCCAATGGCACGATGGCGACGATCAATCTTGAGAACTTCAGCCGGCGCGACAAGATTCTGTTTAAGACGAATTTTGGGTTGCGCCCGGAGAGTAAGGCCGATCATGTGCGGTATGTCTTGTCGGAGGTTCGCAAGTTGCTGTACAGCCATTCCAAGGTAGAGACAAGAACGGTACGGGTGCGGCTTACCGACATTGCTGGAACTTCGTTGAACATGGAAGTTTTTTCCTATGTATTGACGCGGGACTTCAACGAGTTTGCGGCGATTCGCGAAGATCTCTTGCTGCGGATGATGGACATTGTCGAAGATGCGGGCGGCAGTTTGGCGCTTCCGGCGCAGACTCTGTATCTGGCACGGGACGGTGGACTGGAGAAAGAAAAAGCCGATCAAGCTTTGCAGAAAGTGGCAGAACTCCGGGAAAAAAAAGAACTGCCTTTTCCTGATCATCATCAGGATGAGATTTCTTCCTTCAAGGGATCGATTGAGTATCCGCCGGCGGGGTCGACGTTGCGGAAGAGTGAGGATGGGTCGGGGAAGTCGGGCTCCGGGCTTCCGGCCTCTGGCTTCCGGAAAGACGCACTTTCTTAGATATCCGTCGTTGACTTCAGGTGCGAGTGCGAGACGCGCTCGCTGCAGCCGGCGGGACACCGATGCTACGGATTAGCCACTGCAGAAGTAGATGAGTCGGTAAGTAGATGATTAGAGGGACGACGATCAGATAGCCGAGCAGGTACATCCATCCGGGCATTACGTGCTGCTCGCGGAAGAACATGCCTCGCGCCCAATTCACGTCCATCCCCGGACGCCAGAAGTAGTTGATTGGAATCACGATCCATGTTGTCAGCGTTGCCAGCTTCCATCCGCTTGGATTGTAGCCAAGACGCCATATTGCCCGGAGCAGCAAGGGCGGAGTCACTATGTGGAACATGCTGAGCAATCGGATCCACAGCGCAATGTGTGGATCGAACATGTATTCGGTGCCACCGATGACGTGGTGTCCAGTGAGAAGGGCTCCGGCGAGGTCGATGACGTAGAGGGACTGAAACAATAACAGTCCGCATGCGGCCCAAGAAAAGATGAGCGGGCTTTCCAGCCAGAGGGCAATTCCGATCAGGATATTTCCGATATCGCAGAAGTACAGGAAATTCTGCGCGCCGTATTGATGCCAATAGACAGGAGCCCAGATGAGCAGCCAGATTGTCCAGCCTAGTTTGAGCCAGAGCGGAAGGCGCATGGCTCGTTCATTGTAGGGGAACTGTGGCGAATATCTGCGACGTTCGAAGAACCTCGTAACCGCCGAGTTCGCGGAGACCAGCCGCTGAGGAAACAACCAAGAATCAACGTAACCCGAATTACCAGCGTAACTTGCCGCTACTTACGGCTGTACCTACGATTACTCCATGGGTTACCAAGCTCTTCTCTTCTGTCCGGACGAAAAAACGGCTCGCACGGTGACGCAGGTTCTTGGCGAGTTGGAGTTCAGCGTAGAGGCCTGCAACGAGCCTTTCGCCGCGGTCAAGAAGCTGATGGGCCAACACTTCGACGCTGTCGTGGTGGACTGCGATAACGAGCAGAATGCCACCCTGCTGTTCAAGAGCGCGCGGAATTCGACGTCCAACCAAACGTCGCTTGCCGTAGCCGTGGTGGAAGGTCAGGCGGGGGTTGCGAAGGCTTTCCGAATTGGGGCCAACCTCGTCCTGACCAAACCCATAAATATCGAGCAAACCAAAGGAACTCTGCGTGTGGCGCGGGGATTGTTGCGCAAGGCAGATCCGGCGAAGCCGGGGGCTGCGGCCGCAGCGCCTATAGCCAGCGCACCGCAAGCAACGCCAAAGGCGACACCGAGGCCGGCTGCTGTCCCTAAGCCCGTGGCACCTGCTGCTTCCATGCCGGTCGCACCGCCTGTTCCGAAATACGTTCCGGTGGAGAAGCCCGCCCCTACTGTTGCAGCCGCTCAGAGCGCTCCGGTAGTGGAAGCTGCCCAGGCCGAGTCCGTAACCGCCTCTGCGGCGGTCATTGCCCCACCCGCTGCGGCTCCGCAGGTCGGCGCCGGCACGGCGAAAGGATCCGGAGTTTGGGATTCGCAGATTGTCCCGGTTGGCGGCCAAAGCGCCCACTCGATCAGCGGCACAGCCAGCGCACCCGCTCCCGCCCGCGAACCGCAGGCGCCGAAGCCAGCCGAACCTGTTGTGGAAAGCGCCGCTCCTGCGCCAGTAACAACGATTGAGCGTGTGCCGAGCGAGACTGCTCCAGTCGTTGGCTCGGCTCCGACTTTTGGGTACGGCGCGAGCACCACTGAATCAGGTGGTGGCAACAAGAAGATTTTCATCGGAATCGCGGCGGCAGTTGTGATCGGCATTACAGGTTATTTTGGGTGGACGCACTTCAGCGGAAAGGGCAATTCGGCTGTGGTTACAAGTCCCGCGACCGAGGCGACTGCTCCGGTCTCGCAGCCGACAAAGCCAGCTCTTATGGAATCGACGTCTCCAGTTACGGTAGCGAATCCTGTGCCCGTGGAGACTGCTAAGGGATCTACAGCAGCTGCGCGCGAGACGAGCGAGTCTTTTGAGCCGGCTTCCAAAGAGACCGCGTCGCACACGGCGCCGAAATCCGAAAAGAGCTCTGCTGTATCTGCGGCGAGTAAACCTGTAGAGGAAGAAAAGAGCGAGCCTGAACCGCTGCTGGTGAAGGGCGGCAAGGTGCCCGTCGCGAGCCCGAAATCAGGAAACACAGATGCCGCTGCGCCCAGCATGATCGGAATGGCTACACCGGAGAGCGCTCCACCGCCGGACCTGGTTCCCAGCACGACTCCGACGTTCAAACCTGTGCTGCAAACAGTGAGTGTGTCGCAGGGTGTGTCGCAGGGACTGCTCTACAAGAAAGTCGCGCCTGTATATCCTGCCGGTGCCATACGGATGAGGGTTGAAGGCAAGGTCGAACTGGCGGCGACGATCTCCAAAGAGGGCAACATCTCTCAAGTGAAAGTCCTTAGCGGGGACGGACAACTCAGCAAGGCGGCTGTAGACGCGGTGAAGCAGTGGAAATACAAACCGTATCTGCTGAACGGCGAGCCAGTCGAGATTCAGACGCAAATCACGGTCAACTTCAGGTTGCCGAACTAAACCTCCTGTGAAAGCGGGCACGCGATTTCAGCGTGCCCTTTTTTTTGCTGCTACTTCTTTTCACCTGTGCCGGGATCCAGGAACAACACGCCGTTGCTCCGGATTTTTGTGAAGTTGAACATATTCCCGAGCGAGTTTGCGACTGCATCGAACGAACCCTGGCCGATACGCTGTCCGCCGAGCCAGTTGTCTTCGACGAAGCGAATCACCGAACTCTGGTCTGTGACAGTGTGATCGACAAAGTTCTGGCGAGCCCAGGGCGACACGATCAGGAATGGCTGCCTCGGCCCATAGCCGCACCGCCCAAGAGCATGTGCGTTTGCGGGATTGACGCCTGGCAGCGCGTTGGACGCGTTTCCGCAGGCATTCGGACCCGTAAGAGCGTCGGCAGGTCCCGTGGACGTGTTGACGATGGGGCCCATCTGATGGTCGTACCAACCGTCGGAGTCGTCGTACATGATGATCACGGCGGTGCTACTCCACGTGGGTAGAGTCTCGAGGAAATTGACCGTCTTCACCAGGAACGTCTGCTCATCCAGCGGATCGGAGTAGCCAGCGTGGCCGTCTTGATAAGCCTGCGCCTTGAGGAAGCTCACAGAGGGAAGGTTCCCAGCAGCTGCAGCAGCGAAGAAATCCTGCAAGTCGTATTGATGGTTTGCGGGCCCAGCGTTGCCGATTTCAGCGATTGAAGCAGGCCGCGTATGCGCGTAGTTCGCGGTTGAAGTCCAGTAGTTGAAGAACGAGTGGTGGGGGATATAGTCGCCTGTAGTTCCCGCGAGACCGTTTGAACTCCGGCCGCAACCTGTTGTTCCATTTGGATTCACCGCTTTCAGGTTGAATCCTCCCATGAACGATCCCCAGGTTATGCCCGCGGCATTGAGAAGGTCTCCAATGTTCTTGCTACCCATGGTGACCTGGTTGCGGGTAGAGTTCGAGCAAACGTCGCCGACCGGGTCGGGATCGCCTATCACGGTAAGGGAGCCGTCGCTGCCGCCACTTACTTCATCGCCAGTTCCATTCAGCGTGGCCGTGACGCCGTTGGTCTGTCCGGAGACGAGATTGATGACGCCGGGAGTCGATGGGCCGAACGTCGTGCTGAAAGAGCTGTCACTCATCGAGAAGAACTGCGCATAATTCCACTCCGCAGTGACAGTGTTCCCATCGTAGTAGCCCATGACCTCGTTGCCACCTGAGCTGGTATCTGACGGAAAAAGATCCATCAGCCCGGCATCAAAGGCTTGTTGCTCGGCCGTGTAGTCATGATCCTGGTCGGGCGTGACGGCCTGAGAACGATCGAGACGGAACGGGTTCGAAGCGCCGGCGCCGTTGGCGGTATTAAGGTTTGGATTGAACGTCAGCAGGGTGCCAGTCAGACCATTCACTGTTGGCGTATTCGGCACAGCATTGAACTGCGGTTCTCCGGAGGGATTGGCTGCCACGGGATAGGTTCCGAAGTAGTGATCGAAGGAAACATTCTCTTGGAAGATGACAACCAGGTGCTTGATGGGTGTAGCAGTGTTCGGCTCTCTTGGGACCGTCTTGGAAGCCGCGAACGCGGGTATGGATGTTGGTCCCAGGGCGGTGGTCAGTGCCAGCATCAGAGCCATCGCCTTACCGGGGGCATGCGAGTGTATTTTCTCGAACATAGGTTCTCCTATTTACGCGTGGCCTGTGCCCTGAAAAGTGGATGCCTCAGGGAGCAAACGGTGAGCACTGGCGTTTCAACGCGGAGTGGAGTTCCAAGATAACTACGATGTGTTTCGCGGCAGTTTCACGAATGTGAAACCGAGGTAAATATTTGTTCAGAGGAGAATGTTGTGTAAGTCCGGTCGCACGCGCCCGGGTTTTAGAACTCACACAAGCCGTGCGGCCGGGATTTGGGCTGCAGCAGGTTATTGCTGTTGCAGCACCTCATCAATGACGACCTTCCCACCCTTGCTGGCATTAATGACTTTCTTAACCGGGGCATACCCGGAAAGCGTAAGCTCAACCTCGTAGTTGCCGGGATCAAGCCAAACCTCAACGGGTGAGTTCTTCTCGAGCATATGCTGGTTGATGGAAACCTGTGCGCCCTTGGGCTGGGTGCGAATGCTGACGCTTGCCTGTCCCGGCTGCCCACCACTCTTGCCGCCGAACAGTCTGCCTATCTTTCCGCCAGCCAATTTGATGTTGTCGGTATTGCCGAGCGGTTTCATAGCTGGGGAGAAGTTGAAAGTCTGGCCGAGCACGAATTGCGCGGTCATGGTTTCATCCAGGTAACCGGACATGCGGAGCAGTACGGTATGTTGGCCCTTATCGAGACTGACTTGTCCTGGCGTTTTCGTGCCGGTATCGCGGCCATCGACGTAGATGCTTGCGCCGGCTGGATCACTTTTTGCGACCAGCGTTGCCAGAATCTGCACGAGGCGAATCGTGGCCGAAGCACGGTTCCCCGAGCTGACATCGATGTTACGAGAGTCGCTTGAGTAGCCGGGTTTGCTGACCACAAGGGAATGACGTCCGGGCTGCAGATTGGTCAGAGTAAACGGTGTAACCCAACTCGGATCACTGGAGCCGTCTACCTGAACCTGAGCGCCTTGTGGATTGGAGTCGATGACCAGCTGCCCGGGCAATACCACCGGTGCCGCTGATTTCTTGTGGCCATTGGCTCGCGTCTTTGGAGACCCAACGGGAGTTGCTACAGGATCAGGATCCTCCTGAACCTCAACCGGCGGCGCGGCCTGAGCAGGCTGCGAGTCGATGCTTGGTGCAGGCTGACTGGGCTCCGGAGCAGCAGTCTGGGCGGGAGCGGAAGCCCGCGGGGCTCCTGCATCGTCATCAGAATTGTTGTGGACGTAGAGAGTCATCCCAATTGCAATCGCCAGAATGATGATCGCAGCGCCACCAAGGGCATATGCGTAAAGCTTGGGCGGAACACCTTTTATTTCCTTAATCGCTTTTTGCGCAGCTTCGCGTGTCTGAACTTTCGGCTTTTCATCCTTTTTGAGGGATCTCCGATAACTGGATACCGGAGTTCCAGTCTCGACCGTCACAATCTCGAGTGGCGGAGGCGGTGGCGGCGCGACGTATGCCTCTTTCAAAGGCGGCAATTCCGAAATCTCGGAGAAGCTGGTCCCAGAACTCTGGGCCGCAGCCTCGCCTGCCATCATCGGATCGACAGCGATCTTCGGGCTGTTGTCTGTCGAGGGCTCAAAGGTTTCAACTTGCGGTTCCTCAGCAACTCCCGCGGACATATATGCCGAAGGTTGAGCGCCTTCATCCTGCAACGGAGCGATCTCACTTGATAAATCAAGCTCCTGCGGTTCTGCCGCAGGTGTGGTTGAGTTGCTGGCTCCAACCCCAGCCGCCGCTGCTGCTGCTTTCGGAGTCGCCAGTTTTGAAGCTGGTCGCGCCAACTTCGAGGAGGCCTGTTGCGAAGCGTAGGAACTCGCCTCGGCTTTGACCTTGGGAGCTGAAGGCGACTTGGGTTGGGTAGATGCTTGTGGCTTCGCAAAACCAGAGGAAGCGTCATTCGTGCTCGACGCAGCAGGTTTTGGCGCTGAAACTCCCGATGGAGTTGCGGGCTTCGCTGCCCCAGCATTGACGAACTTTGATTGTGCCGCCGCTCTCGTCGCCTGTGGCGCCATGGTCGCTTTGGGCGCCTCGGCTTTCTTCGCCGCCGGTTTCATTTCCTTACATTTCTCAAGGTCGTCCAAAAGTTCGCGGCCACTCTGGTAACGCTGGGCGGGGTCTTTCGCCAGCGCTTTCATGATCAGATCGCTCAAAAGCGGATGAACCTTTGGATTGACCTGAACAGGCGGCACCGGTGTAGTTTCCAGAATGCACTGCTGCAGATTCGCTACGTCGTCGCGATCGAAGGCTTTTTGCTCCGTGACCATCTCGTAGAACATGGCCGCGAGGCTATAGAGATTCGAGCGTCCATCTGTTGCCTCTCCCCGAATCTGCTCTGGCGACATGTAATACAGGATTGGAGACACTCCGGCTGCTTGATGGACGAATTTTCCAACGCTGGAAATACCGAAGCTTAGGATTTTTACGGTGCCATCCCAGCCGCACATGATCTTGGCGGGTTCCAGGCTGTAATGCACGAGTTGAAGAGAACTGGCATGATCCAAGCCGTTGCATAGTTGACGGCCAATGTCGAGGAGATCCCAGATGGAGAAGCCTTCCTGGCGAGCGAGCATCGTGGCGATGCTGTTGCCTTGCACGTAATCCATCGCGGCGCAAAATTGGCCGTCGATTTCGCCAGCACCGTAGACTTTTGTGATGTTGGGGCTGCTGAGCACTTTGGTGCTTTCGGCCTCTGCGAGCAACGCATGTTCCAGCGCTTCCGCGTTGTCGCCAAACGCACTGAGTTGAATGGCCTTCAGGGCAATCGTTTGGCCGCTCTCGGTATCGTTGGCCTTGTAGACCGTACCTGTGGGCGACTTCGCCAGTTCGCTCAAAATCTCAAAAGGGCCGATTTTTGTAGGCATCGCTTCGGAACTCCAATCCTCACAGCCGACTGCCGCGAAGCAAGAAACACTTGCTGCGCGCAGAAACGGACAGAGTGGATTCAGGATAGCGCCGCGCGGTTTTCCGTTCGAGTTACCAAAGTAAGCCGATTTCCACGCTGGAAGCGGCTTTCAGCTATGCGTGGCCGACATCTGAGACGGCGCGTTTCAGTCGGTCGGCCACGGAGCGGATGTGTTCCAGAAGTTCGGGCGGTTCGTGGATCTGGAAGTCGACTCCCAGGAATGACAGATGGATCGCAATGGTCTCGAGAGAATAGGCACCGGTGTGGAGCATGCAACAAGTGTGGTCAATTGGCTCGAGCACGCCAGCGGATGGAGGGATTCGTTTGGCCAGAGTTTCGATAGCAGCATATAAGGTTACGCGTGCGCGAAAGGGATAGGGCACCTGGGAGAGCGATTTTGCGACAAAGGCCGCGAAATCTCCCTCGGGAGCTTTGCGTGGTTTGAACTGTATCGATGTCTTGAGCTTTCCCTCGATGCGGTCGACACGAAATGTACGCCAGTCTTTGCGGGCTGTGTCCCACGCCACCAGATACCAACGATATCCGGTGTGTACTACCTGGTGTGGCTCGATGATCCGCATGCTCGGCGCGCCGGTCCGGTCGTTATATTTGAAACGAAGTCCGGCGTGGTCCCGGCAAGCGCTCGCGATAGTCGAGAGGCGTTCTGCGTCGACACTCGGACCGCGACTGCCGGTGGATACAACGTATCCGTGCAAGGCTGCGACGCGGTGGCGCAATCGGGGCGGCAGGACTTGCTCGAGCTTCAACAAGGCCCGCACCGATGCTTCTTCGATGCCGGCGACACTTCCGGTCGCGGCGGTCCGCAATCCGAGTGCGACGGCCACGGCCTCATCATCCTCGAGGAGTAGCGGCGGCAATGTGCTGCCCGCCCCGAGTTGGTAACCGCCAGCGACGCCGGAGGTGGAGTGCACCGGATAACCGAGGCTGCGCAGGCGATCGACATCCCGCCGGAGCGTTCTACCTGTAACGTCAAGTCGCTTCGAAAGTTCGGCGCCCGCCCAATACCGCTGTGCCTGAAAAAGGGACAGCAACCGAAGCAGGCGGGCTGAGGTCTGCAACATGGGGAGCTATTGTGGCATAAGTCGAGGACTGAATCTGTCCTCAATTGCTGATAGCGTGTCGTTCGTCGATTCTGCCATCGAGGCGAATCGGTCCAGGAGAAAGCTATGAAGCTCACCGAATTCTTTCTTGCCCAACTGGAGTCGGAGGCGGCTCACTCGCGGGCGGCGCTGCAGCGAGTTCCAGAACGGCACAATGACTGGAAACCCCACGGCAAGTCGATGCCTCTGGGCTATCTGGCGGCGCTGGTCGCGACGATGCCCGCATGGATCGTGTCTATGGTGAATCGGGACGAACTAGATCTGAAGTCGCCGGAGGCGGCAAAGTTCAAGCCGTTGGAGTGGCGTACGCGAGGCGAGTTAGTGGTCGCACTTGATGCCGCGGTTGCGCAAGCGCGGGAAGCACTGCAGAGTACCACCGACGAGCATTTGAATACGCCGTGGAGATTCGTCGTGGGCGGGCATGTAGTCGACGAGAGTCCGCGCCATGTCATGATCGCCGACTCTGTTCTTAGCCATTTAGCCCACCATCGGGGACAGTTGACCGTTTACCTGCGGCTTAACGAGGCGTCTGTCCCCGCCCTCTATGGGCCATCCGCCGATGAAGGACGTTTTAACGAATTGGTGGAAGCCTGAGAAACCAGCGCCTGAGGGCGTATTGATTCGGCAATCATACCGGGACGCACGAATGCGCGTCCTGATCCGAATCGTGTTCGCGCTGCGCCGTAGGTTACCTGCAGTAGCCAAAACCATGAGGCGGGCAGTGGTAGCCGCGTAACTTTAGGCGTCCCATCGCAGTTTTACCTTTAGGGTTCTCTTCTTGTGACATTTGTCATCCGAGGCCAATGACGATCTCCACTTGTGAGTGGGACCGAGGACGGAAAAGATAGAAGTTGTTATCGGGAGAGAGAGCCTGCTTTGATCGCAGCGAAACGTAGATCCGGCGCGGTTGTCGACCACGAGCAAGTTCGTCTATGCTGTTGGCGCTGGGCCGCGCTTACCTCCTGCTGTGGGTTCCCATCCGTCTGTGGAGTTTGCCGATGACGCTGTCCCGATTCGTGACCAAGAACGCTTTCCGCAATAAGCGCCGCAGCGTGTTGACCGTGCTGAGTATCGCGTTTTCGCTGCTCTTGCTGACGTTCATGATGACGCTGTGGCATGCGTTTGCGCTCGAAGATGGCAGCGCAGAATCGTCGGAGCGGCTGATCGTTCGGCATAAGGTGTCGCTGACCTTCACTCTGCCCGGTTATTACCGGGAGAAGATCCGGTCCGTTCCCGGCGTCGTAGCGGTCGTGCCCAGTTCGTGGTTTCAGGGAGTTTATAAAGATCAGAAGCCAGAAAACTTCTTCCCACGTTTTGGCACTGATCCTGACGAATTTTTCAAGGTTTACCGGGACTTGAAGATCCCGGAAGATCAAGTGAAAGCCTGGCAACGCGACAGGCAGGGCGCGGTTGTTTCGGATAGCTTGGCACAGAAATACGGTTGGAAACTTGGCGACCGGATCACGATTGCAGGAGACATTTATCCCGTCACGCTGGAGCTCTATATCCGAGGCATTTATCACGGCGAGCCGGATCCTAAGTCGCTGTACTTTAATGCGAAATATGTAGAAGAAGCGGTCTCGTGGTTCA
>Ga0335082_10000042_pt1 | contig 121179 bp, 111 predicted proteins | sample Lox_Sample_41_FD_206718 | JGI IMG/M metagenome (GOLD analysis project Ga0335082, IMG submission 206718) | Soil microbial communities from Loxahatchee National Wildlife Refuge, Florida, United States - Lox_Sample_4.1 | ecosystem: Environmental > Terrestrial > Soil > Wetlands | place: USA... | reverse complement strand
ATGGCGGGGTGCTTCCGCCGGACGCGGTGCTGATGCAGGGCCGAAGCATCGGCAATACGGAGGGCGGCCCGGTCTGGTATCTGATCTCGAGAGCGTCGGCGGTCACGGGACGAGATCTGCGGGATGCCCAACCGAGCCGGGACGAGAATGGACAGCCGGCGGTCCGCTTTAACCTCTCCGGCGAAGGTGGTCGCAAGTTTTATTCCTTCACTTCGGCGCACGTGGGCGACAACCTCGCGGTCGTGCTCGACAATAAAGTGCAGGAAGTGGCGGTCATCAAGGAGGCCATTCGCGACACTGGCGTCATCAACGGCCGGTTCACAGACCAGCAGACGCGGGACTTGTCGATGGTGCTGCGATCGGGCGCGCTGCCTGCGAGCATCAAGTACCTGGAAGAACGCACGGTGGGGCCATCGCTGGGCGCGGACTCGATCCGTTCGGGTGTGCGGGCGGCGATCGTCGGCATGGTAGCGGTGCTGCTGTTCATGCTGGTCTACTACAGGGGCGCGGGCATCAATGCGGACGTGGCGTTGCTTCTCAACCTGGTCATCCTGCTGGGGTTCATGGGCTATTTCGGTGCGGTCCTGACGCTGCCCGGGATAGCGGGAGTGATCCTTACGGTGGGCATGGGTGTGGATTCCAACGTCCTGATCTTTGAGCGCATCCGAGAAGAGTTGAGAAACGGCAAGACGCCGCCTTCGGCGGTGGAGCAGGGGTTCCACCATGCCTGGGTCACGATTGTGGATACGCACGTGACGACGATCGTGTCGGCGGCGATCCTGTTCATCTTCGGAACCGGGCCGGTGCGGGGATTTGCGACGACGCTGGTCTTTGGTCTGGCGGCCAATCTGTTTACCGCGGTTTTTGTTTCGCGGGTGATCTTTGACTGGATTCTGAGCCGGAAACAGCGCGGAGAGGCATTGAGTATTTAGGAGGTTTCAGAGTTTCAAGGTGAGCCCATCATGCTGCTCACATGAACTTTGAGACCCTGAAACTTTGAAACCTTGAAACCTGGGGTTTGAATGGAATTCTTTAGAAATACGAACATAGATTTTCTCGGGAAGAAGTGGTATTTTCTCGCTTTTTCGCTGTTGTTCAGCCTGGCGGGAATCTTCTCCATGCTGTTCTGGCATGGCATTCCACTGGGCGTCGACTTCCGTGGCGGAACGCTGGTCTACGTAAAGTACGCGCATACGCCGGACCCGGCGGCGATCCACGCTGAATTGGATCGCGCGGGATTGAAGAACGCGCGCGTGCAGTCCTATGGAGTGGCGGCCAGCAACGAGGTCCTCATCTCGCTCGACATTCAGGAAACGAGCGAGCAGGCGCTGGATAAGGGCAAGGTCCAGATCATCCAGGCTCTGCAAAGCAAGGGGCCTGCGGGCAAGCAGGATCTGAACAACGCCAGCTCTTTGACAATCGCGAATTACCTGCTGGAAAAAGATCCGTTGCGGCTGGGAACCGACGCCAACGCGCGCTACACGGCGATGGCGCAGGCCATCGTGGATTATCGCGACAAGCAACGAGGCGGCGTCCTAGGCTCGCTCAACGACTTGAAGGGTGCGGTCGATGCTGCGGCGGTCGAGTCCCTGCAGGATGGGTTTTACGCCTCAGATTTTGGGGTGCGGAACGTAGAGATCGTCGGGCCGCAAGTCGGCAAGCAACTGCAGAAACAGGCTTTTCTGGCGACCTTCTATTCCTTGCTGGGGATGCTGGTGTACCTGGGGTTCCGTTTCGAGTGGATCTATGGCGTCGCGGCGGTGCTGACCGTGTTTCATGACACGCTCATCACAGTGGGGGCTTTTTCGCTCCTGAACTGGGAGATTTCGCTCACGGTCATCGCCGCGATCTTGACCCTGATCGGATATTCGAACAATGACACGATCGTGGTCTTCGACCGGATCCGGGAAAACATCAAGTTATTGCGGCGGGAAAAGCTGGCGGACATCGTCAACAAGAGCATCAACCAGACTTTAAGCCGAACCATCTTGACAGCGGGGCTGACATTCCTTACCGTGCTTGCTCTGTTCTTGTTCGGCGGCGAAGTGCTGCATGGGTTCAGCTTTGCGCTGGTGATTGGAATCCTGATCGGGACGTATTCGTCGATTGCGATCGCGGCGCCCATCCTGGTGGCCTATCAGGAATGGCGGACGGAACGGGGTAAGCGGCCGATCGCCATGCCGACGCGGTTGGGAAACGGCTCGGAGCGGAAAGAAAAAGTGAAGGCATAAATTGGACGTATCTGGCGTACAATCATGGACCTGCCCAGAGAGGCAGGGGAAATCAGAGAGCGGGAGCAAAGAGGATGCAGGTGGTGTCTAAGATTACGTAGGGTCTGGTGTAGGAGAAGCCTATGTTTGAAGATAGCCTTATCGAGTCGGGGAATCGGCTCAAGACCAAGCGCCTGAGGACTTCAGTCTTTTCGTTTCTGCTGCAGTTTCTGCTGCTGGGAATCCTGGTTCTGATCCCGCTGATTTACACAGACGCGCTGCCCAAGACGCAGCTCATGACCTTCCTGGTAGCGCCGCCTCCACCGCCACCTCCGCCACCTCCGCCAGCTGCCGCGCCGGTCCGGGTGGTGAAGCAGATCCAGAGCGACCTGATCAACGGCCAGTTGCGCACGCCCACCAAGATTCCTGAGAAAGTCCAGATGATCAAGGAAGAAGAAGCTCCGCCGACGATGGGGGCCGGGGTGATGGGCGGCGTTCCGGGCGGCGTGCCTGGAGGCCAAATGGGAGGCGTGATCGGCGGCATTATCAGTTCGACGCCGGTTGCGGTGCCCAAGGTGGCGACGCCACAGCGCGTGCGGGTATCACAGGGTGTGTCGACCGGTTTGCTGATCCGTAAGGTGCAGCCCAACTATCCGCCGCTGGCTCGGCAGGCGCGCATCCAGGGGACGGTGGTGCTTCAGGCAGAAATCAGCAAAGAAGGCACGATTCAAAACCTGCAGTTGATCAGCGGTCATCCGATGCTGGCGCCGGCGGCGATTGAAGCCGTGAAGCAGTGGCGGTATAAGCCGTACCTGCTGAATGGCGAGCCGGTGGCGGTGGAAACGCAGGTAGTCGTGAACTTCACCCTGTCCGGCGGTTAGACCGGGCAGGTCGGTTGGTGGCAGGGCGCTCCCCGTCTGACTGGGTTTTCGCGGCGGGAAGCCGGTTGGTTCTTGCGCCTGAGGGCGCTTCTGCCCAGGTTTTTTCATAGCAGCACCGATTGGGCTTGGACCAAGCCAACAAGGGCGAGGTTCGGGTGCGGTTCGCTCCGGGTTTTTGTGGAGGTGACCAGGAGCGTAGAGAGGCAAGTTCAGACGAGTTCCGAGGAGGAAAGCAACTCATGGTAGTGAACCTAGCAGCAGTCGCACTTTGCAACATTCATCTTTTCGCCGCCTGGCTCTTGCAAGGATCGGAGGGCGCGGTCGGTTGGGACCCGATTTCGCTGTGGAAACAGATGGGAGTACTGGCGAAAGTCGTGGTTATCATTCTCTTCATCATGTCGGGCTGGTCGATCGGCGTGATGATTGACCGTTGGATGGCATTCAATGCGGCCCGCAATCAGTCGCGGTCCTTTGCTCCGGCTGTAGCCGGCGCGCTGCGCGAAGGCAAGATTGACGAAGCGATCAAGGTGGCGGAGCGCAACAAGAAGAGCCATCTGGCAAAGGTCGTGACGGCCGGCCTGATGGAGTTCAAGGCTCACCAGGACAGCCCGGGCGAAATTCCAGGCGAGACCATCGAAGCGTCGAAGCGCGCCCTGGAGCGCACCGAAGCCATCGTGCACGCGGAACTGAAGCGTGGACTGGGCGGACTGGCGACAATCGGTTCGACGGCGCCCTTCGTGGGGCTGTTCGGAACGGTGGTCGGCATTCTGAACGCGTTTAAGGGCATCCAGACGGAGAAGGCGACCGGTCTGGCAGCCGTCGCCGGCGGCATTTCGGAAGCGCTGGTGACCACGGCAATCGGACTGTTCGTCGCGATCCCTGCCGTGATGATGTTCAACTACCTGACCGGCCGCGTGGAAGCGTTCGACGTGGAGATGGACAACTCTTCAAGCGAACTGATCGACTACTTCCTGAAGCGCCGGAGCATGCGCCGGTCTTAAGCCGCGGAGACGGCAGTCGCAAACATGAGTTGCCGGAGAGGCGCCGGGTAACGGCGTCCTCTCCTCCTCGTCCGAGCGACGGAACCAAGGCACAGGCTGAGCCAAGGAAAGGTTCTCTTTATGGCATTAAGTAAACGAAACGAAGGCGCCAAGGTTAATTCCGACATCAACGTCACGCCGATGGTGGACGTCATGCTGGTGTTGCTGATCATCTTCATGGTGATCACGCCCATGCTGCAGAAAGGTGTCAGCGTGGATATGGCCAAGGTGAATAATCCGGAGCAGATGCCGGACGCGGACAAGGAAGACGCTCTGCTGGTCGCGGTCAATCGCGAAGGAAAAGTATTCTTCGGGACAGAACCCACGAAGGTAGACGACCTGACCCAGAAGATCAAAGACCGCCTGGCCAACAAGACGGACAAGCGCGTATTCATCAAAGCCGATGCGCGGGCCAAGTACGGATGGGTAGTCGAGGTGGTGGATAACGTTCGCGCTGCGGGCGTCGATCAACTGGGACTTCTCACCGATCAGAAGAAATCTGGGCCTCTGACCCCGCCGCCGGGCGCCACAGGCGGGCAGTAGTCAAGGAGATCAATTATGGGAATGGCACTTGGCGGGGGCGGAGGGCAAAACGCGAACATTAACGTCACGCCGCTCATTGATGTGTTGCTGGTCTTGCTGATCATCTTCATGGTGATCACGCCGTTGACGCCGAAAGGGCTGGACGCGCTGGTGCCGCAACCGCCGCCGCCCAACCAGAAAGCGCCGCCACCGACCCCCGATCGCACCATCGTGGTGCAGTTGATCGACCGGGGGCCGGGAAACACTCCGGCTCTGAAGATCAATCAGGACGAGGCGACCTGGGAAAATCTGCAGGGACGTCTGACCGATATTTTCAAGACGCGCGCTGAGAAAGTCATGTTCGTGAAGGGGGATGACAATATTCCCTTCGCCGACGTGGCCAATGTCATTGATATTGCACACTCTGCGGGCGTGGATAAAGTCGGCCTGATTACCGCGAAGATCGAAGCGGGCAACTAGCCCCGCCGGCGCGGGTGCGGCTTTCGCGCGTCCTCTCGTCGTCGTGACTGCGGCCGGGCGGAGAAGAGTGTCCGCCCCACACATTCCAGTTATTTTGACTCCGTGGTAAGGGAGATTCATAAGGCAATGAAAACTACTTCGAAGCTGCTGGTGGCGCTGGCCGCCGGACTCATCCTTCTGCTGGGCACGGGCTGCAACAAGCTGAAAGCGCGCGATCATCTCAATAAGGGCGTACAGGCCTACAAGAATGCAAAGTACGAACAGGCCATTGATCACTTCCAGCAGGCGGTTTCGCTGGATCCATCACTGATCAATGCACGCCTTTACCTGGCAACGGCGTACGCCCAGCAATACATTCCGGGCGCAGACACGCCGGATAACAACCGCATGGGCGAGCAAGCGATCGATCAGTACAAGCAGGTCCTGCAGGTGGACCCGAAGAACATTGGCAGTGTGAAAGGCATCGCCTATCTCTATCTTCAAATGAAGAAGTTCGATATGGCCAAGGAGTACTACAAGAAGGCTTCCGAACTTGACCCGAACGATCCGGAGCCCTATTACTCGGTCGCGGTGATCGACTGGACGCAGACCTATCAGCCGCGGCAGGAGGAGCGAGCGAAACTGGGGATGAAACCGGACGATTCCCTCCCGTCGAAAGACAAGAAAGTCTGCGCCATGCTGAAAGACAAGAATTGGGCCACGGTTCAGGATGGGATTGACAACCTGAACAAGGCGCTGCAGCTTCGCCCTGATTATGACGACGCGATGGCGTACATGAACCTGATGTACCGGGAACGCGCCGATATTCAGTGCGACGATGCTGAGGCGCGTACCGCGGACCTGAAAGCTGCTGACGACTGGCTGGACAAGAACATGGCTACCCGAAAGGCGAAGGCGGAGAAGCAGCCTGGCGCCGGCGGCATCGTGATGGACCAGAAACAGTAAGCAAACTTGTGTGAAGCGAAGGGCCCCGGACGAGTTCCGGGGCTTTTTCTCTTGCCTGCCCGCGCTCGCGGGTGAGTCACGGGCGGTTCGGGATGTGACAGCCTGAGCGACGATCGACTTCGAATTCCGCCATGAGTTGAATCACAGACTGTGGTGATGGCCTCAATGCAAGCCCCCTCCGAGCAAGGTAGAATCGAGGGCGACCTGCGCCATGTTCAAGAAAATCCTGATCGCCAATCGTGGGGAGATTGCGGTACGAGTGATCCGGGCGTGCCGTGAAATGGGCATCGGCACGGTTGCCGTCTATTCCGAGGTGGACCGAGCGGCGCTGCATGTGCGCAAGGCGGACGAGGCCTATCCCATTGGTCCCGCGCCGGCCGCCGAGTCGTACCTGCGAATGGACAAAATTCTGGAAGTGGCGGAAGGTTGCGGCGCGGAGGCGATTCATCCCGGCTACGGCTTCCTTTCCGAAAACGCGAAATTCGCGCGTGCGTGCGCTGACGCTGGCGTGAAATTCATTGGTCCGACGCCCGAGGCAATGGAACTGATGGGCTGGAAAACCCGCGCCCGGCAGGAAATGGAAAAGGCAGGTGTCCCGTTTGTGCCGGGAACATCGCGGGGCCTGGCCTCGGCCGACGAAGCGGAACAGGTGGCGGAGCGGATCGGGTATCCGGTCATGCTCAAAGCCGCGGCCGGTGGCGGCGGCAAAGGCATGCGCCTGGTTCATGCCAGGGCGGATCTGCGCACAGGCCTCGAGGCGGCGCAGAGCGAGGCGCGACGATCGTTCGGCGATGACGAGGTCTACATCGAGAAGGCTATCGTGAATCCGCGGCACATCGAAATGCAGGTGCTCGCGGACGAGCGCGGAAATACCGTCTGGCTGGGCGAGCGCGAATGCTCGATCCAGCGGCGCCATCAGAAGGTGCTGGAGGAAGCGCCTTCCGCGATTGTCGATCCCGACATGCGGCGGCGCATGGGCGAAGTCGCGGTGCGAGTCGCGCGCGCTGCGCATTACACCAACGCCGGAACCGTCGAGTTCCTGGTCGATCAGCAGAAGAATTTCTACTTTCTGGAAATGAATACGCGTCTGCAGGTCGAGCATCCGGTGACCGAACTGATCACGGGACTGGACCTGGTGCACCTGCAGATTCGGATTGCGAGCGGCGAGAAGCTGCCCTTCGCGCAGCAAGACCTGAAGATCCGCGGCCATGCCATTGAGTGCCGTATTTATGCGGAGGATCCGGACAACAATTATTTTCCCAGCCCGGGCAAGATCACGCTGTTGCTGGCGCCCTCGGGACCGGGCATTCGGCGAGACAGCGGCATGTATGAAGGCTGGACGGTGCCGATTGAGTACGATCCCCTGCTAGCGAAGCTGATCGGGTATGGTACCGATCGGGAGCAGGCCACCATGCGGCTGCAGCGGGCTCTGTATGAGTATTTCGTCGCCGGAATCAAGACGAATATTTCGTTATTCCAGAGAATTCTGCGGGATCCGGACTTTCACGCGGCGAAACTCGATACAGGGTATCTGGACCGTCTGCTGGCACGGGAAAGTAAACCCGCGACTGGCGATGGCACGGGCCCGGCGATCGCAGCCATCGCGGCGGGCCTCTTTGCCGTGTTGCAGCCCGGGTCGAGCAGCGTCAAGAATGGGAACGCAAGTTCGGCTCCAGGGGCGCTGAGTTCCAACTGGAAGCAGACCGGGCGCTCGGAGGCGCTGCGCTAAGAGATGGTTTACGACGTGACAGTGGACGGCAAGCCACATCGGCTGGAACTGGAGAAGGCCGACGCAGGGTGGAAATGCCGGCTGGACGGGCAGGAGTTGCAGGTCGACGCTGTGGTCACGCGGCCCGATGTGTTGTCATTGCTGGTGAACGGGCGATCGTACGAGATCAAGCGGGAACAAACGGCTACCGATCTGCACCTGTGGGTGGGGAGCACGCGGTTTGGGGTGGAATTGCGCGACCCGCGGTCGCTGCGTTCGCGTCGCGATGGCACGGGTGAGGAGAGGGGCCCGAAAAAGCTGATCGCGCCCATGCCGGGCAAAGTGGTGCGCGTGCTGGTGGCGGAGAAATCAGAAGTCGAGGCGGGGCAAGGCATCGTGGTGGTGGAAGCCATGAAGATGCAGAACGAGATCAGGTCGCCAAAGAAGGGCGTGGTGCAAAAGGTCCTGGCGGCGGCCGGTGCGCATGTGAACGCGGGCGACGTGCTGGCGATTGTGGAGTAAGTGGTAGGCGGCAGCTGTACATAAGGGAAGCCAGTCCTGAAGCCCAAGACCTGAACCGCTAGTCAAGACTCGAACTGGCACGCGGAGTTGTCGGGGGCTATGGTCAGGCGATGCCAAGCCGGGTGTCTTGAGTGCTAACGCCTGACTTCAACAATGATGGAAGTTCGGTGAACGTCCGCGTACACTTCTGCGATGCGAACTGAGCGTGTTCGTACAGTCGCTCTGACTACGGCTCTTCTTCTTGCACCCATCACCTTCGCTTTCGCGGAGGTCATACTCAACACGGTGCGGTATGAGCACCCGATCAGGAGAATTAGTGGGAAGGTGACTGGTGGTGGTTCAGTCATGCGCGTGGTTTGGGTTGACGTTTACGACAACGCACAAGTACGTCTGGACGATTCAGAGTCCTTTGTTGAGCAAAGAAAAAGGCAGAAGATGGTCGCTTCTATCGAACCCAACGAGAACGGCGAGTTCAAGGTTATACACTTGCCACAGGGATTCTATGAAGTTGTGGTTAGCAATCGAGGGATGGGTGGGTACAACGTCCTATCCGTGCTTGTGAACGTTAGCCCCAATGGAGCAAAAGACAAGCTCTGCATGGACTTGAGCCTCGAAGGTCAAGGCGGACACAGCACTGTCACCAAATGCAGCGCCAACTAGCCGTTGAAAAATCGCCATTTCACTCATCGTGCGACTTCGCTTTTCCGCGAAGCCGCAAGAGTGTCAAAAGGAAGCCAACCATCGCGCAAACCGCAGTGAGAAAGGGGGGTAGGGTGAAGAGCAAGACCCCCGCCGGAGCACCCTCCACAGTACCGAGCCGCTCAACGAGAAGTCTGACGAGAAAGTATCCGACGAGACCACCGACGATGCCTGTTGCCAATCCTACGGCTGCCGCCGTGCCGACCGTCCGCATTCCTCCATCATAGCTGGCGTAACATCGCCATCTCGCTCAGAATCCAGCGATCAAATATGAGTCTGTGTCCGAGGAATGGAAGGTTGGCTAGCGCCTCCTGCAAGGTCGAGTCCAGGCAATTACACCTAACCCCCTGCGGATGTACCCCTTGGCGCAGTCACCTCCCTCTATGCCGGGCCATGGTACCTCCGTCATCTAAGACCTCCCACCTCCGTGCACATACCATAGGTACATCGGGGGAGGTGTCTCTTGAAGTGGCAGTGGATCATCAGCCTTGCGACGCTGGCAATCTCGGTTTTCACACTTATTCTGGTTTTGCGAAGGCCCGCGCCCGTCGCAACTCCAGTCGCTCCAGCCGCCATGGCCGCGAACGCACAGTCGCTTCAGGAGAAAGTGAACCGACTGGAATCGCCCAAGCCGCCGGACGAACCTGCGGGCGAAGTGCGGTTGAACTCCGGCGAACTGACGGCGGCCATTGCGCAGGCGACCGGCGCACTGCCTGCGACCTCGACAGCGGCGGCGAGTAACGGCGAATCCTCCGGCGCAGCCGGGAGCACGCCCTCGCCCAGCGGATCACTGGAGTTTCCTGGGGCGGTTCCCGCCATCAAGGACTATCAGGTATCGATGGATGGCGACATTTTGCGCGGACAGTTCCTGACGCAGATCGCAGGAAAGGACGTGTATCTGACGGTCGCGGGGCACCTCGGCTCAAAAGATGGATACGCCACGTTTGAAGCCACCGAAGTCAAACTCGGCGACCTGAGTGTTCCGGTTTCTCTCGTGAACGACGCGCTACAGAAGAAACTGATGGAGCAGCGCGATCAACTGAAACTGCCGGACACCGTTAAAGACGTGAAGATCGAGAACGGCGAAATGGTGTTTGTTTCGAAATAGCCACCGCGCGCCACAAGGGAGCGATGCAGAAACTGCCTACCTTGTAAAGCAATAAATGCCTTCGGCGGGAAACGAGGGTTTGGTCCGAATCAGAGCCTTCTAATCCTCCGCTAATCGTTTTCTAATCCGCGCAGTTTCAAATCTATCGGCATGACCAGCCAATCGTTCATGCCGAATCACGCCGAACATGTTCTGGTGGCAAGCCCGAGCCCGGTGGTGCGTCAGAGGGTGCTCGAAAGTCTGCGCTCCTCCGCCCGGCAAGTGGAACAAGCGAGCGGTGGCGCCGAAGCGCTCGGGCATCTGGAGAGTGGCCGCTGGCAGGTGCTGTATCTCGATCGATCGCTGCCGGACTTGAACGCAGAGGAACTGAGCCTCACCGTGCAACGGCGATTTCCTGAGATCGAGGTAGTACTGCTCGATGCAGAGGGCAGTCTGGAGCCGGCTGTGCCGGGAAAACAAGAAAAGCCGCCGGCAAATGATGCGGCCGTACCACGTCGAGTCGGCGATCAGTCTGCTGCCGACAACGCGATGCGCTATGCACCCCTTCCCGGAATGATCGGCAAGTCGCGCAGCATGCAAACCGTGTATCGGGCGGCGCGATTGCTGGCACGGCGCGACACGACGGTGCTGATCACGGGGCCAACGGGCTCCGGGAAAGAAGTGGTGGCGCGGGCGATTCACAAGCTAAGCCCGCGGGCGGGACGAGCTTTTGTGGTGGTGAACTGCGCGGCCATTCCGGAGGCGCTGCTGGAGTCGGAACTCTTTGGACACACACGAGGCGCGTTTACGGGAGCGATGCAATCGTATGGCGGGCGCATTCAGACGGCGCACGGAGGCACGCTGTTTCTCGACGAGATCGGCGAGATGCCGCTGAGCCTGCAACCGAAGCTGCTGCGATTTCTGGAGCAGAAAGAACTGCAGCGGCTGGGGAGTTGCGAGGTGGTACGCGTCAATACACGGGTGATCGCGGCTACGAATGCGCACTTGCCGTCGCTGGTGCGGCGAGGCAGGTTTCGCGAAGATCTCTACTACCGCTTGTGCACCTTCCCGATGGAAATTCCGCCTTTGCACGAACGGCTGGACGACATTGCGGAACTGGCGCGGTATTTCCTGGAAAAGTTCTCCTTACATCCGCCGGCGCCCGAGTTGTCGGCACAGGGGGAGCGGCTCTTGAAGGCGCATCCCTGGGGCGGCAACGTTCGGGAACTGCAGAACGTGATCGAGCGCGCGCTGATCCTGGCTGAGGATTCCGGATTGATCGGTCCGGAGCACATGCTGATCTCGGATGGGGATCTGTGCAGCCGGGAAAAGTAGCGGGTCGGAGTCGGGGCAGGGCAGCCGCGAATCCATCCAACGAGACATATCCAACCGCAAACTTTCGCCTCAGGCGCTCGACACTCTAAGAGTGATCTAAGCGAAATGGCGATGCGGCTGGCATGGGTTTTGCAGGGAGATAATTCTTATGTCAGCTTCGATACCTCTACCCCGAAACCCGGTGCCGGATGGGGACCACCCACTGGCGCGGGCGTTTGCCTCGTTCACCGAAGCAGCAGGTTCCGGTGCGCTGAGCGAGGACTGAAAACGCCGCTCGGCGAAGAAAGAACGGTTCATGACCAAGCATCCTGTGCAGGCCTATACCGGCGTGCAAACCGATGCCGAGCGGGAGCGTGCATTGATGGAGCAACTGCCCCAGGTGCGCTATATCGCGCGGCGCATTCACGAGCGGTTGCCACGGCACGTGCCGCTGGAAGATCTGGTGCACGCCGGCGTTGTGGGGCTGATCGACGCGTTCAGCAAGTTCGACGAGTCCAAGCACGTGCAGTTCAGTTCCTACGCCAAGTTCCGCATTCGCGGCGCCATCCTCGACAGCCTGCGGGAACTCGACTGGAGCCCGCGCGAACTGCGGCGGAAAGGACGCATGGTCGAGCAGGCCTACAGCCAGCTGTCGGGCAAGCTGGGGCGGGTCCCCACCGAAACCGAACTGGCGCACGATCTCGGGCTGGAGTTGCGCGAACTGCAATCGCTTCTGGCGGAACTGGATGGACTGGAACTGGGCAGCCTGCGGGTGGAGTCTCCGCATGACGGCAAAGAGGAAGATCTCACCGAGCGCGTAGCCGGTGCGCCGGAAGAGACACCGTTCTTCTTCTGCTTACGGTCAGAGATGAAGGGGCTCCTGACGCAGGCGATCGGCGAGCTGGCGGAAAAAGAGCAGCGCGTGCTCTCGCTCTATTACTACGAAGAACTCACGATGAAGGAAGTGGGAGAAGTGCTGGGCATCGGAGAGTCGCGCGTGTCGCAGATTCACTCGCTGGCTATGGTACGGCTGCGGGCGCGGCTGAATGCGTTGCTGGCGCCGTCGCGCCTGGCCAACCGGGCACAGGCGGCAGGATCGAGTTAGGGAAAACGCATGGACAAGGTACTGAACCAGGAAGAAATCGATGCGATGGTGCGAGCGGCTCGCGGGGGCGGCGGCAAAGCCGGCCAGCCGGTGGTGCAGCCGTGGGACATTCGCCAGGCCGGGCAGATCGGGCGCGAGCAGATGCGGGCCATCAACCAGCTCCATGAAGGATTCGCGCGCAACCTGACGCATTCGATTGGCGCCTACCTGCGCATTGTGTTCGATTGCAGCCTGGTTTCCGCAGAACACCTGACGTACCGGGAATTTCTGCAGCGTGTCCCGGAGAGCACCTACCTCGCATCGTGTAATCTCGCGCCCGTCGAGGCAACGGCGGTTCTGCAACTGGACCTGGCGGTTGCGTTTCCAGTGATCGATCTTCTGCTCGGCGGCGAGGGCAAAGGCGGCGACTTGGGGCGCGCAGTGACCGAAATCGAAGAACAGGTGCTCGAGAACATCATCCGGATCATCTGCCGGGAGCTGCAGGCGGCGTGGAGCGCCATCGCGCTCGCATTCAACTTCGGGCAGCGCCTGCAGATTTCGCAGGCGGAGCGCCTGATCGTACCGGAAGAAAAATGTTTATGCCTGAGTTTCGAGATCAAGATGGCGGAAACGCGCGGCACCTTGAATCTCGCGGTTCCGGCCATCGTGTCGAACGCGCTCCTGCGCAAGATTTCCGCCGACATGAGTTATCAGCGGCCGCGCAGCCCCCTGGAAGCGCGGCTCAGACTCCAGAAAAAACTGCTGGATTGCCCATTCGATGTGGAACTTTCCACTCCAGATCTGCCGGTAGCGCTGCAAGCGGTGGCAGATTTGAACGCAGATACGACGCTCTGCTTCCCCAAAAGCGCAGCCTCTCCCGCCGACTTGCTGGTGGAACAGGTGCGCCTGGGCACGGCCATGCCGGTACGCGTGAATAATCGGCGCGCCGCCCGTGTGCTGGCGATGGAGACCTTCCCCACCACAGGTGAAGGATGAGCGAAATGCCAGAACAAGATCTTGCCTCTGAAATTCGCGCCTGGATGGAGACCTGGAGGACTTGTGTGGAACGGGTCCTGTCACAGGTTTCAGGACAGGCGATGGCGTTCGAGCTGTCCGCCGATCCTGTGGCTGCAGCCGACAGCGATCTGCGTTACGCAATGACAGCGGGCGGAGCCGTCCGTGGCGAAATGGCGCTGAGGCTGGCGGCGGACTCCGCCATGCGGCTGGCACAGAAGTTTCTGGCAGAGACGGAGCCTGCCAGCGAGCCGTCGAGCGAACACAAAGAGGCTTTGCAAGAGCTCTTACGGCAGATTGCGGGCCAGGCGGCGACGGCCCTGGGCGCCTCGGTTGGGGGTGAGGTGCAACTTCAATTAACGGCCGCAGCGGGGGCCCCGGCATGGTCCGGCGCAAGCACATGGTATCTCCGCACGCGCGACGAGGCGGGCACGCCCGTGGTCATCGAAATCCAGATCAACGCGGAGCTGGCATCAGCTCTCAAGCCGCGCGCAGAGGCGCACCCGGAACCTGCTGCAGGGGTCGTCGCGCCGCCGGTGACCCCGTTTCCGCCGGAAGGGGCCAGTTATCAGCGATTGATGGATGTTGGACTGGAAGTCAAACTTCGTTTTGGCAGCCGGCGTATGGTGCTGCGCGACATTCTTGCCCTGAGCGCGGGCATCGTGGTGGAGCTGGACAGTAGCGTCAACTCACCGGTCGACTTGCTTCTGGACGGCCGGACCATTGCACAAGGCGAGGTGGTCGTCGTCGACGGCAAGTATGGACTGCGCGTGACCCAGGTGTTCGATCCCCGACCTCCAATGTGAAGGATAGTTCCATGCAAGATCCAGTCAGGCCGTTGATTTGGCGAAACGCGATCCGCAAACGCTGGAGCGGGACAGAGCCCGTGTGCGAGTTGCTGTCGTGCTCAGGGACACGATCGCTCTGGCAGCGGGTGTGGCGAAGGCAGACCGGCGTCTTTCTGCAAGGCATGTACTACTGCCAACCGCAGTGCGTTGAGACCGCATTGAGCGAGCAGTTGAGGCGCCTGGAGCGATCGACACCGAAGACGCCGCCCGCCAGCCGCATTCCCCTGGGGCTGCTCATGGTGGCCCGCGGACGCCTGCGATACCGCGAAGTGGCGGCAGCCCTCGAAGCGCAACAACGGGCGCGGCACGGCACCATCGGAGAATGGATCGAAAAGCTGGGCTTCGCAACGGAACAGGAGGTCACGTCGGCACTGGGATTGCAATGGGGTTGCCCGGTCGCATCGTCGCTCGAGACCACATCGCTCCCTACGTTCAGCCGGATTCCGCTGGCGATCCTTGAAGCTTTCCAGATGCTGCCGCTGCAATACGCGTCGACCACGCAAACGTTGTATCTGGCGTGCGGGCAACGGTGCGATCACGCCGCGCTCTATGCCATCGAAAGAATCATCGGTTGCCGCACCCAGCCGTGTGTCGGCGGCCCCAAAGACATTGCCTGGCAACTGGAACGTTTGCGGCGGCAACCGCGTCCTCATGAAGTGGAGTTTGGTCCGGTCGGCGATACGGCGGAAATGAGCCGCATTAGCCTGAGCTACATCACCAGGGTGGGCGCGGACGAGGTGCAGGCCGAACGAGTCGGGCCGATGATCTGGTTGCGGTTGAAGTCCCGGGCTTCCTACACCAATCTTGTGTTTCGACTGCCGAGCGGAGCCCGGCAGGAGCCCGCCTTCACCCCTATCCATCGAGCTGACCGTCCACTTTCTGTGTTGAAACCGAGCGCTGTGTGGCCGGCTGGACAGTGAAGTTCGACGTTCACAACGTCCGCTTGAACAACGGCACCGCAAGCACCAGGGTCGCAACGGCAAAGATCGTCAGGTAGACCATGTCGGGAACCACCGCGACCAGTCCGCTCTCTTTCAGCAAAAGCGCTTTGAAACCATGGACCGCGTAGGTGAACGGATCCACTTTCGCGATGGCGCGCAGCCAGAACGGGAAGGCCTGCACCGGATAAATCGAGCCACTGGGAAAGAAAAGCAGCGTATTGAGGATTCCGAAAATGGCTCGCGGCACGAGCGGGTCCTCGACGCGCACCATCATGAGGAACATCATGCCGTTGAAGGCGAGCGAGACCGTGAGGATCATGAAAATGAGCCCAATCGCTGTCGGAATGCTGAAAACCGTTCCGACACCGGCCATGAGCGAGCCGATGAGAGTGATGACCACTCCCGTCATGACGGCTTTGATCGCGCCAGCTCCGGTCAGACCGAACACGAGTTCCGCCTTGGTAATGGGCGTGACCAGATAGCCCTCGTGAATGCCTCGGGCTTTATCGTCGATGTAGAGCATGCCTCCGCCGATCATCACCGAAACAAACATGGCCAGCGCAATGGAACCCGGCAACAGGTACTTCATGTACTCGATGTAGGGATAGAGTTCCACGACGTCGAGCGCGGTCTTCTGCAGCAGGCGCGGCTCAATGTCGGGCTCGTTCAGCGCGGCGGTAATGCTGGTTAGTTTGTCCTCCATGGTCGAACTCATGAAGTTGTCGCTGTTGTCGACGATCAGCGCGATGCGTGGATGATTCTTTTCATAAACCCGCGCCGAGTACTGCGCTGGAATGATGACTGCGCCCTGGATCTTGCCGTTGCGCACGTCTTCGCGCGCCTGGACCTCGTTGTCGTAAGGGATGGGAATAAATGTCCGCGAGTTGGCACGGACGGCGTCGAACGCTTCCTTGATCCGGATGGCCTGCGTGCCATGGTCTTCATCGACGATCCCGAGTTTGGCATCGCGAATCTTGCCGCCAAAGGCATTGCCCAGCACGATCAACTGGACGAGCGGGAAGATCATTGACACCATCATCAGCGCCGGAGAGCGGAAAAACTTGCGCATTTCGCGCTCGATAATCGCCATCATTCGATTCATGGTTGCAACCCCGGTCGCGGTGGCATGACGAACGCGTGCGCTTTGACCAGTTCGTCGCGCAACTGGCGGCCCGTGTAGTGGACGAAGACATCGTCCAGCGTGGTGTTCTGGACGGTCAGGGTTCGCACCTGGACCCCGGCCTCAACGGCCATCTCTACCAGGGCGGTGGTCGTGCGCGAACCATTGTCGGTCAACACGCGGTACATCCCCGATCCTTCATTCTGAACAGAAGTCACGTTGGGCAGCGCATGCAACCGCTGCTCCCAATCTTCGGGTGGATGGTCGAACTGCACCTCGATCACATTCGATCCCGGAACACTGGCCTTTAACGCTTCCGGCGTATCCAGCGCCACCAGCTTGCCGTGGTCCACGATGGCGATGCGGTTGCAGAGCCGGTCGGCTTCGTCCATATAGTGCGTGGTGATCAGAACCGTAAGCTTCCGCTTCGACTTGATATTGTTCAGCATTTCCCAGACGGCCACGCGCGAAACTGGATCGAGGCCGGTTGTGGGCTCATCCAGGAAGAAGATCTTCGGGCTGTGGACGAGCCCGCGGGCGATTTCCAGGCGACGGCGCATGCCGCCGGAGAGAGTCTTCGTCTGGGCATCGCGCCACTTGGTGAGATCGACCGTCTCCAGTAATTCGTCGATCGCCTGTTTGCGGCGCTTCGCAGGAACGTCGTAGAGCTTGGCATAGATACTGAGGTTCTCTTCCACCGTGAGATCGAGGTCGCTGGTCATCGCTTGCGGAATCACGCCGATGACTCGCCGGGCCGCGTCGGGTTCCTTGGAGACATCGTGTCCGGCAATGTGAGCCGATCCAGCGGTGATGGGAATGAGCGTGGTCATCATGCGAATCAGCGTTGACTTCCCGGCACCGTTCGGCCCAAGCAGGCCGAAGATTTCGCCTTCTTTCACTTGAAAGGAGACATCGTCGACCGCGGTGAAATCGCCGTACTTCTTGACGATGTGCGAAACCTCGATGGCATTCGGGGCATCGGGCGCAATGGTGCTCTTCTCAATGATTTCTGAGACCGGCAGCGTCCCGCCGTTCGTACTGCCGGGCGTACTCATGGCTTCCCCGCAGCTTCCGCGCTCTTTGGCGCCGCGGTTCCCTTGATTTCCTCCGGGGAAACCAGCACTTCGGCCGTCATGCCGGGCACGTAGGCGCCCCTGGGATTGTCGAGGCGCACCTTCAATACGATGGTGCGGATATCACGTTTTCGGCGGCCAACATCGCGTTGCGTGGCAAAATCAGCTTCCGCCGCTTTGTAAAATACCTTGCCCTGCGTGACGGTTCCGCCCGGCAATCGCACGCGGAGCGTGTCACCCAGGCCGATGTGGTCGGAATCGGTTTCGGGGATCGCGGCGCGCACCCAGGTATCGCTCAGATCGACGACGGTAACGATCGCCTGGCCCGCCGTGAGAACTTCCCCTTCACGGGCAGCGCGCACCAGCACTGTCCCGGTGACGGGAGCATAGATCTTGGTGTAGCCGAGACGCACTTCGGCTTCCTTGAGCTGGGCTTCGGCGTTGGCGAGTTGCCCGCGCGTCGAAGCCACAGTACTTTGGGCGGCACTGGCTTGGTTCGTGCGGGCGATGGCAGCATCCAGGTCGGCCTGCGTCGCGCGAACCTGATCCTTGAGTGCCTGCACGCTGGCCTGTTGCGCTTTCAGATTAGCTTCGGCCTGCACTTTCTCCATCTCAGAAGCAACCCCGGCCTGGGCAAGGCCAATGATGCGCCGGCTGTCGCTCTCGACGCGCGTCAGCGTTGCTTCCGCCTGTGCCAGTTGCGCTCGCGAGGATTGCAGTCTGGCTTGTGCGTTGGCCACGTCGCTCGAGGTGGAGCCCTTGGTTGCCTCCTGTGTGTATTGGCTCTCGTTGACTTTCGACTTCAGGCTGGCGATGGTGGCAGCGGCCGCCCGCTCCTGCGCCTCCAGTTCTGAAGGGTCGAGGATTGCGATCAGGTCCCCCTGCTTGACCTGAGTTCCCTCCTCTACGAGCAGCTTTGCGATGCGCCCGCCAATCTGCGGGCTGACGACAACCTGGTTGGAATCCACTGTGCCCACCAGCACCAGGTCGTTGCCTCCCGGAGTGGAGAAAATGTAGTAGGTGCCGGCAATCAGGACGATAACGCTCAGCAGGATCAGGAATTTATTGCGAACACTCATGCGCGGTCTCCAGCTGCCAGCGGCTTCGTGAATAGAGCCGCCGAAATGAAGTCGAGAACAAAGGCGCGGCGTTCGGCGATGCGCTCGGGCGCGAGCGGATCAATCTTCATCAGTGATTTGATGACCGGCGCGGCGCTGAAGTAGAACACGATGATCGCCACCATCGACGGGATGAAATGTATCGGATCGACCGGGCGGAATTCCCCAGCGGCAATTCCTTGCGCCAGCACTTCGCCCAACTTCTGATAGATTGGCCGGAAATATTCTTTCGCAATGCGCTGCATCTGCGGAGTGCGTTCGGTGCCGGTGCGAATCCATTCGCCCTGCACCACCCGCGGAAAACGGGGATTGGCCGCGATGTAATCAAAATAGGCGCCCAGGTAATTCAGCAGCCTCTGGCGTGGCGGGCCATCGATTTCCAGAGCGGGGACGACCGTGTCGCGCAATCCGCTGAAGACATGATCGAGCACCGCTTCATAGATCGCTTCTTTGTCGGTGAAGTAGTAGTAGAGCAGGGCCTTGTTGACCCGGGCGGCCTTGGCGATGGCGTCGGTGCGCGCGCCGGCGATGCCGTACTCCGCGAACTCTTTGATGGCAGCTTTGAGGATGGCGGCACGGCTCTCTTCCGGCTGGCCACGGGTACCAAGACGGGCGTGAGCGGGGACAGGCATACTTAATTAACCAGTTAGTTAGATTATACTGCCACCGGTTGGGGTTGCGCAAGACTGTAAGGTCTACCAGCTGAGCGACCCCACGGCAACCCGCGGTCGGACCTTCGTAATCTAAGCAACGTCACTCGTCGAAGGAGGCTACAACATGTTGAAAACGCTTACCCTCTGTCTCATACTGCTGGCTTGCGCGGCTTGGCTGCAAGCCCAGACGCAGTCGCCCAGTTCCGATCCAAGTCAAGGCAGTTCCGCTCAAACTGGCGCCGCCGCATCTGGCGAAACCAGCGTTGAGGGCTGTCTGCAGGGTTCCGGCAGCAGTTTCACCTTGACGAGCGATGCGGGCATGACCTACACCCTCACGGGTGACACCTCGAAACTTTCTGAGCACGTGGGCCACGAAGTGAAGATCAAGGGCACGACGTCAGCTTCGAATGCGGGAGCGGGCAGTTCGAGCACCGGCACTTCGGCGGGTGCCTCGGGCGGCGCTTCATCATCTCTCGACGTAAAAAGCGTCAAGATGGTATCGAAGACCTGCAAAAGCGCAGGAAAATAGCCGGAGACAGCCCTCGGAGACTACTACGGTGCAATCCAGACCACGACCGCTGTATTCCTGAGGGCTCGTTTCTCTGTCTCGCCGACCTTACCGCGAACCGCCCGCGATCGAAGGCACGAGCAGAACTTCATCTCCGTCCTGAAAAGCATAGGTGTTACCGCCGAGGAAGCGGATGTCCTCCTCGTTCACATAAACATTCAGAAACCGGCGTGTCTGTCCGGCTTCGTCGCGCAGATGCGGCTTGAGGTCGGGAAACTGTGTATCGAGGACAGAGAAAAGCTCGGGCAGATTTGTTGCCTGGCAGGTTATATTCGGCGTGCCGGCGGTGAGCCGGCGTAAGGCAGTTGGAATTTGAACGGTGATGCTCATCTAGGCCTCCGCGGATATCGCTGTCGTTCCGTCAGGAACTGGCAATACCGGTTTTTTCGTATCAAGAGCGTGAACAAGTTCCGGCCTTCCGACGGCGTTTGCCGCGGGTACGCCGGCTGCGCTCAGCTTGCTCTCCAGGAATTTCTCGAACTCCCGGATTTTCGGAGCAATCGGAATCTCCGCCTGATATTTGCCCGTCAGAACATCGGTGGTCTTCAGGCCATTGCCGGTGATGCAGAGCACGGTGGTCTCCTCGGGCAGGATTCGATCCTGGCGAATCAGCTTGCGGGCTGTGCCGACGGTCACGCCGCCCGCAGTCTCAGTGAAGATACCTTCGGTAGCCGCGAGCAGCTGGATCGACGTAACGACCTCGGAATCCGAAACATCTTCCGACCAGCCGCCGCTGCCGGTGATGGCCTTGATGGCGTAGTGGCCATCGGCGGGATTGCCGATGGCGAGCGATCGAGCAATCGTCGTCGGCCGCTGCGGTTCGATCGCGCCGGAGTATTGCTTGACCGCAGTCGAAATCGGCGAACAGCCAGTTGCCTGCGCACCGAAGAACTTCACATCTTTCGGCGTCACCAAGCCGAGCTGAATGAGTTCGTCGAACGCTTTCTTGATCTTGGTGATCAGCGATCCGCCCGCCATCGGCACGACGACGTTGTCGGGAAGCCGCCAGCCGAGTTGTTCCGCAATCTCGTAGCCGACCGTCTTCGAGCCCTCAGCGTAGTAGGGTCGCAGGTTGACGTTGACGAATCCCCAGCGGCGCTCGTCGGCGATCTGAGAACACAGGCGGTTCACCTGGTCATAGTTGCCGCTGATGGGAACAAGTTGCGCACCGAAGACCTGCGTGCCGAGAATCTTCGCCGGTTCAAGGTCGGACGGAATGAAGATCCACGCCTTGAAGCCTTCGCGTGCCGCCTGCGCTGCGACCGAATTGGCGAGATTCCCCGTGGATGAACACGCGACGGTATCGAATCCGAACGCGCGCGCATTGGCCAGGGCTACGGCGACGACACGGTCTTTGAAACTGAGCGTGGGCAGGCAAATCGCGTCGTTTTTCAGGAACAGATTGCGCGAACCGATCTGTTCACCGAGGCGCGGCGCGCTCACCAGCGGGGTGAATCCAACGGGGAGGGAGGGCTGATACCCCGCCGGCAGCGGCAACAGTTCGCGGTAGCGCCAGATGTTGGGTGCACGCGAGGCAAACAACTCATGCGAAACCAGCGGACGGATGGAATCGTAGTCGTACGCGACTTCGAGGGGAGAGAAGCAATCTTCGCAGATACTGCGCGGCTGATTGCCCCAGGTCTTGCCGCATTCGCGGCAGCGAAGCTGGTAGGTGCTCGTCGACATTCCGCAACTGCCTTCTGTGGACTGCGGGACGAGCCGGGTAAGATACCCCAGTTACGACAAAACCCCTTTTCCGGGTAGGAAAAGAGGCTCGGGAGGTGCGAACGTTTCGCTTTCCCGAATCTCATGGTCCCCGTTACCGGGCGAGAGTTGGCACCTGTCAATCGGGATATATGATCCGGATCCGGTTGCCGTGGCGTCCTTGGGCTCGTCCCTCAGCCACTCTGCATGAAATTCAGGTCCCCTCCGAAGAGAGGACTTCAGGAGATATTAGGACCGACCGAGCGGTCTGTCAAGGGGGTGTACAAGACCGTTCTAAGGTCTCGCGACTCAGAGATCCACCGGATCAGGAGGCGGGTCATCTAGAGTCGGAAAGTGCTCCTTCAGCGGCGGCAGCGTTGCCACCACCGCAAGTAACGACTTCGGTGGAGCGGCCTCGACGATTAGCCGATCGCCTTCTTTTCGCATTCGGCGATGTCCTCGCTACTTCTTCTTTTCCGCTGCTTCCAACTGCCGGATCTTCGCCATGGTCGCAGCTGATGGGTCTTTGCGCTTCTTGTTCTTCACCCGCCGCTTGGTTTTGGTGGTGTAGTGATTTTGGGACATTTACTTGATTTTCTCCCAACCTTTGGGGCCTCGCCCGATTTTTGTAAAATGCAGCGGTTTAACCCGCTGTGTCCTTCAATCTTAACAAAGACGCCCGCGGGCCCAAGTTGACGGAAGCTCGCTTACCTATCGCTGCTCGTAGGCACCGATATCAATGGTCGATCCCTGAACGCGCGGACTGCCCGCAAAATCCCGGGTGCCCTCCACGCCACGCCCCAGATCGACGCCCGAATTCACGGCCCGTGAGTTGGGTTGGACGTGCAGATCGGGCAGCGTACCGTTCACAAACAGCGGGTCAATGTAGTTCGAATGCGGGTCTTGACCGGTGGATGACTGGTATGCCGTCAGCCCCTGGTAGGTTTTGCCTATCCACACGAAACTCGCGTTGCCTGCGGCGAGCGGCGAGTAGTAAAGGTTATAGTCCACGACAGCCGGATTCGCGGTTGATTTGGTGAAGTTATTCACCAGCAGGCCCTGCCAAGTTGCGTACACAATATTGTTCTCGAAAACATTGTTGGTGGCATGGAACTGAATTTGAAATTCTCCGCTGCCCGTGTTCGTGCGGTCGTTCTTGTAGAGAGTGTTGTTCACGATGGTGACGTGATCGGAGCCGCCTACCCGGCTCGCGTATCCGCCAATTGAAATCCCGGCCGAGTTCCCGAAGTACACCAGATTGCTGCGCACAGTAACGAAGCTGGAGGTTTTTCCGTTGTGCTCGCTCGCAACCTCGACACCGATGTCAACATGGTGGATGAGATTGCGTTCCACGATCATGTTCGTGCCACCGTCCACATAAACGCCGTCGGAGCACCAGCAACCGGCGGGGTATGCGGGATTCGCTTTGGAGCTGATGTTGTAGATCGTGTTTTCGGCGATGTACCCGTTGCGCGCCCGGTCGTAGGCCGGGTTCGGCGAAGTACCCTCAAACCCGATCGCGCCAATCGCAATGTTGTTGTTGTCGTGCAACAAGTTGTCAGTGACCGTGAAGTGATCAATGTTTCCGTTGAATGTCAGGGTCTCGCTGCAACCCGTCTTCATGTTGTTGAGTTCGTTGCCGCTCACCGTGATGTTGTGCAATGATCCGGGCGCTTTGTCGCCGTAGAAAGCCACTCCGAAGGCATCGGCAGCGCAGCCCTTGGCAGTCGTCTGAATATGGTGAATGTGGTTGTGCAGCAACTTCAGATGGCTGCCTGACCCGGTGACGTAAATACCGATCGGCACATTCTTTGTGCTCGAAGTCCGGTAGTTCCTGATCTCGAGTCCCTGGATTACGACGTAACTCTGGCTGCTGATGTTGATCAGCCCGTACTGGCCGTTTGGCACTCCGAGGCCAGTTCCGTCGATAATGGCCGTCTGTCCTGCATAGTTCTGAAAAGTAATGTAGCCGGCTGTCGCCGACCCGGACGATGGAATGTTTACGTACTCGTTGTAAACACCGCCGAGAAGATTCACCGTATCGCCGGCAGCGACATGATTGGCCGCATACTGCACGTTCCTCCAGGCCGCACCCGGACTCAGTCCGCTGTTGGCATTGTTGCCCGAGGTGGAAACGTAGTAGGTCGCGCCGAAGGCAGCCGCCGGGGCCAGCAGAAATAGCAGTCCGAGGTTCGCGATACGGGACGGTGGAGCCTTCATGGCGTGCTCCCAGGCGGTGGATGTCGGCCGCAATCAATTGTTCTGGGGATAGTTTCTAATGACTACTTATAATTTCGTTTACCTTCGATTGGACCGAGCCTATCGTTGCCGGCAGCCAGAGTCAAGGCGGAAATCCCTGCCGATCGACGGGCTGAGGTGACGTCACGCCCGATCACCGTAGTCATGGGTACTTATCGAGTGTACTGGTTCCGTTTCTTGTCCTCGTGCCGCTCGATGCCGAGTTGAATCAGCCTGTCGATTAGTTCGGCATAGGACACTCCCGACGCCGCCCACAGCTTGGGATACATGCTGATGGCGGTGAAGCCGGGCATGGTGTTGATCTCGTTGACAAAGATTTTGCGCGACTTCGGATCCATCAGGAAGTCGACTCGTGCCAGCCCCGAGCAATCCACGGCCTTGAATGCCGCGACCGCCAACTCCTGTACGTGCTTCATCTGGGTCTTTGTCAGCTTGGCGGGAATCACGAGCTCCGAGCCTTCGTCGAGATACTTGGCGTCGTAGTCGTAGAACTCTTTGCAGGGGACAATCTCGCCTGCGACCGAAGCCTTGGGATCATCGTTACCCAACACCGAGCATTCAATCTCGCGCGCTTTACCCTTCCTCGCGCCAACGCCTTCCTCGATCACGATCTTGCGGTCGAATCTGGCGGCTTCGTCCATGGCGGGACCGAGTTCTTTCCGGTCGTGCGCTTTTGATATTCCGACCGACGATCCCAGGTTCGCGGGCTTCACAAATACCGGATATTTCAGCTTGGTCTCGACGAGTTTCTGGACTCTCTTCGGCTCGCGCTCCCACTGGCTGCGGAGCACGGTGACGTGCTTCACAATCGGCAGGCCGGCGGCGCGGAACAGAGACTTCATGACGTCTTTGTCCATGCCGGCGGCGGAGCCCAGCACGCCCGCGCCGACGTAAGCGATGTCTGCCAGTTCAAGCAACCCCTGAATCGTGCCGTCTTCGCCGAAGGTTCCGTGCAGCACGGGGAAGATGACGTCGACGTTGATGGCGCGATCCGACGCGCGCCGCAGTGTCCCCGGGTCGGATTGCAGTGGCGCAAGCCCCGCCTCACGCTGGACTGGCTCCGGCGGCACGATCACCGCTTCACCCTTGGCGAGAACGGCCGCGCCCGGGGTCACTCCCGGGTCGCCGGCGCGCAAATGTCTCTCCTCTGGCTGCTTGCCCTGCAACAACCGCTCCGCGTGCTCGGCCGTCAGCCAGTGTCCTTCTTTGGTGATTCCAATCGGGACTACATCGTACTTCGTCTTGTCGATTGCTTTGAGAACCGACGCCGCCGAGAGCAGAGACACTTCATGCTCACCGCTGCGCCCGCCAAACAGGATGCCAACCCGGAGTTTTGCCATGTGATTTCAGTGTGGCCGGGGGCCGGGTTCTCCGTCAATCTCACGGTTGGTACGGCCCTCCCGGGTGTTGCAAAACCCAGGGTCGCGCGTTCCAAAATGGCCCATTCGTAGTGTTGACAACTGGCGAAGGCGCGGGGTAGCCTCCTTCGTCAAGGGGAAGGCAGACTCCCCGAAGTGTCTTCCCTCAAATCCCAGAAGGCGGATTCTATGAAAAGAGTTGTGTTCGGGACAGTTCTCGCATGTCTCCTGGTCGCCTTGTGCGCCAGTTCTGCGATGGCACAGGCCGCTCCTGCGCCCCGCAAAAAGCGCGTCGCGGTTTTCGATTTTGACTACGCGACCGTACATAGCAGTGTGGCCACGATCTTCGGGCAGGATGTGGATATCGGCAAAGGAATCTCTGACCTCCTGGTCAAATACCTGGTCAAGGACGGCAGCTATTCGGTGATCGAGCGCAAGGCTTTGGACAAAATCCTGGCCGAGCAGAACTTCTCTAACAGCGATCGCGCCAACCCGAATTCGGCGGCCAAGATCGGCAAACTGCTGGGCGTGGATGCCATTATCGTGGGCAGCATCACGCAGTTCGGCAACGACACCAAGAAGACCGGTGTTGGCGGCGGAGGCGGAGGCCTGGGCGGCTTCGGTCTGGGTGGGTTCAAGCACTCGAACACCAAGGCGATCGTTGGCCTGGATGCCCGCATTGTGGACATCGATACCGGTGAAATCCTGGCCGTAGCCGAAGGCAAGGGCGAATCGGCTCGATCGAGCACATCGCTGCTCGGCGGTGGCGGTAACTGGCACGGTTGGGGCGGCGGGGCCGTGGACATGGGCAGCAGCGATTTTCAGAACACCATTATTGGCGAAGCCACCAAAGCTGCGGTCGAGCAGATGAGCACAGAAGTAGTCGCCGGCAAGGATAAGTTGGTCGCTCGCACCATTGTCGTTGAAGGGCTGGTCGCCGCGGTCGACAGTGGAATGATCGTCCTGAATGTCGGCGGCAAAGCTGGGATAAAAGTTGGCGACGAGCTGACCGTAGAGCGGGTAAGCAAGGAAATCAAGGACCCCGCGACGGGCAAGGTTCTACGCCGCATGAGCACGCCGATCGGCGTAGTGAAAGCGACTGATGTAGACGATGTTTCCGCGGTGTGTTCGGTCGTCTCCGGAACCGGCTTCAAGGTCGGGGATGCGGTGAAAACGAAGACGCAGTAGTTTACAGGTTCGATTCGACACAATGACGGCGGGGCGAAGCATCGCTCCGCCGTTTGCCCTTTCGCGGTCGAAGTCAGACAGTTCTTGACCACAGGGGTCACAGACGAGGTCCAGTTTTCCCCTGTGTCTCTCTGCCACCGCTGTGGTTCTGCCTCTAAAGGATTTTCTTCCCGAAGGCCGATAACGCCAGTTCCACCGCCAGGTCCGCTGTCTGGTTGCGCTCGTCGATTACCGGGTTGACTTCGACGATCTCGAAACTCAGCATGCGGCCGTGGTCGGCGATGATCTCCATGGCCAGATGCGCTTCGCGATAGGTGGCGCCACCCCAGACCGGCGTGCCCACGCCGGGCGCGTCTTCGGGGTCAATCCAGTCCATGTCGAGCGAGACGTGATATCCGGCGGTGCCGCGTCCGGCCATGCGCAGCGCCTCTTCCATCACCGCGCGCATGCCGCGCTCGTCGATGTCGCGCATAGTGAAGACTTCCACGCCCGCTTTGCGAATGTTTTCTTTCTCGAAGTTGTCGACATCGCGAATGCCGACCAGCACGCAGTTTTCCGGCTGCACTTTAGGCGAGAAATCGTAGATTCTGCCAAGCTCGTGTGGCGGAAGCCCCATGATCGACGCCAGCGGCATGCCGTGCACGTTGCCGCTCGGCGAAGAGTCGGGCGTGTTCATGTCGGTGTGAGCGTCGATCCAGATCAAGCCGATCTTCTGGTTCTGCCGGCGGTAAAATTCGGCAACGCCTGAGACAGTGCCCGCAGCAATGGAGTGGTCCCCGCCGAGAACGACTGGAACCTTGCCCGATTCGAGCGTCTTCAACACGAGTTCAGCAGCCTTGGTGCACGTGGCCGTGATCTCTTTGAGATATTTAGCGTGCGCGGCACCTTCTTTTTTCTGCTCTGGAATCGCGACCGCGATGTTGCCGGCATCTTCGACTTGATGGCCGATGGCTTCGAGGCGAGCTTCGAGTCCAGCCACGCGGACAGCCGACGGACCCATGTCAACACCACGCCGCGACTGACCGAGGTCCAGCGGCACGCCGATCACGCGGATCTGGCGCGGCGTGATGTTGGTGAAGGATGCTCTTTGCCCCATAGAGATCATTCGACCGCAGAGATCGCGGAGATCGCAGGGGTGGGGAAGTCATTCACAATCCTGCGAATTCCGTTCTTCAGCATACTGCAGTGGAAGTTTAGGAGTAGTCCCACCGGGCAAGCCATGAGGCGAAGATACGAGAGTAATTGGGCGTCCTGAACGGTAGTCAACCTCTCTATGGCTTTGACCTCCACTATCACACAATCTTCCACAAGCAAGTCCAGCCGGTATCCACAGTCCAGCTTGACGCCTCTATAGACAACCGGCAGAGGCTTTTGTTGCTCCACCTTCAGTCCGCGATCACGCAATTCAAATGCGAGGCATGCCTCGTATGCCGACTCCAGCAACCCCGGTCCGAGAGCGCGATGCACGGCCATTGCGGCGCCGATGGTCTGTTCTGTGACCGCATTGAGCTGATCAGGTGTCGGCATCGCCATAACCTTCATGCAACGCCTTCCTCTGCGATCTCAGTGATCTCTGCGGTTCAATCTACGGATACAGTCTATACAGCATCCGCGGGAACGGTATCGTCTCCCGCACGTGTTCCAGCCCGCAGATCCACGCGACCGCCCGCTCGATGCCCATGCCGAAACCGCCATGCGGTACGCTCCCATATTTCCGCAGGTCAAGATACCACTTGAACGCCTCTTCCGGCAGGTTGTGCTCGTGGATGCGCTTCAGCAACAGTTCATGCGAGGCCATGCGCTGCGAGCCGCCGATGATCTCGCCGTACCCTTCCGGCGCGAGCACATCAACGCACAGCGCCAACTCCGGACGCTGGGGGTCGGGCTCCATGTAGAATGCCTTCACGCTGGCCGGATAGCGATGGACCATGACCGGCCTGTCATACTGCGAGGAAAGATAGGTTTCGTCAGGTGAGCCGAGATCTCCGCCGTACTCAAACTTGTTTTCGAGCTTGCCCTGAGCGTGGCCTTCCTGCAGTTTCTGTACGGCTTCGTCATAACTGATGCGAGGGAACGGAGCATCAATCTTTTCCAGCTTGCTGATGTCGCGTCCGATCGTTTGCAGATCAGAGCGGCGGTGTTCCAGGCAGCGCTTCACCAAGTGCGTGAGCAGGCCCTCGGCGAGTTCCATCACGTCGTCCAGTGTGGCATAGGCGACTTCGGGCTCGACCATCCAGAATTCGGTCAGATGGCGGCGTGTTTTCGATTTTTCGGCGCGAAACGTGGGCCCGAAAGAATACACCTTACCCAGCGCCATCGCCGTGGCTTCGATATAGAGCTGGCCCGACTGCGTGAGATACGCCTGCTCTTCGAAATAATCGACCGGAAAAAGCGTGGTCGTGCCTTCGCAGGCGGCCGGAGTGATGATCGGCGGATCGGTCAGCGTGAATCCGCGGCTGTCAAAAAAATCGCGCGCCGCGCGGATGATCTCAGCCCGAACACGCAAAATCGCCGCCTGGCGCGTGGAACGCACCCAGAGATGACGATGCTCCATCAGGAAATCCGTGCCGTGTTCTTTGGGCGTGATCGGGTAAGGATCGGACTCCGGCACGCGCTGCACCACCTGCACGTTCGAAACGTCGAGTTCATAACCGCCGGGCGCGCGCTTGTCGGCGCGCACTTTGCCTTCGACGATCACGCTCGACTCCTGCGTGAGTCCCTTGATCGCGTCGAAGACTTCGGGCGGAACGGCATTCTTCGGCACGACGCCCTGAATCACTCCTGATCCGTCGCGAAACTGCGGAAACAGAAGTTTGCCACTCTCGCGGAGGTTGTAGAGCCAGCCGCGGATCGTAACCGACTGGCCATCGTGCTTGCCGATTTCGGCAATGGTGCTGACAGGTGCGGCCATAAACCCTTTCACCGCCGAGACGCAGAGGACGCCAAGTCTTTTGGAGATTTGTTCTACGAAGTCCTCGGCGTCTCAGCGGTGGATCTAGGAATCTTCCAGTTTGTTGAACGTCGCCGTCACATCCGCGCTGGGACTCTTCTTCTCTTCACCCTCGATCTCCAACAGCAGCGGCGGCGCTTGCGGAGCGGTGCGGAGTAGTTCCATCGTCTCTTTCCAGTTGATGGTGCCATTCCCCGGCCACAGGTGTGAGTCTTTGAGCTTGTCGTTGTCGTGCACGTGGGTGGAGCAGATGTGCTTCTTGACAGTTTCAAACGCCTCCGCAACGCCGCCCATCATATGCGCGTGCCCACAATCGAAACAGACCCCGACGTCTTCAAAGCGCGACGTGTGAATGAATTCCACCAGCTTCTCCGGCGTCGAAAGCTCGTTCGGGATATTTTCGACAAGGACACGGACGCCCAGCGGCTTGGCAAAAGCGCGCAAGTGTTCGACGGAGGTCATGGCCGACTCAAATTTCTTGTCGTCAAACGATTCGCCGGGCGTGCCAATGTGCTGCACCAGAAACCGGAACGGAATCTGTTCCGCAACTTCCAGGGCGCGCTTGATTTCATCCATAGCTTCGATCCGTCCAGCGCGATCGGTCGAAGCGATGTTAACCGGCGGAGAACCGGTCCGGCCCCACTCGTAATCGGCAAAAAGCGGCGCGTGCACGGAGTTCAGGGGTATGCCGGTCGAGCGGAACCAGTCGGCAATTTCACGGATATGCTGCTTGCGATTGGCGTAGTCGAAGTGCTGGCGCGCGGCGAAAATCTCGATCGCCTGCGCTCCGGCTTTCACCAACTCATCGAGCAGGCCCGGATGCAACCGTTCCTTGACATAGACGTAGGTAGACACTGCCCGCAGCATCAGTAACCCACCGCCTTCCCATTATTGCGTCCGTCGCTCGCACCCAGGCGTTCGCTGGTCTTGGGATCGACCATGATGCACTCGCCATCGCCCCAAAAATGCGCGACGTTCAATTTGTGCCCTTTAGAACGCAGTACGTTCATTGTATCGGGAGAGAGACGATCTTCTACAGCAATTGCATCCGGGAGCCACTGATGATGAAACCTTGGTGCATTGACCGCTTCCTGAATATCCAGTCCGAAATCCACGACTCCTATCAAGATGTTGGCCACCGTAGTAATAATGGTTGGCCCACCCGGCGAGCCAAGCACGAGAAAAAGCTTGCCGTTCTTGAGCACGATGGTCGGCGTCATCGCCGACAGCGGCCGCTTGCCCGGACCGATCGTGTTGGCCGGGCCTTGGATCAGGCCGTACGCGTTGGGGACTCCCTGCTTCGAGGCAAAGTCGTCCATCTCGTCGTTGAGCAGGAAGCCCAAGCCTTCGGCGGTAACTCGCGATCCGAAGGAATCGTTCAGCGTGGTCGTGACCGCGACTGCGTTTCCTTCGGTATCGACTACCGAGTAGTGCGTAGTGTTGTCAGGTTCGCGGACAGCTATCGGTCGATGCCGCGCCACCCGTTCCAGTTCGTTGAAATTGGCCGGACGCTTCAGGTCCTTACTTACACTGGCATGGTTGAGATCGATCGATTCGCGCCACGCCTCGGCATAGCGCTTGTCGATGAGCTGCGGCACGGGGATTTTCGAAAAATCCGGATCCCCCATGAATTCCGCCCGGTCATAGAAAGCGCGGCGAAACGCTTCGGCGGCGAGGTGAATCGCGGCCGCGGAGCGGCTTCCGAGTTTGGCGAGATCGTAGCCTTCGAGAATATTCAGAATTTCCGTCAGCGCGACTCCACCAGAAGACGGCGGTGGGGCGCTGATGATGTCGTAACCGCGATAGGTTCCGCGAATCGGCTCACGCTCCTTGACTTCGTACTGTGCGAGGTCGGCCGCGGTGATGAGCCCACCGCCTTTCTGAATTGCCGCGGCCAGTTCGCGCGCCATGGCGCCGTGGTAGAAATCGTCCGGATCCTTAGCAATCCTCTCCAGAGTTCGCGCCAGTTCCGGTTGTTTCAGGATTTCTCCAGAATGATAGGAATTCCCGCCGCGTTGGAAGATGCGTTTCGATTCGGTGAACTTCGCGAGGTCCTCATCTTTCAGGTCTTCGGCGTCCTCCCAGGCAAGTGCAAAACCTTCGCGCGCCAGCCGGATCGCTGGCGCGATGACCTTCTCGAGCGACAGCTTGCCGTATTTTTTCTGCGCATAGACCAGGCCAGCCACGGATCCTGGAACGCCGATCGACTTGTAGCCGACGGTACTGGCATCCGGAATGACGTTGCCTTGTGCGTCGAGATACATGTTCTCGGTGGCGGCGGCTGGGGCCTTTTCACGGAAGTCGATGAAACGCACTTCGCCACTCGCCTTGCGAAGCAGCAGGAATCCGCCGCCGCCGAGATTGCCGGCCTGCGGATGTACGACCGCCAATGCAAATCCGGTCGCGACCGCGGCGTCCACGGCGTTGCCGCCAGCCTGCATCATCTCCACTCCGGCGCGCGATGCCAGTTCGTGCACGCTCGCGACCATCGCGTGCTCGGCATGCTTGGGGCGCAGGGGAGCCGCGATGCCGGTCGCGGCCGAGGCCATGAGCCAGGTAACAATCGCCAGCCTGTATTGAATTCGCATGCGATGGAGAGCCGGGCGCCCACGCCCGGCGCGACAGCAGCCGGGCAGAATCCGTCGTGGGCCAACGAACCTATGAGGCTAGCCCACGGCGAATGAGTGAGTCAAACTGTCGTGCTATTTTCGACGGAGCCGCTTCGTCCGCATGGCTTGGGACGTTTTCTTGCGCGCAGTCTTCTTCGGCGCATTCGCCACAACCATTTCGTAAGACTTGCGCAGCAAGGTCTCCAGCTCATCGGCGGGGAGCACGTTGGTATCCCTCAGCAGGACCCACTTGTAGCGCCCAACATAGGGAGCCGGAGAGATACCCTCGATCTCCAAGAGTTCCTGGAACTTCTCCGGCGTGCATTTGAAGCAAGCACGCGGGAACTTACCGTCCGAGAGAACCACCGTGGTGAAGATCTTCCCGCGAATCTTGAAGCAGAGATCGTCGCCCCACTGGATGTTCTCGGTCGCGTCAGGAAAGGACAAGCAAAGATCGCGGATCCAGTCGACGTCGGGCATTTCGAAATGATAGCGCGGGGAGGCGGCGACTGGTCGCCCGCGCCATGGTGACGGCTTTATGGTTTGTAGTCTTTGATCAGGGTTGCCTTGCTGTACGCCACGCGGAATCCCAGCCTCTCCGCGTTGCGCTGAGAGGTCGTCCCGCCTTGGGTAACAATGACGGCGTACTCACATCCCGATTCAGCCGCCACTTGCATGCGAATCTGAAGCATCGCCGTTTGCAGACCTCGGCGACGGTATTCCTTGAGCGTACCGGCGCCGTACAACCCCACGATCCGGTGCTGGGCGATCCTGAGTCCCGCGCCTGTCGCCGCAAGCTGCCCGTCGATTTCCGCAAGGAACGTCATACTGCCGGGAAAAGAAAACATCGGCAGCAGCATGTTGTCGAAACCCTCGGGCTCGCCGCCTTCAGAGAAGAAGCAACGCCGCAAGATGCTGCTGAAGGCCGGGGCTTCATCGGGCGCGCTGGGACGAATACGGCCTGGTAGCGGCGGAAACTTCTCCCCCGGATCAATCTTGCGGGCCAGTACGTTGTTCAATTCGGCGATCGTGTACCCGCGTTTCCTGGCGATTTCAAGCAGGCTGATATCGGTCAGGGGACAGTAGTCCGTTTGCGACGGCGCCTTGCGCGAAAAGTAAAAGGCTTCGAGTTGGTCGAAGTCGGCGTCGGTCACCGGCGCGGCAAATCCCATCCCGACAGCCCGTCCAATGGGAGAGCCGAGTCCAGCAAAGATCATGTGGCCGCCCGCGATCTGCTCGACGACGGCGCCGACACTCGGTTGATTCTTCTCACACCACTGCGCGTGATAGACCTGCGGCATTTCTTCCGCAGACTCAAAACGGCGGGCCAACGCCCGATCCACGAAGTGCATGGTAGTGATCCTCTCTGTGTTGACGACGGGGAGTCATGGCGGAACGCGCACACTGGGCGCGAAAATCGCCAGAACAACAGAGGCCGGATTAGCGGATGGCGGTCATAAGCAGGAAGACAGCATACGACAGTTTGTCGCGGCAATCAAAAGCGGGTGGGTCAAGGTGACAGGGGGTAGGCGGAACGAGCCTGAAGCAACGAATGTGGAAATGCCGGGGGCCCAGTCTCCAGCTCGCCCTCGGCGGTGTCCGTTGAAAATTGGTAGTTCGGAGGAGTCACGGACGGGGCCGAAATTAGCCGCTTCTGGGGTGGCCCGTCAAACGCAGAAGTACATGATTCGTTCTTGGCTGCGGACTGCGGTTCTCTGTTCCGACGATACTTTGAACCAGGGGTCGTATCCGCATGCTCACGAATTGAATCCTCACCGTGGCAGTCGCTCTGGGCACTCACTCCGTGCCCTCTATAGCTGTGGAGACAGATAACCAAGCGACAGCCCCGCGGCAGCTAGATGCGCGCTTCTACTTTGGTTTCTTCTTTCCGACAATGCTCAATTCCACGGTTTGACCATTGGGGATCTTCACCAGCAACGTCTTGTCATTCACTTTGGCGGGAAATTCCTTTCCCCGCGTCCAGTCCATGAACGTTGAAACGGAACCGCTGGATTGGCAAAGGTAGAGGGTATCGCCCAGGCGCATGGAAATCTTGTAATGGTCCGAATTTTCTGGATGTTGTGCGCTTGCAGCGACTCGTTCGATCGAGACAACTGTCGCTGTCTGGTAGCCTTCCTCTGCGCTTTGTGCACGGGCAAGCACCACAGCCACTGCGAAGCAAAATAGCGCAACCGAGAATTTCTTCATTGGGGTTCCTCTCCGGGATCGAGATGAAAGCATACACCCCGCGCCGTGAATCTCCGCATAAGGTGGCATGAATCGAAGGGAAGGACCTGACTGGAATGTAGAGAAATTGGTCGGGACGGCGAGATTTGAACTCGCGACCCCTTGCACCCCAAGCAAGTGCGCTACCAGGCTGCGCTACGTCCCGATCGGAACCGCTGCCGAGCGGCAGCGCGGGGTTGACTTTCAAATTCTACACCAGTCACAACGCAGCAGCATCACCCTCACGAACGAATCCCCCCTCAGCCAACTTCTCTCGGCTCTTCCGCGGCCTCGGGCTCGTCGCCCGGCATCAGCCCGAATTTTTTCAGCTTGTAGCGCAACGCGTCGCGGCTGATGTCGAGCAGTTTGGCGGCGTGGGTCTGTTTATTGTTGGCCTGCTTCATGGCCAATTCCACCATGGCGCGTTCCACTTCCTCGAGCGACGTACCGCCTTCGGGAATATACAAGCGGGGCAGGAACCGGCCGTTGGACAGTGCCTGTCCGTTATCGTGTGCCGCCGTGCGTTCGAATGCGGTCAGGCCCGCGTTCGTCTCGCTCACCGCAAACGGCAGGTACACCGGACGCAGCAAGGGTTCGTCCTCGAGGATCATCGCGCGCTCGATCGAATTTTTCAGTTCCCGAACATTGCCGGGCCAGTTGTGCTGCTGCAGAAGACGGCGCGTCTCGTCGGTAATCCCACGCACCGACTTGCGAAAGCGCTGGTTGTAGCGCTCGATAAAGAAGCTGACCAGCGGAAGAATGTCTTCCTTCCGCTCCCGCAAGGCCGGAATAAAAATCGCGATGATAGCCAGGCGATAGTAAAGGTCCTGCCGGAAGTGTCCTTCACGAACCGCCTTCTCCAGGTCGCGGTTGGAGGCGGCAATGACTCGCACATTCACCTGCATGTCGCGCACTCCGCCAACCCGCCGGATGACCTGGTCTTCGAGTACGCGTAACAGCTTGGCCTGCAACAGGGGCGAGAGTTCTCCGATTTCGTCGAGAAACAGCGTTCCTCCGTCCGCCATCTCGAACAGGCCCTTTTTCATCTGCTTGGCATCGGTGAAGGCGCCCTTTTCGTGGCCGAAGAGCTCGGCTTCCATCAGAGTCTCCGGAATGGCCGAGCAGTTGATGGCCACGAAAGGCCGCTCCTGGCGCGTACTCTCGTAGTGAATGGCTTTGGCAATCAGGTCCTTGCCAGTGCCGCTCTCGCCCTGGATCAGGATGGTGGTCGCTTCGCTGGACGCCACCTTGCGCACAAAATTCATCAGCTCGGTCATCTTCGGCGAACTGGAGACGATCTCGTGGTAGCCGGCGCCCCGCCGCACTTCTCCCCGCAGCGACTTCACCTCGGAACGCAGTTTCGAGGTTTCCAGAGCGTTTTTAATGGTGACGTGGAGTTCGTCGAAATCGAGCGGCTTGCCGACGAAGTCATACGCGCCCAGCTTGAGCGCGACTTTGACATCTTCGAGCTGCGGGTCGGCGGTAATCATGATCACGGCGCGAGCGTCGCCGCTTTTCTTGAGTTGTTCAAGAACCTGCAGTCCGCTGATGTCGGGCAGGCGCACGTCAAGCAGCACCAAGTCGGGGGACTCGTGCTGGGCCAGTTTCAGGCCAGGCTCTCCGGCCTCCGCTTCCATGACCTGATAGCCCCACTCTTCGCATTTCTGGCGCAGGGACCAGCGCACCAGACGCTCGTCATCCACGACCAGAATCTTGTCGGCAGGCATGCAGAATGCCTCTATTTTAGCGCATCAGGCATTACGAGCCACTGCCTGCGCTCTGGCCTGCTGCTTGCCAGAATGTGTTTCCATCCGATCAAATGGATCAGGCGTTAGACCCAATACCTGAGGGGTAGAAAAAAACTTGGCCATCCTGGTAGTAGGCGGAGCGGGTTACATCGGCAGTCATGCGGCGCGCGCACTACGGCGTTCCGGATACGAAGTCATCATTTACGACAATCTCTGCACCGGTCATCGCCGTCTGGCGCAGGGATTTGAGCTTGTCGAAGGCGACATGGGCGATTCAGCCAGACTGAAGCCGGCCCTCGCGCGCGTGGATGCGGTCATGCACTTTGCCGCCCACGCCTATGTCGGCGAATCGGTCCAGAATCCACGCAAATATTTTCGCAACAATGTCGAGGCCGGCCTCAACCTGCTGAATGCTACGCTCGAAGCCGGCATTCGCCGCTTCGTCTTTTCGTCGACGTGCGCCGTGTACGGTGAGCCCCAGAAAGTTCCGATCACGGAAGGCAATCCGCGCCAGCCCGTGAATCCGTACGGATCGTCCAAACTGTTTTTCGAGTATGCCCTCGAGGCCTACGTCCGCGCCTACGGCCTGCGATCCGCCTGGCTGCGCTACTTCAATGCCGCCGGCGCCGATGATAGCGGCGAGATCGGCGAACTGCACGATCCGGAAACGCACCTGATCCCGCTCGCGCTCGCGGCCACGCAAGCGGGCCCCGAACTCAACGTCTTCGGCACCGACTATCCCACGCCCGACGGTACCTGCATTCGCGACTACATCCACGTGAACGATCTCGCCGATGCCCACGTGCGGGCTCTGCAACACCTGGAAAAGGGCGGCGATTCCGTCGCGCTCAATCTGGGCACAGGCACCGGCAATTCCGTCATGGAAGTCATCCAGGCGGCCGAGCAGATCACGGGCCACCCGGTGCGGAAAAAGATCGCGCCCCGGCGTCCCGGAGATCCGCCTGCGCTGGTGGCCGATCCGACGCGAGCTCAGCAGGTTTTGGGATGGAAAGCCACGCGCGATCTGACAAACATCGTGTCAAGCGCGTGGAACTGGATGCAGAAATCGCAGAAGTAGCTTCGAAAGTAGCGGCGTCCCGCCCGCGAAACAGGCTATCCCAACAATCCCCGCTGCCGAGCCGCCTCGTTCGCCAAGCGGTTAGCCTCGGCGTTGTTCTCGCGCGGCACGTGGTGGATGGAGAACCTCAGCGACCGGGCCAGCTTACGGCAGATCCAATGCAGCGAATACAGGCGTGGGCTGCGGCACTGGTACTCGCCGCGCATCTGTCGCACCACGACCTGCGAATCCGAATACACACGCAGTGTTTCCGCGTTGAGATTCAGCGCGCACTGCAGTGCTTCCAGCAGCGCAATGTACTCCGCCACGTTGTTGTCTTGATGTCCGATCCATTTGGAGATCCGGATCGGTGTGCCTTCCGGAGGGTCAATCACAACTCCAATACCCGACGGCCCTGGATTGCCCAGCGACCCCCCGTCTACATGCGCCACGAATACTGACATCGCTAAAGTTGTTTCCTACACCATGCGGGAGCAGGGCCGACCGCGTCAAGAACATTACTTTCCACAGAACATCACCCGTAACCTTTCTCGGACGGCTGTGCAAGTCGCTGTGCAAAACAAGGTCGAAACTTTTCTCCAGTTCAGCAACCTTTTGCAATTCATTAACTTGTAACATTCATCGGCAAGTCCATTATTTTCTTCAATTGCACCGAAATGCGGCATTGACATTTTTCTGTCAAGCGCTTAGGGTTGCTCGCGTCGATGGCTGAAAGGGTTGGCCAAAATAAAACGTGGCCGGTCCGATGTAAGCTGAGCGATGGGTGAGCCGGGGCGACCCGGCAAGCTGCCGGACCTGAAAAAACCGACTGTCCTGCGAGGGTAAGCCGGGGTTCGGAACTGCGAAAGCAGTGATCGCATCGGGGGCTGTGACGGTGCATGTCTCCACGCTGTTGGCTTCCTCGCAGAAGCTGGCAGCTAGAGCATAACCAATGTCACGGCCCTTTTAATTTTCCCCGCCCAGTCTGTTGCACCCCTCCACTCTCTGCCCCAAGCGGCCTCATGAACCTGCGACCATATGCGTTCGTCCGTCTTCGATGTGATCGCCATCACATGCTCTCGTGACATGGAATGCTGCCCTGCTTTTTCCCCGGCCTTTAGGATAACTTGGCAAGATCAGAGCGGCGCCGAACCGCTTTCTGCGGGGACCGCGTTGATCGCGTCTTGACGTTCCGCGCAGGCAGACGGGGCGCATTCTAAACAGGGGATCGGGCAATGGCGAATGAGCCCACCGCAGGGCCAACGGCGAGGGCGCCCTGGCGGGCAAGGCAGGTCTATGCGATGGCTGTGATTTGCCTCGTCGTAGGGACAGCGGTCGGCTATCTGTTTCGCGGATCGCAATCCCCGGCGACGCCCGCGCCGCCTGCCGCGAACGCCCAGCAGTCCGCCCCTGCAGGCCATATCAGGCCCAGCCTGGAACAAATGAAGCAGATGGCCGACCAGAAGGCAGCGCCACTGCTGGAAAAGCTGAAGAGCGATCCCAACAACAGCACTCTGCTGAACCAGATTGGCACCATCTATCGGGCGACTCACAAGTTCAAGGAAGCGGCCAGCTATTACGACAAGGCCCTGCAGGTGGATCCCAAAAATGTCGCCATCCGCACCGACCTGGCTTCGTGCCTGTACTACGAAGGCGATGTGGACGGCGCCATCCGTCAATTGCAGCAGTCGCTGCAATATGACCCCAAGGATGCTAACTCTCTGTTCAACCTGGGCATGATCAGGTGGCAGGGGAAGCAGGATAGCAAGGGAGCGCTCGCGGCCTGGCAGCAATTGCTGAAGTCCAACCCGCAATTGAGCGCGGACCGCAAAGCCGCAGTGCAGAAGTTGATTGCCGATGTCGGGAAGCAGGGCAAGAGTTAGCTGCGGCCGGCCGAATCGAGATGGGAAGGAGTACGGAGCAATGACAGATACGAATCGAACTTCAATCGAGCAATGGACAAGCGTGCAAGCCTACACCTTGGCGGTCATCTGCCTGCTGGTGGGAATCGCCGGCGGCTGGTTCATTCGCGGATCGCAGAGTCCAGCCACTGCGGGTCCGGACTCGGCCAGCGCTTCCGCGGCCGCCCCGGCGGGCGCCAGTGCGGCGCCGCAGATGCCATCCCCGGCCGAGTTGCGGAAGATGGCCGACACCCAAGCCGCTCCCCTGATCGAGAAGCTCAAGTCGGATCCGAACAACCCCGAGCTGCTCGTCAACGTCGGCAACTTCTACTACGACGCGCAGCAGTACCCGGTCGCGGTGGAATACTACGCTCGCGCGCTCCACAGCAAGCCCACCGACGCCAACGTGCGCACCGACATGGCGACCGCATACTGGTATATGGGCGACGCCGACACCGCGATTGCCGAGTTCGATAAGGCGCTGAGAGACGAACCGAACAAACCCAACACGCTCTTCAACCGTGGCCTGGTGAAGTGGCAAGCCAAGATGGATATCGCCGGCGCGGTGGCGGATTGGGAAAAACTCCTAGCCACCAACCCGAACTACGAAGGCAAAGAAAAAGTCGAGCAGATGATCGCCGAGGCAAAAAAGCACACAACGGTCAAGCCGGGGACACAGGCGAAACCACTCTCACAATAGAGTTTCGAATCAAGCCGGGGCGGCTCCGGCGATCCGTTCGGCACCAATAACGGATGACAGGGGTAACGCCCCCGTGTGGACGCAGGCCTAAAGTTCTACACAAAGGGCCGATCTACCCTTTGTGGCTAGAACCTTCGGCAACGTCTCGCGCCTCCTTCTACACATAATCCTTTGCGCTGGAAGGGCTTGCGCGGTATTCGCCCAGGACCTTGGAACCCCTGAGGCGATGACCTTACGATCCGACGCTGCTGAAGTCCGGATCAGCTTTTCTGCCACCGACCAGAACAACAACATCATGGCCACCATCCGTCCCGGCGACTTCGCCATCGTGGACCAGGACCTGGTCGTGCGCAATTTCCGCAGCTTCAATCGCACCGAGTACACCCGCCTTGAGGTCGCCGTGCTGGTCGATGTCAGCGCATCCGTAGCCGCCGAGTTCCGGCAGGAACTCGCAGGTGTCGTTCAGCTGGTGAATCAGACCACCGGTGTCCCGGACGAGAGCTTTTCTGTCGTCTCCTTTCAGGATGCGAAACCGGCCGTGGTATGCGAGGGCAATTGCCGCTCCACGAATGCAGATGCGCGTTTCCCCGTCGCGGCGCGCGGCGGTGTAACGCCTCTCTACGACAGCATCGTTTTCGCGTCGAACCTGCTGGCGCGTCGTGGCGGCGTGCAGACCAGGAAGATCCTGATTTTGTTCTCCGACGGTGCGGACACGATCAGCCAGGAGTCTCTGTCCGACGCCGCCCAGTCCGCCGTGGCGCAGGATGTGGCCATCTACAGCGTGGACATCAGCCCGCGGCCGCATTCTTCTCCCGGTACCGTGGTGTTGCGCGGCCTGTCCGCCGGCACCGGAGGACGCTACTTTCCCGCCGAAGCGGGATTGGTCCGGTTGCTTCAGGCAGTCCTGGAAGACTTTCACGCGACCTATACGGTTACGTACAAACTGCCCAATCACGCGGCTGGGTTTCATCCGGTCCGCATTCTTCCTACTCACGATCTCAGCTTGCAGTTCCACTGCCGGCGCGGATACTACTACCCCGCCATCTCCGAGGAATGAAGGCAATGAAACGATTTCTGCCGCTGGTTCTCATCTGTGTGCTGCCGGTTGCACTGTCCGCTCAAACCAAGGCGCGAGACCAGGGCACCATCGTCCGCATGCGCATGGCCGACTGCATCGGCTCAGCGCACCCGTGGATGGACGCCCTATCCGGAACCAACCGCGCTCCATCGGGCGAACTCTGCCCCGAATACGTGCTGGTCACCGACACAGTCGTGTACGTGATCATCGGCAGGAATGCGGACCAGCTTGTGCCGCTGGCGGAGACCACGCGGTTTCACCTCCGCAACAACGAGTTGCTGATCAGGGTGGACGACGCGCGCCGCGAATCGCGTTTCCGCGTCAAGGCCATGGTGCTGCGTTCGGAGTGGGACCGCAACCAGCAGATCGAGGAGGCCGCGGCCATTGCTGCCGCACATCACGTCGACGAGGCCAGCGTCGTGCAGGCCCGCCAGTAGGTCAGGCCTGTCCTGCAGAAAAGGAAGTTCACTCACCGGATCATCAAGGCAGACTTGTGACTGCCCTCACAATCTTCTGCCGGTTTTTCTGTGATACTACCGAGACTCACGATCCGGGAGTCGACATGCGCACGGAGTCCAGTGATCGCCTGACTGTCGCCGAAAAGCCGGCACCCGCTGCTGGTCCTATCACGCCTCTGCTGCTTTTCGCCGCGACTTCCTTCTTGAGCGCGTTTCTTCTTTTTCAGGTCCAGTTGATCGTGAACAAGCACATCCTGCCGTGGTTTGGTGGGTCGGCTGCGGTTTGGACAACCAGCATGCTCGTTTTCCAGCTGTTGCTGCTGGCGGGATATGTCTATTCTCATCTGGTCACGACCCGTCTTCCGCTCTCACGGCAATTCACGCTGCAGTTAATTCTGCTGTCGGCGGCGATCCTCTTGATCATCGCGCTCTCCATCGCCTGGCCGTCTGCCATCACGCCGAATGCCGCATGGAAGCCGTCGCAAACTGCTCACCAGGCCGCGAGCGTGTGTTGGATCATCCTGGTCTCGACCGCACTGCCTTTTTTCGTTCTGTCCACCTCAGCCCCACTGTTGCAATCCTGGTTTAGCCGGCTGGGCTATGGCAACCAGGCTTACCGCCTGTATGCGCTCTCAAACCTCGGATCCCTGCTGGGTCTCCTGACGTTCCCATTCCTTCTCGAGCCGGCTCTACGGCTGAAGACGCAGGGTCAATTGTGGGCTTTGTTATTCTGCGTATTCGCGGTGGGCTGTCTGCTGTGCGGTCGACGAACTCGGATCGACAGCACGACGGCTCCCGCCGAATTGCAGGATCCCCGGCCCCAGAATTCAGCCCTCGTACAACATCACCCGATCACTTTCGTGCTCTGGTTTCTGCTCGCCGCCTGCACCTCTTCCCTGCTATTGGCCACTACGAATCTGCTGTGCCAGGAAGTGATTACCGTTCCACTTCTCTGGGTGGTGCCACTGTCCATCTACCTATTCAGTTTTATTGTCTGCTTCGATCATCCTCGATGGTACCAACGAGCCGTCTTTCATCCTTTGTTCGTCATCGCGACCCTGCTGACTTGCGCTGCGCTGCATTCGAATCAGAGCTTCCTCGCCCGTTTGATCTCTCCTCTTCTGGTTCTCTTTGCAGCCTGCATGATCTGCCACGGCGAGCTCGTCCGGCTGAAGCCCGGAGTCCAGCATCTCACTTCCTTTTACCTGGCGATTTCAGCAGGAGGAGCTGCCGGCGGTTTCTTCGTGGCATTGGTGGCCCCGCATGTTTTTACCTCGTTTGTCGAATTCGAGTTGTCGCTCGCCCTCGCCGTCGTCTTGCTGGTAGCGACTCTCTTTCTCGACCGGCAATCGTGGTTTTTTTCTCGGAGCTTCATACTGCCCGCGGTCATCGTTGTTATGGGAATCGCCATCGCGTACAGCATCGGCCTGTGGTTCCCGGAGGTCGCTGTTGCTCTCAACACCATCAGGTTTTATCCGGTCGCTCTGCTGATCGGAACCCTGGTGGGGATGGGCGCACTGATCTTCGGACGGTCCTCCCCTCCTGACGGATCATCGTTCCGCTTTGTGCAGATCCTCGTCGCCGCGGTGGCTTTGGGATCGTTCGCAGCGCTTTACTTCAACGCACAGCCGAAGCCCGGAATGGAATCGAGCACTCGCAACTTCTACGGCGTGGTTCGCGTATTTCGCGACGGTAACGCCAAGGTGCTGGTTCACGGCCAGACCACGCATGGTGCGCAACTCGATCCGCCCGATCAGCGTGTCCCGTTGACTTACTACGGCCCGGATAGCGGTATCGGTGTGCTCTTGCGGAATCACCCGAAACGATCGAATTGGGGCAGCTCGTTGCGGATCGGCGTGGTCGGTCTGGGTGCTGGCACTCTCGCGGCCTACGGACATCCCGGGGATTCCCTGCGCTTCTACGAACTCGATCCCGATGTGGTCGCGCTATCCTCTGGTGAGCAACCCACCTTTACCTATCTGCGCGACTCACGCGCATCCGTGACGAACGTTGTAGGAGATGGGCGTCTTTCGCTGGAGCGCGAGGAAGCACAAGGCAAGACCCGCCAATTCGACATTCTCGTGCTCGACGCTTTCTCTGGCGATGCAATTCCCGTTCACTTGCTGACCAGGGAAGCCTTCGAAACCTACTGGAAGCAGTTGAAGTCGGACCAGGGAATCATTGCCGTGCACATCACTAGCAGACATGTGAATCTGGTCCCCGTGCTGTTAGGTGCGGCGCAAAGTTTTCAAGCCAGTTCCCGGATGACGATCAGCCGTGGACAGGGTCTGATCTTTGACAGTGGCTGGTTTCTTATGTCGAAAGGCCCGGATTCCCTGAGCATTCCACGATCACCGTTCACTACGTCGATAGCGTCGGTCCGCGGCTGTGGACCGACGACTACAGCGATGTCTTCCGCCTGATTTATTGAAGATTTTCGGATCCACTCGCGCCAAACAAGGCAGGCGTCAATGGGCGTGATTGTGACAAACCAGGCTGCAGGTATTCTTGGCGCGGTTGTAGGAGATGGGAGCTCCACCGTTGGAGGCGACCACGGCCGCGTCGAAATTCACCAAGCGTTCCCCGCTGACCGAACCGGAGACGGCGCCCATCCCATGAGCGGTGTGGCACGCCGAGCAGGAAAAGCCATCGTTGATATGACGCGCGTGCTCCGTGAAACTGGTATTGCCGATCACTTGCGCGAGGTCGTGGCATTTTCCGCACAGCGCGTAGGGTCCGGCTACACTCAGATCGGGAGTGGGGAAGAGGTTCGTAATCGTCCCGCCCGGAATCGCGGCCTGGCTGAATTCATACCGGCGTTCTAGGATATGCCACCACTTTGAACCGTGAGGTCCGTTCGGTCCCGTGCCGCCAAACTCTCGATTATCGTCAGCATTGTGACAATCCGTGCAGAAGATGCGGGTTCCCATCGCGCGGCCGGGAGTCGCCCCATCGATGTTCATCATGCTCGCGAGCAGGCTGGGCTGCGTCAGCGGACTGGTGCGATCGTGCATCACGGGGTGGCTGGAGGTAGCCGTCAAACTGAACTCCGGGAGCACATTCAAGGCATCCGGGGCCGCGACGACCCGCACCGGCAGGTATCCGTATACCGCGGGATTCGTCGTCTTCCCTGTGCTGTTGCCATGGCAGCGCAAGCAGTTTTCGTACTGGTTCACGGCTGGCTTCAGGATAGTGACGCCATCCGACCCGCTGATTCCGGCAATTCCGTTTTGCGACGCCCGGATTGCGGGCGGCAGCGGGAAGGTCACGACCTGGTTGGACGAATGGGGATTGTGGCAATCGGCGCACGTCGCGTGCCGGTTCTGGTTCAGCAAAACATCTTCATTCATCTCGTGCGTGCCCGTGGGAGTGGAAAAAGGATGTGGTCCCTGCTTCGCAAATTCCGCAAATACATTGGGCGGCACCGGCGATAGGCTGGTTCCACCGTTGTGGCAGGCCAGGCAATCATTCTCATTGGCGCCACGCTGTAAGCCCGCGGCGCCGCCTCCGCCGTGCTGCACATGACAAGAGCTGCAGGCAAACTCGGCTACCGTGCTATATCCGCCCAGCCCGGCATTCGGATTCACCAGGTTGCCGGCGTTGGCATGTGCACTCGGCGCCCACATGGCCAGCGGATTGTCGCGCAGGTTGACCGTCCGCGGATTGATCTCATGACACGCCAGGCACACCGCACCCTTCAGGTTGTCCCTCACCATGAAAGTCGGCGACTTCTTGTCGACACTCTGAATATGGGGATTATGGCAACTCGTACATTCCACGTTGCCCTTGATCAGGTTGACGGAGTGCGTCGGATCCTGCGTGGTTCCTGACGCCACCAGGCTGGCCACCAGGTTGGGCGCATCCTTCAACGGGAGCTTCAGGCTGAACGGATGCGTGCTGGCCAGATTCGAACCCATCGTCGGCATGGTGCCCGTCATCTGGTACGGTCCGTACGGGGTCACCTGGCCTACGGCCACGGTCCCGTCATGACAGCTCAGGCAGAGTGAACTGTCCTGGCCGATCTCCGGCTGTGTCGCCGTGTTCTGTTCCGTGCCGCTGGTGTATGTCGAGTAGACCTGCGAGGAGAACGTTTGTCCCCAGAGCGGCCCCTTGCCGATCCCGGAGTGCGGCACGTGGCAGTACAAGCAGGCCGCGGACATCTGGCCCTTGATGTGCGATCCTCCGCTCAACGACAGGTCGTGCGCGCCCAGCACATCGCCCGATTGTGCCATGACCACCGATGCGGCAACCAACAGCAATGCCGACAACCAGGCTTTCATGGGTTCACTCCCTGAGCGCTCAACTTCACGCCGTGATACTGGAAGACCTGCACGCGGCGGTTGTAGGAATCGACAACGTACACGCGATCGTTTTGATCGATGAACAATCCTGCCGGGAGCTGGAACTCGCCTAGCCCCCTGCCTCGCCGGCCAAAGAAGTAGAGCAACTGTCCTTCGCGGTCAAAAACCTGGACCGTGCCGGAAAGACCTTCGACCAGGTAAATATGATTCTCCGAGTCAAGCGCGATGCCCTTGGGGCGGAAGAGCGCCTCTTCCGAGTCGCCCAGATTGCCGAACGCACTCTGGAAATTTCCCTGGCGGTCGAATGTCTGAATGCGGAAATTCATCGCATCCACCACCGCCACAATGCCGTTCCTGATCATCAATTCGGTAGGCAGGTTGAACTCGCCGTTCTTCTCGCCATGCTGCCCGAAACTCTTCAGCACCTGCCCGTTCGCGTCGAGTATGTACACCCGGTCACGGAGAGTATCGGTGACGTAGATCTGCTTCGTCTCGCGGTCAATCGCGATTCCTGTCGGCCGTTTGAAGTAGCCTTCCCCGCCTCGCAGACTTCCGAATACACCCTTATATTTGCCGCTGGGCTCGAAGACGAACACCTTGCCTGCCAGGGAGTCCGTAACATAAATGTTGTCGCTTGCATCCAGCGCGACGCACTGCGGCATCTGCATCGCGTCCTTCCCCTTGTCTTTGCGTTCCAGGAATTTGTACTTGTGCTGTTCCGCGTCAAAGACATGGATCCCGCCCATCCCCGGGTCCGTGACGATGACGCGGCCGTGTGAGTCGACGGCGACGCCGTACGGCCGGACCATGCGCTTGTAGTCAGGCTCACCGGCCACCACGTCCACCAATTTTTTCCAGAATCCCGGTTTGCCTCGAATGTCGCGCTCCGAGTTCAGCACGCGCTCAAAACTCAGCTTGCGGCCTCCTTCGAGCAGAAGGTCGGGAGGCGCGGGCACCGCGGTGGGCGGCTTCTTACGATCGGCAAGCAGAACGGGATGCAGCAGGATGACCAGTAAGGGGGCCCACGCCGCATTACGCAGTCTTCTCGCGTGCATGCGAGCTAGAATATATCGAACCATCGCGAGATGTTGAAATAGTAGGTGTTGACCACCGAGGGTGGAAGTCCTGTGGCTCCGATTCCCTGGTCGACCCGCCAGTAACCCGCCCGGAAAGAAAGTTTGCGCAGGTTGTACTGCATCTGGCCGTAAACACGTTCGCTGTTGTTCGCCGAGAACACCTGTTCGGTCAGCGTGTCGGAACGCGACCGGTACCAGTTGACGTTGATCACCATTCTCCGGATCGGAATCACGCTCACGCCTGTGCCATAGACCGTACCGTCATAGATAGCCTGATCGGGCGCGACCACCGGCGCAAGCGGGGTGGGGGTAAGTACTCCGGAGGTGCTCAACAGCGCTGTCCCGTGCGATTGCGCATAGCTGCCCGAAAACCCATACCTTCCCCGGGAGAACGTCGTCATAAAGTTATCAGAACGATTGCTGTAATCGGGAAGTTGCGACAGCCCGCTCCGTATGCCGCGGTACGACACCGTCCAATTCGAATTCGCGCCAAACCGCCTGCGCACCATGGCGCCGTAGCTGTAGTTGCTGGTCGTGTAATACGCGATGATGGTCTGAACATTCTGTGAATACGAAAAATCGCTATCCACCTGCCACTCACCGAAACGCCGCTTGAATGCGACATTGCCCACATATCCGATGCTGCCTCCGGCATTGTTGGTGGCGTTGTTCACCATGCCGAAACTGAAATAAAGTACGCCGAACAGCGGACGCGAGTAACTGTAGGTCAGCGTGCCGCCGGCCCGTGTGGTCGTGAAATCGACGCCCCGGAAGGTTTCCATGTCGCGGTTGGCGTAGCCGATGAGTATGAAACCGCGGCCCAGGTTGTAAGTGCCGTAAGTGCTCAGGGTGACACCGTGCGACGATTGCTCGTCGGTCGGCAGCGGCGGCGCGCCGGGCGTCAGCGACTGCTGCAACGCGCCAATCAGGTTCCCAGTGTAACGCACCTGCCCGTTGATGGTGAATCTCTCCGTGGGCTTGAACGCTACCGTCGAATCGGCAGTATCGGTCGTGCCACTGTTGTGATAATTCCCGGTTTCGCTGCTGTAATCCGTCCGGCTGTAGTCTGCCTGAAAGATACCGGAGAGGGGCAATGGATGACTGACTGAAACACCGTAAGAAGTGCTCGAGGAATCCGATTCCGAATTCGTTGGCGAAAGAAAGGCAGGCAACTTCACGTCAAAATTCTGATGGTTCGCAAAGCCGGTAAAGCCCCAGCCGTCGGCTTTGTAATGTGACATGAGGCTAAAATTTCGCGACGATGAGTCGGTCGTGCCCGGCTCACCCTGCAGGGTGGAAGAACTTGAATTCGACCCAAACGTTGCCGTCAACGAAGGCATGTTGGGGAGCAGTTCGCTCCAGGTCACGGAAAAAGTCCGGGTCGAGCTATCCGCGGTCAAACCGGCCGATCCGGGGATTCCGTACTGGCTGCCATTGGTAAACGCTTTGCTGAAACTTACCGCGCCCGGAAAATGGCTTCCGCTGAATAGATTGGCTGTCGCGTCCACGCCGGTTTCGTTCAGTACGGACCCGAACGAGGCGTTGTCCTGGTTGCGGTTGTAGAAAGGCCGCACGTCGAACGAGAGGAAATTGGGATTGTAGTAGTAACCGGAGAGCTGTCCCGAGCCGGAACCGAACAGCCCATGCCCTGTGTTCGCATTGTCCCCATAATCCCCCGAGTACCCGAAACCGAGGAACCCGTTCAGCGTCATTTTTACGTCGTCGCCCACTCCGAGTTGGGCCTGCGCCAACGTCCCCAATAACACGACCAGCAGGCACGCCCCACAGAGTCTTTGGAGCGTCGCCCATGTATGCCGGTACGTCATATTGGTCCTGACTACAGGGTTTCGACCTTCGCGTTCTTGCGCAGCTTTTGCGCCAAGGCCGAGCGGAGCTGTTCTGTCTTCTGCTTCTGCAGGTCTGCCTGCAGCTTGGCTTTGACTTCGGCAAAGGGGGTCGTGCCCGCCGGCGTGCGCGCCTCCAGCCGGAAGATGGTGTAGTAATTGCCGAGCTGAATGAGGTCGCTCACGTCTCCCGGCTTCATCTTCGAGGCCGCCCGCAAAATCGGCGGCGGCAGAGCGCTCGCATCCTGCTGCTTGTGATCGCCCATGTTCACGTGGAAATCGTCATCCGAAATCCTCTCCGCCAGAAGCCCAAAGTCGCGATAGCTCTTCGCTTGCTTCGCCTGCTGGATCGCATCGGCGGCGCGTTTCTTCGCTTCCTCCACCACCGCCTTCGTCTCATTGGGCGGAATGATCGAGATACTTTGAATGTGCAACATCTCGCCGTGCTTGTATTGCGCCAGGTTCTTCTGGTACTCGGCGCGGGCCTGCACATCGCTTACGCGTCCCGGCGTGTTGACTTCCTGGTTGAGCAGCGATTCGATCAGCAGCGAGCGCCGGATCTTCTCCCGCATCGCGGCCTCGGAGCCGTTGACCTCGCTTTTCATGAACTCCTGGTACGCTGCCGGGCTGGCAAACTGCTTGCGAAACGCGGCTTCTGCTTTCGCCAGCTGTGCCGGGGGAACCGTCATCTTGCGCCGCTTGGCCTCCTGGTAGACCAGCTCTTCAAAAATGATCATTTGCAGGGCGCCCCGACGGATATCGGGCTCCAGTTCCTTGGGGAATCCGTTGTGTTGCTGTGCGTACGGGAAGATGGTGAACATCTCGCGCAACAGGTCGCGGTCAAGAAGGTCAACGCCGTTGACGCGGGCGACGGGCTTGCCGCTGACCGTCTCTGCGGACACCATGGACGCTTTTACGTTCGGATCCGCTTTCGCGGTTGGTGCGGTCGGGGCATGAGAAGCTACCATTTGCGCCCCAGCGGTGGCCGGCCCCAGGAGCAGCCCTGAGACAACCACTGCGATCGCGATGCAGAACCGGGTCTTCATAACTCCTCCAACCACCGACTGAGAAATTTCAGGGGAGGGAGTTCCCCTCCCCTGAAGGGTTAAGCCATTAGAAAGCGGTGTCCACAGTCAGGATTCCGCTGGCTTCGTTCGACCCACCCGCGCCGGAATAGTGGCACTGGCGGCAGAACTGCGTCGCGGACGAGGCCTGCGTTGGACCAGGGTTTGAGCCCGGGTTATAGGGCGCCGCGAGGAAGAAGTACGTCGGGAAGTTGCCCGCCGTGAGTGTGTGGATCGGAGCGTCAGCATTGGCGCCCGTGACGTACATGCTGTGCGGGGTGTGGCACGTGGTGCAAAGCAGGTAGGCGTCAGCCGGATTGGTGGTCGGCAGAGCGACCGGAGAGCTGTGCCCGTTGGAGGTGATGCTGGGCAAGCCGTAGTGATTGATGAACGCGGTGAAATTCGGGTCCGTGCCCGCGCTCTTCAGGCAGGGACTCGCCACGCCGTGGAACGAGCAACCGGTGGCGAGGTAGGCCAGCTTCGTAGCAACGCCCACCTTTCCCAACGTGGCCTGCGGGCCAATCGGGTGATCGTTGTAGTAGTTGCCGGCCGCGGTGCCGTCCTGGCCGAGCAAGGTCGGAATCGCGTTCGGGCCGTACAGGCCCTTGGGCAGCAGACCAGTCGCCTGCTCGTAGGACTTATTGGTCATCATGGCGCCCTGGGCGATGTTGCCGTCATGGCAACTCAGGCACATCATGACGCCGCTGATTTCCTCCGGGAAGGTGAAGAAATCGGCCTGTGCTGGAAGAGTGGTGGTGAACGTCGTGCCACCGTTGGTTTTGTCGCCCTGGGTGATCACGGCGCCATACAGAGGACCAAGGTCCTGGCCCCACAGAGCATAGTTACCGGCATTGACCTTGTCTTGAGTTTGCCCGGTCACGGCGTTGCCGCCGCCGCCGAACGAGCCGCTGTGCGGAGCATGGCAACCCGTGCAGCCCCGGCCGCCGTTCTGGTGGGCGCCCAGTTTATCGACACCCGTAATACCAGAACCCAGTGTGTAGGTCTGTGACATCGCGAAGGCCGCGACGAACAGAACCATTGCGATTACTAACATCGTTTTTTTCATATACTTTTTAAGACCTCCTGATATGTAACAGCTGTTACCTCTACTCCTCCGGAGCCGGGCTATCAAGGCCCCTCGATCAGCTGTCCGCGGACAGCCAAACTCTGCACCGCTCACTTCGGCGGCGTCGCTGCGGGAGTCGCCGTCGCGGCTTGCTTGGCGGCTGGCCCTCCCGTCTTCTTCTCTTTTTCGACGGCATCACGCCGGTCTTTCTCGGCCTGCGCCTCCGCGTCCGTGAAGTACCGGAAAATCTGCACTCGCCCCGGATATTGCTCGGAAGTGAGCACGCGGTTGTTCTTGTCGATGGTCAAACCTGCGATCGTGCTGAACTGGCCGGGTAGCAATCCGTGGCCGCCCATCCAGATGAGCAACTGGCCCTCGGGAGTAAAAACCTGCACCCGGTCCTGCACCGTATCCGCAACCCAGATGTGGCCGTCGCCATCAATCGCGATTCCCTTCGGCCGCGCAAAGTACCCGGGACCGTCTCCGGCTTTGCCGAACGTGCGGATGAAATTTCCGTCCGCATCGAAAATCTCGACCCGGTCGTTGAAGGTGTCGGTGACGTAGAGATTGCCGTCTTTATCTACCGCCACGTTGGTCGGCCGCGCAAAGTCGCCCGGCGAGGTCAGGTCATGCTTGCCGCTGGGCTTACCGATCGTGCGCAGGAGCTTGTAGGGCGGATCAGCGTCGTACACCAGCACCTGGTCGAGCTCGCTGTCGGCGACGTACAGGAAGCGGTTCTCGTTATCGACTGCCAGCCCCGCAGGAACGACCATGCCCTGGCTGATACTGGCCTGCGCCTTGTGCTGCTTATCGAACACCAGCACGTGCTTCAATCCGCTGTCGGAGACGAACAATGTGTCGGCATCATCCAGTGCCAGCCCCGTGATCAACTTGAATCGCGCGTGTTGTCCATTCTTGAGCAGTTCGACTTGCCCGGTCTCGGGATTGAAGATGAATACTGCGAGTACCTTTTCGTCGGCGATGTACACCTTGCCCTGTGTATCGACGCCAATGCCATAAGGCCGGACCAGTTGGTAGAACAGCTTGTCAGTTGGCGACTGCTGACCTACGGCGACGCCCGAGAGGCGATCCATCCAACCTGCCTTCTTGGGCGCCGTCTGCAGATCCCGTTTCTCGCCCGAGAAGTAGCTCAGGTACTTGATGCGCGTGATGGCCGGCGGATTGGGCCACACGATCTTTGAGTAGTCCAGGAGTTCGAGCAGGTTCTTCTTCGCCTCGACCGGGGGTTGGTTCTTCTTGTCCTTGGCCTCGACGGGCACCGTCGCGAACAAGGTGGCCAGTGCGCAAATCAGCGCCACGAATACTGCGGCACCAAGATTCGGGTTTTGACGAGTTCGAAGCATCCCTGTTTCTCTCATTGCGCAATCCCAACAGTCTTGTGGCACGAATCACAGAACGCCGAGTTGTTCGCCTGGTCCTTCACCAAGAGATTCGGTTGCGACGAAGAATGCGGCTGGTGACAGCTGGCGCAATTCAACGTCACCCGCACCTTGTCTGGATTCGCGGGATCCATCTGGTCGACGACCGGGTGACGGTCCACCGGGTGGCCGAGCCCATACTTGATTGGGAGCGATGGCACTTTGGAGAAGTAGTCTTCCGGCAGCTTCACCTTGCCGTTGAAGATCGCGACTACATGTTCCTTTTCCAGTCTCTGCGGCTTGATATCCGGGCCATGGCACTCCAGGCACAGAGGGTTCGGATTCCCGGCCCGCAGCAGATGCAGGTTGTCTCCGCCATGCGGCTCATGGCATATAGCGCAGCCCTGTTCAAAGGCGGGCTGGTGAAGATACGCTTTCTTTCCCTGCTCGGCGATCTCGGTATGGCAGCCGGTACAGATGCTTACGGCGTCGGTCTTCGGCAATCCCGGCTGTGCGCTGGCATGCGGATTATGGCAGTCGGTGCAGTCGCCGGCAGCGCCGGGATGCTGCACTTTGGCGCTTTCGATCTGCTTGGCTTTGTCATCGTGGCACGTGATGCAGAGCGCCTTCACGTCGGTCTGCGTCAGCACGACCTTACCGTCCTTCGCCGGAGCGTGGCACATTTCGCAGTTCTTGTCGGCAAAGGGCGGGTGCTGGAATTTCGCCATCAGCTTGGGTGCGGCCGATTGGTGCGGATCGTGGCAGCTCAGGCAGTTCGCCGTGCCGAAGGGCTGGTTCTGGTGCGCTTTGATCAGCGCAGCGTCCTTAACGTCGTGGCAGTCGAGGCAGAGTGCCGGAACTCCTTTGTTGAGGTGGAAACGGTTCTCCACTGTGGGATCGGCTCCAGTTTTGTGGGTCGTGTGGCACGACTCGCAGCCCATGTCGAGCGCCGCGTGGCGGCTGCCTTTTTCGGGAACCTTCGTGCCTTCGCTGTGACAGGTGAGACAAAGATTGTCCTTCTCGGTGGATCCCGAGGTCGCCTTCAGCAGCTGATTCTTGTTGTCCGAGGTATGTGGGTCATGGCACTTCACGCAGTCGCGGACCGCGGGCGGATGAATGTGACCCTTGATCTGCGCGGCATCCTTGTCACCGTGACAGGAGAGGCAGAGCTTCGTGGACGTCGTCGTGGTCAGCTTGAGGCGAGTGATGTCCTTATTAACCCGGATCTCATGGCAGCTCAGGCAGCCGGTCGCGATAGCCGAGTGGACCGCTTTGCCCTTGGCCTTGTCCTCGTGGCACTCCAGGCACTTGGCAGCGTCCGTGTTCTTGTCCAGCGGGACCGGATGCACGCCTGCCAGCGCAGCCTTGGCACACATCGCCAGCAGGACCACCGCAGCAATCTTTGGGATCAGGGAAAGAACCGGGAAGGGGAAGCGGATCCGCTCTTGGCGACCCGGATTCTCGATTTGGGGAAGATGACTCACCTGATCCTCCACTCTTCACGTTGTGCACGATAGTCGCCGCCCCAATGGGTACTGTTGAATTTTTCAACGACGGCGCAAATGATTGTAGCGCAGTGGTTTGTTTGTATTGGAACTAACTGTTGCGATTCGCATCGGTGGGAACGACCGCCTCCAGTGGGCTTTCTCCCACACTCGGAGCGGTGAAAAAACCCAAGTAATGGAGTTCCCAAGGAGGCTTCCGAAATGGAATTGGACGGATACATTCCCACACTGGAACTCATTACAGTCCCGGAGCCCCTGTGCGGGTGTGGTGCTCATCACCGCCGGCTGTGATGTACGTCACGTGGCGGCCCGGTCTCGCGCCGAAGCTGCGCCTCGGAGTGTCACCGGCCTATGTGACGCACATCACTAAGGTCGAGTGATGCGTGAAATCCCGACTCTCCCCCCTGCCGGTGTGCGATTTCGCCCAGATTGGTCCCGCATCACCCTTGCTTTATTCCCCTCTAACAAGTTGAAATCAAGTGCTTTACGGTCATCCAACCCTGTGGCGTGGAAGTTGCACTGACGAAGGAGAAGAGGAAGTCTATGGCCCTCAGCCTTTCCACCGCGACGCGCAAAGCATGGCAGACCGCTGCCGCGATCAAGACGGGTGTGGTTCTCCTGATTTTGGTAGTGATCTTCGCGGCCGTGGGCACGATGATCCTGCAACGGCCGGTCACCGAGCCCGACGAAATGCAACGAGCCTACTCGCCAGCGGCCCTACGCATCCTGGACGCGGCCGGCCTCACCGACGTGTTTCACGCCTGGTGGTTCGTCACCCTGATGATCCTGGTCAGCTTCAGCATCGTCGCCGCTTCCATCGAGCGCTTCCCCAACGCCTGGCGCTACTATGCGCGGCCTTACAAGTATCCCGACGAGAGTTTTCGCCGCGCGCTGCATCCCCAGAAGCAAGTCAAGATCGCCGACGAAGAAAGCGGCCTGGTCGCTGCCGAGCGCGCGCTGCATGCCATGGGATTCACGCCCGAGCGTGTCGTGCGCGAAGATCACTTCGCCATCTTCGCCGAGCGCAGCCGCATCTCGGAAATGGCGGTCTACATCGTTCACGCCAGCCTTCTTCTCATCTTCTTTGGCGGGATCGTCGACGGCCTCTACGGCTGGCGCGGCACGCTCAACCTCAACGAAGGCGAAACCTCCAACGCGGTCGAACTTCGTGACGGCCACACCAGGACCCTCCCCTTCTCCATTCGTTGCGACACCGCCGGACAGGAAAACTACCCGGACGGCACGCCGAAGAAGTGGTGGTCGAACCTCGCCGTGGTGAAAAACGGCCGCGATGTGCAGAAGAAGCAGATCGTCGTGAACGATCCGCTGGTCTATGGCGGCATTCGCTTCTACCAGTCGAGTTTTGGTCGGAATGGGAAGGTCGACAAGCTGGCTCTCGATGCCACGCCCGCTGCGGGCGGAGAAAAACGGCAGATCGCATTCGCGTTGAACGAGACCGCGACCCTCGATGCGGATGCAACCGTTCGCTTCGCTGAGTTCATTCCTGACTATGCCTTTCGCGACGGACAGGTTTACCGCCGTTCGAATCAACTGGGAAGCCCGGCGGCGCACCTGGTCGTAACCAAAGCGGGAAAGAATTTCGACGTGTGGCTGCCGGAGATGGAAGGCATCGGCGACAACGCCAGTTCCCCGTATCGCTTCGAAGCGACCGGCCTGAAGCTGGGACACTTCACCGGCCTGCAGGTTTCGCAGGAGCCCGGCCAGTGGGGAGTCTGGGCGGGCGTGGTGCTGATGGGGATCGGCCTGTCCTTCGTGTTCTACGTGGTGCATATGCGCTTCTGGGCGGTACCGGTTCGCGATGCGAAGAGTGGTACGTATTCGCTCTGGATCGGCGGCGCTGCCAATCGGAATCGCGACGCTTTCGAGCAACGCTTCAACGATCTCGTCGCCGCGATCGAAACGGAATTGAAGTCTACCGGCAAGCCCGCTCCCAGCGAGCCAGCCGAAATTGTTGCCGGACGTTGATCCGGCCTGTGGGGGAACAACATGGGACGAGCAAAGGCAGAACAGCAGCAGACCACCGGCATGACCCTGATCGTGCTGGTGGGAATGAGCATCGCGTTTCTGCTGGTGATGGCGCTGTTGAATGTGGCCAGGACGGGAAACATTCTCAGCGAAGAGAACCTGCTCTACGCAGCGCTGATCTTCTACGCCGGCGCGGGCGCACTGTATCTCGGCTTCGGCGTGACCGGGACAGAGTCATATGTGAAATTCGCGTCGCTCGCCACCTGGGCGGGCTTGATCGCGAATACCGCAGCCGTAGCGCATCGCTGGTATGAAGCCGGGCATCCGCCGTTCGCCAGCGTGTACGAAATGCTGCTGAGCTTCGTCTGGACCCTCGCCGTCCTCACGCTAGTCGCCGAGAAGAAGTATGACGTCAAAGTCATCGGCACCGTGACCATGCCGGTAGCGATCGTCGGCGTGGTGTTGATGCAACTGCTGCGCAACGACGTTCATCCCCTGGTACCGGCCCTGCAGTCCACCTGGCTGCACGTGCACGTCACCCTGGCCATGCTGGCCTATGCCGCCTGCGCCCTGAGCTTCGCCCTGGCCATGATGTTCCTCATCCAGGACAAGATGCAGACCGAGACTTTCCTCGCCGTCACCAGCGCCTGCACGACCGTAATCTACGCAGGAATCGTATTCACTCGTTTCGAAAAATGGGGCGGATTGAATCTGGTGGCCTGGAACGCGGAAGAGAAGTCGGAAGTGTTCTTGTCCAAGGGCGTACGGCTCTTCGTGACCATTCCCGACTTGGGCTGGCTGATGGTACTGGCGCTATTGGTCGTCGCTTCGCCCCTGGTGTTTTACGGCTTGGCCCGCTGGAAGAAGGACGACAGCTTCCTCGGTGTGGCCAATCGCGCTGTGTTCGTCAGTATCCTGCTTCAAGTCATGGCGCTGGTCATGTTCCTGATCCGCGCCCGCGACGGCCGCTATGGATCGCTCGACGCCGAGGGCCTCTTCCAAACCACTCTCGCCGCCAGCCCGTTCATTCTGTCTGGCCTGGTGAGCGGAGTATTTATTTCGTTGTTGTATCTATTGCTGCTGTGGCGGCGTCCGGATCTCGAGCGCCTCATGCCCAGCACTGACACACTTGACCGCATTACTTACAAGACGATCAGCATTGCTTTCCCCCTGCTCACCCTGATGATCGCCGCCGGCGCCTACTGGGCCAATCAGACCTGGGGTTCATACTGGAGTTGGGACCCAAAGGAAACGTGGGCGGCGATTACGTGGCTTGTCTATGCCGCATATCTCCATATGCGTGTCACGAGAGGCATGCGAGGGCGCTGGGCAGCTTACTTTGCAGTCCTGGGTTTCGTGGTGGTGATGTTCACGTTCTTCGGCGTCACCTATCTACAGGGTGGAAACCATGCCTACTCATGAGACCGAGGTACACGCAAAGAGTGCGCCACGCTTGCGTGTGAACTGGCAGCTCAAGACCATATGGCCCGTCGCCGTCGTCCTGCTGGTCGGCATGCTGCTCTTCCTGCTCTCGACATTGTCCTTGCGCGATCCCGACCGGCACCGCGTTCTGGCTATCGCCGGCGCCGGAGCAGTCGCGATCTGCGGTGTGATCATCGTCGTACTCGCTTCGACCTTCCAGAACCCCATGATCGAACTGCAGGAGCAGATCGAGCGGGTAGGCGAGGGTGACCTGAACGCCTCCGTGAGCTTCGCCAGACGCAACGACGAAATCGGCGACCTGGGACGCAACTTTAACCGTATGGTCCGGCTGTTACGGGAGAGTCGCGAAGAAATCGACCACCTCCATCGCACGCAGATGTCACGCGCCGAACACCTGGCGACGCTGGGAGAACTGGCGACCGGCCTTGCCCACGAAATTCGGAATCCGCTGGCCGGCATTGCCGGGGTGATCGAGATCCTCTCGCGTGATCTGCCGTCCACCAGCCCCGCCAAGGCGGTTGTCAAAGACGTTCGCCTGGAAATCGCTCAGATCAACCGCATCCTCACCGATCTGCTCGAAACGGCCCGCCCACGAGCACCTGAGATCCGCTCCAGCGATCTCAACACCACCATCGAACACGCGGTCATGCTGGCCCGGCAACAGGTGATTTCGAAGCCAATCCGAATCGACTTCAGCGCTTCCCCCGACTTGCCCGAAGTCGACCATGACAGTGACCAGATTCATCAGGTGCTTCTGAACCTCCTTTTGAACTCCGTACAGGCAATCGACGGACCCGGCTTGGTGCGCGTCGAGATATCGGGACAGGAGGAGACCGCCCTGGTAACCGTGTCCGACACGGGCCGCGGGATTGCACCCGAACATCTGCCCAACATCTTCCGCCCATTCTTCACCACCAAGGGCAACGGCACAGGACTGGGCTTGTCCCTGGCCCGCCGCATCGTGGAAGAGCACCACGGCACCATCGAAGTCACCAGCAGCCCCGGCAAGGGCACGACGTTCTCGGTCGTGCTGCCGGTCCGGCAGTCCGTGGCAGTCGCTTCGTAGGGCGACACTTCTCTATTGTCAATACGTGCGGCAATCCCGTACCCTGCGGCGCATGGGAAAGCGCTCCTTCTCACCATTGTTCATCTGTCCTCTACTCTTCCTTTGCCTCTCACTCCCGCTGATGGGACAGAGTGCCGCGCCCTTCACGCTCGAGCAAGTCATGAGCTCTCCCTTTCCCACCAACCTGGTAGCCGCGCCCCAGGCAGGACGCATTGCCTGGGTGTTCAACCAGAAGGGTGAGCACAATGTCTGGATCACCGACGCTCCCAGCTTCGAAGCGCGCCCGGTCACGCACTACACGGGCGACAACGGCATGCCCCTCGCCGCCCTCAAGCTCACACCGGACGGCAAGACTGCCGTCTATGCCCGCGGCAGCGAATCCAACGCTGCCGGAGAAACCGCCGACCCTACCAGCAGTGTGGAAAAGCGTTCCCAGCAGGTCTGGGCCGTCGACGTCGACAAAGGCGAACCGCGCCTCCTCGGCGACATGGGTTGCGACCAAGAAGGGTGCGAGGACGTCCAGATTTCTCCCAGCGGCGAATTCGCCGTGTGGTCGGCGAAAAAGCAGCTCTGGATCGCGCCGGTCTCGGGGAAAGAAAAAGCTAAGCCGCTGACCTACGCACGCGGCGACAATCAACAGCCCAAATGGTCGCCGGACGGAAAGAAAATCGCATTCGTCAGCGAACGCGGTGATCACAGCTTCATCGCGATCTACGAATTCGGCAAGACGGAGCTGCGCTACATCTCTCCCAGCGCCGACCGCGATTTTTCTCCGCGCTGGTCGCCCGACGGAAGTCAGATCGCATTCCTGCGGCTCGTCGGCCGCGAGATGAAGCAGCCGCTGATCCCGCTCGCTCCACAGCCGTGGTCCGTCTGGGTCTACGACGTCGCCAGGGACTCCGCCCAGGAAGTCTGGAAAAGCGGCGCCGCCCTTGACGACTCCATGCCCCTTCTTACTGCCGATGTCTCATTTCAATTCGCGGCGAAGAACCGGATTGTATTCGCCTCGGAGCAGGACGGATGGAATCATCTCTACTCGGTAGCAACCACGGGCGGCCCGGCGGCCCTGCTCACTCCTGGCAGGTTCGAAACGGAAGATGTCGCACTTAGCGCCGATAAAACCTCAGTCATCTATTCGTCCAACCAGGACGACGTGGACCGCCGCCATCTTTGGAAAGTGAGCGTGGAAGGGGGAACTTCAGTCGCGCTCACGCACGGCGAGACGATGGAATGGTCGCCGCTGGAAATCGCAGGAAAGATCGTCTGCTTCGGTTCGACAGCCACGTCGCCGGCCATGCCCTATGTGCTCACGTCGCAAGGACGCGACATGATTGCGAAGGGCGCCCTGCCTGCAGATTTTCCATCCGCACAACTCGTCACGCCGAGGCAGGTGATCTTCAAAGCCGAAGACGGATGGGAGATCCACGGCCAACGATTCGAACCTGCAGTGGATGGACACGCATCACGAGTATCGTCACGCCGGCCTGCACTGATCTTCATCCACGGCGGCTCCATCCGCCAGATGATGCTCGGCTTCCACTACATGGACTACTACCACAATGCCTACGCCATGAATCAGTACCTGGCCAGCCGTGGCTACATCGTGCTCTCGGTGAACTATCGGACCGGAATCATGTATGGCCGCCATTTTCGTGAGCCCGCGGACGGCGGTCCTCGCGGCGGCGCCGAATACAAAGACATCGTCGCTGCAGGACGATATCTTCAGACTCTCCCCAACGTCGATCCGAAGAGAATCGGACTGTGGGGCGGTTCGTATGGCGGTTATCTGACGGCGATGGGACTGGCGCACAACTCGGACTTGTTCGCCGCCGGTGTGGATTTGCATGGTGTCCACGACTGGTCTGCCTTTGAGGGAGAGTTTGCGAAAGACGCGCCCGACCGCGAGGCTGCCATGAAGCTGGCATTCCAGTCATCGCCGAATGCTGCGATCTCCACCTGGAAATCGCCGGTGTTGCTGATTCATGGCGACGATGACCGCAACGTCGAGTTTTCCCAGACCGTCGACCTCTTGCAGCGACTACGAGCGCAAAAAGTTCACGTCGAGGAATTGATCTTCCCGGACGAGATTCACGGTTTCCTGATGTGGAAGAGCTGGATTCGGGCGTACCGGGCGACGGACGAGTTTTTCGGGAGAGAGCTGAGGTAAAGCAATCTGTAGGTGGCAATTTGGGCTCGAAAAGCCCACGCGCGACGTTTCAATTGCCGATTACAAATTGATCGCTCCTCGCACCCTCTCCCACGTCACCTCCAGCGCCTCCGGCAGCACCCGTGTCTCGCCAATCACACTTACAAAGTTCGCGTCTGCCACCCAGCGCGGCAGGATGTGCATATGAACATGTCCCGCCACACCCGCGCCTGCTGCCTTCCCCAGATTCATTCCCAGGTTGATCCCGTCGGGCTGGTACAGCGAGCGCAGCACGACCTCCATGCGCTGGGACAGAGACATCATTTCCTGCGCGGCTTCGGCGGGCAGTTTGTGCAGTTCGTCCAGATGGGTGTACGGCACGATCATGACGTGGCCATTCGTATAAGGAAATGTATTCAGAATGATGTAGCAGTGCGCGCCCCGGTATACGATCCGCGCCTTTTCGTCGGTTTCCTTGGGGGCATTACAGAAAATGCAACCGCTGGCCGGCTCGGCCCCGGTCACGTAGGCGTAGCGCCAGGGAGTCCAAAGATAGTCCATGCGCGGAAGGGTAGCAGAAGGCGCCTCCAATGCGGTAAATCGCGTCTCATCGCCCCTTGGCCTCGGAGCGTAATGATTACCAACGTGGAGCCCGGCTGGCACGAAATGTCACGGCCAGGTAAATTTTCGGCTCCGGTGGAAAACTTCGGGGATTCGCGTTTGACACTGTTCCAAAGCGATTGCTATAGTCGTGAAGTCCCCTTTGGACGCGGGTTCGAATCGTCGTCGGCAAGCTGGGATTGTCCTAGGGTCGTCCGCCAGGGCGGCCTCAACGCAACCAAAGACCACGCCAGCAGTCGCTACACCCGTCCCGCATCCATCCTGGCACCTAGGTGTGCGAGGACCCCAGAGAGGCTATGACTTTGTACGACGACAGCACCGCCCGCAACCTCGAACCCCTCGAATCCATGACAAATGCTACTGATACCCTGACCAGCGGCTCGGCCGTAGTCGACGCACCTGAGCCCGCACAACCCGAAACCGCAGCGCAACCGCCGGAACCCGAGCACCCTGAGGCCGAGCAGCAGCAGGTCGCCCCGGAGACTCCGTCCGTCGCATCCACCGACGACTTTGCCGCCGCGCTTGAGAACTTCACTACCGAGACCGAGGAGGCAGTCGGCGAAGATCACGTGATTCACGGCACCGTGATCAAGCTGACGCCGACCCACGTCGTGGTGGACATTGGCGCCAAGTCGGAAGGAATGCTGCCGCTTTCGGAAGTCCTCGACCACGAGGGCAAGACCCATTTCCAGCCCGGCGACCCGATCGACGTGATGCGCGAGAAGGGTGAGACCGAAGAGGGCTATATCAACCTCTCTCACCAGAAGGCGCAGCGGCTCCGTGCCTGGGACGAGATCGAGCATGCCTACAACGAGAAGAAGCCGATCAAAGGCATCGTAGTGGACCGCATTAAGGGCGGCCTGACCGTCGACATCCTCGGCGCCCGCGCCTTCCTCCCCGGCTCGCAGGTGGACCTCCGTCCCGTGCGCAACCTGGACGGCATGAAGGGCCACGAGTTGGAAGTCGCGGTCATCAAGCTCAACAAGAAGCGCGGCAATATCGTGGTTTCGCGCAAGCAGCTTCTCGAAGAAGCGCAGGCCGAAAAGCGCGGCAAGACGCTCGAGCACCTCGAAGAAGGCGCCGTCCTGACCGGCGTGGTCAAGAACCTGACCGAATACGGGGCGTTCGTCGACATGGGCGGCATCGACGGCCTGCTCCACATCACCGATATGTCCTGGGGACGCCTCACGCATCCTCGCGACCTGGTCAATGTCGGCGACCAGATTCAGGTCAAAGTTCTCAAGTACGACAAAGACAAACAGCGCGTATCCCTTGGCTTCAAGCAGCTCACGCCCGATCCATGGCTCGATGCCGAGCACCGTTACCCGGTGGGCGCACACGTCGCCGGACGCGTCATCAGCGTGACCGACTACGGCGCATTCGTCGAACTGGAACAGGGCATTGAAGGCCTGGTCCACGTCAGCGAAATGACCTGGTCGAAGCGCATGAAGCATCCCTCGAAGCTGGTTAACGTCGGCGATCAGGTGGAATGCGTGGTCTTGAGCGTGAATCCGACCGAGCGCCGGATCTCCCTGGGCATGCGTCAACTCGCCGCCAATCCCTGGGACTCGCTCCACGACAAGTACCCCGTGGGCGCAACCGTCGAAGGGCGCGTTCGCAACCTGACCGAGTTCGGCGCCTTCATCGAGATTGAAGACGGCATTGACGGCCTCGTCCATGTCAGCAACCTGAGCTGGACCAAACGCGTCAAGCATCCTTCTGAGGTTCTCAAGAAGGGCGACCGCGTGAAGGCCATCGTGCTCGCGATCGAACCCGACAAGCGCCGCCTGTCCCTGGGCGTGAAGCAGCTGCAGCCCGACGTTTGGGACAGCTTCTTCGAGACTCATCGTGTCGGCGACATCATCCACGGAAAGGTTCTGCGGGTGGCGAATTTCGGCGCGTTTGTCGAAATCGCCGACGGCGTCGAGGGCCTGTGCCATAACTCCGAAGCGGTCGATGGCAACGGCCAACCCATGCACCTGGAGCCGGGCACCGAATTCGACTTCAAGATCATCAAGATGAATCAGGAGGAGAAAAAAGTCGGCCTGAGCATCAAAGCCGTAGGCGAGGAAGCCTCACGCCAGGAAGTCGAGTCCTACAAGCACCCGGCATCTTCGTCGACCAGTTCTACAATCGGCGAACTGATTTCGTGGAAACGGGCGGGCGGAGATAGCAACTAAACTTCTTCTCCGCGGATCGTCGCGGATCGGAACAAGAAAGGCCGCCAGGAATGGCGGCCTTTTGCTTTAACGGACGGCAGCAGCTTCAAACTCCGGGCCAAGCTTCACTGCGGCAGCCCCGCACGACGCACCAAGTCCTGGAAACGAGGATCCCGACGCAAATGCTCCCAGTCCCAACCCACACTGAGATGGCCCACGGGAGTTTCGTGGCGGTCCAGCGCTCTCTCCAGCCAAGCCAGGGCTTCCTCGCTATTCCCGGCATGCGCGTAGAGACGCGCGATGCGTATCGTGGGAACATAGGAGCCGCGGCAACGGTCAGCTAAGACATCCGCTGCAATCTGCATGGCTCGGTGGTATCCGCCCTGCGCCTCACCGCGAGCTAAAGCCGCCTCGATTTCGCGATCGTGCAGGGCGGCAAAAAACATCTTTGCCTCGGCCAGAGCCTCCGTGTACATCCCCTTTTTGTAGTACGCGCCCCAGAGGCCCATATGCGCGGACGATAGGTTCGGATCGGTGTCCAACACCTTCCGCAACTGCACGATGGCCTCGTCGTTCCTGCCCACATAGATCAATTGCCATCCGTAAAAGGTTTGGAAGAAGGAATTAAAGGGATCGAGTTCCAATGTACGCTGAATCTCGCGGTTCCACTCCTGTGTATGCTTCGTCGAGATGAGATAGTCGGCATACATAAAATGCGCGTCGGCACTGTTCGGATTCAGTTCGATGGCTCGTCGAAATTCGCGTTCCGCGGTCGGCCAATCCCGCTCATACAAGCCCGCGATGTTGGCGAAAGTGACGTGGGCTTCAGCGAGTGATTCATCCAGTTCGAGGGCTCGCGAGACCGCCGCCTTTGCCTTCGGGAACGCTTCGCCGGGCAGCATGACGCCGGCATCTCCGCGCATCAACCAGACATTCGCGACGCCAACGTAGGCGAGCGCGTAGTTCGGGTCCTTCGTCAAGGCCAGGTCGAAGTACTCCAAAGCCGAGTTCATCTGCTCGGCAGAGACGCGATACCAGTGCGCCTGGCCCTTCAAATAGTCCTCGTACGCGTCGGGATTGACCGGCCGCCGCTTGGTGAGATGAGTCGACTCTTCCGGCGTCAAAGACGCCTTGATTTCCCCCGCGACGGCCTGCGCGATTTCGGACTGCAATTCGAGCACATCACGTGCGTCGCGCTCGTAACTATTCGCCCACAAATGGGTGTCGGTCGGCGCGCGAATCAACTGGACCGTGATTCGCACGCGGCTGCCGGAGCGCTGCACCGAGCCCTCGACGATGCCGTCAACGTTGAGCGCTCGGGCGATTTCGGGCAGCGGCTTCCGGGCATCCTTGAACTGCATAACCGAAGTGCGCGAAATTACCTTGATCGCCCGGATCTTCGCCAGGTCCGTGATGAGAGCGTCGGTCATGCCATCGGCGAAGTATTCCTGCTGCGGGTCGCCTGTGAGATTAGATAGCGGAATCACCGCCAGCGAACGAATCGCGGGACTGCTTCGCGGGCCCAATAAACGGCTGCGCCACCCGCCGGCGTCGATTCCGAGCAAGGTGCCGACGATCACAGCCAAGGCCGCTACCAGAATTGCCGCTACGGCAGTGCGCCGTATCCTCGTCGTCTGCGGGCCTGGACTCGCCGTTCCAACGCCGTCAACCGGCGCTATGAACCGATATCCATAGCGGGGCAGGGTTTCGATGAACTGTGGGTCTTCCGCCGAATCTCCCAGCGCCTGCCGCAGTTTCTTGACGGCATGATTCAGGCTGTCATCAAACTCAACGAACGTGTCTGCCGCCCACAACTTGGCGCGCAGTTCATCCCTGGTCACCACTTCTCCCGGCCGCTCTGATAGCGCGCGAAGCAGTTCAAAAGCTTTGGGCGGAAGCGCGATCTTATTCCCGTCCTGGTGGAGTTCTCCGGAGGTGAGATCCAACTCGAACTTACGGAAATAAAGTCGTGATGGCGGGGGCTGGACCGGCACTGGCATGGAAGCCGCCCTTCAGCGTCCGAAATCTAGCACAAAGTCGTTGATAAAGCTGTGATTAGGGTCACGGTGCGCCTGAGCAAGTTGATCCTCTTCAGCGGTGCGTCATGCGTAATTCAGCCAAGCATCACCGGCTGTTCATTGTGCCGGCGCCTCCGCTGTGACAACCATGTGCTCGCACTATCAAAGGAGGATGTATGAGACACAAGTTGTTCGTCGCGCTGGCAATTGCTGCAGTAGGCCTAGCTTTGAATGCAGTTACTGCTACTGCCCAGCAAAGGGCGCGAGCCAAGATTCCGTTTGATTTCCTTGTCGGCGATAAGCATCTTCCGGCCGGCGTGTATTTCGTGACCCCAATCAGCGCTCATGTGATCGCCTTGAGCAACCAGAATGAATCGGTCACGACCATCGTGACCGCCCAGGACAATGAAACTCGTCAACAGACCCCGTCGTTGGTATTCAAGTGCATCGGGCGTGAGCACTTCCTGGCCACCGTGTGGTTCGACAAAGAGGCGGGGGTCAATATCCCGAAGAGCGCCGCCGAGAAGGAGGCCTTGCGAGCCATGAACGGCACCCCGAGCAAGGCGGTTGTGGCTTTGCGCTGACGGATCTCGCAACAGGAAAAAGGCGGGGCCTGCGCTCCGTCCCCAGAAGACCGACTGTCACGCTCAGGCTACGAGTCGATGTGGTGTTTTTCAACGATTCGTCCTTGTTCATGGATTCTTCAGCCAACGTTCATTGTGAAGTGCATTGGGAGCGTGAGATAGGTAGCCCCAGCAAGAGGCAGGTACTCGCAACCTCTTCCCCGCGTGACGAGCAATTAAGGACTTCGCTTTGGAAGGCATCCTCCGTTTATCAGGAGGGAGTTATGCCGCATAAGTAGAGCGCACGGCAGCAATGCGGGCTTCTAGCACTGTCCCCGAACCTGAGGACAGTGAACTACGGGGCGGATGATTTCGCGGGGAAGGTAGTCATCCGCTCCCTCAAAAGATCGGAATCCGGAAAGCCGAATTCTGTGGAGGTAATCATGAGACGCATCAGCATTCTTGCTTCAATCCTCTGCGTATGCTTCGTCTGGACGGCATGGGCGCAGCAGCACGCGACAAGGCCAACAATTGGAAGGCACCTACAACGTCGAATGGCCAAACTCCTCCCGAAAGCGGAGAAGTTGGTTCAACCTGGAAGTTCTCCGGCTTCTCCCGTTACGCTCGACAGGTCCAAAACCTGGGATCTCGGCGTCTATCCAGGCGGTACAACGGCCGAGTTGCAGGGCATTAACGATTTTGGAGTCGCCATGGGATGGGGCGACGTGCCTGTCGAGAATGGGACTGAAACCCGGATGATTGGCGTGCCCCTTCTTGGCTGCAAAGCTGGCCAATGGTTCGAAAGCGGCGTCAGCATCGGCGAAGATTGGACCGGAGATGGCGGAGGAATCAGCAATACAGGATTAATCGTCGGCAACATCATGAGTTCCAACGGCTGGCCCGAGGCATACGCCTGGATGCCCAACCATGCCGGATTCCGCTTGGGAAAATATAGAGACGATGATGGAAGTGCCGCCATCGCGATTAGTCACTCGGGCACGTTCATCGTGGGCAATAGCGGCAAACTGCTAGACGACGGGACCATGCGGGTCACGCCCCTGGTCTGGACGTCAAAATTCATCTGGGACAACGGCCGGCCAACCTTGTCCTGGGAGATGCATGCCCTTCCCACCGGCGGTTTGGAGAAACCTGGAGCAGTTTTTGAGGGAATTACTTTGAATTTTTGGGGTGGATGGGGCGTCAACGATCTCGGCCAGATCGCAGGGGACGGTTGGGCCTATGATCCCGCCCTCGATGAATACTGGGAAATCGCTGTCGCGTGGACCCCCACAAGAGGGGGATGGAAAATGCAACGGCTTCCTCATCAATCCGCCATCGCTGTCTATCCGTACACCGAAGCTCTGGCTATGAACAATCGCGGCGAGATCGTCGGGGATTATTGGGTGTGCAACGACGAAGAGTGCGCAGCCCTTCCGGCCCTCTGGAAGATAAACGCCGCCGGGACCCATATTGGGCCCCTGACGGTGCTCGCAACCCTTTCAGGCCTGCAGCAAGGATGGAATGTCGCCTGGGGTATCAATGACGCTGGCGATATCGTGGGAGTGAGCAACGACGCTGACTGGAATTGGCTGGCCACGCGGTGGAAGACCAAGGATGCATCTACAGCGACGGTGCTTGGCTTCCCGGGAGACTGGAGTGTCGGCTTTGCCGTGAACAACTTCGGAATTGCCGTGGGCACGTACGGCCTCGGGGATAACCCCGAACAGGCCGTTGCGATTGCGATCCGCTAGGCAGTTATCTGAAGAGACCGGCCTTCCAGAGCAGAGAGTCGCGGCGCGGATCGAAGGAACGCGCAGGGCGCAGCGTGGTCGTAACGATCATGCTGTCCCCTGCGCCAGTTTCACTTCCACCTGCCGCCGGTCCTCGTCGCTCACTTGAAAAAGCTGTCGCGGCTGCAGCGCCATCATTTTCGCGAGAAAAACCTCGGGAAGCTGCCGGATGCGCGTGTTGTAGGTCGCAACGTCGTCGTTGAAGAATTCGCGACGGTCAGCAATGCGTTCTTCCAGCTCTGAAATCCGCTTCTGCAGCGCCAGGAAATTCTGGTTAGCCTTCAGATCCGGATAGCGCTCGGCCACGGCAAACAACCCGCGCAGAGCCCCGGTCAGCATCAGGTCGGCCTGTGCTTTCAACGGAATGCTGGCCGCGTTCATTGAGGCCGTCCGCGCCTGCGTCACCGCGTCCAGCGTCTGGCGCTCGTGTTCCATGTAGCCTTTCACCGTGGCCACCAGATTGGGTACTTCGTCGTGCCGCTGCTTCAACAGCACATCGATGTTGGCCCAGGCACGATCGTTGTCATTGCGCAGTCGAACCAGTTCGTTGTACAGGATGACGACGTAGATGAGCGTTCCCACCGCTACCATTCCTACCGCCGTCATGGTCAGAATCGACATCCCCATGCGCTTTCTCCTAGAGCAAGTTCAAATGCCACAGCAGCAGCGCAAGGCACCCCAGCGTCAGTGCCCCTCCGCCGAACACAAGCTTGACGGATCCCGTGCGAACCTTGTTGCTCGCCTGACGCTCCGGCTGACTCGATATCAGGAACGTCGGTTCTGTTTGCCCCTTCCGGATCAGGTTCCGGTCACGCTCATCTTTGGGTTCGGGATTCTCCGTGCAAGTGCCCGAGATGAAGCATTCCTGCCCGGGACAGATCACGTATTCGCGCAGCCGGAAACGCCCTTCGGCCGCATGAGGGTGCAGCTGCGCCAGTGCTTCCGCAGCTAGCGGCATCGTTTGCATCATCTGGAATCGTGCCAGCGCCTGTTGCCGCCGCGCCTCTTTCTCCGGGTCGGCCAACGGCCCGGTCGAAGCCAGCACTTTGGCTAACGCGCCAAAAGGAAGCTGGCCCGTTTTCTGCACATCGGGAAGCGCATGCAAGAACTGCTTCAGCGCTTCCGCGCTCTCCTGCTTTGCGGGATCGAGCGCCCCGCGCTCGAGTTTCTGGTCGAGCTTGTGGCCAAGATATTGGGACACGGTATCCGTCAGATGGTGTGTCTGCGCATAGGTGACGTAGTTCAGCAGCTCAGCATCGCCGCTGCCCGCTGCCGCGTTCGCGGAACTGACCACCCGCTCTTGTGTCGGCTGTAGATCAAATTCGGCGGCATGGGCGTCCACCAGCACGCGGCCGGTGTCGTCGGCGACATAGAACTGATTGCCATCCGCATCCGTGCAGACATGCTCCCACGAAGCTCCCCGGTTGTGGGATTTCCATTGGTCGATTTCAACCCGGTAAAAACAGCAGGGCGTTTTCGTCAGAGGACTGTTGAGAAGGCTCGCGCTTTCCGCCTTGCCGCGAATATGGGCAAATCCCATCGACAGACTGCGGACCGGCATCCGCGGCGTGTCCGCCAGAACCTTGTACTCGCGCAAATTCCGGAAGCCTTTATAGAAAAGGTAAGTGCCCAGCCCCATTCCGAGGATGAATGCGCCGCTTGGATCGGATCGGCTGCTCATGTTTCGGGAATGCTAGCGAATGGCTGGACCGTGGGCAAGCCCGTAGTCCAGCCTTCCGCAGTAATACGGACCAGAGGCTCGCCCCGGCGGCACTACCTCGTGTCGATTTTCAGATTGATGGAAACCTGCGAGCGATCGTCAAACTGGCTGACGGTCTTGGTGTCGCTCTTATGGCCTTTGTGCTGAGCGTACACTTCGTAGTCGATATTCGGCTGCAGCGACGGGAAGCGGTATACCCCGTCACTGCTCACGATATAGGTCTTGACCGCGCGTGTGCGCGTATTCGTCAGGTACACAACCGCATCGGGTACCGGATTATCGCCGTGGTCCAGTACCTTCCCCAGCAACAGGCGCGTGCTATCACCCTTCGGCCGACCGGCGCCAAACTGCGGTGCCGGCCCCGCCCAAACCCAAGTCGAAAACACAACCAGAAGCAGGGCCGCAATGATCGTCTTCATCGTGTCCTCCTTCCCTACCCACATCGAATACCCTACCAGATTAGATGCAGGCCGATATCCGCCCGCTCGTCGTTCTCAATGTGCACGGTTACTTCTGTGCCACTCTTTAAGTGCTTGCCAGAAGGCAGTTTATAGTCTTTCACATCAGCCCAAACGATGTAGTCGGCCTTACCCGCAGGTAACCGTTGCGCAAACTCGCCACTATGGTCGGAATACAGTTCCCAGCGTGCCTTCTTCTCGCTGGCGCGACGGATCTTGACCCTAACCCCGTAGACGACGCGCCCGTCCGGATCGAAGACTGTCCCGAAGATCAATGCATAGGGCGCCGGTTTCGGATGCTCGCCGGCACGAGACCCACCAGGAACAAACAACGCAGTCAAGATGAGAGCTGCGCAAAGAATGCGACAGGACCAAACCAGGGCACATTGGGCGCGCGTGCTCAGGATTCGTCTCCGTCGTGCGCCTCTTCGTCAGACTCCAGTTCGTCCTCGTCCTCGTCGTAGTCCTCGTCATCCACCGGCTTGAGTTCGATGGGGTTGACGGTGATGACCTCGAAGTCGGTGCCGCACTCCGGGCACGAGACGACCTCGCCTTCATCCACTTCATCTTCCTCAATGTCGAGATCGGTCTCGCATTCGGGACAGTACACCATGAGTGCCTCCACAGGCCGCGTATCCTGATATATTTAGTTTCTTCACGAGCAAAAGGTCAAGAGGCGTACCAAGGAAATTTCCCGTGATCCCTGACTCGCTGCTGCCCTGCATTCGACGCGCCGGCCGCGCTTTCATCCTCGTAATTCTTGCCCTGGAAATCCTGCTGCTGGGTCCTCAGGGTGCCGCCCAGGAGTCGCCGAAAGGCTCCGTCGATCCACGGATTGCCGCGGCGCTCCGTCAGATATCGGCGGATCTTCTCCGGCAGACTGTCGAAAAGCTGGTCAGCTTCGGTAATCGTTCCACGATCTCCGCGCAGGACGATGATTCCATCAAGGCCGGCAAAGGCATCGGCGCGGCTCGAGAGTGGATCAAGGCCGAATTTGAACGCTATTCGCAAGACTGTGGCGGCTGTCTTGAGGTGAAGACCGACTCGTTTATCGAGCAGCCGACCGAGCGCATCAAGGTTCCAACCCAGATCACAAACGTCTACGCCGTGCTCCGCGGGACTGATCCGGCGCAGGCCGAACGGATCGTGCTTGTGACCGGACATTACGATTCCCGGAACAGCGACACCTTCAACACTACGGATCCCGCACCTGGAGCCAACGACGACGCCAGCGGCACCGCAGTCAGCCTGGAATGTGCGCGTGTGCTGAGCAAGTTGAAATTCCCGGCCACGATTATCTTTCTCACCGTTGCCGGCGAAGAGCAGGGACTCAACGGCAGCAAACATTTTGCCCAGACGGCCAAGCAGCAGGGCTGGAAGCTGGAATCGGTTCTCAACAACGACATCGTCGGCGGAGACAGCAGCCCCCAGCAGGATCCGAGTGTCGTGCGAGTATTTTCCGAAGGCATCCCCAACGCGGCGACGGATGCGGAAATCAAGCGCATTCGCGCCCTGGGCGGAGAGAACGATTCTGCCTCCCGCGAACTGGCCCGCTACATTGCCGAAGTCGGGCGAACCTATCCTGGCGATCTCACGCCCATGCTCATTTTTCGCCTCGACCGCTATTTACGCGGCGGCGATCACTACTCCTTCAATCAGCAGGGGTTTGCTGCCGTCCGTTTTACCGAATATCGCGAGAACTACAACCATCAGCATCAAAACGTCCGAACCCAGGATGGCGTGGAATACGGAGATCTGACGAAATTCGTGGACTTTTCCTACGTGGCGAAGGTTGCCCGCTTGAATGCCGCGACGTTGGCCTCACTGGCGTCGGCGCCGGCGCCGCCTGCTCGCGTTCGTATGTTGACCAGGGAGCTAGAAAATACCACCACATTGACCTGGGAAGCCTCGCCCGGAGCCGTGAACTACCAGGTTCTGAAGCGGCCGACGGCGGCGCCCGATTGGACTGCCGTGGTGCCCGTCGGGAATGTGCTGCGTGCAACTTTGGACGATTCGAAAGACAACTTCATCTTCGCAGTTCAAGCAATCGACGCCGCCGGCCATCGAAGTCTCCCAGTCCTGCCCGAACCGCAACGCTGAGGAAACGCAGGCGCTCGCTAAGGCTTCCACTTGTTGAGAAACGTAATGATGTCGTCGGGGTCCATGGACCGTGCCGACTCCCACTCGCCGTTCTGCTGGGAGTAAACCAGCTTGCCATCCGCGCCGAGGACCGCAAGCGCGGGCACGCCTTTGTTCAGCGGAACTTTGTACTCATCGGCTAGATCGTTGTTCTTCTTGCCGTCGTCGCCAATGTCCACATGCACAACCCGGAAATTCTTTTCTAGGATGGGAGCGACATCACTTTGATGGAAGGCCTGGTCCAGCACGTGGCAGTCATAGCACCAGTTGGCGCCGAAAACCAGGATCACGCGCTCGTGACTCTTCGCGGCCTCGGCGACCGCTTCCTTGATTTCAGCGCGGGCGTCCGCGCTCGTGTCATACAAGTGCGGATTGGGCTTGAGAGCCGGGCGCATTTTCACCAGGTCAGAGTGTTTGACCAGCATGACTCGCCATATGTCGCCCTGTTGCTGCCACGCCTGATCTTCGGTTACGTAGCGGGTCCGCGGACCGTCGGGCGTCTTCACCTTCATCGCGACCGCTAGACTCACAAAGTGGAGCCCCTGCTTATCCTGCGCTCCGATCTCGTTCACCTCGAAGTCGGTTGCGCCGGACGCAACCAGGTCTTGCCAGAAACCGGTTTCGGGTACGAGGTCGGGCGCCGGCTTTTGATCTTTGCCGATGTACTTCGCCGGCGGGTCGGAGGAGTACAAGTTCCTGAACGCGGCCGTGTCCGATGCGGCCAACGCGGCTTTCCACTGATCAATCCCGTCAAACTTGGCCGGTTGAGTTTGTGCGATGGAAGCAACCGGCAACAGAAGAAGGAGAGCGAGCAGGAAGCGGTTAGTCACGAGAAGACCTCGACGGGATTATAAGCGAGACGGTGAGGTCGAACCCTGCTGCTCTTGCCATCAGGTTCATTTGGGGCAATAGGGCGCGAATAGGTATAAAATCACTCCACTTCTGGAAGTCGCGAAGGGGTGGCACGATGAAGAAGGCCTTTGAAACCCTGTTTCCTTTCACATTTGCGCTGCTGCTTCTGTGCTCGTTCCCCGCTCCTGCGCAGCAGGGCTTCGGCGAGGTTGCGTTCTCCAACTCAGGCCCCGCGGCCGCACAGGCCGATTTTCTCATCGGGTTAGCACAGCTCCACGACTTCGAATACGAGGACGCTGCGGAACACTTCCAGAAGGCGCAGAAGCTCGCTCCTGACTTCGCCCTGGCTTACTGGGGCGAAGCCATGACGCAAAATCATCCGGTGTGGCACGAAGAAGACGTGGCTGCCGCCCGCGAAATTCTCAAGCGGCTTGGACCAACTTCTGAAGCCCGGATCGCCAAAGCCCCGACCGAGCGCGAGAAACTCTACCTGCAGAGCGTCGAAGTGCTCTTCGGCGACGGCGCCAAAGAAGAGCGTGACCGCCGCCATGAGGCCGTCCTCGCCGAACTTCACCGCAAGTTTCCCGATGACGTAGATGCCTCCGCCTTCTATGCCCTGGCCATTCTGGGCACCGCCGAACAAGGCCGCGATTTCGCCACTTATATGCGCGCCGCCGCCGTGCTCGAAGAAGTTTTCCCGCAGCATCCCCATCACCCCGGCGTGGTTCACTATCTGATTCACTGCTACGACGACCCCGTCCACGCGCCGTTGGGTCTGCGGGCCGCGCGCATCTACTCCAAGATTGCGCCCGAGGCCGGCCACGCCCAGCACATGACTTCGCACATCTTCCTCTCGCTGGGTATGTGGGACGAAGAAGTTGCCGCGAACGAAACCGCCATGGGCATCGTCAACCGGCTTCGCCAGAAGGAGGGAAGGCCCCCGGGGATGTGCGGGCACTACAACGAATGGCTCGAGTATGGCTACCTGCAGCAAGGCCGCGTCGAGGACGCGCGCCGCATCCTCGCTGGTTGCCGCCAGCAGGCGGAACAGGCCGCCGCGGCACTAGCCGATCCCAAGAATCCGGCCCACGATCGCATGTCCGGCGGAATGATGAACGGCATGTCTCCTGCCATGATGCTGGTGTCGTCCTACACGGGGATGAGAACCCACTTTCTCGTCAGCACGCAACGCTGGAATGACGATGTGGCCAGCTGGAAATTACCGGCCGGCGATTTTCCTTTCCCGGAGCTCGATTTCGAGTATGCCGATACGTTCGTCGCCATCGGTCGCGGGGATCACGCGGCTGCGCGTGCGGGCCTCTCTCGCTCGGAAAGCACCGCGCCCCGCGTGAAAGCCTGGATTGACCAGCTCAAAATGAACATGCCTTCGATGACAGAGACGGTTGACATCACCGTTGACCAGATCCGTGCCGCGCTCATGGCCGCCGAGGGCAAGCCCGAAGACGCGGTCAAAGAACTGCAGCGGATTGCTGCGCGCGAGCATGCCATGCCTCTCGAGTTCGGACCGCCGAACATCGAAAAGCCCAGCGACGAACTGCTCGGCGAGGTTCTCCTGCAACTCCATCGTCCCGCCGAAGCCCGCGAGGCATTCCAGACCGCGCTTGCACGCACTCCCGGGCGCAAGCTGGTTGTCGAAGCGCTGGCGCGGACGGACAAAGAAATCGCGGCGGCGGCAGCGACCAAAGTAGGCACGGCGCCTTCGGCTCAGGCTTCGCCGCACAATCACTGAAAAGCGGTTGGGAACACTCGCAGAAGGGTAAATGCGGGCGGTTGCGGTTGAAGTGGCGTGTCGGTGTTTGCTACGCGCTATTCCAGCACTTCCGGCTCAATCGAAATGTTCTTCTCGCCTTTGGCGCGGCTCTCCCAGTACTTCTTGACCCAGGCTTCGTAGCTTTTGCCGGCGGCGGTGTCGCGTCCGGTGAAGGCGATGGCGGCGATCTCGGAGTACGGAATCGACGGACGGTCGTTGCTTGTGGGGAGCATCAGACGGATGAACGAATTGGCGAGGGCAGGGCCAACGCGCCGGTCGAAAAGGTAGCCCGTAATCTGCGAGCCGTCTTTGCTGGTGACAGTAATGTCGCCGCGATAGTCGAAGGCTTTCTCGATCACGGCGCGGATGTCGGCTTCGCTAGCGAGCTCGGGAATCCAGCCTTGCAGGTTCTCGCGCTCGAAGCCGGGGACGACTTCGAGGTCATCGGTGGGGCGCGTCGCGTCCGTATTGGGTGAATCGGCCATACCGAATTCAAATTAACCCTGTCATCCTGAGCGAAGTGGACAGGCGCGGAGCGCATGTCCACGCAGTCGAAGGATCCCTACACCCTCAACCCTGCCCGTGCTGCACCAGGGAATTCTACCGGTCGCGCGGTCAGAATGCCTTGACGCAAAGCCGATGAGTTGAACGAGTAGGGGTCCTTCGACTCCGTTCGGCTATCGCCTCACTCCGCTCAGGATGACAAGGGCAAGAGTGTCGGGCGACGCGCCAGATGCATTCTCAATAGATCGGTCCGGCCTGCACGCGCGTCTCGCTCAACACCGATTCTTCGCTGCTTTCGATCTGCACCAGCGGATTGTACGAATACACCGGCCGAATCTCGCGATCGAGATCTTTCAGCGCTTCTTTATCCGGATAGAGCGAGAATGTCGCCTTGACCGTATCCCAGAAGCCGCGCAGCGAGCCGAACGTGTCGTCAACCGACGTCGGCTCGTAGCCGCAATGCACCATGCAGTTCGCGCACTGTGGATTACCCGACTGCGTGCCGTACTCATCCCATGCCGTCGTTTCCATCAGTTCTTTGTAGGAGTCGGCGTAGCCGTCCTGGAGCAGGTAGCAGGGCTTCTGCCAGCCGAACAGGTTGTAGGTCGGCATGCCCCAGGGCGTGCAGTTGTAGTTGCGGCGGCCCATCAGATATTCGAGGAAGAGCGGCGACTGGTTGAAGCGCCACTTCTTCTTGCGGTTCGAAAGCATCGCCCGGAACAGGCGTCGCGTGCGGGCGCGCCCGAGAAAATGTTTCTGATCAGGCGCCTTGTCGTAGGAATAACCGGGCGACAGCATCATGCTCTCTACGCCCGCGTCCATCATTTCGTCGAAGAAGGCGCGCACGCTCTTCGGATCGGCGCCGTCGAACAGCGTCGTGTTCGTAGTCACGCGAAAACCGGCCTTCACCGCATCGCGCACCGCATCCACCGCGATGTCGTATCCACCTTCGCGGCAGACGGAAAAATCGTGGTGTTCGCGCTGTCCGTCGACGTGAACCGAGAAGCTCAGGTACTTGCTGGGCTTGAACAGGTGCAGCTTCTCTTTGAGCAGCAGCGCGTTGGTGCAGAGATAGATGTATTTCTTGCGGGCAACCAGGCCTTCGACGATCTTGTCGATCTCCGGATGCATGAGCGGCTCGCCGCCCGGGATCGAGACCACCGGGGCGCCGCATTCATCGACCGCCTTAAAGCACTCTTCGGGGGTAAGATCCTTTTTCAGAATGTGGGCCGGGTACTGGATCTTGCCGCATCCCGCGCAAGCCAGGTTGCAGCGAAACAACGGCTCCAGCATGAGGACGAGCGGATAGCGCTTGCGTCCGGCAAGCTTCTGCCGCAGGACGTAGGTGGAAACCGTCCACATCTGGGATATGGGAACCGCCATCACCCCTCCGAAAGGAATGTCTTTCTATGATACCGGATTCAGGGGATTGCCGAAGTCAGAAGTCAGATTTGCACACGTAACTCCCAGTGGCCCACCCGCAACACCAGAATGAGTTTTAGACGCCTCCGCTCACCGCCGGAACAATCGAAATTTCGGCCCCGGACGCCACCGGGCTCGCAAGTCCGCCGAGGTATCGCATGTTTTCGTTCCCAATGAAAACGTTGATATGTTCCCGCACCTGCCCCTGCTCGGTAGCGATGCGATCGCGTACGCCCGGATAAAGTGTCCACAGAACCGACAAGGCATCCCCCAACGTCGCAGGCGTGTTCGAGATCTCGACCGTACTCCGCCCGCCGGTAAATTCGCGCAACATAAGCGCGCCTTTGCGGCAACCCCCGCACCAGCGGCTCCCATGAAGCGCCCGCGTTCCGCGTCCGGTAGACGCGCAGCCGTCCATCGCAGGCGCACCGAAACTCGTCCGACTCCACCGGAACGACGTAGTCACAATCCGGATTGTACGGGTGCGCCAGCATGGGAAAGCCAAAGTCAGAGCTTACACCGTTGCCAATATCCGTCCAGCCCTCGCCGTAATTGTCGGTCCGATACAGGCCCCAGTGATTCTCCTCGGATTGGCGTCAACGGAAGTGGGGATATCACGGAGGAAAGGGAAAATGCAACCCCACCGGGTCTTCTTGGCGCGACCTTCAAGGTTTCTGCGTTGTGATTACGGCACGTGGATTGATGTGAGCGGATTTCTCTTCCGCACACGGCCGGCAAAAGAAATAAGCAGGACCGCCGTGATCAGACATCCGACCGCTTGTCCCATCTGGTCGATCCGGCTTCCGGCGGTCACGATAAAGAATCCGAAGAGCATGGTGACCGGAAGAGCGCCCAGCACCATCGCCAGACGGTGCCGGTCACTCCATCCGAGGGCAGTCGACCAGTTCTCGACAAGCCGGCTCCCGCCGGCCGCCAGTGCGACCGCCGCGCACATCGGAATCAGAACTCGCGCGCCCCGTTTGAGTACCTCGGGCAGGAACAAGAGTCCGAACCAACCCGCGGTCGTCACCAGCATGACTGCTGCTAACCACCAGACCGACGGAGCGACGCCCGGCCTTGCAGTTGCCACCGATGAAGCTGGTGTAACCGGCCACACCAGAGCCAACACGGCCAGAACGAATGCCGCGAGAACCGTGAGGATCAAATGAAGCTGCGGCGCCCGAAAATCCGGAGCCACTGTACGGCGGAATGCCATCGCGATCACGGCCACGCCGACCACGTAGCAGACACCGGCGGCCACCAGTCCGCCGCTCGTCAGCCACGGCTCGCTGCGGTGTTCGGGGAAAAGCAACTCCGTCAGCGCGATCGGAATCAGCAGGCTCCATAGTATGTGGTAGCCCACGGTCCACTCGGTCCACACAAAGTTGACGCCCATGGCGCGGCCGCCAATTTCGCCGGCGCGAAACAAAGTCGGATTGAAGAAGGATTGGGTGACCAGCCCTTCTTCGATAAAGGCGTAGGCAACCCCCAATACGGCAATCCGGCCCCATCCGCCGGGGCTGCGCCGCCGCACCAGTTCCCGGATCACGACCGCGCCGCCGCCATACAAGAGGGCCAGGAAGATGAAACCGGCGATGCGGCTGAGCGGCGTCGCTCCAAACAGGAACTCGGCGATGAACGGAGCCAGAAAAGCGAGCGAGAAGACGGGCCGTACGCGGTTCATGGAAGGAGAACTTCTGTACCCCACAGGGGATATCGTCAGTTTAAAGATAATCTATTATTAGATGATTGTCAATTGGACTGTCTGCCTGCTAGACTTCGGTTGGTGAAGAAGCGCGCCCTCCAGCCCCCCTCCACAGCCGATGTCATCGATGTCGTCGCGCGCGAGACCGGCTTCCTCCTGCAACGGGCGCACCGCCGCATGCGCGCCGCCATGGCCCAGGCTCTTCTCCCCTTGGACTTGGGTGTCGGGCACTTCGGAGTCCTGGCGCTGCTGTTCGCACGGGGAGGTTTGAGCCAGCAGCAGCTCATCGAGATCCTGGAGGTCGACAAATCTTCGATGGTCTACCTGATCGACGAACTGGAGAAGCAGGGTCTGGCCGAGCGACGCCCTGCCCCCGGCGACCGCCGCGCCCACGCAGTTCACCTTACCGAAAAAGGACGCCAGCGCCTGATTGCAGCCGGCCCAATCGTAGCCCGTGTGCAGAAACGGTTTCTCGGACCGCTCAAGCCCGGGGAGCGCGATCAACTGAATCTGTTGTTGCGAAAAATTGCCACCTGAGTGCGCGGGTCCCTCACGCTCCCGCCGCCGCGGGCGTCGCCGCCTTCATCGCTGGCAGCCGGATTTCGAATGCCGCCCCACCTTCCGGCCGATTCGAGCACGTGATCTGTCCCTTGTGATCCTGAATGACGCCATAGGTCGCGCTCAGTCCGAGACCCGTTCCCTTGCCGATCGGCTTCGTTGTGTAGAAGGGATCGAATACGCGCTCGGGATCGCGCAATCCGGGACCGGTATCGGCGAACTCAATCACCACCTCGTTGCCCTCGTGCCACAACGAAACTGCCAGGCGACCCTTGCCGACTTCCTGCAGGGCGTCGACCGCGTTCTCGACGATCTGAAGAAAGGCTTGCAGAAGTTGATTCGAGTTGCCCAGCACGCGGGGCAAAGGGTCGGCAGCGTGGACCGAGAGATTGATCTCGCGGTCATGGATCTTGAACCCCTCCATCTGCACGGCTCGCTGCAGCAGGGGCTTCAATTCCAGTGGGACCTTCTCCCCCGGAGTCTGCTGCGCGAAACTGAGCAGATCCGTGACCAGGTCACGAGTACGCCGCGCTTGCTGCCCGATCTTCTGCGCGGTTGAGAGTTGCTCGCGTCCAAGACTGCTGCTGGCCGCCAGCCGTTCCGACGTCTCCAGAATGGTGGAGAGCGGGTACTCCAGTTCGCTGGCGGCCATTGCCACCAGTTCTCCCAGCCCCGCCAGTTTTGCCTGCTGCACGACTCTTCCCTGCAGCCGCTGCAGGTTGTCATATGCCCCGCGCGACTGCTTGAGTAACTGCACCAGCTTCTGATCGAGCACGTGCTGCTTTAAGAACACAATAAATGCCAACATGGCGACTCCACCCATCGCTACCCCGAAACGAACCTGGCGAAGATACGGTGTCGAGTGACTGACAAACAACGCCCAGTATCCCATCAGGGGCAACGAAAGCAACGCCAGTCTGGCCAGCCAGGAAGCGAACTCGCCGCGGTGCTGCGGGATCGAAGGCGTCGCCTGAGTCTCGCGCAAACAACGTCTCCCGATCACCCCGACCCACAGATACCCCAGCTGCGACAGGAGGAAAGGAACGTCCGTGAGCCCCCCGCTGACATACGTTCCACGGGCGATGGCGGCATTGATCGTCTCCGAAGCGATCGCGTACATCGTCGTCGCCAGCACAATGCTGCCATAGAGTGTGCGCCACGATCCCGAACTGGTCAGGAATGACCAACCCGAGACCGAGATCAGAATCAAGGCTTCCGCCAGGTACAGCAAGTCCCATCGCAGCGTGTAGGCTCCCGGCTGCCGGATCAGATACTCCTCCGGGAAAACAACAAAGGCGTAAACCACAACCCACCACATCAGCAGAATGAGTACGTTCAACGCGCTGGGCAACATTCCATCGTTGGCGTCGGCCCTCTGCGGACGAATCGCAACCGCCGCCATCATCGGAACAAAGTGCAAGAACAGCACAATGTCACCTTCGAACGGCTCCGGAAGGGAGCGGTGGAGGATGACTTCAAACCATACCCAGCCCGCCTGATTGAACCACCACATCACCATGCTGGCGGTGACCAATCCCCAAAAGAGCCGTGTGTGCCCGCGGCTGTCGATGGTATTTCGAGTGGTCAGGATGACGGTCGCTGTCGCGACAGCTAAAGGAACTAGATCCCCAATGGCGAAGCGAAGACTGGGATTCGGAAATGCAATCGGCCCGAGCGCGAAGAACAGCACCAGGGCGACTCCACAGACAAAAGTCGAGATTCGGCGCGCAGGCATCCCCCTCGCATCATATGAGTTTCGCCCCGTTATGTTTAGGTCTCTGGCTGGTTACCCCCGGTTACGAAGGTAACCGCCAGGCTTTGACCGCTCAGCGTCCGCGCCCCACCGCCGCCGCGGGCTGCTAGAATCTGCCCTATGGCCTTTCCAATCACACGCATGCGGCGGACCCGCCGCACCGACCCTCTCCGCTCCATGGTCCGGGAAACCCGGCTCACCCCCGAGTCCTTCGTCTATCCCATGTTCGTCTGCCCCGGAGAAGGTGTCCGCAAGGAAGTCCGTTCCATGCCCGGAGTCGCAAATCTCTCCGTGGACCAGGCCGTCAAAGAGGCTCGCGAAACCTACTCTCTGGGCGTTCCCGCCATCATCCTGTTCGGCCTACCGGAGCACAAAGACGAAGTCGCCACTGGCGCCTGGGCCGATCACGGCATCGTCCAGCGCGCCGCCCGCGCCATCAAGAGCGAGGTCCCCGACCTCGTCATCATCGGCGACGTCTGCCTGTGCGAATACATGTCGCACGGCCATTGCGGAATTGTGAAAGCCGATGCGCAGTCTCTGGGCGCCGGCGCGGCCGCTCCGCCCGCCATAACGCAATACGAAATCGTAAATGATGCAAGCCTTGAACTCCTCGCCCGCACCGCTGTCTCGCTCGCCCGCGCGGGAGTCGACATCATCGCCCCCTCCGACATGATGGACGGACGCGTCGCCGTCATCCGCAAAGCTCTCGACGCCGCCGATCTCTGCAACACGCCCATCCTTTCCTATGCGGCCAAGTTCGCTTCCGGTTTCTACGGACCCTTCCGCGAGGCCGCCGATTCGGCCCCGCAGTTCGGAGATCGCCGCTCCTACCAGATGGATCCCGCCAACCTGCGCGAAGCCATGCGCGAGATCGAACTCGACATAGAAGAAGGCGCCGATATGATCATGGTCAAGCCCGCCATGCCCTATCTCGACGTCATTGCCGCCGCGCGCGACCGTTTTGACCTGCCCCTTGCCGCCTATCAGGTCTCCGGCGAATACGCCATGATCGAAGCCGCGGCACAGAACAATTGGATTGACCGCGAGCGCGTCCTGATGGAGGCCCTGCTGTGCATTCGCCGTGCCGGCGCCAGCATCATCCTGACTTATCACGCCAAAGTGGCCGCCCGGCTACTGGCGTAGCGCAACGGCTGCCGCGACACTGTGCCGATCTGAAACTGAGACTCTGAAATCCATCGGTGCGTGTGTCCTTCTTTTGCAACATTTTCACAAAACTGCTGTAAAATCCGCCCACCTGAAGGTTGCAAACTTTGCTGGCCAGCTACTCATCGTTTTCGTCCGAGGATCTGATCAAAGCTTGCGTTGCTTGTGACAACGAAGCGGCTTGGACAGAGTTCGTCCGCCGCTTCCGGCCTGTCATCGCCAAGGTCGTACTGCGCGCTACGCGGCGCTGGACCCACCCCCAGCCCCATCTGCTCGATGACCTCATCCAGGATACTTTTCTCAAACTCTGTGCCGACCATTGCCTCGTCCTGCGGCGTTTTGAGTCGCTCCACAAGGACGCCGTCTTCGGCTTTCTCAAGTCCGTCGCCGCCAGTGTCGTCTGCGACCACTTCAAGTTCCAGCGGGCCCGGAAACGCGATATGACACAAACCGAGGCCCTCTCCGACCAGGTTCGCTCCGCTCCCGCGGTGTCACGCGCCGACGGCGACCGCCTCATGGAAGACACGATTGCTCTGCGCCAGATCGACGAAATGCTCTGCCGGAGCTTCTCCGGTGAGAGCCTCATCCGCAATCGAACCATCTTCTGGCTTCATCATCGCGACGGTATGACCGCCAGCGCAATTGCAGCCATTCCCGCCATCGGCCTGAACACAAAGGGAGTTGAGAGCACGCTCCGGCGGATGACGCTCATGATCCAGAGTCACATCGGTTCAGATATTTGAAGGTTTCGAATGGCAGGAATCGTTTTAGATTGTGGACGGCAGTGATGTGTACCGTCGCCCGTGGGGCGTGAGCGTTTCGCTGTCTGCGACCGGCCGCAAGAAAGCTTTCTTTCGCGGAGTCTGACGTTTGGAGCATGAGTTCGAAAGCGAGGATAAGGAGCGGCAAAGGCATCCTCACCCGGACTGTCCCGAACCCAATGCCTGGTACGAAATTGCTGCCGGAGTAATGTCTCCGGAGCAGGCCCAGACGCACCTGCAGCATGTCAGCGAATGTGACAGTTGCGGCGCGCTGCTGCGCGATGCCGTCGCTGATCTGAACGACCCGCTGAATCCCTCGGAGGCGAAACAAATTGCTGGTCTGGAAAGCGCACACTCTAAATGGCAGCAGAGACTGGTCGAGAGAATTACCGGAAAAGCCGCTTCGGAACCCGCGCCGGCTTCATGGTGGCGCCGGTGGACCACCGTCCCCCGCGTCGCGCTGGCAGCCGCTGCGCTGGCGGCTGCCGTCGTGGGTTATCAGGTCGCGGCTCGTCCCAACCCCTACACGAAGACCGGCAACCTGCTCGCCAGCGCCTACGGAGAAAAACGCACCCTCAAATTGAGAATGTCGGGTATGCCCTACGCGCCGGCCGGCGAGGGTATGAAGCGGGATGCCGACTCATCCTTTCTGGACCGTCCCGGCACACTCTTGCAGGCCGAGGTTCTGATCTCGAAGCAACTCGCGTCGCATCCTTCCGATCCCAAGTGGCTGCAAGCCAAAGCCCGTGCCGACCTGATGGAAGGCAAATACCAGAGTGCGCTCGAATCCCTAAGAAGGGCCGACCAGCTCGCGCCCAAATCGCCGGACATTCTCACCGACCTCGCCATCGCCAATTTTCAGATCGGCCGGTATGACGTGGCCTATGAGACGCTGAGCCAGGTGCTCGCCCTCAAGCCGGACGATCCGGTGGCGCTGTTCAATCGCGCTTTTGCCGCCGAAGAGCTGCATCTTTATCATCAGGCTCTCGACGACGCCGACCGCTACGTGCAGCTCGATCCGCATTCCAGGTGGGCCGAGGAAGCTCGCACCCTGGCGGACCAAATCCGCGCCCTGCTGCAGAAACACGACCAGAGCCGGCAAACGCCTCTGCTGTCGCCGGCACAGATCGTCCCTTCCGCCAACGATGCCGCACTTCGCACCCATGTCGACGAACGCGTCGAAGAGTACCTGAAAGAGGCAGCCGTCACCTGGCTGCCGCGCGCCTTTCCCGAAAGGGCCGGCAAGGCCGATCCTGCCGCCCGGCAGGCCCTTTTTTTTTTGGCAGACCTGACCAGTCAGCAACACCACGACCTCTGGCTCTCTGACCTGCTCAGTGGTTCCTCCGCTCCGGATTTCCCGAAAGCAGTCGTCGCTCTTTCTCGCGCGATTCAGGCCAACACCGACGGCGAGTACAACACGAGTACCGATCAGGGACGCCGCGCTGAGCTCTTGTTCGCGACCCTGGGCAATACAGCGGGAGCACTGCGAGCAAAGTTTGAGCAAATATTCGCTGCACAGATCAATGAGGACGCCTGCCAGAAGGAAGGGATCGCTGCCGTCGCAGAGTCGGAAAAGCACCCCTATTCTTGGCTCCAGATCCAGTTCGGCTTAGAAAGAGCCGCCTGCTCTCTGGGAGAAGGCGAAGTAGGGACGGACGAGCGCCTCTCGCGCCACGCCATGGAGCGCGCCGAACGGGCCGGATATGGCGAGGTGTATCTCCGCGCGCTCTATTTCGCCGGTGACGACGAACGGATGACGGGCAACCTGATGGGCGCTGCGAAACTGTTTGGAACCGGTCTGCAGCGATTCTGGTCCGGCCACTTCCCCGCCACGCAGGGCTACCAGATTTATTTCACCTCGGCTTTGGCCGCCAATGCGGCGCGACAACCTCGACTGTCATTTGCGACACTGCGCGAGGGAGTCCTCCAGATCGACTCAGACCCGGATCTATTGGTCCGCGCATGGGCGCATCGAGCCTTGGCCGACGCGGCAACCGCCTCTGGTCTCCCTCAAGCAGCTGGTAGGCAGTACGACGAGGCGGCCCGCTTGTTTAGGTTGGCGCCGAACACAAAGGCGAGCCAGCGCGCTGCTCTTGAGAGCCAAATCCGCTCTGCACAGCTCGAAGGTCATCTGGGAAACTTTGAGGCCGCTTTAGGACGCCTCGTCTCGATCCAGGATCAGGTTAGGCCCCTCACCAATACTTATCTGTTACAGATGTTCTACGAAACGCTAGGGGAGCTCCAGCTCACGAGACATCAGGTGATCGAAGCGCAACAGGCGCTTCACCCTGCGTTGGCTATTGCGGAGCAAAACCTGAGATCGATTCATTCCGAGGCGGACCGCATCCGTTGGACCAAAAACGCGGCTCCTATCTATCTCGGCATGGCGCAGTCTGAACTGGTGCAAGGCCGTCCTCAGGAATCGTTGGAGGTTTTCGAGTGGTATTTGAGCGCCTCTCTGCGACAGCCCGCAGTGCCACAACCTCGTATGCCTCAAGTTCCGGGCAACTCCATCATGCCGGATTCCGCCCGCCTGACCTCGCGTCTTCCGATCTTGTCGCAGGAAACAGTGATCGCCTACGCCCTGCTGCCGGGCGGGCTCGCGATCTGGGTCTACGACGACCGCGGAGTAAGCGCACAATGGATTCCCAAGCCCGCACACGATCTCCAGGAACTCGTCGCACGTTTTTCTGATCTCACTTCGGATCCTCACTCCGAACTTAGCGCCGTCCGGCGGGATGCCCGCAGTCTATACCAGGCGTTGATTGCACCCGTCGAGGAACGATTGGTGCCCGGACGGACGCTGGTGATTGAGGCCGACGGTTTGCTCGCTCGCGTTCCCTTCGAGGCTCTCCTGGATGCCGAGGGTCGCTACCTGGTGGAACGCTGGCCCATCGTTCACTCGCTCGGCCATGAAGTCGAGGCCCGCTTACGCGAAAGTGGTCCCATTTCTCGGGACTGGCCCGCCTTGATCGTGGGTAGCACCGCTGCCCTTGCCGATGGCGACGTGATTTCTCTGCCCAACGCTGGCGCTGAGGCCGATTCTGTCGCGAAAGGATTCCGTTTCTCCAAGGTACTCAAGGGAGAGGAAGCCTCTCCCGGCGCCGTCAAAAACGAATTGTCGGCAACCGCGCTATTTCATTTTGCCGGGCATTCTCTCACCACCCCGGAGAAAGCTGGATTGTTGTTGGAAAACGGAGAGCCCAGCGCCAGAGCCCCCGCCTTGTTGGATGCCGACAGCTTGCGCCGGCTCCCCATGCCGAACTTGCGATTGGCAGTGCTCTCGGCATGTAGCACCGCCTCCGGCAGCGGTGGCAGCGATGGATTCGGCAGCGTCATGGACGCATTCCTGCGGGCCGGTGTCCCGCATGTGGTCGCCAGTCGTTGGGCAGTCGATTCCGTAGAGGCCCGCGCTTTCGTGGAAGACTTCTACCACAACGCCCTATCTGGCCAGCCCGTCTCCGATGCCATCCGGCTGACCTCGAGAAAAATGTTGTCGGACCCTCGCACGGCTCACCCGTACTATTGGTCCGCCTTCGCCGCCTACGGCAGGCCATAGCCGCGAGCATCACGACGCCCAGCCCGGAGGGCGACCCAGCTTAGCCCACCGCTTCAGCGGTCAGTAAGCCGTTATTAGGAAGATAAAGTCCCGGAGAGACGATCGACGTACAAAGCACCCGCTCGTACTCTGCAAACCCTAACGAAATTCAACCACTCGAAAGGACAGGAACAGATCTTATGACAAACCGCCACTTCCTTGTCAGATTAACCGTCTTTGCCTGTGCCCTGACCCTGCTTGTCTCCTGCGATCAATCAAAACAAGCGTCGCCTCCTGCTCAGCGCGCCCTCGCAACACCCTCCGAGAAGGTCCTTGTGTTCTTCGAAGGCCCGTGGGCTTTCGTTGCCGATCCGAAAGACCCAAACATGGTCCTGGCTCTCGCTCCGAAGACGAAGGCCCATCGTGATCTCAACGTATCGGCTTCGAACAACGTAAGCCTGGCTGCGGGAGTCTATGAACTCTCCGTTCCCGCTCACGGTGCACCCACAACCGCCGCCCTGGACCCGACCTTTGCTCAGGCCAAGATTGACGCCAAGAGCCTACAGCGCGCCCTCGATGACAAGTCTGGACGCTACGTGATTCGCCTTCCCAAGCCCGAAGCATTTACGGCGGCAGGCCGGCAGCGCGCGCGCCTTGGGAGCACCTATCCGCCGGATGCCTCAAGCGAGCAGAATTACGCGGCTCAGGTATCGCTCCGATACAGCGTCCCCAGCCTGAACGGATTCTCCCTCGGGGGTACTCCGGACACCGGTTCCTTTAATCCGATGTTGCTGCAGCTGGAGACACCTGCCATTCGCTTCGTGATTACGCCTGCTTCGACCGACTTGATCGACCTTTGCAGCGCCCACTCTCGCGAGGCGTTCCGCGCTCTGGTGAAGTTCCTCGGCCTGACCTTGTACGTGGATTTCCCGGACGACCCAGGCGACTGCCGCAAGAACGACCCGCAGGTGAGGCCAGCTAATGCAGCCATTCAGACCCCGAGCACGATCGCACCCGTAGCGCCTGTCTACGCATCGTTTCTGGCACAGGTTGATTTGAGCAGAATGGGGAGAGGTCTCTGGGCCGCCCTGTATCTCTTTCATCCCGGTGGAGGGGTCTGCAAGGCGCCGATTCTGTTCCTCACCGTCAGTTAGGTGAACCATCGGAAGCACTGAAGCTCCAACCCGCTGGCGGCCCCCAATTGACCTGGGGCGTTGTCTTTCGCAAGCCTTGGGCGCGCGTTTTCGCGTGCTCAGGGCTGCGCCATGCCCCATGAACAACCTCCTTGTTCATGCTGGCCGAGCATCCCAGTGGTTTAGGCTTGACAAGTCCTGAATCTCATAGCTATTATTAATTGTTATAATATAGCAACTAGATTGCGGCAAATCGTTTGTTGTCTAGATTTTGCCCCTAAGTTCTTTGACATCAAGATTTTGCCCACAGCTGCCACGCTAAACTCCTGATTCCAGATATTTTGTCGCAGGAACGGGGAGGGGGGAGGGGTATAGCTATTACTGATCAGTAACTATCCAGCCCGTCGTCTCCGATGCGCCCAATAGCGAATAACTAGGAGCCAGCGGCTAGAAGCTGGTAGCTAGTAGCTTCTCGCCCCAATACGCCATGCGCACCAGCGTTCTCTCCGAGAACGGAACATAGAGCAACGCCGCCGTCGCCGCCAGTGCCAGCCCCACTCCGATCTTGGGCAACAACAAAAATGGAGCGATCGCCCACAGTTGATCCATGGCGAGGATGAACGGAAACAGCCGCCGAAAAGTATCGCCCAGTTTGCGGAAATCGAACGCGACGGAGGAGAAGAGATAGAAACGCAACGGGATCCCGATCGCGCCCGTCACCATCACCACCACGACGGTCACGATGGCAACCCAATCGGGCAAGGCGTCGCCCACCACGCGATCCACCCCGCGCAAGTGATACAGTGCGCTGATGTAGAAGGCCAGATACATGACCTGGATCAGCCCAAACAACGCGCGCACAACCCCGCGATGCGGGATCGGAACATGCAGTTCGGGATGCAAGGCAGGCTCGGCAGTAGAAACCCCGTTTCTGGTCTGCGCGTAAGGCAAGTTTGAGGCGAGTACTTCGACTCCGTTCACCGGCGCAATGAAACGATACCCTCGCCGCGCCAGCGTCTCAACAAATCGCGGGCTGGCAGCGGAATCCCCCAGCACCTCACGAATTTTGTTCACGGCTGTATTCAGGCTGTGATCGAAATCGACGAAGGTGTCAGCCGGCCAGATTTTCTGCCGCAGATCGTCGCGCGTCACCACGCGTCCGGCATTTTCCAGCAGCGCCACCAGCACCTGAAACGGCTGCTCCTGCAAGCGCAGACGAGCTCCGTTCTTGCGCAGTTCTCCCGCTTCCAGATCCACTTCGAAGATGCCGAAGCGCAGGAACCGCGTTCCGCTGCTGGGCTCAGACATCGGCATATCAGCCGCACAAGTGTATCGCATATAGAAGTCAGCACTCAGCGATGATCGCGTTACAATTACGCGCGTGGTCAATCCTGTCCCGATGAAGCCTGACGATCCGCACCGCCATCGTCATCACGCTTACGCTGCAGAAGCTACAGGCCTACTGGTCATCGCCGTCGTGTTGCTGGTCCTTACGATCGTTCGCTACTGGTCTTACATTCATTGGAGTGTGCGCTGACGTTGCCGCATGCGGAGGCGTTGCTGACTGTAGTGCTCGGCCCGACGGCGAGCGGGAAAACGGCGCTCGCGCTTGCTATCGCGCGCCGCTTCGGCGGGGAGATCGTCAACTGCGATTCCGTCGCGATGTACCGCGAGTTCGACATCGGAACCGCCAAGCCGACCGCGGCGGAACGCGCGGAGATCCCGCATCACCTCGTTGATTGCGTCGATCCGACTGCAAGCGTCACTGCCGGCGAATATGCGCGTCAGGCGCGTTCCGTAGTGCGCGAGATCGAGCAGCGGCATCATTTGCCGATCGTCAGCGGCGGAACAGGACTCTATCTTCGCGCTCTGCTCGAAGGGCTGTTCCCTGGCCCGCAGCGCTCCGAAGAGCTGCGCGCGAAACTGCGTGAGCGCAGCGCGGAGAGCGGCGGAGAGCGGCTGCATCGCATCTTGAGGCGCCTCGATCCGTCTGCAGCTGAGCGCATCCACTCGAACGATGTTCCGAAGATGATCCGCGCGATTGAAGTCTGTCTGGCTGCGCGGCAACCGATGACCGAACTCTGGAAAGAAGGCCGCGAGCCGCTGCGCGGATTCCGTATTTTACGGATAGGACTCAATCCCGACCGGGACGAGCTCTATGCGCGCATCAACCGACGCGCGGCAGGAATGTTCGAGCACGGGTTAGTCGCGGAAACAGAGCAACTCTGGAAGAAATATGGCGATCGCGCGCGGCCGCTGCAATCGCTCGGCTACAGGCAGGCGATGCAGATTGTTCGCGGGGAGGTCAGTGAGAAGGCTGCGCTGGAAGCAGCGCAGCAGGCGCATCGCAACTACGCCAAGCGGCAGATGACCTGGTTCCGCCGTGAGCCGGAAGTGACTTGGCTGACGGGTTTCGGAGACGATCCAGCGATTCACGCGGAAGCGCTCGGACTCGTGGAGAACGAGATTACCAGGTTAGCTTGAGGAACAACTTGACGCCGAGCACGGCGAGCACGATCACGCATCCCACGATCGCGTTGTACTCGCGATGCTTCCAGTAGAGCGCCGACGAGAATACTCCTTGCTGATTGCCGTAGCGCGTGAAGCGCAGCCAAAAGCGCGGCACGTGACGCGAGTAATCCGCGTATTCGGGGAATGTCTGCCGCAAGTAGCGTTCTTCGCCAGCGATCACGGGAATGTAGATGAGAGCAAACATCAGGAAGAGCAGCCCGAGAATTACCGGGCTGCGCGCGGCCAGCGCGAAACCAGCGGCCAGAATCAGCGACCCCAGATAAAGAGGATTGCGCGTGTAGGCGTAAGGACCGCTGGTCGTGAGTTGGCGATCCTTCTGCACGTGGCCCGCAGCCAGCCCCCGAAGCAGCAAGCCGGGAATCAACAACAGTCCGCCCGCGAGAAGCGACCTTCGCGTTGGATGCGCAAGCCATACGTAGGCAATGGCCAAGGCAAAACTCAACGGCACGCGGACACGGCGAGCGATTCGCAACCACATTTCAAGAAATCGAGGCGAGCCGTCGGATTGGGTGCTGGCCGAGTTCAGTCGTCCCTCCGGACTGTCGCGTCTGCGATGCGTCGCCACGATTGTAAGGCTTCAGGGGTTGCCTCTACAGCAACTGCCGCGCGGCGGAGATGACTTGATCGGGAGTGATCTCGAGCAGGCCTTGTTCCGGTTGGCTGAGGCGGGCGTGACTGGTGGTGCTCGCAGGGCTGCGCAAAACAATCGACCGCGTTGCAAACGGTCCGTTGCGAGCGGGATTCGTCGGCCCGAAGATTCCGACGACGGGAATCTGCAGCGCGGCGGCGAGATGCATCGGCCCGGTATCGCCTCCGATAAACAAGCTCGAACGACGCGTGAGCGCGATCAACTCGGAGATGGAACAGGAAATCTTCTGTGCGCTTCCGGCGCTGGCTGTTTCCACCGCCGTGGCCAGGTCTTGTTCGCCCGGGCCGAAATTGATTAGCGAACGCACGCCATCTTTCGCAAGTTGCCGGGCAACGGCTCCGAAGCGGTCGGCAGGCCACTGCTTGGCGCCCCAGCCTGCGCCTGGATTGAGAATGGCAAAGTCACGTTCTGTTCCGACGAGAGAAGAGATCCTCTTTTCCGCGTCGGGATCGACCGGAAACTCGGCTTGGGGCACAGGCCCGCGCTTTCCGATGACCGCTTCGGCGAGCGATAGCGCTTGCTCGATGACGTGGGTCCCTTGCGCCATCACCTGCCGCGAGTACCACATACTGGCCGCGTTCTCGCGGGGTTGGACGTCGCCGAACACCGTCTTCGCGCCGGACCAGCGAGCCAAGAGCGCAGCGCGAACGGCGCCTTGAAAATCGACCACAGCCTGGTAGCCAATGCCGCGGAGTTCGCTCAGGCCGACCGCCATTTGCTGCCAGGTGTTGAGTGAGAAGAGCGATCGCCGCCACGCGGCGGTATTCACGGTGTGAACGCGATCGACCAGGGGGCGCTGCGGCGAGCGATGTCCGGAACGCGGATAGCGCAGCGTGCACAACAACTCGGCCCAGCGCTCCTCAATGATCCACCCCAGGGTCGCGTTTGGAAACGCGTCGCGCAGAGCAGCGACTGCGGGCAGAGTGTGAATGATGTCTCCCATCGCACTCAGGCGCACGATGAGAATTTTTTCGAAGTGCGGCGGATTGGCACGCGAGAGAGTCTCGGCAGTCATCCGGCCTCACGAACCCGGCGGTGTGAGCCGCGAGCGAATGATCTCGGTCGCAGAATGATCCTTGGGATCGCCGACGATGGCAACGCGCCCTCCGCAGGCTTCCACCTCATCGCGCTCAGGGACGCTCTCGGCGGTGTAGTCAGTGCCTTTTGCATGAAAGTCGGGACAGATTTCGCGAATGATGGCGCGCACGTCGTTCTCGGGAAAAATTACGACGCCATCCACATCGGCGAGTGCGGCGAGAATTTCGGCGCGTTCTTCCGCGGGCATCAGCGGCCGGCCCGCGCCCTTCAGCGCGCGCACCGACGCGTCGGAATTCAGGGCGACGACGAGTTTGCCGCCAAGCTCGCGGGCCGCGTGCAGGTAGCGTACGTGGCCGACGTGCAGCAGGTCGAAGCAGCCGTTGGCGAGGGTAATGCGTGCTCCACTACGTCGCCATTCCGCGACGCGTTCTCGCAGTTCGTCGCGAGAAAGAATCTTGGGTTGTGGAGGTGCGGTCAATGCGGTCGTGTCACGGGCGCAGTCTTGTCGAGCGCTTCAAGCAATTCCTGCCGGCTTACGGTGGCCGTGCCGCGTTTCATCACGACGATTCCGCCAGCGTAGTTGGCGAGGTGCGCGGCCTCTTCGGTATCGGCGCCGGCGGCCAGGGCCGCAGTGAACGTCGCAATCACCGTATCGCCCGCACCGGTAACGTCGGCGACCTCATCGCTGCCAAAGATCGGAATATCGATTGCCTTGTGGCGGCGCGGGAAGGCGACGAGACCGTCCTTGCCGCGCGTGATCAAGAGCGACTCCAGCTTCATTTCGCCGACGATCTGTTCGCCGGCAGCGACCAGATGTTCCCAGTCGTTGCCGATGCGAATCCCGAGGATTTCTTCGACCTCGGCTTCGTTGGGGGTGGCGGCAGAGATCCCGACATACTGCATCATGCGATGGCGCGAATCGAGCATGACGGGAACTTTGTCGAGGCCGCGCTTTTCACGGATCGAATTCAGCAGCGCCGGGGTAGCCGCGCCGTAGCCGTAGTCGGACACGAGCAGGGCGTCGGAGGCGCGAGCATACTCACGCGTGGCCAGGATGAGTTCGCGGCGCAGATGAGCATTCGGGCCCTCGGCGGGCTCACGATCGAGGCGCACGACCTGTTGGCCTGCGGTGTGCGCAAAGCCGGCGAGGATGCGGCTCTTAGTCACGGTCGCATAGCTCTTGTCTTTGAGCACGCCGCTGACGGGAATGCGCCTGTGACGGAACGCGCGCAGCAGGAAACGTCCGGCTTCGTCATCGCCCACGACCCCGACGGGCAGCACGTTCACGCCCAGATCGGCGAGGTTATAGATGGCATTGGCGCCGCCGCCCGGCACCATCTTGCGGTCGCGGTGCTTGAGGATGAGCACCGGGGCTTCGCGCGAGACGCGGGAGATTTCGCCGAAGACAAACTCGTCGGCGACCAGATCGCCGAGGACGGTGACCGTCGCTTTGGGAAAGGCCTCGACGATCTTGCGCAGGCGGTCGTTTTCCTTAACGAGCTTGGGCATAAGGAACCTAAGATTCTCTCATGAGGACGGCTTTCGTTCCGCAATTCTCGACAGAATGGTATCCACAAGATCAGCGGGACGGTCGATAGTGAGGCGGAGAGTCGCGATGGACAGCGGCGTGAGCTGAGAAGAGAGTGTGCCCAGGTTTACCTGGTCCTTTTCGGTGGTGACGAAGCCGTCCGCACCCAGGTCGCGCTGCCTGGCCGCAAGGCGATCGACGTCTCTCTGGCGATAGGGATGGTGGTCGGGAAAGGCCGTCTCTGCCGCGGGAGTAATCCCGGCTGCACGCATCTGGGCGAAAAACTGCTCAGGCTTGGCAATGCCGCAGAAAACGACCGGCCTGGTCAAAAGATGGCGGAGTTCGGTCTCGCGATGCATGCGCCAGACGGGCTTTCCCCGCAATGTGGAACTCCCGGCAGTGAGGTCCTGCGGTACGACAATCGCATCCGCGCGGCGCAGGGCCGAGGCCGGCTCGCGCAAGCGTCCAGAGGGAAGCAGGCGGTCTTCGAGATCTCCCGTAGCGAGGAGGACGATATCGAAGTCGCGGGCGAGCGAACGATGCTGGAAGCCGTCGTCGAGGAGGTGAAGTTGCGATTGGAATTTCTGTTCAGCGACTCGGCCTGCCTGATAGCGGCTCTCGCCGACAACGACGGGGACGCCAAGGCAGCGCGCGATCAGCACCGGCTCGTCACCGAAGTCAGCGGCACTGCCGTCGGGTTCGACGACGAGCACGCCGCGCGTCTGGCGGCGATATCCGCGCGAAAGGACGTCGAAGGAAATCCCGCGTTCCTTCAGCAACACGCCCAGCGCGATGACGAACGGTGTTTTTCCCGAGCCGCCGGCGGAAAGATTCCCCACGCTGACGACTGGCTTCTCCAGCCGCCGGGTGCGCAGCATACCGCGATCGAAGAGAGTGTTCCGCAGTGCGGTGGCCCCGCCGTAGAGTCCAGTAAGGGGGTTCATGCGGAGCCTTTGTTTATGAGTTGGGCCAGCGCGTCCACGGTACGGGTCGTCGCGCCACGTTGGGATTCGAGGGCGGCCAGCGCGTTGCGTCCAAGGGCCTCGCGGGCCGGAGGATTTTCAATGAGTTCCATGAAAACCAGCGGCAGCTCCGCCAAGCCAACCACACGAACGGCGTTGCGGCTGAGAAAGAAATTCACGATATCGCGAAAGTTGTCGTAGTGATTGCCGGTGACAACGGGAACGCCGTAGAGCGCGGGCTCGAGGATATTGTGGCCGCCGCGCGGAACCAGGCTGCCGCCAACAAAGGCGACGGTGGCGAGTGAATAGAGCGCGGCCAGTTCGCCAATGGTATCGACGAGAAAAACACTGCCGGCGACTGGCTCGCCGCTCCACAGGGATCGCCGCAACAGGCGGAAGCCAAGGTCCTCGACCAGTTGTGCGACCTCGGCAAAGCGCTCGGGATGGCGTGGCGCCAGGATCAGCACCGCTTTGGGATGATCCACGAGAACGTTGCGAAATGCGGAAAGCAGCGAGCCCTCTTCCTGGTCGAGAGTGCTGCCGCACACCAATACCGGACCGGCTCCGGACTGCTTGACGCTCTCGCGGAGGCTGGCGACGATCGCGGGTGAAGGCGGCGGAGCGACATCGAATTTGAGGTTGCCGGAAATGGAGACGCGCTGTTCAGCGGCGCCGATCGCGATCAGACGCCGACGGTCTTCGTCGGTTTGCGCGAGGAAAAGATCGACATTCGCGAGCACCTTCGGCGACCAGAAGCGAAACCGGCGATAGCCGGGAAGCGAGCGGTCGGAGATTCTGGAGTTGATCACAGCAATGCGCGCGCCATTCTCTTTCGCGAGGCGCAGAAAGTTCGGCCAGAATTCCGTCTCCGCAATCACGATCAGTTGGGGAGATAGAACCGCAAGATAAGGTCGGATAGCGAAAGCAAAGTCGAGCGGAAAGTAAACGACGTTGTCGGCTCCGAAGCGGCGGGCGGCGAGCTTTTGCCCGGTGTCCGTGGTGGTGGAGACGACGACGCGATGGCCGGAGAATTTCTGCTGCAGCGCCTGGACCACGCCGGCCGAGGCGACAACCTCTCCGACCGATACGGCGTGCACCCAGATCACCGGCTTTCGTGGCTGCATTGCGAGGCTCGCCGGGACCTTGCCGAGGCGCTGGCGCAGTCCGGCACGATATTTTCCGTGGCGCATCATTTGCAGCAGCCAGTAGGGCAGCGTCAGCAGGAGGAACAGGCAGAGCAGCGCGCTGTAGAGCAGGTACATGAATGAGGTCAGAGGTCAGAGGTCAGAATGCAGAGGTGAACCGAATCGCCCCTGCATTTGTTCCTCACTGTGCAGTCACGGGACTCCATTCTAAATGGGAAGCCTGTTTGAATCCGGAACGTCTCGGATGAGTATCGATATCCGAGCGGCCCCTGACTTTATTGGCGCATCTTATAATCCAGATATGCGGAAATCATCGTGCTTCAGGTTGCCGGCGGTTTCGAGCGTCGCGTTGGTAGTCATTCTTACTCTTTTTTCCAGTCTGGTCGCATTTGGCGGCAAGGAATTCATCATGCCGGCGGCGCAGGCGGCGCGCACTTATCCCGCTCATGACGATCATCCCACGGAGAAAGTGGCGATCGCGGTAGATCCGTACGACATGGCGGACAAAGCGCAAGTGTTCTCCGTCAACTACGCGTCGTACGGTTATCTGCCAGTGTTCTTCGTTGTGACAAACGATGGCGATGAACCGGTGGCCCTGAGCTCGATGAAGCCGCAGCTGGTTACTGTAAACCGCACTAAGCTGTATCCCTCAACGACGGATGATCTGCTGCGGCGGATGTCGCGTCCTTCACGAAATGATCGCCCCGGAGTGCAGTTGCCGATTCCGCTGCCTAAGTCGGGCAAGGTGAAGGGGTCGGTCAGCCGGCAGGCGCAGGATGAAATCAGCCAGGCGCAGTTTGGGGCGCGGTCGGTTGAGCCGCATTCGACTGCGTCGGGATTTTTGTTCTTCGACGTAAGTGATATCTCGACGCCGCTGGCAGGAGCCAATTTTTATCTGACTGGGGTGCGCGATTCCGGCGGGAATGAGCTGATGTACTTCGAAATTCCGATGGAGAAGTACCTGAGCGCGCCGGAAGCCAAGAAACCGTAAGCCGGCACTCTCCGGGTCCGCTACTTGCCTCCAAACACTTCCCTGAGCAACGCGGTCGTCTGTGCGGCCGGATCTTTGCGAATCTTCTTCTCTTCTTCTCCCAGCATGAAGAACAGGCCGTCGAGCGTCTTGCCGACGACGTATTTGGTCAGGTCGAACTGGCCGACGAGGGCGCTGCCGCCGGGCGCACTGTTGATGACGCGATCGTATTGCTGGACGACGCCAACGCGCTGCATTTCGCGCTTCACGATCGGCGTGAAGGCTGTAGTGAGGTCGGCGGTGCTCAGGCGTTTGAAGTATTCGGTCGCTGCTGTGTCACCGCCGCTGAGAATGTGGCGTGCGTCGTCGAAGGTCATCTTCTTCACAGCGTCGAGGAAGATCTGCTGGGCGTAAGGAGTGGCCTGCTCGGCAGCGCGGTTCATGCCGACTTCGAGTTCATCCACCTGCGCGCCCATGCCGAGCATGCGCATGCCTTTGCCCACGGTTTGCAGTTTGGGCGGTAACAGAATCTTGATCGCTTCGTTCTTGAGAAAACCATCGGGTTTCCCGGTCAGAGATACGGCTTTGCCAGTGCTGACCTGCAGAGCCTGCTTCAAGCCTGCTCTGATCTTGTCGTCGCTGAGGCTCGTGGTGCTGTGCTGGTTGAGGGCTTCGTTGGCTTTTTTGAGGATGTCGCCGAGTTGCGTTTGGGCGGAGCAGGTGACCGACAAAATAGCGGCCAGGAGTAAGACTCGCATGTTGACCTCACAGAAACGTAAGAACGCGCTGATTCTATCTCGACGTCACGATGCAACCCAGCATGCTCGTCTGGTCAGGCACACCGTGGTAATCGGTGATCGCGGCAGCGGCTATAATTTCTCTCTATGGCCGCAAGTCCAGCCATCTCCGAGGAAGTCCTAGCGAAGTATGAGCCGGTAATTGGGCTGGAAGTGCACGTCCAGTTGCTGACGGCCTCGAAGATTTTCTGCTCATGCTCCACGCAGTTTGGCGATCCTCCGAACACGAACGTGTGCCCAGTGTGCCTGGGGTTGCCGGGAGCGCTGCCGGTGCTGAATCGCAAGGCGGTGGAGTTCGCCACGCTGGCGGCGATGGCGCTGAATTGCCGCGTCAATGAGACTTCGATTTTTGCGCGCAAGAATTACTTCTATCCCGACCTGCCCAAGGGCTACCAGATTTCGCAGTATGACAAGCCGCTGGCGGAACACGGGTTTATCGAAATCCCGGCGGTCGGCGGGAGCAAGCGCATCGGGATCACTCGTCTCCATCTGGAAGAAGACGCAGGCAAGAGCCTGCACGAGGGCTTTCCCGGAGCGGCGGAGAAGACGGCGATCGATCTGAACCGCACGGGCGTGCCGCTGGCAGAAATCGTGAGCGAACCCGACATGCGTTCGCCGGACGAAGCGCACGAGTACCTGACGCGGCTGAAGGAGATCATCCTCTACACGGGCGTCAGCGATTGCAACATGGAAGAAGGCTCGCTGCGCTGCGATGCCAACATCAGCGTGCGCCCGCGGGGACAGAAAGAATTCGGCACCAAGACCGAAGTCAAGAATGTCAATTCGTTCCGCTTCATTCGCGAAGCGCTGGCGTACGAGATCGAGAGGCATATCGGTGTGCTCGAATCGGGCGGGAAGATCACGCAGGAAACACGTCTCTATAATGCGAACGAAGGGCGGACGTACGGCATGCGCTCGAAGGAGCAGGCCCATGACTACCGGTACTTCCCGGAACCGGACCTGCTGCCACTGGTCGTCGACGAAAAATGGCAGGCGAAGATTCGCACCGCGCTGCCCGAACTGCCGGAAGCGCGCCGCGAGCGCATGATCAAGGAATACGGCATCACGGTGGGCGACGCCGCCACACTGACGCGCACGCGGATGATGGCGGATCAGTTTGAAGCGGCGGCGCATGCGGCGAAGAATCCGAAACGGGTCGCCAACCTGGTGCAAAGTGAACTGCTGGGCCGTTTGAAGGCGAAGGGGCTGGAACTGGAGCAATCGCCGATTTCGATGGCGGGCGTGACGGCGTCGGCGGACCTGGTCGAGTCGGGCGCGATTTCGGGCAAGATGCTCAAGGATCTTTACGACCTTTGCTTCGAGCGGAAGAACGATTTTCCTGTCATTTACGAAGATGAGGGCCGTCCGCAGCAGTCGCGCGACACCTCAGCCCTGGAGAAGCTGGCCGACGAAGTAGTCGCGGCCAATCCCAAGCAGGTGGAGCAGTATCGCGCGGGCAAGACCACGCTCATCGGATTTTTTGTTGGTCAGGTGATGAAGGCGTCGAAGGGGCAGGCGAATCCACAGTTGGTGAATGAGGTGGTGACGAAGAAGTTGGGAGGATAAGGTGTGATCCGCAGTCGTCACAGAAGCGAGCTGTCTAAGTCCGTGTGCTGTCGCAACGCTAGGCTCCGCGCAACGACCGATAATCTCTCTACTTGGCTGCTCCCGCGTTCTTCAGCACTTCCTCGGCGTAGTAGTTCGTGATCTTGGCGTCGTTGCGCAGGACTTCGTAGTAGGCGGCCTTGAGCAACTGCTCGCGGCGGTCGCGCAACTGCTGGCGGAAGGCTTGCTGCACGCGCGGATCGTTGAGGTCGCGCTGTCCGGCCGGCTCTTTTGAAACCAGTTTCACGATCATGTAGCCGTACGCCTGATGATTGGCCGGATTCAGCAGTGGTAATACCGGCGTGTACTGTCCGGGCTTGAGCTTCATCACCGCATCACGAGTCACGGGATCAGCATTTTTCAGAGCCGATTCGGGAGCCAGCCCGAGATCGCCGCCGTTGTTGCTCGTCTCCGGGTCTTCGGAAAAATTCATGGCCAGTGTGGCGAAGTCGTCGCCACTATCGAGGCGGTTGGCGATCATCTGGATCTTTTTGCGCGCGTCGGCATCGTTCTGCGCTTTACTGTTCTGCACGTTATGCACCTGCGGATTCGGCGTCCCGGTGACCATGATCTTGGCCAGATGGTATTGCGGCTCGATGAAGTTGAATTCGGCCTTGTGGGCGTTGTAGTAGTCAGCCACATCCTGGTCGGTGATGGTGATGCGGGAGGTGACTTCCTTGTTCAGCACTTTGTCGCGCGTGAGGGAGCGGCGCAGGTCGCGCTTGAAATCGTCGAGGGTGATCTTCTTCTCGTCCAATCGCTTTTGAAATTCCTCGGCTGTGTAGGGAGACTTGATCTCATTCAGCTTCCGGTCGACTTCTTCGTCCGTGGCGAGCAGGCCGAGTTTTTCGGCACGACGCATGAGGATTTCGGTTTCGATCAGCGTATCAAGGATGCTGAGCCGGAGGCTGACGGCCTGTTCACCCTGCGGTTGCTGCTCGGAACCGGCGGTCTGATTGGCGTAGTACTTATCCACTTCGCTTTTGTAGATCTTGCGGCCATTGACGGATGCCATCACGTCACCGCCGCTGGTGTCGCGGTTGCAGGCAGCGAACGGCAGCAGAAGCGCACCAAGAACCGGGAGAATGATTGCTTTCAGGTGGAAACGAGTTTTCAAGTTTTGCCTCCGCAAAACGTTCACCAGCATCCAGCGCCTGGCGTTCAGCTTCGATCCTTGTTCGAGTGCACAACGATCGGCTGGCTCAGCGCGAATCGCCAGCTACCCAGAGCTTACTTTGACGGCTGATCGGGCGCGGCTTTCGCGTCTCCGGCGGCCTGCTTGTGTTCCGGCGGCGCGACTCCAGCATCGCGCAAAGCGCTGTCGAGGACATCGCGCAACTCCTCGATCGGAACCGCGCCATCAACCTTCATGCCGTTCACGAACATGGCTGGAGTCGCGCTGACGCCGATCGCATCGCCCTCGTGCATCGAGGCCCGCACCGCCTTATCGTCTTGTGCTTTCACGCAGGCTTGCAGTCTGGCAGCGTCCAGATTGTGCTTCTGACCCTGCTGCGCGGCGAGTTTGTCGAGCGCGCTGTTTTGAGCGTCGCGTCCCTTCTCGCCGTTGATGTCCTTCTGATTGGAATGAATGTAGTCGGCGAAGTCCCAGTAGGCGTCGCTATTCTGGGCAGCAAGGCAGTTCGCATCCACGGCGGCGTGGATTGCCCAGGGGTGGATCTCTTCCAGCGGGTAGTCCTTATAGATAAAGAGAACGCGGTCGCCGTATTCCTTGAGCAGGGCGGGGAAAAGAGCCTGATGCATGCGGGAGCAGAACGGGCACTCGAAGTCGTCGTAGTTGATCGCGATAACCTTGGCGTCCTTGGCTCCACGCGTGGGGCGCCCGTTGACATCGATCTTCTTCATCAACTCAGCGTAGGGATCCCGGGTCAGGTCAATGCGGGTCATGCGCAGCAAGGTCTTGTGATCTTTGGCAAGCAGGAACTCGTAGTCCTGCTTCTTGCCGGCATTGTCAAAAGTAATCGTGAGAGCGTCATAGTTGGGGAATTCGCTGGAGCGAAGCGGACCGACATTGACCTTGACATCCGACGGAACGGAATAGGTTGCCCGAACGTGCTTCTCGACCACGCGCACGATTTCCGGCGCAGCGGTGGGCGCCGGTTGGGCCGAGCAGCCAAGACATATGAGGAGAAGAATCAGAAAAGCACGCCGCGCAAAGATCACCAAGAACCGCCTCAACATGTGGATTTTACTGATTATCTCATGCGCGGCAACCGCAGAGCTTGAAGTGGCGAGCCTCGAGTTGACGATTCAGGCCCGTTTGCGAATGAGTTCGTCCGCCGACAGCAGTGAGTTCATCGAACCGGAACGGAAGCCTTCCAGGTCGAGGGTAACGAACTTGAAGCCGAGTGCCTTGAAAATCCGGGTAAATTCGGCGGCCATGGCGGCGGTTAAAGCGCGAGGAAGCTCTTCGCGGGCAATCTCGATGCGAACGAAGTCGCCGTGATGGCGCACGCGGAACTGGCGAAAGCCGAGCGCGCGCAGCGCGTCCTCACCCTGTTCGACAACGCGCAGCGCTTCGGGCGTTACCGGGCGGCCATATTCGATGCGCGACGAAAGACACGCGGAAGCTGGCTTGTCCCAGACGCGCAGGCCGGACTGGCCGGCCAGTTCGCGGATCTCAGCTTTGCTCAGGCCGGCATCGAGCAGCGGAGCCAGAACGTGGTGGTCTCGGGCCGCCTGCTGGCCACGACGGAAATCGCCCTGGTCGTCGGTGTTCACGCCGTAGGCAATGCGATCGAAGGCGTGCGCAGCGCGGTATTGCTCCATCACGGTGAACAATTCGTCCTTGCAGTGAAAACAGCGCATCGAATCGTTGCGGGCGTAGTCGGGATTGTCGAGTTCGCGGGTTTCGATCACTTCGACAGGGATGCCGGTTTCACGGGCGAAGGCGAGAGCGTCTTCGAGATGGGTCCGGGCCAGGCTGGGCGAGTCGGCGATCAGAGCGAGCATGCGGTCGCCGAGGACCTCGTGAGCGATCCAGGCGAGGAAGGCGGAATCAACGCCGCCGGAGTAGGCGACGAGAAGGCGGCTGGCCTCGCTTAGCGATTCCCGCAGCCGACGAGATTTGGCATCGAGTGTGGCGGAAATATCCACGTCAGCATTGTAGCGCCCGGAAAAGGCAGACGTAAGAAGTCAAAGTTGCGAAAGTGAAACTCGCGTTCGCAATCGGCACCTTCACTCCTGCATTCTGACTTTTGCCTCTTGACTTCAGTACAGTCTCTCCTGTCGTTTGAGATTCCCGAACGCGCCCACATTGGCCAGCGAGAAGGCAAACCTGAACTGATTCTCGTTGCGCACGGCGCCCAGAGCAAAGCGCCGATACTCGATGCTCAGGCCGCAGCAGTCCCAGTTGTAAGTGGTCTGCACGGTCGAGTACTGCAGAAAACCCTGGTTGGAGTCGAAGCCGAAGCTGGTAGCGGCGCTGAAGCCGCGCTTTTGCAGATTGCCGTAGCCAAACAGGATGCGAAATTGATGGAAGTCGCGCTGGCCATTCTGGTTGACGTCGTTTACGCGCAGAAAAGCGTCGCCGCCTCCGAAAGTGAAGGGCCCGTAACGATAGTTCACCAGCGCAGTGCTGGCGTTGATACGGCCCGCTTGCAAGTCGTAATCGAGATCCCACTCGGTGGTGGTACGGGGACTGGTCTCGATGCGCAGCCGCGAAATGATCGGTGAGAATCGGCGCAAGTCATTGAGAAACGCGATGCCGGTGAAATCGGCGGTAGAGGTGAAGACATTGCGTTGTCCCTGGACCAGGGCGTGGCCGAAGGTGGGATCGAAATAGTATTTCTGCGCAACTTCCCAGGTAACGACTTCTCTTGGGCCGGTCGAACAAGCAGGCTGCTCCTCCGGCGTCTCCCAGGGAACCGCACCGGACGGTTGAGCGCCGCCGATCGTCAGCGCGCTCATACCCTCAGGACTGCAGTCTTTCTGATCGGAATTGGTACGTTTGGCGTAGAGGCGATTGATCAAGGCGTATTCAATGTCGTTGGTGTTGCTCAGGATGTCGCTGGCATCAAAGCGGAGGATGTTACCGAAATTGTTCACGCCGGTTAAGTAGTCGTAGCGCATGCGCGTCTCGATCGCATGCTTCCACTTACGTCCGAGCCAGGGACGTTCGAATATCCGGGAGAGCGTGGGGGGGCGCACCTCAAACGCGGTTTCAAGAGCCTTGCGGTTGATCAAGTCGTCTTCGGCTCTGTTGGTCGTGGCGGCCAGGGTCGGGTTGAATCGCTGGGTGTAGAGCGTGTCGCGCAGGCTCAATTCCGGACGGAAGGACCACCCCTTCCATTGAAGGGGCATGGCCAACGTAGGAGACAGATCAAAGCGGCCCACCAAGGGAGCGGTTCGGAACCCCAGAGGAACGTCGGGATCAGACGAAACGGCGCGAAGGTCGCGGCGCTGCAGGCCCTCGGCGGAGCTCTGGAAAGACCAGTAGAGAGGCGTCTTTCCCAACTGGCGCTCCTGTCCCTCGAGAAAAAAACTCGGGGTATGCAGGATCCGGACCAATTCCGTCTGGGTAAGGGTCGTGCAGGTATCCGAGATCCTTGGATCGCACACTTCGAAGTTCTGATACCGTTCCCCGAGGACGTTGAAGTGGAGGCCGTTGGTGGCGTTGGAGAGGAAAATCTGCGATTTCACCTCGGAATTGACGGCCTGGGTGTAGACCTCGCTGAACGCGATGCGGAAGACGAAGGAACTGAGGTAGTCGACGTTGGCGACGCCGCGGAAATTGCCGCCGAAATGTCCCTCCGCCGCGAAGTTGGCGTCTTCACCGCCCTGATCCTGGCGGGGCGTGCCGATGCCGCGATCAATCACGCCAAAATAATTGAAGTCGATGAACGAGGTGTCGCTGGGACGGGCACGGAACTGGCCGCGTTGTGACCATCCGCGCTTGGAATAGTATTCAGCGCCCAGCGTCGCGTCCATGCTGCGGTTGATCGCCCAGTACACCGACTCGCCGGCGATCTTTCCTTTGCGGGAGGAGTTGCCGAAACTGGGGATGAGCAGGCCCGACTGCCGCTCCTGCTTCTGAACGGGGTGCGTGACGTAGGGAAAATAAAAGACAGGGACGCCGCCAATGCGGAAGGTGCTGTTGTAGATCTTGGCGCTGCTGTCGACATCCACCGTGAAGCGGCCGGCGCTGAACTCCCATTTCGGTTTCGGCAGTTCGCAGGTGGTCACCGTTCCCTGGCGGACCAGGTAGTGATCGGGGCCGTGTTTCTCCACGACTTTTCCGGTAAAAGCAAACGGGTTGGACGACGTCAGAACGTAGCGGTTGCGGCGCATGCGAAAGCCGGCGGTGCCGATGACGTCGTAGAAAGCTCCGACCTGGGTGCGAACGTTGTAATTGCCGTGGCTGGCTTCAACATGTTCGTCGTAAGGTCCGCCGTCGAGAACGACGTGGCCTTCGAGTGCGGTTTCGCCGGTGGTCGAGTTGTAAGTGATTTCGTCGGCGTAGAGGACGTAGGTGCGGTAGTGGATCTCGGCTTGGCCACGGAGCTTGTAGATAGCCCCGTCCTTCTCCTGCTGGACGGCACGGATCGTCACCTCGTCTTCAATTTGGCCCGAAGGAGCCGGAGGAAGTGGAGGCTCTACAGTGCTTTCCAGAGGCGGGGTCTGGCTGGTTACTAGGCTGGAGGCGAGAAGCAGATGACAAAGGGCTGCGACCGTGATAAGGATTCGAGTGCGGACGATCATCGCAAGCGCACGTGCGCTCCGCCAGCCAATTGCCAACGGGAACTTGCGTTGACCTTAGCATGCAGCTGGTGCGAGAAGCAAAGTTGCGCTGGGGCTTGATCTTTGTCCTCTAGGTGCCTGGCCTGGCTCTGGCTGCTGGCATTCTCCGAAGACCGGCTTGATGGACTGTCCTGTGGGCGGCGAGGCCGTCGTGCACCCCCTCGATCCCGGATTTGCGGGCGTCGACCCCGAAACCGCGTCCGACGACGAAGGCACGGCGGAACTGGAACTCGAAGGCGAATACTGGCGCCGCGAGGTTGCGGCCCGTGTGCAACGCTATCGGACGCGCCGGAAGCCGCGCCCGCCACGCTACCCTTCGCTACGTTTGCCGTTTGACTCGGTCGAGAACCGAAGCGTCTCGAGGACTTCCGTCCAGGCACCCATAGCCGGACTTGCGACTGCCTCCGCAGTCCCTCTTGAACCGGAACTGGAGATCGAGACTCCTCAAGAATCCGCTTTCTGTTCCGCAGCGAGCCAAACCTTCGTCGAAGAGCCTGGACTTTTCAGCAATGTGATCGAATTCCCCCGCTCGGCCGTTGTGCCTGCCTTTCGCGGAGATGAGTTAGCCGAACCGGTGCTGGACCGGCCGAGAATCGTGGAGGCTCCTGAAGTCTTGCCCCCGCCGCCGGCATTGGGCGGAATTCTGATGGATCCGGGGATCAGACCGGAGGCGCAGACGAACCCGAACGACGACGTCCTGCGTCCGGCGGCTCTGCCAAAGCGGCTCCTGGCAGGATTGCTGGACGGATTGGTTCTCACAGCCGCGCTGGCAGCCTTTGCCGGAATCTTCCTCTGGGTGAATGCCGAGCGCCCGCCCGTTCCCCTGGCGATTGCAAGTGGTGTGGGTATGTGGGCGTTGTTCTGGGCGGCGTACAAGTTCCTCTTTCTCGTATACACGGGATCAACCCCTGGCTTATGGATGGCCCGGCTTCGTCTTGCGCGATTCGATGGAGCGCCCGTGAATCGGAGTGTACGTCGCTGGAGAGTGCTGGCTTCGTATCTGTCGGCGCTGTCCCTTGGGCTCGGCTATTTCTGGTGCGTGCTTGATGAGGACAGCCTTTGCTGGCACGACCGGATGACACGGACTCACCTGCTCTGAGGCCTTCTCGCTGCCTGCCGCCGAGACGTTTCCTGCCGGATCGAGCACCCGAGAAAGAGAGACTATCTTCGGATTTCAGAGCAAAGGCCGGGCGACGTTCTGTCCGGCCTTCGTTGTGTCGGGACCGCCACGCTTAGCTGGCAGTGGTCGAGTGCGGATGGCGCGGGCAGCTGTTGCCGCAGCAGTTCGCAGCGGACTTGGCATCCGCGGAACCACCGCAGGCTTTGCCGTCACCACAGCATCCTTTGCCTTCCTTCTTGCACTTGTCCATGCAGGCTTGCATGTCCTTGTCGTTGCCTTGGCAACAGGACTTGGCGTCTTTCTTTTCGCACTTGTTCTTATCGTTGCCACAGCAACCCATGGCGTTCTTGCCGTCAGCCTGGGCGTGATGGCAACAGCCCTCACCACCCTTCATCTGGTCGACGTGATGGCAGCAGCCCTTCGCTTCGGGCGCGGGAGTTGAGTTCGGCGCAGATGGGGCGGCGGTGCCCTGCGCCCAAACCACCAGCGACAGGATCATGATCAATGCGAGAATTCTGAGTTTCATACGATCTCCTTATCAAGAAAATGAAAGCGGAATGATGGCGGCTGGCAATCGCCGCTGGACGAGTTTCTGGAGGGTGAGGTCTAGATCCGGAGGATCATGCCGAAGATGGCCGGTGGCGAACGATCGCCGTCCAAGCGCGAGGCAACGGCGGACTGGAACTGAGGGATCGGCGTCGCGGTCAGGACCTGGATTACTTGAAGATCGGGAGAGGGGCTCTGCCGGTCGCTCGTGGGACCGGGCGCAGTTTGTGGCGCCGAGCGGAAACAGCAGCGGTGCTGATCGGCGCAGGACTCGCTGGTCGCGGCGGCGAGTTCTACAGGAGTAGCAACCGGAGCCTGCCTGGCGAGCCCGGGACAGCAGGGATGGGCATTATGCCTTGCATGGTGGTGTCCTGCGGGCAGGGGGGCATGAGCCGGATGGCGGTGCATGGCATGCATCGCGAACATGGGCAGGGGAAAGAGTCCGGCCCAGGCCGTGACGGTCAGCAGCGCGAAACCTGCGATGAGCTTCTTCGCCATGCAGATTCAGAGTGCCAAATGCCAAACACTCCTACTGTGACGCACGTCACAAGCAAAGGTGATTCCCGCGACCGCAACGACTTACCCCAGCAGGTCTTCGAGAGCGGGCCGCAACTCGGGAAAGCGGAAGGAATATCCGCTGGCCTGGAGTTTTGCCGGGAGCACTCGCTGGCCGCTGAGCAACAACGGGTCGGCCATTTCTCCAAACGCGAGACGGGCGGCGAAGGCCGGCACAGGAAGGAACGCGGGGCGGCGCAACACGGCCGCCAGCGTCTGAGTGAATTCCCGGTTGGTAACCGGTGTCGGGGCAACGAAGTTGACCGGCCCGGCGACCGACTCGGTCTGAATCAGATGATGAACGGCGGCGACGATATCGTCGACATGGATCCAACTCGACCACTGTCGGCCCGAGCCCAGACGCCCGCCAAGACCGAGCCGGAAGGGCGTCAACATCATCCCCAGCGCGCCGCCTTTGGGGCTGAGCACCAGGCCGATGCGCAGGTTGACGGTACGAATGCCCGCGTCGGCTGCGATCCGGCTGGCGCCTTCCCAGGCTCGGCATACTTCGGAGGGAAAATCGTGGCCACTGGGACTCTCCTCGGTCAGGACTGTGTCGCCGCCATTACCGTAATACCCGACCGCCGAGGCGCAAATGAACGCCCGCGGCCGGCCTTCAGCTTGCGCCAAAGTTCTGGCAAGGTTCGATGTGCCCTGGACCCGGCTCTCGAGAATTGCTTTCTTCTTGTCGCGGGTCCAGCGTCCTAAGACGCTTTCTCCGGCGAGGTGGATGACCACGTCGCATCCGGAGACGATGGCGGGAGCCAATGGGCGCAACGGATCCCACGGGACCTGATCGGGTCCTTTCGCCGGTCCGCGAACCAGGCGGACGACCCGTCCTCCTTGAGATTCGAGGTAGGGAAGAAGCGCCGCCCCAATTGGTCCTGAAGCCCCCGTCACCAGTACGCGTTCCACCTCGCGGCTCCCGCTCGTACTGTACCAGTCTCGGACTGCGGCAGCGATCTGTGCCGCGCTCGAGTGCAATCGCTTTCGCGTAAACTATAGATATTGCCCGCTTTGCAACCAGCCTCCCGGAGTCGAGCCGGCTAGGTTAGAATCCCTCATGGCGACGTTGCGCGAACAGATCGCGACCAACGTGCTCACGGTCACCCGATTCCGCGAGCTGATGAAAAAGCTGCGCGAGAACCGGCCCAACGACGATCTCGAGCTGGTCAAGAAAGCCTACGAATTTTCCCAGAAGCATCATGCCGGACAGACCCGCGCCTCGGGAGAGCCCTATCTCGTCCACCCGCTGGAAGTGGCCAACGTTCTGGCCGACATGAAGATGGATTCGATCTCCGTGGCGGCGGGCCTGCTTCACGATTCCGTCGAAGACACCTCAGTGACGACGGTGGAAATCCGCCAGGAGTTCGGCGAACAGGTGGCACACATCGTCGAAGGCGTGACCAAGATCAGCAAGATCGACTTTTCATCGCGCGAAGAAGCGCAGGCGGAAAACCTGCGCAAGATGATGCTGGCCATGGTCGACGACATCCGGGTGATCATGATCAAGCTGGCCGACCGCCTGCACAACATGCGTACGTTGGAGCACCTTGATCCCGAGCGACGGCAGAAAATCGCTCGCGAGACGCTTGAGATCTATGCGCCGATTGCGCACCGGCTCGGCATGGGCAAGGTGCGCGGCGAACTCGAAGACCTGGGGTTCCGCTACACCGACCCCATCGCGTATGAGCAGGTGCACGCCGCCGTGGAGTCGCGCCGCAAAAAAGGCGAAGCCTTCATGTCCAAGGTGGAAGGCGTGCTGCGCGACGGCTTGAAAGAGGCCGGCATCACCGCCAAGGTCGAGAGCCGCATCAAGCGCGTCTATAGCATTCACAAGAAATTGCTGCGCCAGCGTATTGGTGTCGACCAGGTATATGACCTGTACGCCATGCGGGTCATCACGAAGTCGGTGCAGGATTGCTACGGGGTCCTCGGGATCATTCACAACCTGTGGCGGCCGGTGCCGGGCCGGATCAAGGACTTCATCGCCATGCCGCGGCCGAACCTGTACCAGTCGCTGCACACGTCGGTGATCACCGAGACCGGCGAGACGTTCGAAATCCAGATTCGCACGGAAGAAATGCACAAGATGTGCGAAGAAGGCATCGCGGCGCACTGGAAGTACAAAGACGGCGCCGTCTCGGCACAGGATGAACAGCGGCTGGCGTGGCTGCGGCAGGTGGTCGAGTGGCAGCGCGACGTTTCCGATCCCAACGAGTTCCTGTCAACGCTGAAGATCGATCTCTATCCCGAGGAGGTCTACACCTTCACGCCGAAAGGGAAGGTCGTGGTGCTGCCGCGAGATGCCACTCCCATCGATTTTGCCTACACCATCCACACGGAAGTTGGCCACAATTGCGTGGGCGCGAAAGTCAACGGGCGTATGGTGCCGCTTCGCCACAAGCTGCACTCGGGCGACATCGTCGAAATCCTGACTCAGCCCGGGCACAAGCCCAGCCGCGACTGGCTGGCGATAGTGAAGTCATCGCGATCGCGCAACAAGATCAAGCACTGGCTCAACGTGCACCAGCGCGAGCGGGCGATCGAAATCGGGCACAAGCTGATCGAGAAAGAAGCGCGCAAATACCACATCTCGATGAAACACACCAAAGATGAGGATCTGCAGCGCGTGGCTGGGGAATATGGCCTGGGCCGCTATGATGACCTGCTCGCCGCTATCGGGTATGGCAAGTACTCGGCGCGGCAGGTGCTGGCGAAGCTGACGCCGGCGGGCAGTGAGCAACTGCAGGAAGGCGCCGAACCGCCGGCAGAAGGAGGATTCACCAGCGTCGTGCGCCGCGTGTTTGGCGGCGACAATAATGCCATCGTCGTCAAGGGGCACGGCGACCTGCTCGTCTATCGCGCGCGTTGTTGCAACCCGATTCGCGGCGAAGCGATCGTGGGCTATGTGACGCGGGGTAAGGGCGTCGCAGTGCACTCCATCAGCTGTCCCAACGTCACGAATCTGCTCTATGAACCAGATCGCCGTATCGATGTGCAGTGGGCTGGCAGTGACAAGGAAGGCCAGCCGATTTCGTATCCCGTCAAGCTGACCCTGTTCTGCGACGATCGCTTCGGCATGCTGAAACAGATCACATCGGTGATCAGCGATCAGAACACCAACATTCGAAACATCGAGGCGAAAACTGGAAGTGGACGCGCCACCATCGACGTCGTGCTCGAAATCGCCGACTTGAAGCACCTGCAGACCATCATCAACGGCGTGCGGCAGATTCCCGGCGTGCACGACGTGCAGCGGCTGCAGAAGATCTAAATCTTGTACCGCCACCGTCCCAGCGCGTAAACGTTGGCTCGGGAACGTATTCGCTTGAATTTCCAGGCCGGTAACCGGTTCATCCGAAATCTCACAAATAGCGGGTGACCGCAATCACAGGAAAAACGGTCATCGTCATCTAGCCTGATCTCGGCGGTCTCCCGGCCGAGTTTGTACATCCCTTCCAGACTCTTTATGCGCCTTCATTCTCTGCAAGGCCTGCGGGCCCTGTGTATCACCCTGGTCGTGCTTTCGCACGTTTCGGGTACGCGGAACTTTCCGCGTTCGCACATTCTCGAGATCTACGGCAACCTCGGGGTACGGATCTTCCTCGTGGTCTCCGGTTTCTTGATCACCGCGCAACTGGTCAGGGAGTTCGACCGCAGCGGAACCATCTCGCTCAAGATGTTCTACGCCCGACGCGCGTTCCGTATTTTCCCCGCAGCCTATGTCTTCATGATCGTGGCTGTGGTCACGCACTGGAACCTGCTGCGCGCCGGCAACATTCTGACAGCGCTCGCCTACTCGGTGAATTACTACCAGCATGGTCACCATGTGCTCGGGCATCTGTGGTCACTCGGAGTGGAGGAGCAGTTTTACCTGCTGTGGCCGCTGAGCTTGCTGCTGTTTTTTCGCAGGCGACTGTGGATCGTGGCGTCTGCGATCGCGCTTGGTCCGCCACTGCGAATTGTCTTCTTTCTCGCCTGGGGCCGCCCCGGGCTGGACCATCCTTTCCCCGTCTTCATGGACGCTCTGGCCATGGGTGCCGCGATCTCGATGCTCGAACCCAAACTAGCCCGATGGCAGGAGGCGTTCACGAGCCGCTCGTTCGTGTTCGTGCCCCTTACCACTGCTTGTCTGCCTTTGATTCAGCTCTGGAACACTCGCGTCTATCAGGTTTTGGGGTTGACTCTGCTGCACCTGGGCATCGCGCTCTCGCTCAAGCACTTCATGATGCGCCGTTATGCCCTGCTCAACGTCTGGCCCGTGATGTGGATGGGAGCCATCAGCTACAGCCTGTATCTGTGGCAGCAGATCTTTCTGGATCGGGACTCGGCGTCATTCCAGGCTGCATTTCCGCAGAACCTCGCGTTTTCGATCCTGCTGGCGACCGCTTCGTACCACCTCATCGAACAACCCTTCCTGAGGGTGCGGGAACGCTGGACCAGGGCGCGGAGGCCCCACTTAGTCAGCCAGGTCAGTCGCGGACTTGAAACGCGGAACGGAGAACCCGTGCCGGGAAGGACGATTGAAACACCGGCAGCATTGTGACTGATTCTGTCGGAGCCGGACTACCCTCCGGCGGCGACGATTGCATCCGCCACCCGGGCTGCCTCCGCGGCGTGCTTCACATCGTGAGTGCGGATGACATGCGCACCCTTCAGGATCAGCGCTGTCTCAGACGCGAGCGTTCCGTAGAGACGCTCGTCGACCAGCGCATCGCGGCCGTCGTGCTTCAGGGTTCGTCCGATGAACGATTTGCGCGACGTGCCCGCGACTAGCGGGTGTCCCAGTTGCTGCAGTTCGAAGAATCGCGCCAGCAGCGGGTAGTTCTCGTCGAAACTCTTGCCGAAACCGAAACCGGGATCGAGCGCCAGCCGATCGCGCTTGATCCCGGCCAGAGTGGCGGCTTCTGCCCACTGGCGGAGTTCGCGCTTGACGAGCAGGACGGGATCGCCGATCGGCGGCAGCGACCGCCATTCTTCGGGGCGTCCACGAGTATGCATGAGCACGGCGGCGACTTTCAGCTCGGCCAGCGTCTTCGCCATCTTGGGATCCCAGCGGGCGCCGCTGACGTCGTTCACGATCTCGGCGCCTTCTTCAACCGCGGCTCTCGCCACACTGGCTTTGTAGGTATCCACGCTGATGATGGCCTCTGGGTGTCGGCGTTTCAGGTCGCGGATGACCGGGAGCACTCGCTTCTTTTCCTCTTCTTCTGAAACTGGAGTTCGGACCCGGGGCTCCACAACCGGAGCAGTTTGTCCCGGAGCGAGCACGCCCGCGCCGGGGCGTGTGGATTCTCCTCCAACATCAATGATGGTGGCGCCGTCGGCCAGCAACTCTTCGGCATGGGCGACGGCCTTTTCCGCATCGAAGTACTGGCCGCCGTCGGAAAACGAATCGGGCGTGACGTTGACCACGCCCATGATCAACGTGCGCCGCCCTAGTTCAAGAACGCGTTTGCCGAGATTCCATTGAAAAACTGCGCGCATACCGCCGCTATTCTAAACGGGCCTATTTTTCCTGGGTGTTACAATTTAGACAATGCCCCGCGCGCGGTTCGTCTTGACTTGCTGGCTTGCTGTGCTGGTGCTTGCCGCACAGGCTGTGGCAGCTCCGCCCAGGTCACTTCACGACCGCATTGCCGATGTGCTCAATTCACCCGACCTGGCACGCGGTTTCTGGGGTATCGAAGTTGCATCCGTTTCCTCCGGGCAGACGCTGTACGAGCAGAACGCCGACAAACTGTTCACACCCGCATCGAATACCAAGCTGTTTACAACGGCGGCCGCTCTCGCTTTGATTGGTCCCGACTACAAATTCCGCACCACGGTTGAGACCGTGGGCACGCTCGACCGTTATGGGCGACTCAATGGGGACCTGGTTCTGGTCGGGCACGGTGATCCGAATCTTTCCGGACGCGAACTGCCTTACGACTTGCGCACGCAGCGGAACGACCACCCCATTCAGGCGCTGGAGACCCTCGCCGACGAACTGGTGCAGAAGGGTGTGAAGTATGTGGACGGCGACATCGTCGCGGACGACTCGTACTTCGCTTTCGAACGCTACGGCGAAGGCTGGAGTCAGGATGACCTGGTCTGGGCTGATGGCGCACCAGTTTCCGCGCTCACGATCAACGACAATGTCGTCTTCGTAAACATTCTTCCCGCTGACCGTCCGGGCGAGAAGGCGTTTGTCAGCGTCACTCCGTTTGCCGACTATTATCGCCTCGACAACCGCATCATCACGACGCCCGCCGGCACGGGGCGGAAGTTCTTTGTCAATCGCGAGCCTGGCTCGACCGTACTCACCCTGTGGGGCAACATGCCGCTCGACGATCCTGGAGCGAACGAAGCGCTGGCGATTGAAGATCCGGCCGAGTTTGCCGCTGCTTTGTTCCGCCAACTTCTCGAGAAGCGGGGCATCGTTGTCTACGGGCGGCAGCGCACGCGGCACACCGAACTGGCGACGCTTTCGACCTTCAGCGTGACGGCTGTCGTGCCTTCGCGAGGCGGCAGCGACGCGCCGGTGCATCCGTTTAAAACCGATCAGCCGGTGGTGCTGGCCAGCTATGAGTCGAAGCCGATGCTGGAAGATATCCAGGTCGTGAACAAAGTCAGCCAGAACCTGCACGCCGAGATCCTGCTGCGCCTCCTGGGGCGCGAGCGCGGAACCGCCGGCACGATCGAAAGCGGGCTCGAAGTGCTGCGCGGATTTCTGACGCAGGCGGGGATTTCGGCCGATCAATACATTTTCTACGATGGCTCCGGACTCTCGCGCCAGAACCTGGTGACGCCGCATGCGATCGTTCAGTTGCTGAGATACGTTTCGACGCAGCCCTGGGGCAATGCCTACAAGGCAAGCTTCCCGGTTTCGGGCGTGGACGGCTCTCTCTCCGATCGTCTGACTGCACCGCGTCTGAAGGGGCGAATCTACGGCAAGACAGGATCGCTCGGCGGCGTGAAAACTCTCTCCGGCTACGCCACCACCGACAACGGAGAGACGGTGGCCTTCTCTATCCTTTCGAACAACTCCAACCTTCCCGCGAAGCGGATTACCGACACCATCGACCAGATCGTGCAGGCGATTGTGGAAGATGGGGGATCGGGAAAGTAGAAACGACGTTCTATCTTGAAAACGCGTACCTAAGGGACCGAAGCCGATAGTCGTCCAACCGAAGCCCCTTCAGCGCTAATTCCACACGAGTCTGCCGCACCGGTTCCGGGTTACTTAGAACAACATGAGTTCCGGGGCAGACTCCTTTGACGGTCAGCGCATCCGTGGGGTTTGAGGGCATCAGGTAGAAGTCGACCTCCTTCACCGGGCTGATGCCGAACTCCGCCGGTCCGGATTCGGAATTGTGATGCCACTCTCGGGCAATCTCACCGGCTGGAGCGCGGACCTGGTCTTTTTGCGCCGGGCACGTGGTCTGCGACAAATCGGAAGTGACCAGAAGAGAAGAGGGCGTTCGCAGTGCGGCGCGGCATTGAATGCTCCAGTTGTACCCCGGCGCGGAGGTGCACAGGCCCACATCTGCCATCACGAACTCTCCGTTCGGAATCACAAACTCGCGACGGTTCCGGTCGCGAGACACTGTCAGCGCGAACGAGATCCGGCCTGTGACCGGTGTTTTCTGCAATTGCTCGAACACCTTCTTTTTGAGACTGAAGTCGATCTGCGTGCGCTTCTGCTCCGGGAAGAGAGATGTGCCATACGACCGCCAACCCGAATTCCATCGCAAGCCGTCAGGAGACTCAAGCTCAACCATGACGCCGCTGATCACTAAGATTGAATCGTCAACGATGCCCGAAACACCCAAAGGGATCTGGATCTGGACCTCATTTTCTTGATCGGAAAATTTCCCGTCGGGAGGGTATTCGCCGGGTAGCACACTCAGTTGCACAGGCACTTGGCCTGTTTCCAGCGGATACCGGTGGGCCACGATGGTGCGATAGGGCGAGACGAGAAGAACGAGAAACACAAAAGCGGCAAAGCCGACGATCAGCCAGCGAGACGCAACGGTGTTTCGCCTTGAGTATTGCCAGAGGATGACCGCAACCGCTGTACCTATCAGCAGGACGGTCTGTAACGAGTCAATAGCGGACGAAGAGAAGCCGGAACTCGGTATTTGCTCCGAAAGAGACGCCATTCCGATCAGGTAGAGGACGATGACCAGCACTGCCAGTCCCATCTGCAAGAGGCTGGCCGTGACCGTGGCCAGCGCCGCAATCATGAGGAAGGGAAAGACCGTCAACAGCAGCTGCATCCAAAGCAAGCCGATCAAGTGATGGGTTGGAGCGAAGCCCGCCCTGTCTAGCAGGAAAACATCCGCGAAGAACAGCGGGAGATTGACGAAGACGAGGATAAAGAGGACTTTGGCGGCCAGCAGCTTCTTCCATTCATAAGGCCGAGTGATCCAGAATTGACGGTCGCCGACCAGGGACTCTCCCTGGACCACGCGCACGATCACCAGTGCCCAGGAGATCGGCAACAGGACGTTGGCCAGGCCCGAGAGGAGCCTGAAAGTCAAGAGACCGCGAGCGCCAACAGCATATCCCGTCGCACCCTCGGCCGCCCCGCCTCGTGCCTCATTCCACGCATAGAAAGCCATTAATGCGATCGAGATCGCGCACTCGCGCCAGTAGTGACGCGCGTCTTTTCGGAAGATGTTCAGGATCTGTTTCATCCCAGCCTCACGATGCTGTATCTCGCCCGGCTTTGGCCATCGCCAGGAAAATCGATCGTAGTGACATCGGACTCAACGTTACGTCCCGTGTTTCGCCAAACACGCTTCGAACCTCGTTCGCTGTGCGCACGGGGTCGAAACGGCTGTCGATGAATCGCACAACTGCTGCCGAGGCGCCAAGATGCATCCACGTATTCGGCACGTTCGTCGGCAGTGCGGGTGGCGCGTCAAACGTCAGCTGCACTTCGCGGAATCGTTCCACTAGACTCGTTAACTCTTCGGAAAACCGGAGCCGCCCTTGCTCCAGATAGCCCACATGACTGGCGAAGCTCTCGATTTCCGCCAAGTCGTGAGAGGAAATGAAGATCGTCGATTCCTCGGCCCGGTCCAGCAGTCCCTGGATCAGCTCGTCGCGCACGAGCGGGTCGAGTCCGGTGAAGGGCTCATCCAGCACGATGAGTTTCGGGTGATAGGCAAGCGCGCTCGCCAATGCGGCTTTCATCCGCATGCCGCGCGACAAGTGGCGCAGTTTGCGGTCCAGGGGCAAATCAAATTGTTTGATTAAGTCGCTCTCCAGATCTCGATCCCACAAAGGGTAGAACGGCCTCAGATAGGCAAGGAAGGCGCTCACCGTCATCCACTCGGGCAGTTCCTGGTTCTCGGACACGTAGCCGATCGTCGTGAAAGCTCGACCTCGGATGCGCGTGGAGTCCATGCCCAGCACTTCGGCGCGTCCACCTGTGGCGCCGAAGATGTTCATCAGAATCTTGATGGCAGTGGTCTTCCCTGCTCCGTTCGGGCCAACCAGCGCGTACACGGCGCCCTCCGCTACGTCGAGGGTCAAGCCATTCAGGGCGTGCACTCTCCGGAACTTCTTGGCAAGGTTCTCGGTGCGAATTGCGCTGCTCATCGCTTGCCTCGTCCTCCGCGATCGGATCCACTCTGCCCGCCGAGCCGTTTCCAGTGGGCTGCGATGGATGCGGACACATCCTCCAACCCGATTCCGAGTTTCTTCGCTTCCACCACGAGTTGTTCGATTTCGTGTCCCAACAATTGGGTGCGCTGCGAACTTCTCGCCTCGGGAAGCTCCGCCACAACTGTGCCCACCCCCGGGCGCGTTTCCAGCAGGCCGGCGGCGACCAGGTTCGCAACAACCTTATGAGCCGTATTGGGATTGATCTTGAGTTCTTTGCTAAGGAGCCGCACGGAGGGGAAAGGATCGCCAGAGCGAACCTGCCCGGCAATGATCGCCTTGGTTGCCGCGTAGACGACTTGCTCGTACAGCGAAATACCGGGCCGGAAGTCGACGCGGAACGGGATCACACTGTGTACTATAACACATAGTACACAAGAATAATTTTCATCTTCGGCAATTGGTGCAGATATTGGGATGGTTCAGCGTCGAAGCGCGCGAGCCTCGCGCCGCTCCGTAGCGCTTGCTCGTCAGGAAGTTGTCGAAGTAAACGTGCCGGCTGTCCGGAGACCACGTGACACGAAATACTTCCAGCAAGTCGCACGGTCTCTAAGACTCTGTTTCACAAAGTACTTGACAGCTTGTAATTCCATCGACTACGGTTTCGTCATGCCTGAGCATGGTCCGCGCCGCTTCCGTACGCGATCCCGCGAAGACCTGCGCACGGAAGCCATCCCTCACGGCGCCCGCGCCCTGGACGATCTCCGCTTCATCCGCCAGACCATGGAGCGATCGGCGGCGTTCACGGCAGTGCCCGGATGGGGCATGGTTGCGGTGGGAGCCACAGCGTTTCCGGCGGCGTGGCTGGCTGCGCGCCATGGGTTCGATCTTCGCTGGATCGAGATATGGGTGGCAGACGCCGTGCTGGCCGCGAGCCTCTCGATCATCGCGATCCAGAGCAAGGCGGCGCGCAGCGGGCTACCCTGGACGAGTGGTCCAGGACGAAAAGTCGCGTTGAACTTCGCGCCGCCGGTTGTGGCTGCTGCGTTGCTGACGATCCCATACTTTCGCGCCGGCCTCGGTTCGTCGCTGCCGGGCATGTGGATGCTCCTCTACGGCGTCGGCGTGATTGCGGGCGGCGCGTTCTCGGTCTCGGTCGTGCCGGTGATGGGCGCGTGCTTCATGATCGCGGGTGCCGCAACACTGTTTCTTCCGGCGCTGGCGAACTGGGCCATGGCCGCGGCTTTTGGCGGCCTGCACATCATGTTCGGCGTGTGGATTGCAAGGAGGTACGGTGGCTAGAAGTTCTGCAGTTCGAAGCCATGCCCGTGTGGAAGCAGGTAAACCGGCGGCAAAGAATCGCGAGCGCCGGGTTGCCGGCGAAATCCCCGAACTCGACAGACTGATTCACGAGCGCATCCGGCTGGGCATCATCAGCGCGTTGGCGGTCAACGACTCGCTCAGCTTCAGCGATCTGAAGCGGCTCTTGCACACCACCGACGGCAATTTGAGCGTGCACGCGCGCAAGCTGGAAGAAGGCGGCTATCTGACGTGCCGCAAGTTTTTTGAAGGACGCATTCCCCGCACCGAGTACCGCCTGACGGCTTCGGGCCGGCGGGCGCTGGAAGAGTATCTGCGGAGCATGGAAGAAGTGATCCGGATCAACCGGGCGTAATCGAGCGGCACAGGGACAGCGATGCGCGCGCAACAGATCCATCAGATTAGCGGCCGAGTCATGATTGTCCTGTCTTTCGTGGCATTGGTGACGGTCATCACCGGCTACTTTCAAGCGCCGCAACCGGACGAAGGTACGGGGGCGCACGTCTTTCAGCTGTCGATCGTGGCGCTGGCGCCGGCGATCCTGATCTTCCTGGCGACCGCGGACTGGAGCGAGCCCTGGCGCCGAATTCGGTTCCTGGCGATTCCCGGCTCGGCCTTGGTTCTTGCATTCGGCGCCCTCTACTACCTCGAGCACTACTACTGGCTCGCGCATTAGACTGGATGACTTGCGCCAAAGCGCCGCTCTTCCGCGCATCACACGAGAATCCCCATCCTTTTCCCCACCCGCTCCAGCACTTCGAGTGCACGCGTGAGTTCTTCTTTGGTGTGCGTGGCGGTCATGATCGTGCGCACGCGCGCTTTGCCTTCGGGTACGGTGGGAAAGGCGATCCCTGTCCCGAGCACGCCCTCCTTGAAGAGTTCGCGGGAGAAGTCCATGGTCAGGCGGCCGTCGCCGATGATGATGGGCGTGATCGGCGTTTCGCTTGCGGGCGTGGTCCTGCCGCCGATGTTGAAGCCGAGCAGGCCGAGTTCTTTTTTCCAGAAGCGGGTGTTGGCCCAGAGTTGCTCCATGAGCTGCGGTTCGTTTTCGAGGACATCGAAAGCCGCAATGCAGGTTGCTGCGACCGACGGCGGATGGGATGTCGAAAACAAAAACGGACGCGCGCGGTGATAAAGAAAATCGATGAAATCGCGCGTGCCGCAGACGTAACCGCCGAGCGCGCCGATGGCTTTCGATAGCGTGCCGACCTGAATGTCTACTCGCCCGTGCATTCCGAAATGATCGATCGTGCCACGGCCCGCCTTGCCGAGAACGCCTGAGGAGTGGGCGTCGTCGACCATCATGATGGCGCCGTATTTCTCGGCAGCGTTGCACAGGCCCGGCAACGGGCCGATGTCGCCGTCCATGGAGAAGACACCGTCGGTGATCAGCAGCTTGCGGCCGGGCTGGTCTTTGACGCTGGCGAGCTGCTCTTCGGCGTGCGCGACATCTTTGTGGCGGAAGACGAGAATCTTGGCGCGCGAGAGGCGGCAGCCATCGATGATGGAGGCGTGATTGAGTTCGTCGGAGATGATGAAGTCTTCCTTGCCGAGGATGGCCGAGACCGTGCCCGCATTGGCCGTGAATCCGGACTGGAAGACGACGCACGCCTCGACGTTCTTGAAGCGCGCGATTTTCTCTTCGAGCTCCATGTGGATTTTCATGGTGCCGGCGATCGTGCGGACTGCGCCTGATCCGACTCCGTACTTGCGCGTGGCCTCGAGCGCCGCTTCGCGCAGCTTGGGATGCGTCGTGAGTCCAAGGTAATTGTTCGACGCGAGGTTGATGACTTTCTTGCCGTCGAAAGTGCACTCCGACGCCTGCTCGTCCTCCAGCACGCGCAGCTTGAAATGCGTGCCCTTGGCCTTGAGTTCGTTGATCTGGTCGGTGAGGAAAGAGAGCGGGTTGGTGCGGGTGGCTGCTGTTGGCATCAGGACCTCGGGACTTCTTCTCCGCGGATTTGCGCGGAGGAACGCGGATTTAAGAATACACAGTTTAATACTGGAATCAGCGCTAGACGACTGCACTTGACCGCCTTCGGCTGCCATGGTGTCTAATCAAACTATGATCCAATCGGTCTTTGCGCTTCTGGTTGCATTGGCTCTGGCACCGCCTATGATTACCCAGGAGGGTAAAGTCCGCCAACAGGACGATGTCAAGAAATGCCAACCGAAGGTGGTAAAGCATGGACCGGTTCCGAAAGGATCTGACATCGTCGTGCGAAAGGATGAGAAGGTAAGAGGTTACCCCGTTATTTCCTTTCAAATACTGGAATCGGGTGAAGTGACCAATGCTTTGGTGAAGCGGAGTTCAGGATTGGCAAATGTCGACAAGTACGCCCTAGAGTGGGTCAAAGGGACAAAATACAATTCCCGCTCTGGGTGCGGTGTCATCGAGAGTGAGGTCAGCGTGTTGATCCACTGGATGTCTAACTGACAACTTCACTAAATGTGATACCAGCCGTCGCGCCGCACCAATTCGACTCCGCGTCCAAACAAGCGGCTTAGCGTGTCCGTGCTGAGAACCTCGTCTTTTACCCCGTCGGCCACGATCCGACCATTCGCCATCAGCACCACGCGCTCGATCTCCGGAACGATGTCGGGTAGTTCGTGGGTGACGAGAATAATCCCGATCCCGGAATTCGCCAGCGACCGCATGGTTTCGCGGAGACCGCGCTGCGCCGCGATGTCCAGAGAGTTGCAGGGTTCGTCGAAGAGCAGCGCGCGCGGCTGGTGAACCAGGGCGCGGGCGATCAGGACGCGTTTCGCTTCTCCGGACGACATTTCCTCGACAGCGCGCTCGCCGAGATGGGCGACACCAAGGTGCAGCAGAGCCTCCTCGGCCAGTTCGCGGTGCTTGGGGTCGATGGTGTGGTTCGGGAAGATGCGGGTGCTGCTGAAAAAGCCCGACAGTACGACGTCCAGGCCCGTGGCCTCGCTGGTGCACGAAGACATCAGGTCGTTCGAGACGATGCCGAGCAGGGAGCGCAATTCGAGAACATTCCAACTCCGCTCGCCGAGGATGGTCATGCTGGATCCGTTGTTGGCGACGGGATAGCACTCGCGCGTGATGGTCTTGATCAGCGTCGACTTGCCGCAGCCGTTCGGGCCGAGCACGGCAATGTGTTCATTCACTCCGATACGAAGATTGATGCCGTTCAGGGCGATTTTCTGTCCCCTCATCACGCTGACGTTCCGGAGGTCGAGCAAAGGAGGCGTGTGCGGCTTTCGCGGGCTGTCGTGTCTCATGCGGATTCTTGCTTTTTCGGCTGGGCGATCGCCGCGACCGTGGCCTTCGTTGCGCGCAGATAGTCGGCCGGGGAAAGCAGAATCTGCAATCCGCGCATTCCAGCTGAAATCGAAATCACGTCGAACAATTCGATCGTTTCCTCGACAAAGACCGGAAAGTCACGCTTTGCTCCAAGTGCCGTCACCCCACCGCGAATATATCCGGTGAGCGCCTGCAGCTCCTTGACTGGCACAAGTTCCATCTTTTTCTCGCCCGCCGCTGCCGCCAGTGCTTTCAGATCAAGCTCCTGATCTCCGGGGATCACTGCCATGCAGACGCCGTGGCGATCCCCTCGCGCGACCAGGGTCTTAAACACCTGTTCCGGAGGCAGTCCGATCTTTGCGGCGACGGTTTCTGCGGCAAGGTCGTTTGGGTCGACTTCATATTCCCGCAATTCATACCGGATGCCCAGTTGATCGAGCAGGCGGGCGGCGTTGGTCTTCGTGGCCACGATGGGATTGTAAGGGAAGGCCATGGGCGACTGCGCTTCGGGCTGCGAGCTACGGGCTGCGAGCGAACAACTGCGAGTCGGGCAAGACACTGCCTGCCGGGTGTATATTGTCTGGCCTAAGACAGGATTGTGGCAGTCGGCGGGTGTCCGATCTTGACGAACGACCAGCGACCGACCACGATCTCCTCGGGGAGGTCCCCAATGCGCCTTCTGCTCAACTGGGTGCTAAGCGCCCTGGCGGTCTGGATCGTCTCTCACGTGGTGCCCGGCATCAGCGTGAGCGGCCCGGTGGCGGCGCTAATCGCCGCGCTGGCGATCGGCTTCATCAACGCCACCATCGGATTGGTGCTCAAAGTTCTCACCTTCCCGCTGACGCTTCTGACTCTAGGGCTGTTCTGGTTCGTGATCAATGCTCTCATGCTGAAGCTGGCGTCGGTTCTCGTGCCGGGCTTTGAGGTGCGGGGCTTCTTGAGCGCGTTTCTGGGCGCGATCGTGCTCAGCCTGGTGAACTCGCTGATGCACTGGCTGGTGAAACCCAGCCCGAAGCGCCCCTAGGCACTCCCTCTTCTCTGCGAGGATCGGCGCAGCGCGCGTGTCGCCCGCCGGACTGCCGACGGGGGCCGGTGCTGCGGTCGACTTACTTGCTGGCCCCTACGTATGCGCCGGTCAGCGCATTCACGACGCCGGTGCCTGCGGCTGACTCTTTGTCTTTGCCGTACATCACGTACCACTGCAGCACGCGCTGCTTCG